>OJAI01000016.1_pt1 | contig 126846 bp, 127 predicted proteins | sample 1588891 | NCBI WGS metagenome assembly OJAI01 (sample SAMN03283255) | human gut metagenome | biome: human-associated habitat; material: feces | host: Homo sapiens | place: USA | collected 2013 | reverse complement strand
GAACCTGAAACCTGCAAAACTCGCCGGAGTGCTTTCAGAAGGTATGTTGCTCTGCGCAGAAGATGCAGATGGTAATCTTGCGCTGATGACACCGGAGAAGAAGATGCCGGCAGGAGCAGAAATCTGTTAATTAAATGATTGGATAAATAAAAACGAGGAGAAGAATCCAGGATCTGGAAACTTCTCCTCAATTTTTAATATTGAGAATTGTCTGATTTTTTTTCATCTGTGATACTTTCTTCGCTGTTCAGCTTTGATTCTAAACCTGCATTCTTTTCTTTCAGTGTGGCAAGCTGGTGATTCAGCTCCAGATTTTGTGAGTACAGTTTTTTGTTCGACTGTTTGAGTGTATGTATTCTGCACATAGAAAAAATAAGGAGAATAGCAAGTACAATAAGAGTAACATCTTTCCATATTATTTTATTTTTCATAAACCTTTCCCTCCCGTTGCATCCTTTTTGCTGTGTAATAATTATACATCAAACCCGAAAATTTACCACTGGCAAAGTGCTATATTTTATAGAACAAATAGAGCGAAAATTAGTGAAAAAGAAAAGAACCGGATAATTTCCGATTCTCTTCTTTTGCAAGTAATCTTTAAGTTTACAGAATATCAATATATTCTCCGGCCAAAGCTTTATTCATACTTCTGACTGCACAGAATTTTCCGCACATACTGCAGGTATCACTATGATCATCTTCCGGGCTTCGGCTGTCACGGATGGCTTTGGCTGTTTCAGGGTCTAATGCACAGGCATACTGTGCGTCCCAGTCAAGTTTCTGACGTGCTTCAGCCATTTTATCATCAATATCACGTGCTCCGGGAACACCTTTGGCGATGTCGGCAGCATGGGCAGCAATCTTGGAAGCAATGATCCCCTGTTTTACGTCATCTACATTAGGAAGCGCCAGATGTTCTGCAGGTGTTACATAACATAAGAATGCAGCACCATTCATAGCAGCAACTGCACCACCGATAGCGGATGTGATGTGATCGTAACCTGGAGCAATATCCGTAACAAGAGGGCCAAGTACATAGAACGGAGCACCCATGCAGATACTCTGCTGTACTTTCATGTTGGCAGCAACCTGATCAAGCGGTACATGTCCCGGTCCTTCTACCATTACCTGTACATTGTGGTCCCATGCACGTTTTGTAAGTTCTCCAAGACGCACCAGTTCTTCAATCTGGCATACATCGGTAGCATCGGCCAGACATCCAGGGCGGCATGCATCACCAAGGGAGATAGTAACATCATATTCTTCGCAGATATCAAGAATCTCATCATAGTGTTCGTAGAAAGGATTTTCTTCTCCGGTCATACACATCCATGCAAATACAAGACTTCCGCCACGGCTTACAATATTCATTTTACGTTTGTGTTTTTTTATCTGTTCAATCGTTTTACGTGTAATTCCGCAGTGAAGTGTGACAAAGTCCACACCATCTTCTGCGTGAAGACGGACAACGTCGATGAAGTCCTGCGCAGTCAGAGTTGCAAGATCTCTCTGATAGTGGATGACACTGTCGTATACAGGAACAGTACCGATCATAGCAGGACATTCATGTGTCAGTTTCTGGCGGAATGGCTGTGTGTTACCGTGGCTCGATAAATCCATGATGGCTTCAGCACCAAGATTTACAGCGCTCATAACTTTTTCCATTTCAATATTGTAATCCTTACAGTCGCGGGATACACCAAGGTTTACATTGATCTTGGTACGGAGCATGCTTCCGACACCCTCCGGATCAAGGCTGGTGTGATTCTTGTTGGCACAGATTGCAACCTTACCTTCTGCAACAAGTTTCATAAGTGCTTCTGTTGTCATGTTTTCTTTTTTTGCTACAATCTCAATTTCAGGAGTGACAATTCCTTTTCTTGCAGCATCCATCTGTGTTGTGTAATTTCTCATGTGTTTGCCTCCGTTAAAAAAATTAAATATAAGGTTATAATGCGTCAGCAAAAACACACAGATTTCGATGCAGGGAAACATTTCTCTACATAAATCTGAGGTTCATAAAAGAACTATGAAATTACTGACGCCTATATCAGATGGGAAAATCTGATACTTGTGTATGCGGTACAAGGTGGTGTCCCCAATGTACCGTTTCTAAACAACTCTTAACGAGTCGCTTTTATCATAGCCATTACGCCGCTTTTGTTCAGCGCTGTAATCAGCAGAAATGCAAGAATGCTTCCTGCAATAGTAGAAATCAGAAATGGAACTACATAGACGAAGATCCCGGCAGGAGTGATTCCCATAATATATACTGCAACAGGATAAGCAGCCAGGCCGCCAAGAATTCCTGTGCCGAGTGCCTCTGCAAGACAAGTCAGGCTGAGCTTGTGGCAAATGGAGTATACAAGTCCACAGCAAAGTGCTCCAACCATACTTCCGGGAAAAGCCATCATGCTGCCAAGGCCAAGCAGATTTCGTAACAGGCTGGCACAAAATGCAATTCCTACACTGTACCAGGGCCCTAACGTGACTGCTGCCAGGATATTAATAATATGCTGTACAGGTGCACATTTACTGCCTGCAACCGGAAAGCTTAAGAAACTTCCGACGATGGCAAGAGCCGTAAATACACCGGCAAGAGCCAGTCGTCTTGTCCGTGAAGAGTCTGATGATAAAGTTGTGTGTGTCATAAATAAACATCCCTTTCATAAAAAAATACCCTTCATTTATAAAGCGGATGGAGGGTACAAAAAGTAAAAAAGAAGAGATGCGGGGGCATCTCTGTCAAATCAATACATGGTATGAATCCCTCCGTTGGCATTATCCAAATCAGGTAAAGGGTCGAAACGGAATTACGCTTCCTCTCAGCCGGTTTTCTCCAGCTCCCCCCTGTTTATAAAAAACTTTGTTCAATCGTTATTATAGTCTGGCATATCGGAAAATGCAAGAAAATTTTTCTGCCGGTAAGAAGAAGGGGGGATTTCATATGCTGTTTAAAAAGTCTGGAAAAATATAAGGAATTTTCATATCCTACAGATTAAGTAATAAAAGTAAGAAAAGCGGAAGCTGGTGTAAAAAATAGTTTCTGCCTTTTGTGTTCCGGTTATTCTATAGATGTCGGATGATTTGATGTATACATGACATAGAAAGGTATGCTAAAATAGAAAAAGCTGTTGTTATAAAAACTGTACTGGAAAAGAAGCAGCGTACAGACAGATGTATGGACTGGAGGTTCAAAAAAAGAATGAGAGAGAATAATCTAGAGAGGTTTATCAAAGCGCAGGAGTCAAAATTTAAGACAGCTCTTGCAGAGATTAAGAGTGGACATAAGAGAAGTTGCTGGATGTGGTACATTTTTCCGCAGATTCAGGGGCTGGGGAGTAGCGGTACTGCAATGTACTACGCTATTGAAGACTATGAAGAAGCTAAAGCATATATAGAAAACGCAGTGACAAATGCACATTTAAGAGAGAGTTCAGAGGCACTTTTGCAACTGGAATCAGATGATGCAACCAGAGTCATGGGATGGCCTGATGATCTGAAACTGCGTTCGTCAATGACGTTGTTTGCGCTGGCGGCAAAAGAGAATGAAGTCTTTCGGAGAGTACTGGATAAGTTCTTTGATGGAAAATTAGATGCGCAGACAGTAGATATCCTGGATATGAGATATCTGGTGATGAGAATTGATGAACCGGATTTTGGATGTGAAGGAAGACCGGACGGGGTAGAACCAATGGCTAAAGTAACCCTTCTGAAGCTGAAAAGTGAAGAAGAGATTCAGTTAGAGATTCCGGATGCGGAACTTTATCAGAAGGAGATTAATGAGGGCAATGAAGTGGCATTCAGTCCGGATGGGGTTATATTAAAACTTTCATAAACTATATGAAGCTATATGTGTGAAGCGTGGGGAGAACGTAAAAATGTGTGAAAAAGATCGCGTATGTGCTATATGAAAGGGGAGAGTGTAAAAATATGAAAAATAAAAAGGAAAAGAAACAGGAAGAGGAAGAGCTGACCGGTATGGCGGCTGTATGGGATTATCTGAAAACATTTCTGATCATATTCTGTGTTGTATTTGCGATGAACAAACTGGTGTATATCAATGCCGTGATTCCGTCGGAATCCATGCAGGATACGATCATGAAAGGAGACCGGGTGCTGGGAAACCGTCTGGCATATATCAAAGATGATCCGGAGAGATATGACATTGTAATCTTCAAATATCCAGATGATCCGTCCAAGATTTTTATCAAGCGCGTGATCGGACTGCCAGGAGAGACGGTTACCGTGAAAGACGGGAAGATTTACATTGATGGAAAAGAGCAGACACAGGCGGTAAGCTTCTGCTCGGAAGAGATGGCAGGAAGCTTCGGACCTTATGAAGTTCCGGAAGATAGTTATTTTGTAATGGGGGATAACCGGAACAATAGTCTGGATTCCAGATACTGGGATAACACGTATGTAAAGAAAGAGGCAATTCTGGCCAAAGCAGGATTCCGGTACTGGCCGCTTAATAAAGTTGGATTTGTAAATAAATCTGCAGAAAAATAGTTGCAATTGTTTTCTGTGTTTTATATAATGAATAAAGTTTTGCGAGAAAAGGCTCTGAAGCGATATCAGGGTCTTTTCTTAACGTAAACACATAGAATGAAGATGAAAGATAGCGATATACACAGATGACGGAAAAGGAGGAAAACAGGATGGAAAAAGATATGACGGCCGGCACTCCCGGGAAGATCATTTTCAATTTTACAATGCCGATCTTTATCGGTAATATTTTTCAGCAGTTTTATAATATGGCAGATACGGTGATCGTCGGGAAATTTGTCGGTAATGCGGCACTGGCGGCGGTAGGAGCATGTGGAACACTGGTATTTCTGATCATTGGCTTCCTGCAGGGAGTTACGGCGGGATTTACGGTTGTTACAGCACAGCACTTCGGAGCCGGAAACATGAAGGCGATGAAGAAGTCTGTGGCATCCGGTGCGGTACTTACAGGGATCGTAACCGTTATTCTTACATTGCTGAGCATGATCAGTATGGCGAAGGTGCTGCATCTGATGAATACACCGTCAGACATGTATGGAGAAGCTTACGGATATATTATGGTCATTTGCGGCGGGATTGTGGCACAGGCACTTTACAATTATCTTGCAAGTGTATTAAGGGCACTGGGCGATAGTAAGCGTCCGCTTTATTTTCTTGTGATTGCAGCACTTTTGAATATTGTGCTGGATCTGGTGTTTATCATTGTCTTTAGAATGGGAGCGGCAGGGGCAGCCTATGCGACAGTGATCGCACAGGGAATTTCGGGAATCCTGTGTCTGCTATATATTGCAAAGAAGGTTCCCGCACTGTATCTTCATAGAGAAGACTGGGAAATAGATAAGAATCTGGCCGGATGGCAGCTGAAGATCGGACTTCCGATGGCATTCCAATATTCCATCACGGCGATAGGAACGATTGTTGTACAGTCTTGCCTGAATATCCTCGGTTCTACAGCTGCAGCCGGATTTGCGGCAGCAAGCAAGATCGAGCAGGTGTTTACGCAGGCCTACGTTGCGCTTGGTACAACGATGGCGACTTACTGTGCACAGAATATGGGGGCAGGGAAATATACGAGAATCCGTAAAGGATTTAAGAGTGCAACATTGATTGGATTTATTTATGCGGTTGTGACAGGTGTGATTATTTTCTTTGTCGGAAAATATATGACGATATTCTTTGTATCAGAGAATGTAAATCAGATCATGGAATATGTGGATATTTATTTGAGGTGTGTAAGCGTGTCATTCCTGCCTCTTGTTATTGTTAATTTGTATAGAAACGGAATTCAGGGAATGGGATATGGACTGCTTCCAATGACAGCGGGGATTGCAGAACTTGTCGGACGGAGCGGTGCATCGCTGATTGCATCACATTTTGGCAGCTATATGGGAATCTGTCTGGCATCTCCGGCGGCATGGGTGCTGGCGGGAACACTTCTTCTTATTATGTACTTTGAGATCATGAAAGGAAAGAAAGACAGAAATTTGAAAAATAGATAGAAAACTGAAAAGCAACTTGTTATAATAAAATGTACGAATGAACATAGAAACATTGATGGGTGAAACAGCATGAATCAAAGAGTAATAAAAAAAGTCCGCTGTAATATCTGTTCAGCGGGATGTCCGATCGATGCTTATGTAGAAGAAGGAACGCTTGTGTCGGTAGAAGGCAGCCGGGATCTTCCGGGGCAGAGTGGAGGATTATGTTCTAAAGGAGCTGCTTCCAGGCAGTATGTTTATAACAAAGACAGGATTCTGTATCCGATGAAACGGATCGGAAAAAAAGGAAGCGGGGAATTTGAACGCATATCCTGGGATGAAGCGTATCGGATGATTGCAGAGAATCTTCTCAGGATCAAAAAAGAATATGGTCCGCAGGCGGCAGCATTTTATGCGGGATATCCGAAATGGTACAGACCGGCACTTCTGCGGCTTGCCAATGCTTACGGGTCTCCGAATTACTGTACGGAATCCAGTACCTGTTTTCAGTCGGCGGCAATGGCATGGAAATCTATTTATGGAAATGACATCTGCTTTCCGGATCTGATGCATGCACAGACGGTTCTCGTATGGAGTAACAATCTGTATCATTCCAATGTGGGAATGGCAAGATCTTATCAGTCGTTAAAAGCACGTGGGGCGAAGATCATAGCCGTAGATCCAAGAGAGACCGTAACGACACAGGCAGCGGATATCCACTTGAAACTTCTGCCGGGAACGGACGGAGCACTTGCGCTGTCTATGGCACAGGTGATCATAGAAGAAGGGCTGTATGATAAAGAATTTGTAGAAAAATATGTATATGGTTTTGAAGAGTACAAAGCGTATGTGAATCAGTTTCCACCGGAAAAAGCAGAGAAGATCACCGGTGTAGATAAGAAACTGATCCGTGAAGCTGCCAGAATGTATGCATCTAACGGGCCTGCCGGGGTGATGTTTTCAGCGTCTCCAGTTGTACATAATATTAATGGAATGCAGAATTACCGGGCAGTGATGTGTCTGATCGCACTTACCGGCAACTATGATATCCCGGGTGGCAATCCGTCAAGACCAGGTCCGGTGTCTCCTTGCAATGAATATGGAAAAGTAAAACGGCTGGATACGATAGAAGCCATCGGTGAGAAAGATTTTCCGGCATGGTTTGATTTCCCGTGTGAGGAAGCGCAGTGTACAAGAATTGCAGATTATATTCTGAAGGAAGAACCATATCCGCTGAAAGCTGTGGTGGGATTCGGCCTGAACCATAGAATGTGGCCGGAGCCGGAGCATTTTCAGAAAGCATTAAAAGCGCTGGACTTTTATGTGAATGTAGATCTGTTTTTTTCAGATTCAAGCAAGATGGCAGACCTGGTTCTTCCGGCAGCGTCTTCCTTTGAACGAGATGTTGTGCTGAATGGACGGGGAGGAATGTTCTTCCTGTCAGAAAAAGCAATCGAACCGGTCGGAGAGGCGAAGAATGATATTGAGATCATGATCGGCATGCTTCGTGCCATGCAGTTACATGATGAAGCATTGGAACATGGCTATGAGAAATATATGGAATATATTTTGGAGCCATCCGGTGTCACACTGGAGGAATTGCGGGCGCATCCGGAAGGGGTAAAAGGACGTGTGATCATTCCGCCTGCATTTAAGAGATATGAAAAAGAAGGCTTTCATACACCATCCGGTAAGGTGGAATTTGTATCACAGATACTCGAACGTTACAAAGACAGCCACGGATATTCCGGACTTCCGGAATACAGAGATTTCCGTGAGGTGTCAGGCATGGATAGGGAAACATATCCACTGATTCTGAATACCGGTTCCAGAAAACCACAGCTTTTCCATGCAAGAACATACCGGGTACCGTGGCTTGCAGGACTTGAAGAGGCAACACTGGTAGAAATCCATCCGGAAGATGCGAAAAAGTATGGTATTGCAGATGGTGACATGGTGAGGGTATCTTCCCCGGTGGGAAGTATCTGCGGAATTGCGGCGGTTTACCTGAACAGCCAGCCGGGAATTGTACACGTCTATCATGGCAATGCAAAGGGTGAGGCAAATGATCTGATAGACAGAAATTATCTGGATCCAATTTCAGGATTCCCGGGATATAAAAGTTATTTCTGTAAAATCGAGAAAGAAAAAGGCGAGGTGAAGGCATGAGTTACCGATTAAAATTTGATCCGGATAAATGTGTCGGCTGTTATGCCTGTCATATAGCCTGTCTGGATGCACACCATGATGTGGAAGATGTAGATGCAAAGAGCCATCGGACGGTCAAAAAGGTAGTGAAAAATCAGTTTGAAAAGAATATCTGTCCGGGCTGTGCTCACTGCGGTATCTGTATCAAAGCCTGTCCGGTGCAGGCAATTTACAAAGATCCGAAGACTGGATTTGTACTGACAGACAAAGAAAAATGTATTGGATGTCATGCCTGCGAAAAGGTCTGCCCGAAAGACGTGATCCATTTTGACAAGGACGGAAAAATGGAAAAGTGTGACGGGTGTATTGAAAGAATCAGGGAAGGGCGGGAACCTGCCTGCGTCAGAGTCTGTTTTCCCGGTGCGATCACACTGGAATAAAGACGAATAGATAAAAAGGTGAGACTGATAAAAGTAAGAATAGATGAAACTGGATAAAACTAAGTAAAGAGAGATAAGGATAAAGGCGTATGTTAAAAATCAAGGAATATGTGAAGGCAGAAAGTCTGGAACAGGCATATGAACTGAACCAGAAGAGGACGAACTGCATTCTGGGCGGCATGTTGTGGCTTAAGATGTCGAACCGGAATGTACAGAAAGCGATTGATCTGTCCGGACTTGGTCTGAATCAGATCGAAGAGACAGAAGAAGAATTCCGGATCGGATGTATGACGACACTCCGTGAACTGGAATGTCATGAAAGATTGAACCAGTGGTGTGAAGGCGCAGTAAAAGATGCGGTCAGTGATATTGTCGGCGTACAGTTCCGGAACCTTGCAACGATTGGAGGAAGTATATTCGGACGCTATGGATTTTCGGATGTACTGACGGTGTTTCTTGCAATGGACAGTTACGTAGAACTGTATAAAGGAGGGATTGTTCCATTACAGGAATTTGCGCAGATGAAAAGAGACAATGACATTTTAGTCAGAGTCATTGTAAAAAAGGATCAGAGAAATATGATCTATCTGGCACATAGAAATTCCAAGACAGATTTTCCGGTATTGACATGTGCGGTTTCAGTAAATGCTGAAAATGGATGCGTATGTATCGGTGCAAGACCGCAGAAGGCGGTCCGACTGGAACTGACAGAAGCAGTCAGAGAAAAAGTATGGAGCGGTGTCTGTACTGAAGAAGAGATGAAGAAAGAGGCAGAATGCATTGCTTCACAGGTGAAGACGGACAGTAATATGCGCGCCGGCAAAGAATACAGAAGCCGTCTGGCATATGTTCTGATCCGCAGGACATTGGAAGCACTGAATACAAAAGGAGGAGATCAGTAGGATATGAAAGTAAAGATTCTTTTAAATGGGACAATGAGAGAAGCGGAAATATCCAGCGATCAGCTTCTGATCGATTTTGTCAGAGATCATGGATGCTATAGTGTAAAACGTGGATGTGAGACGTCGAACTGCGGTCTGTGTACAGTGTTTGTAGATGATAAACCAGTATTATCCTGTTCGATGCTGACAGCCAGAGTCGACGGATGCAAGGTAGATACGTTAGAAGGACTTCAGGAAGAAGCAAAAGAATTCGGTGCATTTGTTGCAGATCAGGGTGCAGAACAGTGCGGTTTCTGCAATCCGGGAATGATCATGAATGCAATTGCCATGTTCCGCGAGAATCCGGAGCCGACAAGAGAAGAGATCAAGGCATATCTTGCGGGAAATCTTTGCAGATGTTCCGGATATGAAGGACAGCTTCGTGCAATGGAAGCATTTATCGAATATAGAAAGAAAGGAGAAAGATCATGAAAGCAGTCGGACAACCGATAAGAAAAAAAGACGCAATGGCACTGGTGACAGGAAAACCGGTATTCATGGATGATCTTGCTCCAAAGGACTGCCTGATCGTAAAGGTACTCCGAAGCCCGCATGCCAATGCGATCGTAAAATCAGTAAAGACAGATGTGGCAAAAAGAGTGCCGGGGATCGAAGATATCTACACGTGGGAAGATGTACCACATGAAAGATTCACCACAGCGGGACAGACATATCCCGAACTCAGTCCGTATGACCGTCTGATCCTTGACCAGCATGTCAGATATGTGGGAGATCCTGTGGCAATCGTGGCAGGAGAGAATGAAGCGTGCGTGGATAAGGCACTTAAGATGTTGAAAGTAGAGTATGAAGTACTTCCGGCAGTACTGGATTTCCATACGGCAAAAGATAACGAAGTACTGGTACATCCGGAAGACAACTGGAAGGCACTTTGCCAGGTCGGCGCAGATAATAAGCGGAACTTATGTGCATGTGACAGCACTGAAGACGGGAATGTAGAGGCAGTGCTGGCTGACTGTGATGAAGTTGTGGAAGGCACCTATCATGTAAGAGCAGCGCAGCAGGCCATGATGGAGACATTCCGTACGACATGCTTTATGGATGCTTATGGAAGACTGAATATCTTAAGCTCTACACAGATTGTATATCATGTAAGACGTATCATTTCCAATGCACTTGGAATTCCGAAATCCAGGATCCGTGTCAGCAAACCGAGAATCGGAGGCGGATTTGGTGCAAAGCAGTCGGTCGTGGCGGAATTATTCCCGGCATTTGTCACATGGAAGACGGGAAAAGCTTCGAAGATGATCTTTACAAGAGAGGAATCGCAGATCGCATCGTCTCCGAGACATGAGATGGAAGTACATGTCCGTCTGGGTGCATCGAAGGAAGGAAAGATCCGTGCGATCGATGTATATACACTGTCGAATACAGGCGCTTACGGAGATCACGGACCGACGACTGTTGGATTGTCCGGTCATAAATCGATCCCGTTGTATAGTTCGGCAGAAGCACACCGTTTTACATACGATGTTGTGTATACCAATCATATGGCTGCCGGAGCATACAGAGGATATGGCGCGACACAGGGAATCTTTGCAGTGGAATCTGCAGTAAATGAAATGGCAGAACGATTACATATCGATCCGGTAGAATTCCGTCTAAAAAATATGGTAAGAGAAGGCGATGTGATGCCTGCATATTACGGTGAGACGGCACAGAGCTGTGCACTTGACCGCTGCCTGGAGCGGACTGCGGAACTAATCGGCTGGAAGGACAAGTATCCGTGTAAAGACATGGGAAATGGTAAAGTTCGAAGCGTCGGTATTGCAATGGCAATGCAGGGATCCGGAATCTCGGGCGTAGACGTCGGCTCCGCGACAATCAAGATGAATGATGACGGATTCTATACACTGATGATCGCGGCAGCAGATATGGGAACTGGATGCGATACGATCCTGGCACAGATGGCAGCAGAGTGTCTGGACTGTCCGATGGAAAGAATTGAAGTACTCGGTGCCGATACAGATGCGTCGCCATATGATTCCGGATCTTATGCGTCAAGTACTACGTATATAACAGGTAAGGCAGTAGAAAAAGCATGCCAGAAGCTGATTGCCAGAATCCTTGAGATTGCATCAGGAATGCTGGAGGCACCTGTGGAAGAACTGGTATTTGCAAGTGATCATGTAGAATGGCCGAAAGAACAGAAGAGTGTATCATTGGAAGATATCGGTACGAAATCCATGTGCGGTAATGGCTGTGCGCTTGAGGTGACAGAAAGTAATACGTCTCCGACATCACCGCCGCCATTCATGGCAGGGGCAGTAGAGATCGAACTCGACAAAGAGACCGGTCATGTGGAAATCCTGGATTATAAGGCTGTCGTAGACTGTGGAACCGTTGTCAACCCGAATCTTGCAAGAGTGCAGGCAGAAGGCGGGCTTGTACAGGGAATCGGAATGACGCTTTATGAGAATATCCAGTATAATGAAAAGGGAAGAATGCTGAATAACTCATTCATGCAGTATAAAGTACCATCCAGAAGAGATATGGGAAATCTGCAGGTCGAATTTGAAAGCAGTTATGAACCGACCGGTCCATTCGGTGCCAAATCCATCGGAGAGATCGTAATTAACACTCCGGCACCGGCGCTTGCACAGGCGATTGCGAATGCAACCGGCATCTGGTTCAAAGATCTTCCAATCACCAGCGAACAGATTGCAATGGGCGTTCTGGAGAAAAAACTGGCAAAATAAAATATATTAGAAAAATATATAGTGAAACTACTTGCAATCAGACGCAAAAGTTATTACAATATTGGGTAACGTTTAGAAAAATATGTGGAGGCCGCTAAGATGCAGTTATTAAAAGACAGAATCCGCAAGGATGGCAAGATAAAAGAAGGAAATGTCTTAAAAGTGGACAGCTTTCTGAATCATCAGATGGATGTAAAGTTATTTCAGGAGATTGGAAAAGAATTTAAGAGAAGATTTGCAGATGAAGAGATCACAAAGATTCTTACCATAGAAGCTTCCGGTATCGGCATCGCATGTGTTGCAGCAGAAGTATTTGATGTTCCTGTTGTATTTGCTAAGAAGACACAGACCAAGAATATTGCCGGAGATGTGTACACTACAAAAGTAGAATCATTTACACACGGAAGAGTGTATGACATTATTGTTTCCAAAGAATTCCTCGGAAAAGGTGACAAGGTACTTCTGATCGATGATTTCCTTGCGAATGGAAAAGCTCTGGAAGGACTTGCAGAACTGGTTACAAAGTCAGGAGCCGAGCTTGTCGGAGCCGGAGTTGTGATCGAGAAGGGATTCCAGGTCGGAGGAGATATCATCCGTTCCAAAGGTATTCATCTGGAGTCATTGGCGATCGTAGAAAGCATGGATGAAAAGACAGGAGAAGTGGTTTTCCGCGATTAATAGATAAAAATTCAAAGGATTTTTAAGGGAATGTGAGGCTTTCATATTCCCTTTTTTTTATTCCTATGCTATACTTTATGATAAGTATGTGAATGCATAAAGAGAACTTATGGTAAGGAGTAAGAACTTATGAAAAGAGTATTGTTAAAACTTAGCGGGGAGGCTCTCGCAGGCGATAAAAAGACAGGATTTGACGAAGCTACCTGTATGGGTGTAGCCAAGCAGGTAAAGCAGCTTGTAGATGATGGGGTACAGGTTGCAATCGTAACAGGTGGAGGTAACTTCTGGAGAGGAAGAACCAGTGAGACGATCGACCGTGTGAAGGCTGACCAGATCGGAATGCTTGCAACAGTTATGAACTGTATCTATGTATCTGATATTTTCCGTTATGCAGGCATGAAGACAGAAGTATTTACACCGTTCGTATGCGGTGCATTTACCACACTGTTTTCCAAGGATGCAGCAGTAGAAGCATTGAATGAAGGAAAAGTTGTATTCTTTGCAGGCGGAACAGGACATCCATATTTTTCAACAGATACAGGTGCAGTTTTAAGAGCCATTGAGATCGAAGCAGATGCAATGTTACTGGCAAAAGCAATTGACGGTATCTATGACAGTGATCCGAAGGTAAATCCGGAAGCGAAGAAGTACGATGAGATATCTATTCAGGAGATTATCGATAAGAAGCTGATGGCAGTAGATCTTACTGCTTCTATCATGTGTCTGGAGAATAAGATGCCGATGCTGGTATTCGGATTAAATGAGGAGAACAGCATTGTTGAGACAATGAAGGGTACATTTACAGGAACAAAAGTAACTGTATAAAAATGCAGATAAGCAGATAAAAGGAGATAACACTATGAATGAAAGATTAAAACCATTTGAAGAAAAAATGAAGAAAACAATCGGAAATCTGGACGGAGAACTTTCTGCAATCCGTGCAGGCCGTGCAAATCCGAACGTTCTGAATAAGATCATGGTAGACTATTATGGAACACCGACACCAATCCAGCAGGTAGCAAACGTATCCGTACCGGAAGCACGTATGATTCAGATCCAGCCATGGGAAAAGAAAATGGTAAGAGAGATTGAAAAAGCAATCATGACTTCAGATCTGGGGATTAATCCGACGAATGACGGAACAACTGTACGTCTTCTTTTCCCTGAATTAACAGAAGATCGAAGAAAAGAACTGGTAAAGGATGTTAAGAAAAAGGGCGAAGCAGCCAAAGTTGCGATTCGTAATATCCGTCGTGATGGAATCGATTCTGTTAAGAAACTGAAAGGTTCCGATGTGTCAGAAGATGAAATGAAAGATATGGAAGATGATCTTCAGAAACTGACAGACAAATATGTAAAAGAAGTTGATAAAGCTGTAGAAGCAAAATCAAAAGAGGTTATGACAGTATAAGACCTGTAAGAGATAAAAGCAGTATACAACAGGAGGGGGATAAGGTCCAGATGCTCTGGAAACTGTCCCCTCTGTTCTTGTATACCTATTGTTATTAGGAGGAAATAATCATATGAATGTGCCACAACATGTTGCGATCATATTGGATGGAAACGGACGCTGGGCAAAAGCAAAAGGAATGCCGCGCAATTACGGTCATGCACAGGGCAGTAAGAATGTAGAGCGTATCTGCGAAGAAGCGTGGAGAATGGGCATTAAATATCTGACGGTCTACGCATTTTCCACAGAGAACTGGAATCGTCCGGACGATGAAGTCAATGCTCTGATGAAGCTGCTTCGTAATTACATGAAGACCTGTCTGAAAACGGCTGCAAAGAATGATATGAAAGTCCGCGTGATCGGGGATATCACAAGACTGGATGAAGACATTCAGAAGAGAATTCTGGAACTGGAAGAAGCAACAAAGAATAATGGCGGTCTGAATTTCCAGATCGCGATTAATTATGGAAGCCGTGATGAGATGATCCGTGCGATCCGTAAGATTGCAAAAGACTGCGTGGATGGAAAAGTGGATCCGGCTGAGATCAAAGAAGAAACATTTGAGCAATATCTGGATACAAAAGGAATCCCGGATCCGGATTTGATGATCCGTACCAGCGGGGAGCTTAGGCTTTCCAATTATCTGTTATGGCAGCTTGCCTATACAGAATTTTATTTTACAGATGTTCCGTGGCCGGATTTCAGTAAAGAAGAGCTGGAAAAGGCGATTGAAACATACAATCACCGTGACAGACGTTATGGTGGTGTGAAGGAGGAAGAAGAACAGAATGTTTAAGACGAGATTATTAAGTGGAATTGTTCTGGTTATCATCTTAATTGCAACGGTTGGAACCGGCGGTGGTTTACTGTTTGGATTTCTGGCACTGATCAGTCTGATCGGACTGTCAGAGCTTTATAAAGTTGTGGATGTGCAGAACAAGATATTAGGACTTACCGGTTATCTGGGAGCTGTTGTATATTATGGAATTTTATATACCGGACAGATGCAGTATATGACACTTCTTACGATTGCATTTCTGGTAGTACTGATGGCGGTGTATGTGTTTTCATTCCCGACATTTAAGGCAGAGCAGGTAATGACGGTGTTCTTTGGCGTATTCTATGTTGCAGTGATGTTGTCTTATGTGTACCAGACCAGAATGCTGGAAGACGGAGCCGTTGCAGTATGGCTGATCTTTTTAAGCTCCTGGGGGTGTGATACCTGTGCGTACTGTGCAGGCATGCTTCTTGGAAAACACAAGATGGCACCGAAGTTAAGCCCAAAGAAATCCGTAGAAGGCGGAATCGGCGGAATTGTCGGAGCTGCATTACTGGGTGCAATCTTTGCAGTTGCAGCAAATAAGATTACAGGAGCTGGTGTGAATCCGGCACAGTATGCGGTTATTTGCGGAGTCGGCGGTATGATCTCGCAGATCGGAGATCTGGCAGCTTCAGCGATCAAACGTAATCATGATATCAAAGATTACGGGAAACTGATCCCGGGACATGGCGGAATCCTTGACAGATTTGACAGTGTTATCTTTACAGCACCGATCATTTATTATCTTGCAACATTCCTTGCAGGAAGATTGTAGGAGGTAAGTATGAAAAAGATAGCAATTTTAGGTTCTACAGGTTCCATTGGAACACAGACCCTGGAAGTGGTAAGAGAGAATGGAGATATCGAAGTACTCGGACTGGCTGCAGGCAGCAATATCAAGATGCTGGAAGAACAGATCAGGGAATTCCACCCACAGATCGTGGCTGTATGGTCGGAAGAAAAAGCAGACGAATTACGTGTTAATGTAGCAGATACAGATACAAAGATTGTTGCAGGCATGGATGGACTTCTGGAAGTTGCAACGATGAAGGGAACAGAGATCCTTGTAACGGCTGTTGTCGGTATGATCGGTATCCGTCCGACAATTGAGGCAATCAAAGCAGGAAAAGACATTGCACTTGCCAATAAAGAGACGCTGGTAACGGCAGGACATATCATTATGCCGCTGGCAAAAAAGATGGGAGTATCCATTCTTCCGGTGGACAGCGAGCACAGTGCAATCTTCCAGTCTTTACAGGGAAATGATCACGGAGCACTTCATAAGATCCTTCTGACAGCATCCGGCGGACCGTTCCGTGGAAAGAAATCGGAAGAACTGATGGAGATCAAGGTGGAAGATGCATTGAAGCATCCTAACTGGTCAATGGGACGTAAGATCACGATCGATTCATCTACAATGGTAAACAAAGGTCTTGAAGTTATTGAAGCCAAGTGGTTATTTAATGTAGATGTGGATCAGGTACAGGTTGTGGTACAGCCGCAGAGTATCATTCATTCGATGGTAGAATATGTAGACGGCGCAATTATTGCAGAACTTGGAACACCGGATATGAAGCTCCCAATCCAGTATGCACTGTATTATCCGGAAAGAAGATTCCTTCCGGGGGACAGAGTAGATTTCTGGACACTGGGCAAACTGGAATTTGAGAAGCCGGATACAGACACATTCTACGGACTGGAACTTGCATATGAAGCAGGAAGAAAAGGCGGAAGTCTTCCGACTGTATTCAATGCGGCAAATGAACTTGCAGTCAGCCAGTTCCTCAACAGAGAGATCAAGTATCTGGAAATCACGGAGATCATTGAGGACTGTATGAAAGCGCATAAGAATATTAAAAATCCAACGCTGGAACAGATTCTGGAGACAGAAGCAGCGACCTATGAGAGAATCAACAGCAGGAGGTAACAGTAAATTTGGGAATTATATTAGCAATCTTATTATTCAGCTTCATCATATTTTTTCATGAGCTGGGTCATTTCTTACTGGCGAAGAAAAATGGAATTGATGTAGATGAGTTTGCTATAGGAATGGGACCGGCAATCTATTCAAAAGAATATAAAGGGACCAAATACGCCGTGCGTATCCTTCCGATCGGAGGGTTCTGTGCGATGGGGGAAGACGAAGAAACGAATGATTCGCCGAACAATTTTAATAACAAATCTGTCTGGGCGAGAATCTCTGTCATAGCGGCAGGGCCTGTGTTCAACTTTATCCTGGCTTTTATATTTGCCGTGATCATTACAGCGATGGTCGGCTATGATAAGCCGGTGATCGGAGCAGTAGAATCAGGCTATCCTGCTGCAGAAGCAGGCCTGAAAAAAGGTGATGAGATCGTACAGATGGGAAACAAAAAGATCCATATCTTCCGTGAAGTCAGCTTTTACAATCAGTTTCATTCTAATGAGGATGTGGCTGTTACCGTGTTAAGAAACGGAAAAGAAAAGACGGTCACACTGACACCGAAGATGGATAAAGAACTGGGCTATAAGAGATTAGGAATAGGAAGTTCCGGTTATAGCAAGGCAAATCTGTTGACGGCTTTTCAATATGGCGGATATGAAGTGAAATTCTGGATATGTACAACTGTCGATAGCTTGAAGATGCTTGTGACAGGCCAGATTGGAGTAAATGAACTTTCGGGCCCTGTGGGAATTGTAAGTACTGTAGATACAACCTATAAAGAAAGCCGTTCTTATGGAGTATTTGCAGTTGTGGTACAGATGTTAAATATGGCAATATTGTTGTCTGCGAATCTTGGTGTTATGAATTTGCTGCCACTCCCGGCATTAGATGGGGGACGTCTGGTATTTCTTTTTGTGGAGGCAATCAGAGGAAAACGTGTGCCACCAGAGAAAGAGGGATATGTACATCTGGCAGGAATCATACTATTGATGTTGTTGATGGTATTTGTAATGTTTAATGATATTAATAGAATATTTTTGGGCAGGTAGAAGTGCTGGCAGATCTATCAAAAAATCATCCCCCTTAGGTAGAAAATAGATAAAGTCTACTTAAGGGGGACTTTTGATACAAAAGTATACAAAAGAGAGCATTATTTGTTTTCGAAATTACATTCCGGCAAACCGGTAATACTGGTTAGCAGTGATAATATTCCGGCCAGCATGGATGTGGAAATTACTAATTTCGTGTCTATCTGCCCAAGTACAGTTACGGTTCCAATTGTTGCTATGGCGGTCTGCGCGACAGTCTTTATTGCCCTGATACCGGCACATTTAGCCCATTTTTTCCAATCTTTTGCTTTCATGTTACCATCCTTTCTTTTCAGGGGTGATTAAGCCGTTTATCATTAGAGCGATTCGATTATTATCCATACAGTTCAGCAATTCGTGATACGCCTACATAAATTTCGGAAATTTTATACCATGTAGTATAATCGACTGTTCCGGTCTGTGGCAGCCCGAATACTTTCTGGAATGTACGGACTGATTCTGCAGTTGCAGGTCCGTAAATCCCGTCAGCAGTAATTTTCGGAATAGCAGGATAAGCACCTGCTATGACATTTAATTGTTCCTGCATCTGCAAAACTTTATTGCCGGAAGAACCAATTTCCAGAGTATAGCCAGGCCAGGAGGATGGGATGCCGGAGATGGCTTCGGCGGTGTTAATGTACATGTCGTCACCGTAGTAGTAACGGAGAATTTCGATAGGGGAATAGCCCTGGTCGCCTAAGGATTTGGATCCCCATTGGGTCAACCAAATTGTTATAACCTATAAAGTACCCGCAAACCCTTGATTTTACTGGGTTTGCGGGCATTTTACCTGTATAAGAAAAAGTAGATTTTAAGAGAATCGTTCTTGCGATCGTAGATAATCTTGTCGATGATCTGCTTTAGGGCTTCGTTCTTTTGCACGTATGTATAATTGTTGGAGATGAGAATATCGTACACACTCCGGACCTTCTGCAGCATGGCATCCGCTGGATCCTGATCAGATTTACGTGCTACCTTTTTCAATTCCTTCAATTGCTGTTCTAAAGATTCCCGTTCCTTCTGAATGATAGCTTTATTCGCTTTATATTCTTCCAGTGTATCAATCCCTTCCCGGTAGGAGGCTTTTATTCGTTCATCTTTGCCGGTTAAACTTTCCAATTGTTCTGTTATAGCCTTGCGCTCATCAAACTGCTCTGTGGGTTGATATTCACGCAATTCATAGACAATATCTTTGGTATCCAATATTTCTTTGATACTGGCCAGAACTTCCTTTTCAAGGACCAGTGAGCTGATGCCGTTCGGCTTTTTACATTTACCTTTACTGTATCCGTAGCAGGAGAAGTAAGAATATTTTTCCCCATTGACTCGTTTCATAGTGGTTGAGGTTAAGGTGCGTCCGCAATCCGGGCATTTCAGTAGTCCGGAAAGCCAATGCTTATAAGTGGAAGAGGGGCGTTTGCCAACCGGCTTGTAGGTGGCTTTAAATCGTTTCTGCGCTGATTCAAACAATTCCTTTGATATAATAGCCGGCTGTTGCCCTTCTGTAACAATCCATTCGTCCTTATCTTTGATACGATTGGTGCTGTTCTCTGTCCGGTTCCACCGGATCATGCCACAATAGGAAGGATTCTGGATGATATATTCGACAGATCTTCGCTCAAATGACTTTCCGTGCGAAGTCTTGAGTCCTAAAGAATTTAGGTATCTGGCAATGTCGAAGAAGCTCATACTTTCATTTGTGTATTTTTCGAATATAGTACGAACAATCTTTGCTTCTTCCGGAACAATCACCGGCGGCTTGCCATGCTCCACAACCTTGTAGCCAAGCGGCGGACGTGCCTGGTATGCTCCGCGGAGTGCATTTTCTTTCATACCTCGATACACTTCGCCAGATAACCGGATAGAGTAATATTCATCCATCCACTCGATGATACGCTCGATCAGGCTGCCAAAGGGATCATCGGAGAGTGGTTCAGATACGCTCACGACATCTACATTGTGCTGTTTTTTTAAAAGAGACTTGTATACGATGGATTCTTCCTGATTCCTGGCGAACCTGGAAAACTTCCATACCAAGATCTGATCAACCGGATGATCATCACCTTTGGCCAGTCCGATCATCTCCTGGAATCCGGGACGCTTGTTGGCTTTCCTTCCGGAGATACCTAGGTCCGTGAAGATCTTCAGGATTACAATATTGTTCTTGGCTGCATAGTCCCGGAGGAGGTGCTCCTGGGAGTCCGGGGAAATTTCTTCTTGATCGTGAGTGGATACCCGGATGTAGCCGTATGCATATTTTACGCTCATTGTATCACCTTCCTGTAATTATATGTGCGACGTCGCACAAAAATGGGTACAAAAATAACACCTATACGGTGCCAGGGAAATGTGATATAATACTCTTGTTCACGGAATGTTATATCGTGCCTTGGCACTGTATAGTATTCATTAAGCCGTTCTTGTTGGTAGCAGGAACGGTTTTATTTTTGTTTAAGATTTCAAAAGTAAATCTTTCCAGTTTTGAGGAAACCCCATACTGGATAAAATAGTTTCTTGTGTTAAAACAGTGGTATAGGAATATAAATTTTTTAAAGCAATATCGACTTCCTTGACTAAACGTCTAAATTCACGGTTGGAAATAGTGAGTTTTAAAGCTATCATTACAGCAAATAAATCACGTTTACCAGATAAATATTCATTTTTTTCACTTTTTGGTAATTGCATTGTTGCGTGAAGCGAAGTATCAATTAAAGGTCGTTTGCTTCGATAACAAAAAAGACGATTTCCATGTGCACAAAAGTTCCGAACAGACGAAACATAAGTTAAGATATTTTCCAGTTCCTTATCCGATAAATGAAATGTTTTGGAAATTTCTTGGCGCTCTTTTTGCTGCATTAAACTATAAAACTTACTAATAGTGCCAAGTGTAAGAATATTATTTAATACCCAAAGAGGTATATATCCATAATTATTTAAATAGTGGGCAATACTTGGATCTGAACAACGTCCAGCTATTTGCCGTTGTATTTCTGAAAGAAGTCCAGTAATATTTTTACTAGCATCTTTTTTGGTTATATCAAAATTATCGTATGTTAAATAATGTGTCTCTGGATGCATCTGAGGGAAATAGTAAGCAATTAGACTTTTTATATTTGTTTCAAGCGGAAGAATATTATGTAAAAAAGTCTCGCGTAATTTCTGATCAAATAAATATAAGTTATAAATTTCATTTACTGTTGTACCTGGTTTATATTTATCTTTGCAGCCAGATTCCCAAAAAAGAAAACTATACCCATTGATTAAGTTATAATATCCAATGCGTTGTAATTTCTTTTTGGCAAAGCTCTTACTGTCAGGATTTGAAAAGTCTACTCCCCGTGAAGCCAATAATTCAACTAGTTGTTCGTGTGTTTTAAAAGGTTTTTCCTCCATAAATACCTCCGTGAAATAAAAAGACCCCGGGCCCGAAGGACACCGGAGTACGTTCCATAATATTATATGCTTCAAAATAGAAAATATTCTCTTTTGAAGTGTTTAAAGCATAGCATTAAAAATTCCGGATGTCAATAATTATTTAAAAAAATTTAAAATTAACAAAATGTTATTTACTTCAGTAGATTTGCAATGCAAATCTTAAAATTGTCATCCTCTTTGTGAGAGTATGAGCTAAAATGCGAGGAGAGTACTGTATCGAGCGAATCCTTCGCCGTATATATTACTCGGGATTTTCCCTGGTGTTTGGTAGACACCGGGGAATTTTTATTTAATAGCAGTTTTTACATGGTCTTGATTTTCCACTTTGAGCTATCGTTCCGCTATATATAGTAGAGGAACGTCCCAAGCTTGGACAATCCGGAGTTGAATGATATACCTGTCCGTTAGGAACCCAATATACCGTTCCGCCTGCTTGTTGCTGTGCTCGTGCCTGCTGTTGCTGTGCTTGCGCTTGAGCAGCGGCCTGAGCTTGTTGTTGAGCTTCGGCTTGTGCCTGAGCTTGAGCGGCAGCCTCGGCTTCAGCTTTTGCCTTAGCAGCGGCAGCTTCTTGAGCAGCTTTTTCCTGAGCAGCCTTTTCTTGAGCGGCTTTTTCCTCAGCTTCTTTTTTGGCCTTTTCTTCAGCTAAACGCTCTTGTTCTTCTTTTGCTTTTTTAGCAGCTTCCTCAGCCTTTTTATCTTTGACAGTAATAGTAGCAGCATTGCTATCAATAGAATCGTTAGCAGTGAATGTTACGGTAGTAGTACCGACCTTTTTGAAAGATACAATAGCCTTGCCGTCCTTATATTTCAATTTTGCAATATCATTATCGGACAGAGTTAGCTTCTCGATTTTAGCATCGGAAGGCGTTGGAGTGATTTTTACCTCAACAGTTTCTGAAACATCGAAAGTTGTTTTTCCCCAATCTGCCTGAATATCTGTAAGGCTTGAAGAATTTGTACCCCAGATAAATAGTAAGAGTGAGGTGATGAATATAATAATACTTATTATAAAATTTCTCTTTCTTGTTCCAGAATAATCTTTTTTAATAAGATAGTAGATAATAAATCCGATTGCCGGAATCCAAGCTAAAGAATATAATCCAATCAATAAGCAGACAACAAAGAAGCCAATTATCCAAGTTAAACATCCATTCTTTTTCATAATATCATTCCTTCCAAGTTTTAATATTTTAGGAAATTTTTAGTTAAAAGAAAGTCTGCGCACTTCATTCGCAATATTAGTGTTGCATTTAATTTCTTTTTGAATTTTTGTACCTGTTTCGGCGGACTCAAATACAAGAAAGGCTACAGTGTCTAATTCCTGTTGCTTGGTAGTAGTTGTTGTGTTTACCTTTGTTTTCTTCCCAAGAGATGCGCCAACCATTGCACCTACAGGGCCTGCAACAGCAGCGCCAACTAATGCGCTTCCTGCTCGACCGTGAGTCTTGTTTTTCCCTGTTGTCTTACTGATTAGATTATATTGAGGACCATCCCAGATAAAATCAACTAACTTAAATTTTCCAGCGCCTTCTTGAAATGCTTTTCCGAAGTAATATAGCCCATTTCCAGATTTTCTGAATTTAAGACCGCCTATGTCATACTGAGTTTCAGCTTTTTTCAAAGCCTTAATGCGGTCATTCTCAGCTTTTTGCAGAGCTCGTTCTTTTTCTTTCTCAGCTTTTTGAGCTTGTTGCTCTTCCCATTCTTCTAAATAAGCCTCTGGTGCCTTCTTATTGTATTCTTCAAAGAATTTTCGATCATCATCAGAGAGAGAGGTCATTTCACCTTTTTGAATTTTTTGCATTAAATCTGTGCTTCTGGATACATTGTCCCATCCTGCTTTTAATTTGTCAAAAAATCCCATTTTTCTTCATTCCTTTCGTTCTTTCTTACGTATATTCAATCAAATATCTCCGCCATATAAATACTTTCGTATCAAGAGGGCAATATATTTATGGTTAGAGATACTGAATTGACCATTATAAATCATCGCCATACAAATAGTGATGCTCAGCTCGTTGGAACATATCACAATGTTCTTGGAGAAATTTAACACGCTTTTGATCACGAGCAATCAGCTTCTTTAATCGTCTTCGTTCCGCTTGCAATTGCTTGATGCGATCAAGATAGATTTGAGCCGGTTCTGGATCTTTGTGTGGATGATGAGCATAGTATTCAATTTCTTGTACATTACCTTTTAAAAAGTCATCATTTGTTATATGACTCATGGCATGCTCATATGCCTTAAGCTGAGATTCATAATTCAATCCGGCATTGATTAGTATCGTGTAGCTTCCGTCTTCGTTCGGAACAACCATTTCATTTCCTTTTTTACTAGGAAAGTCCATAAGAACGACATTAACATCCGGTGTCGTCAATATCACCACGTTCCTTTCGTTTAAGCGCGAGAGCCATGCTGTGCAGAGCTTTTAAGTCGTCCGGATCCATATCTTTCTGGACATCGAACAGCGCTTTCAGTTCTTTATTTTCAAATATTTCTTGTGCTACCTGTGCAGTTTCGTTGTTTGTGTAGTATTCGTTAGATTTTTTTCCAGTGCGAATATATTCGGCAGTTACACCAAATAAATCAGCTATCTTCTGCAACTTAGCATCTTTAGGATTACTTCTGCCATTCTTCCAATCTGAAAAAGTGGATTTTGTGATTCCAGTAGCCTTTGCTACGTCAGAGTCTTTCATCCCTTTGGAATCTCTTAACTTGCAATAAATTTCATACATAATACACCTCTAAACAATAAATTCTGAAATCAGTACAAAAAGTTATTGACAAGTTCTGAAATCCGCACTATAATAAAGCTACAAAGTTCGGAAATCAAAACAGAATTAAGTTTTAATTCATTTGTCAATGTATCTGGTAAATATATTGTATCTGATTTCCGAACTAAAATCAATAGAAAGTTCGGAAATGGATTATTTTTATGTATGAAAGATATGTAGAACTTCGAAATCAAAAAGGGGTATCTGACTACAGGGTAGCAAAAGATACGGGGATTCCGAAGTCTACTTTTTCTGATTGGAAATCAGGAAGGAGCAAACCGAAGATAGCCAAGCTTAAAATTTTGGCTGGATATTTCGGTGTGGCTGTAGATGAATTAATTTCAGCAACAGATGAAACAGGTTCAGAAGAAGGGAGGGAGTAGATGCTGATAGGAATTTTAGCTGCGCTATCGATGATAGCGATAGCAAAAGCAATTTATTGGAAATTATGTTTCCAGGGCGTACTTCTTTATATAGCTGAATGCGGAAATCCATTGCCTAACACTACTTTAATAAAGAAATACGCCGAGAGAGTAGCGTTGAAAGCTCTGCACATCAAGGAAGATTAAAATGTGATTTGATAACAAGGGATGCTGCCGACAAGGCAATCTGAGTTAAGTCTTTAAGTGATTGCACACCAAGCTCAGTGCCAATGTCTTTTACTTTATTATAAAAAGAATCGTTTCTGATATTAGCAAGGAACTCATGTCCTTTAGGGGATAAATCCGAAATGGTGTAGCACGTTCCAGTAATATTGCAAGATGCTTGGAAAAAGAATTCATTAAGTTGACATTGACGGATATGATACATTACTTCATCAAAAGAATAATTTGGAAGCAATTCAGGAACGGTCTCTTTGTCGAATCTCCAATGGTGGTTGATATCAGGAATTTCTTCCACAACAAGAAGTATATCTCGTATGCAATCAGGGTTTAGTTTCAATTTGTAATCATTCCTTTCATTGGTTGTTAGGAAGATTATATCAAACCAAAGAGTATAAAGGCAATAGAGAAAGAAGGTGTGAATATTATGAAGCGCTTATGCCCAGCGTGTTTTACAGAGCTTCCGGAGAAAGCAAATTACTGTCCAGCGTGTGGAAAGTGCATGAGAGAACCTATTAAATTACCTATGATCCTTGGCGGAATAGTATTCCCATACATAAGGGCGATTGGAATAGACGATCATGCAATTCACGTTGAAGATGGTACGAGAAAAGGAGAGAAGAAAAAATGAAAAAGAAAATTGTAACAATTTTAATCTTATCAGTTACAGTTGTGGCCGCCCTAAGTGGTTGTAAAGGATTAGCTACGACAGAAACGGAATATGATACAGAATCAAAGAGCATAAAATCGATGTTTGTTGAAGTGGAAGTAGGTGCAGAGTGGAGAATAATGTACGACAAGAAGACAAAAGTCATGTATGTGATGTCTGATGGTCCTGAAAACCGAGGTGTTTTTACGGAACTTGTTGATGAAAATGGTAAGCCGAAATTATGGGAAAATGAGGAAGAATAAATCGCAACAAGTACAAACCATTCCACATAACCTATAAAGAGGTGATGCAGTTTGAAACATATTAACATCGTGATCATCGATGGAGTAGAGAGAGACATGGCTACATTATCTGCAGAGGAGCGAGCAAAGATCGTGAATGAGTTGAATCGTGTAGCTGTTGGATATCTGGGATACCAGAAAGAGAAAACCGCTTAGGCGGTAGAAGGGAGGACAAGCATGAAAAGAAGAGGACCAAGAACAAAATGGCAGAGAATCATCAGAGAAACGGTGTTAGAGATCCTGATCGGCGCCACAATCGGACTTGCATTTGATGCAATGTTATTTATCTGGTTGCTTGTAAGGTGAAGGAGGTGAGGACATTGCAAGGAGAAATCAAAAAAGAGCACCCGTATAAGCCGGCAAGCTTGGGGCGCTCTGAAAATTAGTCAACTATATTATATGAGAAGAAAGGGAATTAGTCAAATGATTAAAGCAACATCGGCAATGTATGGATCACTTCGCGGACATATGCCAGAAGAACTGGCAAAAGAAGTTCTGATAAGTATTACAAAGGAAGCCATTAAACAGGCGGAGGAGAAAAGATGAAGACGCTGAAAATTACAACGGATAATAAGATCTCTATCGTCGATGTAGATTTTAAGGATTTCAGATCTATCCAGCAGGCAGTCGGCGGATATTTCGAGACTGTGAAGACAAGAAAGATGTGGGACTACTTCAAAGCTCCTGTGGTTATGCTGGTTGATGAGGAAGGGTTAATCAAAGGACTTTCTTGTAATGCAGTGGCTTCTGTATTTTATGGAATCGAAGAGCATGGTTGTATGATTGCCGGCGATGTGATCTTCGGGTTAGTTCTAGGAGAAGATATTATCGGATTTGGCAATCGGGATTCAGAGCAGTGGATGGAGAAGATGTTAAAAGACTTCCCTGTATTGCAGAAGGAGAACAGTCATGAGTGATGGAAAGATACATATTCCGGCCAGAAGGAAACAGCCGGTAGATGATCAGATGGTGGTCAAAGTAACACCGGAAGCATATAACGCGCTGGTAGATATTTATAACGAATCAACTTTATCACTTAAGCAGATTGCAAGTCTTTTGATTGTAAAGGCTGCAGAGCAAGTGGTGTATGACAAAGAATAGTCGGAGGTAGAAATATGGCAACATTATATGAATTAACAGAGGAATACAGGCAGCTTTTGGAAATGATGGAAGATGACACCGTTGATCCGGAGGTGCTGCAGGATACATTGGAAGGTGTAGATGGTGAAATTGAAGCAAAGGCAGATAACTGCGCAAAACTGATTCGTGAGCTGAATGGTGTGGCCGGTGTGATCAACGAAGAGATTGAGCGTTTAAAAGCAAGAAAAGACGTAATCTCCAACAATGCTGACAGAGTAAAAAAATATCTTGAGAAGTCAATGATCGATACCGGAAAGAGAAAGTTTAAGACGGCTTTATTTGGATTTAATATTCAGAAGAATCCGGCATCAGTTGTAGTTGATCAGGAAGATAAGATTCCAGAAGAGTACTGGATCAAGCAGGATCCGAAGCTGAACAAGGCTTTACTTAAGAAGTGGCTTAAAGATAATCCGGAAGATTTTGCGCACTTGGAGCAGAGTGAAGGATTAAGAATTCGATAGGAGATATGGATATGTGGGAAGTAAGAGTAACACAGAAATATACATCAGATCACGGAATTGATTTAGAAGAAACAGTAGTTTTTAGAGTAAACAACTTAACGAAAGCGGGCGTTATCGTTGATATATTTAAAGGATATGGTATTGGAAAGATGAGTTATTCCATTACCCAGAAACAGGAGGAAGAGGATAATGAGTAAAGTTATTTGCATTATGGGAGAATCAGGATCCGGCAAAACAACATCTATGAGAAATTTAGATCCAAAGACAACATATTATATTGATGCTGACAAGAAAGGACTTTCTTGGAAGGGATGGAGAAAACAGTATAACAAAGAAAATAAAAATTATCTGGCATGCGATGATGCAAATACTGTCCGCCAGTATATTAAACGAATTGCAGAGGCTTGTCCTGGAGTAAAAGTGATTGTAGTTGATACGGTCAACGGATTGATGGTAGCTGATGAGATGCGCCGGAGTAAGGAAAAAGGTTATGACAAATGGGTAGATCTTGCAGCGTGTGTCTGGGATCTGGTCTGCGAAGCATATACATACAGGGATGATCTGACAATTATTTTCACGGCACATACACAGACAGATCACGATGAAGCCGGTTATATGTTTACCAGAATCAAAACCTCTGGGAAGAAGCTGGACAAGATCTGTCTGGAGAGTAAGTTCACTACAGTACTGCTTAGCAAGTGCGTAGATGGAGCATATAAATTTGAAACTCAGGCAAACAATAGTACGGCAAAATCTCCAATGGGAGCATTTGACCAGATGGAGATTGATAACGATATTGTAGAAGTAATGAAAGCATTGGAGGACTATTAAAATGAGAAAACCGAATAATTATGAAAATACACAGGCTCAGGGAGAATTTACTCCCGTTGAGCTTGGAGGACATACACTGGTAATTAAACAGGTTGAGGAACGAATGTCAAAGACCAATAAACCAATGATTGTTGTGTACTTTGATTTTGCTCCGGGAGATAAGCAGGCAGGTTATTTTGAAGAGGTATTTGCGAATGATATTCGTCCGGAAAAGAAATGGCCGAATCAGGGAACGAACTATATTTTGACAGAGGATAATGATGGCAACTGTAGCAGATCCTTCAAAACATTCTTAACTTGCGTGGAGCATTCAAACAATGGATTTGAAACGCAGTGGGGAGACAACTTTGGTCAGCAGTTTAAGAACAAACTGGTCGGCGGAGTATTTGGAATACAGATGGATTTTTACAATGGAAGAGAGCTTGAAAAGCGTGTTTTGAGATGGTTTGTATCACACGACAAAGCGGAAGAAGCCGAGATTCCGATGGAGACAGAAACGCAAGCATACAAGGATCATATTAATGGATATCCAGGATATCCGCAAGGATCCACACCTGCAGGAGATGGATTTATGAATATTCCGGATGGCATTGATGAGGAACTGCCATTCAACTAGGAGTGATGTAAGTGGATATACAAATTGATACAAGGGAAAAGCAGCGTGCTATTCGCAAAATTCTTAAGACATTCGATGATAATGGCGTAAAGCATTTCTCGAGCAAATTATTGGTCGGTGATTATATGAGTCTGGATAACCCCAGGCTCATCATCGATCGGAAGCAGAATCTGCAGGAATTATGTGGGAACGTCTGCCAGCAGCATGAACGATTCAAGAGAGAGCTTCTGAAGGCAATCAATGCAGGGATACAGCTTGTGATTTTGGTGGAACATGGTCCGGATATCCAGAGTCTGGAAGATGTGTGGTTCTGGGAGAATCCCAGGAAGCATGAAGTCCGGTGGCGCATGGTGAATGGTAAGCGAGAGAAGTATGTGGTATCAGCCAAGGCGGTTGATGGGAATCAGCTGTACAAATCCCTGTGTACCATTCGTGATCGTTATAATGTCCGATTTGAATTTTGTGAGAAAAAAGATACCGGCAAAGAGATCATGCGGATCCTATCAGGGGGGGGCGGTGACCCCAGATGACCAGTGAGGAGATTAAACAAACATACAGTATGCGGGACATTTTAAATAAATGCGGACTTCCGCAACCGAACCGGTCAGGTTTTATTCAGTGCCCGTTTCACAAAGGCGATCGGGAAGCTTCTATGAAAATTTACGACAAAGATTTCAACTGCTTTGGATGCGGAGCAAATGGAGATATCTTTACTTTTATTGAAATGTTTTATGGTATTTCATTTAAGGAAGCTTTCCGGATGCTGGGTGGTGGCTACGATCCATCTTTTAAGTCTTCCCTGGCTGTTTATCATGCAAAGAAAGAGAAGATGATGCGGGAAAAGCAGGAAGAAAGATTCCGGCAAAAACGAAAGTTAAATAATGATCTGATAGCAATATACCGGAAGTTTCTTGACCGGTCAGAGCCGTTATCAGACGCGTGGTGCGATTGTTACAATGCACTGCAGCTTGAATTATATCATGCGGAAATATTAGAAGAGAGAAGGTGATCACATGGAGCCTTTAGCAAGGCTGGATAGTAATAGCATATTGGCAGAGGATATCTTTTTAGAGATATTCGACCAGGAAGACGAGATAATGAAGGCTCGAATGATCCTTTCACTGACAGATCGAGCTGCAGAGCTTGGAGTAAAGAAGAAGTTCGAAGAGTTGTTAAAAGCATACAAGAAAGTGGATCGGGAGGCAAAGCAGCGGGAGCGCAAGAAGCCGATAGCTATGTTGGATAAGTGGACGAACTTTGAAGGACCATACAATAACATGTTCTGCGGAGCATGGATTGCTGGAGAAGATGGAGTATATGCCCAAAATGACAGTCAGGTAGATGCAGTTGCCTGTTATCATCCAATATTACCAGTGGAGCGTATGAAGAACTTAGAGACTGGCGAAGAACAGATTAAAATCGCATATAAACGAAATGGACGGTGGGATGAGATTATTGTCCCTAAAACAATGGTGACATCTGCCAGCAAGATCGTAGCTCTTTCCGGAAGAGGCATTTCTGTTACATCGGAAAATGCAAAGCTATTGGTACGTTTTCTGTCAGATGTGGAGAATATGAACGACAGCCATATCAAGGTTCAGTACTCCACCAGTAAGCTTGGTTGGATCCAGAACGATTTTATTCCTTACGACACGGAGATTGTGTTTGATGGAGATCAACGGTTCCGTCAGACCTATGACAGTGTATCAGAGCGTGGAAACTGGAAAATCTGGCAGAGCCATATGCAGAAGCTCCGTAAGTCCGGCCGGCTGGAAATAAAATTTATGATGGCTGCATCTTTTGCAAGCGTCTTAGTCAGTCTCCTGGGCGGACTGCCGTTTATTGTAGATCTCTGGGGCGAAACTGAAGGCGGTAAAACAGTATCACTTATGGTTGCCGCATCGATCTGGGCGAATCCTGATGAATCAGCGTATATCGGAGATTTTAAAACAACGGAAGTAGCACTGGAGGCAAAGGCAGACATGTTGAATCATCTGCCAATGATCTTGGATGATACCAGTAAAACCAGTAGTCGAATCCGGGATAATTTTGAAGGCATGGTATACGACATGTGTTCCGGCAAAGGAAAGAGCCGGTCAAACAAAGAACTTGGTATTAACCGGGAGAACCGGTGGCGGAATTGTATCCTGACCAATGGAGAACGTCCACTGAATTCATATGTATCCCAGGGTGGTGCAATTAACCGTATTCTGGAAGTTGAATGCAAAGATAATGTTTATGAAGATCCACAAGAGACTGCAGAGCTTGTAAAGAAAAATTATGGTTTGGCAGGAAAACGCTACATAGAAGCATTGAAAAGCATTGGCAAGGAAGAACTGCAGCGGATGCAGAAAGAATTTCAGAAAGAGCTTAAGGATGATGAGGCAATGCAGAAGCAGAGCTTGTCGTTGGCAATCCTTCTTACTGCAGATAAAGTAGCAACGGATTATTTGTTCCGGGACGGAGAATATATCACGATCAAGCAGGCAAAAACCGTTCTGATCAACAGGAATGATCTCAGCGATAATGAACGTTGCTACCGGTATTTGAAAGATAAGATTGCAATGAATGAACAGAAATTTGATGCGGAAAACAAAGTTGAGCAGTGGGGAATTCTGGAAGAAGGAAGAGCCATTATTTACAACCAGGCATTCAAAGATCTGTGTAAAAATGGTGGATTTTCTGACAAAGCATTCCTGTCATGGGCGGACCGGAAAGATCTGATCGAGACACAGGGCGGACGAATGACAAAGGTGAAAAAGGTAGGCGGGAATCCTGTAAGATGCGTGTTCCTGAAGCTGAATGAGAATCTGGATGAGGATGGATTTGAGTCAGTAGAGACGATGGAAATGTATGAGCAGGAGGAGTTGCCATTCAAATAAAGTTACCCGTTACCAAAGTTACCAGTCAATTTTTACCCTTATAGGGAAGATAAAAATATGTGAAAGTGAGAAAAATAAGTTCTCCTACATGGGAAAATGTGTGGTAACTCGGTAACCGAACGGCGAAAAGTCTAGAAAACACAGTGTTTTCAAGGCTTATAACGGTTTCCGTGTTTTGGTAACGAGCACTAAAAACGGTAACATTCGGTAACAAAGGAGTGGAATATGGAAGAATATGATAAGCGAGTTACAGCAATGTACAACGATTGTTGGAAGTTATACAGAGATTACACAAAATCACATGACATGAGGCAGTTCAACGAAGCAAAGGATGCTGTGATTGAGAAATATGGAAGACAGTGTGATGTGATTGATCTGGTGTTGTGGATAGCGATTCGTGTACAGACTTTGCACGATATGTGGGAAAGGGAAAAGAAAGATGGAGGAAATTAGGTGGTACGAAAAACTTAATTACACAGAAACGAAAGATATCATCAAGGAGAAGCTGCAGAACATGTCGAGAGATTTTGTGGCAATAGGATTCTACCTGAAGCTGATCAGAGATAAAAGCTTATTCCTGGAAGATGGATATAAATCAATATGGGAATTTGCAGAAGATAATTACGGTATCAAAAGATCAACAGCATCCAGATGGATGGCAATGAACGACAGGTTCTCCAAGAATGGTAATACACCGATACTGTCAGAAGAATATATAAGCTTGGGGAAAAGTCAGCTGCAGGAAATGTTATATCTGAATGATAAACAGATGGAAGAAGTAAAGCCGGATATGACGGCAAGAGAAATTCGTGGGATACGTACACCAGATCCTGAACCGAAAGAAATTGAAGAACAGATTCCGGAGCAAGTGCTAGGGCAGATGTGCCCGGAGGATTATCCGGAGATTCTTCCGGAAGAAAAACATGGTCCGGCAAAATGTATCACCGGAAAAAGTAAAAGTGGAATATGTGGAGCAGCTGCATATTGTTCAGAGAACTATAGCTGTTGTTTGGAATGTGACCAGAATTGCAATAGCAGGTGCGGATGGCTTGATGATGCGTGCGACGTCGCACAGGATAAACAGCAACCGTCAGTTGAGAATGTGAATATGGATTGTCCGCCAGATCAAGGCACCTGTCCAAGGCAGAACTGGGGGACATCTCGTGAAGATCAGCATGAAGGACAGAAAGAATGTGCGAAGTGTTGGAATCATTATAAGAACTTGCACAAACAGGAGAAGGTGGAAGTTCCGGAAGAGAAAATGCTGGAAGTTGAAGAGAGGATTCCATCAGATTCTGTGGAGAAAGAGGTAGAGCCAGAGCCGGAGCTGTATGAAGAAGTATCTGAGAAAACTGATATCGATATTGCTAGGGAAGAAAATCAGAAAGCTCAGATATATCTGGAGATGGCTGAGAAAGAATTCGGTCAAAATGATATCAGGATCCGGAAACAGAAGATTTTAGTTGCAGCATTGGCCGGATATATTCACGATTTGGATACGGTGATGAATCCACCAGAAGAACCGAAACAGCCAGAACTTCCAAAACTTAAGAATAATGATCAACGGAAGGAGTGGCTTAGAAATTATAAAGATTGGGGATTGTGGTATCACGATGATTGTATTGATGTGAATTATTACAAATATGATTTCGAGGATGGCAGTAGATTGATAGTAGCCGAATATCCAAAGAGAAAGTATTACTGGAATTCTGGTGAGTTAGAGGATAGTCATTATTTTCATTTGCTGGAAAAGAATAAAAAGTACTACGGAAGAGAAAAGACGTTTGATCAACAGTATGTGCATACCGAAGACAGTGAGACTCATTTGGTGGAATTTTTGAAGAATTTGCAGAAAGGGGCAAAGTAAATGTTAGTAGAGAAGAACTTAAAAGAAGCATGTGGAGGAATAGATCATGGAGAGATTAACACATAAAAGAGAGAACGGTATAAAGCGAGGGTACTGGTCCCCGAATAAGAAACAGGAGCTGGTGGATAGACTGGCGATGTATGAAGATCGGGAGGAGGGTGCCGATTTCGGCAAGTGGATTCCATGCAGTGAGAGATTGCCAAAAGATAGGCAGATTGTAGTAGCTGATATTGAATGCAGTATTGAGGGCAGAATGTGCATATTCGCCTATTTTAAAATCGTTAATCACATGGAGCACTGGATAAATGCCAATACGGGCTTTCCTGTTTTAGCCAATGTTGTTCAGTGGACACCATTGGCGGAACCATACAAGGAGGAACAATGAAGATAATAATATTCATCATTATCGCCTGTACGCTCTTGGTTGCTTGGAGCTTATGCATTGTAGGAGCAAGTGCAGATGAACAATTGGAAATGATATATGCCAAGGATTTGGAGAGAAAGGAGAATAGCATGGATAATACATATGCACCAACGGAAAATAAAGAACAGGAAAAAATAAAGGTAGAGAGCATTGACATTGTAGTGACTGGGGGCGAAAGAAAAAGTGAATGGATTCCAATAGGAGAAAGACTACCGGAGGCAGGGGAATATATCCTGGTATCTTTCGCCAATGAAGGTTTTTCACTTCCGGATATTGCAGTATATGAAGTTGATTCGTATGGAAATGGAGTATTTTATCCGGCGGATAAGACTGTTCCGTATTCATTAATCGGAGTATTTGTGAATGCCTGGATGCCATTGCCGGAACCGTATAAGGAGAAAACAGAATGACAAATAGGGAATATATGATAAATCTATTGCTGGACGGTTTGGAATCACGCTTGAACCGAGTAAGCATTGATGATGGTGGTGCAAGCGAAGAAGCTATGATTTATTACAACATAAATTGTCCATATTATGCAGGTGATAAAAGAGCATATTGCCGAAAAGAAGGTAGTCTAGTATCAAGTAGAGAGGTATGCGTAGATTGTAAAGCACATTGGCTTGAACAGGAAGTTGATGAATAAAAACAAAACGACGAAGGAGCCGAGAAATGATTGAACAGAGGAAGAGACAGAAAACAGATAAAGCTGGATAGTCAGAAGCATTATAAAGGGTTGGAGGAGAGCCATGATGCGAAAGCAAGTGAGAGATTTCATACACCACCAGCTTATCAGAGTTATTCGGTGGAGGATTACTTGCGGAAGATGGGAGTAGACATAACGAAGGGAGTAGATGCCGGTGGAGCAGAGACTGGAAGAAAACAATATCAAGAATGAGAATAACCGGAAGAAAGAATATCTGAGAGGATACAGATCCAGTAGAAGACGTATCAACCGTATTGATGATGAAATTATTGAACTGAAAGAATTAGCTGCATCGGTGAAGGCAGTTGATTATTCTGGTATGCCGCATGGCAGTGGAAACCAGAAGGATCTATCTGATGAGCTGGCAAGGATTGATTCGTTGGTAGAAAAACTTGGGGCAGAAAAGGAAAGTTGCGTTGAATCTTATGTTTCTATCGAAAAGCAGATTAAGGAGATAAAGAACGAGGATGAGAACGACGTGTTGTTTTACCGATATGTGAAAGGCTTAAGATTCTGGGAGATTGCAGAGAAAATGGATTATAGTGAGCAGTGGGTACATAAATTGCATGGAAGAGCGCTGGCACATTTAAAGTTGCCAACATAATTTATCTTTATTTGTGTTAGTTTATTGAAGTTTAGTATGCAAGTTTGCTATCCTTATACTGGAATTGATGAACAGATATTAAATCATTCGATTAGTTCCCCCACAACCTAATAAAACTGAGAGAAGACACCTGGCAACGCGGGTGTCTTTTTCGTTGCGTAATGTCGAGAAATGAGATATTATGGGAGTAGGTTTATTAGGTTATTAGGAGGAAATTAGAATGGCATTTGAAAACGGTTATAATATGTTTAATTATTGTGAAGAGCTTTTTGCAAAATATAAAGAAGATAAACTTATATTTTACAAAGCACTTCAGATATTGTCTGTATTTGAAAGGAGAAATGACTATCCATATTGTACAGATGAACTATCAGAAGTATGTGAAAAAATGTTAGGGTATGATTTGAATTGTGTAACAGATTTTTTGTGGAAATACACTTTATCAAATCAAATAGAATGGAATGCGAGAAAAGTTCTGTCGTGCAAAGAAGATAAGGAAGTTAATTTGATTGAAGAATTTACAGAAGAGGAAGGAAATAAGATAGTAACGAATTTTAAAAATGAAATGGAGGCATTCTTTATTACTTTAACACCGTTATTTGAAAATTTATTTATGGGGGAATCCTCTGCTCCTAGAATTGATAGAATTGCACAAAAGCAAACATATGGAGAGGATAAAACAATAAGATTCATTAGAAAAGACGGAGAAACGTTTGATTTTACGGCAACACCAAATGATATAAAGAAAATCATGGATGTATTTTCACATATGGAATAGTGGAGGTGCATAAAATGGATAGTGTAATTCCTATTTCGGATAGAAGAAATTCGAGTTTGGGAAAGAGAAAAATCACTCGTATGGAAGAAGGAAAAAACATGGATGATCTGTTAAAATCTTATATTGAAAAAGTGGATAGGGATCAGAGTGAGTTAAGAGAAGATGTTCGTGAAAGCGAAAGGAGAACAGAAAAAAAGATATCCGAATTTGAATATAAAATAGATAATCGTTTAAATAAAATAGAACAGATATTAAATTCTCAAAACGACAAAATAGATGATTTAAAGCAGACGGTTAATGACAAGATGGAAGAAGAGAAGAAGTATAGGCATTCAAACAATATCGCAATAGTAATAGGTGTTGTATCTACTGTTGTAGCTATGATTGGAATATATTATGCAACTATATCGACGATTACAAGCATATTGGGAATAGCTAAGTAAATATTATTGAACTTATGGAAGATTACTAAATATAAATGGCACCCTCCGGGGTGCTTTTCTAATGCAAAAATAAACCAGAATTGAAGGTGGTGAAGTGGCAGGCTATGAAAACATAAGAGACGCAAATAGTAAAAGAACTCCGGAAGAGCGCCGAGAGTTAGCAAAAAAAGCAGGTCAGGCAAGTGGCAAGGCAAGACGCAGGAAGGCGAACTTCCAGAAGACATTAAACCTGCTGCTTACTGCAGAAATAGATAATGAAGAATGGAAGCCGGTTTTAGAATCGCTTGGAGTTGAGTGTACTTTGGAATCGGCTCTTCTTATGGCTCAGATCAAAGCCGCATTAGATGGAGATACACAGGCTGCAAAATTTGTAGCGCAGTATTCCGGACAGAGCAACAGAGCTGAGGAAGATCTGGAGAATAAGAAAGCTGAAACAGAACTGATCAAAGCGAGAAAAGAATCTATCACAGGCGAAAATGAGAATAACGATGCGCTTGATCGTCTGGATCAGATATTAAAAGAGGTGCGGGACAATGCAATTAAGCAAGAAACAGAATGAATATATTGTGAACGCAACTCATAGATGGAACATTAAATCCGGGGCAGTTCGTTCCGGAAAGTCTTATGTGGATACAGCTTTTGTGATTCCATTCCGTATTCGAGAGAGGGCGGGCAAGCCGGGACTAAATGTTATCCTTGGTGTGTCTAAGGAATCAATTGAACGAAACGTGCTGCAGCCAATGCGTGAGATCTACACAGAGGAACTGATCGGGCAGATCAATAACCGGAATATGGCAATGATCTGCGGTGAAGAAGTGTATTGCCTGGGAGCAGAGAAAGTCAGCCAGGTAGCGAAGATACAGGGAGCCAGCATAAAATATTGTTACGGTGATGAGATTGCCAAGTGGAACAAAGAAGTGTTCCAGATGTTGAAATCACGACTCGATAAGCCGTATTCGTGCTTTGATGGAGCTTGTAACCCAGAGCATCCAACACACTGGTTAAAGGAGTTTCTGGATAATGACGAACTGGATATCTATTTGCAGAGATACACAATCTTTGATAATCCGTTTCTTCCACAGGAATTTGTTGAGCAGTTGTGCAAAGAGTATGAAGGTACAATTTATTACGATCGTCTGATTCTTGGGTTATGGAAGAGAGCAGAAGGAGCAATTTATAAACGATTTGCAGACAATCCGGAGAAGTTCCGGTGTGAAGTACTGGAAGGACCTGCAGACAATCCGGAACATAAACAATTCCGGAAAAATGATATTGTATCGATAGAGATCGGACTTGACTTCGGAGGAAATCAGTCCGGTCATTCTTTTGTAGCCAGAGGATATACAGACGATTACAGAGACGTAATAGGGATTATGTCTAAGCGAGTCATGGCAAAAGACCAGGAAAAAGACATAGACAGCAATATGCTGGATCAGCTGTTCTGCGATTTTGTTCAAGAGGTAATTGATAAATACAGTGTGATCAAAAAACAAGGCGATTATGTAGAGTACTGTAATGTGGAATCCGTTTACTACGATAATGCGGAGACAGTGCTCGGTAATTCCATCCGAAATGCAGTGGAAAAGAGATTCCCTTGGATGATTGTAAGAAAAGCGAAGAAAGCATCTATCATTGATCGGATTCGCTGTACGATCCGATTGATGGGAGCTGGAAGGTTCTGGATTACAGAGGATTGCAAGTCCCTGCAGACAGCGCTTTCGGATGCGGTATGGAATAAAGACGTGAAAGATAAAGATGAGCGTCTGGATGATGGCAGCACCGATATTGATAGCCTGGATGCATTTGAATATACAATTGAACGGGATATGCGAGATCTGATAGAAGAGGTGGAAGATGTTTGATGGATTAAAAAGACTATGGGGAAGGATAGTGAGCATGTTTAATTACACGACATTAAAAAATATAATTGGTAAAGATGTGGCACTGTCACAGGCCATGATCGATGCCATCAATGAATGGAAAAGAATGCTGGTCGGGAATGCAGAATGGTGTGACGATACAGTAGAATCCTTGAAATTGGAAGAGGGCATCTGCCGTGAGTTTGCAGATTCTGTCTTGGTAGAGATGGAAGCCAAGATCCTGAATCATGATAATATGGATAAAGTTCTCCAGAAAAGTCTATCTGATATGAACAAGAAGCTGCAGACCGGTCTTGCCCTTGGAGCAATGGTTCTCCGACCGCTCGGTTCAGACAAGGCTGAGTATGTTGCTGCAGATAAATTCATTCCGATTAGTTTTGATGATAACGGAGTTCCGAACGATATTGCTTTTCTGGTTGTAAAGTGTGTTGGCGAAAATGATTATTATACCAGGGTAGAGAGACATTATTTCACAAATGGGAGTCTGACCATTGAAAATAAATGTTATCATTCGCAGAGCCGAAGTGATATCGGGCAGAGATGCAGCCTGGAAGCAGTCGCAGAATGGGCAAATATTCAACCTGGGCCAATTGTTTATACCGGTATGACAGAAATGGATTTTGGATATTATCAGAATCCAATTGAGAATAAGGTGGATAGTTCTTCATGTGGCGTATCAATATATGAGTCGGCAAAAGGATTGATAAAGAAAGCTGATGTGCAGGCAGCACGTCTTGACTGGGAATATGATTCTGGAGAACGTGCGATTCACGTGGATCAGAGAGCATTAAAGAGTAAAGGCGGTAAGACTTACCTGCCAAGGCTGAAAAAACGTCTTTACAAAGGGATGAACCTTGAAGATGGTAAGGATAAAGAACTTTACAAAGAATATTCTCCTGCAATGAGGGATGAAGCATTTCGAAGAGGATTAGAAGAATACAAACGAGAGATTGAGTTCAATGTTGGTCTTGCTTACGGAGATCTGTCTGACGCACAGGAAGTGGATAAGACAGCCACGGAAGTGCTTGCATCAAAGACCAGAAAATACAATCGTGTTACTGCAATACAGGAGAAGCTCGAAGAATGTTTAAATGGATTCGTAAATGCGCTGGCTTTCTACAATGGTTTTTATATGTCTGGTGTGGAATTTACTTGCGAGTTCAATGATTCAATCTTGGCAGATGAAGAATCAGAAAGGCAGCAGGACAGGCAAGACGTAAGTATGGGTGTTATGAGTCTGGTTGAATATCGCATGAAATGGTACAACGAGGACGAAGCGACCGCAAAGTCAAAAATCCCGGAACAGAATCAGGTGATGGAGTAAGATGCGAGATGATTACAAGAATAAGATGGCCAGTAAGATTGCCGCCAGATATCAGGATCTGGAAGAACGAATCATGCAAGACATTGTTAGGAGAATCGTTAAGACTGGTGAAATTACCAGTACTGCAGATTGGCAGATTAATCGGTTACGGATCCTGGGACATTCTTCAGAGGATATCGAACGTGAGATAAAGAAGACGCTCAATGCTTCCTATCCGGAAATGTTTGAGCTGTACGATAAGGTAATCGAAAAGGAATATGTTCGAGATAAGGATGTATATGAACAGATCAATGCAGAATATATACCGTATGATCAGAACGAGCAGCTTAATCAGATCACAGAAGCAATTATTGATCAGAGTTGTGAAGATTTGGAGAATGTAACCAATTCGCTTGGATTCTATTTGGATTATGGAAATGGTAGGAAGGTACTGACACCACTTGCTCAGGTGTATTCGGGATACCTGGATGCAGCATGTTATGATATCGTAACCGGCGCGTTTGATTATAACAGCGTCCTGAGACGAGTAGTTACACAGCTCACGAACAGCGGACTCAGGAAGATAGATTATTCATCCGGGCGAGCTGATCGGGTGGATGTGGCTGCAAGGAGAGCGGTCATGACTGCAGTCAGTCAGATTACTGGAAAGATATCTGAGTACAACGCACAGAAGCTTGGCACCGAGTATTTTGAGGTAGAATGGCATGCAGGTGCACGACCGACACATGCAGTATGGCAAGGGCGTGTCTGGTCCAAGGAACAGCTGTATTCAGTATGTGGTCTGGGGACGGTCACGGGACTTCTAGGAGTGAACTGTTATCACACCTATTATCCTTTCTTTCCCGGACTGTCAGAACGCAACTGGACGGATGAATGGCTGGATGCCAAGAATCTGGAAGAGAGTGAACCGAAGAACTTTGGGGATAAGGAATATACCTTGTATGAAGCCAAACAAAAGCAACGCCAGATGGAATTGGCGATGCGGGCGCAAAGAGAAAAGGTTCGACTGCTCCAGAAAGGCAAGGCTGATCCGGATGAAATTCTGTTGCATAAAGCAAAGTATCAAGGACAGTTAAATGAATATTCCAGATTTTGCCGGAAAATGAAGCTTACGGAAGAACGTGAGCGTATTTACCTGGATATGAAAGGTCGGGTGGCAACAAATAGCAAACGACAGAATGCATTGTTCCCGCGGGAAATGATTGAGAATGCATCCAAGGATGTGGCTCAGTATAAGCGGTATAAAGAAGTTCTGGGAGATTATATTGGTTCGCTTGTTAATTTCGGCCGGATGAAATATAATGATAGTGAGAAATGGAAAATTATCAGTGAAGCATATATAGATGTAAAATGGCAGAGTCAAGCACTGAAGAAGAAACAAATAGGAGAAGTACATTCTATCCCGTATAAAGGTGCTCCGAATAGTGTGTTTGATAATTTCAAAGATGGTGCCTTGCAGAGACGTAGATATTACGGAAATGATGGAAGGCCAAGATTAGACATAGATATGACGGATCACGGAAATTCAAAAGAACATCCGATTGTACCACATTATCATAACTGGTATCTTGATGAAAAAGGTAACTTGAAACGTGAAGCAAAGCACGATAATCCACTTAAATTAGGGCATGAAATTGCTAATAAAGATATTCTCGAGAAGAGGTGATTGAAATGATTGAGTATAAAGATTATGCAAAATTTGAGAACTTGTCTGAGCTGTCAGAAGCTATAGAGATAGGATTAGATATCGAGTTTATTCTTTATGGAGAAAGATATAATATTTCGTGGAGAGATGATGAGCCGTTTATATGCAGGTGTCCAGAAGGTGAGACTAATTTCTATACAGATGCCAAGGCAATGCTTGATAAACATAAAATAAATGATAGACAGTTAAAGGAATTATGGAATGATATGAAAGTATTATCCATGTAGCTACCACCAGTCGAAAGGCCGGTGGTATTTTTGTACGCAATTTTAGGAGGTGATCCACTTATCTCCCTTTGAGACGCAGGGTTATGCGTCTTATTTTTATGCCCTGCCATAAGGCTATAAACTGGACAATTACCCGGCCGGAGGTTTAACCGGCTATATCCCATACCGCTGAAAGAGCGGTCAATAAAATATTTCAGGAGGAATGTAACTATGAAAAATATTTATGAGATTTTAAAAGAGTATGGACTGGAAGTTCCAGCAGACAAAAAAGCAGATTTTGATAAGGCTTGGAAAGAAAATTATCGTACTAAAAGCGAGTATGATAATGCAGTTTCGCAGAGAGACAACTATAAGGCCTCTCTGGATGATGTGAATGCCAAGCTGAAGGAGTTTGAAGGTGTCGATGTAAAAGATCTGCAGGGGCAGATCACAAAGCTTCAGGGAGATCTGAAAGCGAAAGATGATGAATACGCAGCGAAAGAGGCAGATCGTGTATTCATGGATTCTATCAAAGAAGCAGTCAAGACTGCCGGCGGAAGAAACGAAAAGGCTGTTATTGCCATGCTGGATATCGATGCTCTGAAAGAATCAAAGAATCAATCCGCAGATATCAAAAAGGCTTTGGAGAATGTAAAGAAGTCAGACGGATATCTGTTCGGAGCAAACGAACCAATCAACAATGCAGTAGGTGGAACCAACATTAGCGGTGGAGCGGATCCAGGAGCAGACGATGTCTCAGCTATTCGCGCTGCTATGGGACTGCCGGAAAAGAAATAAGGAAAGAGGTAGAAAGATATGCCAAATGTAATTGCATTAAGAAAAACATATTCCACACTTCTGGATGAGGCATACAAGTTAGCATCATTAACAGCAGTGCTGGATGGACCGAATGATTTAGCTCAGGAGGGCGCAAATGCGAATGAAATCTTAATCCCGAAGATGTCTATGAGCGGATTAGCAGATTATGATAAGCAGACAGGCTATGCCTTAGGAGATGTAACGCTTGATTACGAAACAAAGAAGTGTGATTATGATCGAGGTCGTATGTTCACTGTAGATGCAATGGATAATATTGAATCTGCAGGTATCGCGTTTGGACGTCTGTCCGGCGAGTTCTTACGTACACAGGTAGTGCCGGAATTGGATACATGGAGACTTGCGAAGTATGCTGGATATGCATCAGGAAACAATGTTGTTACAGGAGCGATTGCTGATGGAAAAGCAGGTATTGCGGCAATTCGTGCGGGCAAGACTGCAATTAAGAATGCGGAGGCTAAAACAGAGACTTGCTACCTGTTTATTTCGACAACGCTGAAAGGAATGATTGATGACCTTGACACAACGGCATCAAAGAAGGCGATGGAAGATTGGGCAGGAGTAATTGAAGTACCGGCAAGCAGATTCTTTGATAAAATCACACTGACGAAAACTGGTGCAGGTGGATTTGCAACCACGGGAGGAAAAGCAATTGATTTCTTGATTGTGGACAAAAACGCAGCAATTCAGTATCAGAAACATACAGTTTCGAAGATTATCACTCCGGAGCAGAACCAGACAGCTGATGCATGGAAGTTCGGTTACAGAACAGTTGGTATTGCAGAAGCGAAGGACAATAAGAAAGTAGCAATCTATGTTCACAAAGCCGGAGAGTAAGGAGTGATGTCATGAATGTGACATACGAGTATTACAAGGATTCTTTTGGTGGTTCTCTGATTCCGGAGAACCACTGGATTTCCTTGGAATTAAAAATGAGTGCAAGACTTAACCAGTATACATTTGATCGAATGAAAGAAGACAACTGGCCGGAACAAGCCAAAACAGCACTTTGTGAAATGTGCGATTGTGCATATAAGTATGAGCGGCGTGACGGAAAGACTTCGGAAAATAATGATGGCTATTCCGTGTCATATGATACGAGTAAGCCATTGAATGTGATGTTATATGAAATCGCAGAAGTGTATTTGATCAATACAGGATTAATGAGTTTGGCGGTGGATGATGATGTTAACGAATGCAACGATAACTATCTATAACCATAGGTACGATTCACTCACCCGTTTCGATACCTGGCATAGAACCATTATTGAGAATGTGCATGTATATGTTGATCACAAAGCATCCGTTGGCGATTCCGGACTAAACAGTGCAGAAGTATATAAGATCCGTATTCCTACCGATGTAGAGAATGCGGATCAGTATCTTCCGCCGGAAGAATATGCGAAGCTGGAAGATCCGGAAGAACACTGGACCATTCAGACAGATGATCAGATTGTACTCGGCGAGTATGCTCAGGAGATTGAAAGGCCAGCTGATCTGAAAGACGTGCGGTTGAGACATTGCAAAGTGTTGTCCTGGTCAGATAACCGGTTCGGCGGGTTGCCACATTGGAGAATTGAAGGTGAGTAAATGGCACAGAAAAAGAAATTTCGAATTACAACCCCTCGTGGAAGTGTGTTTACTTCAGCTGATGCGAATGGAAGCGTAACGGCAAAAATAGAGTGGGCACCAGGATTTGCGCAGCGAAAGGCTGAGAGCTTTTCAAAAGCGCAACAGTTTGTTGATTCAGAATGCCTGAGGTATATGAATCCACTTACACCAAGACGAACAGGATTTCTGATTAAATCAGGAACACTTGGAACAGTGATCGGTTCTGGATCCATTGAGTACCTGGCACCATATGCCCGCCGGCAATATTATGAAAATAAAAGTAAGCCAAGATGGTTTGAAACTATGAAAGCAAGCCATAAAGAACCAATCCTGAAAGGAGCAGAGAGGATTGCAAGAGAGTAAAAAACCGGTTATTCAGAGCATCCGGGATTATGTGATGCTGAATCCGGATATTGATGATCGGAAGATAAATATTGACTATCTGGGTAATGGAATGGAGTATTCCATTGACCCAATTGGAGCGGATCCTGTCTACAAGAGATACACAGATGGGACCTGTTTGAAACAGTTTCAATTCGCATTCACGAGCAAGGAAGCGTATGACGGTGATGCTAGAACCGGTATTGCCAACAGTGGCTTTTATCAGGCTTTTGAAGAGTGGGTCGAAAGTAACAACATGAATGATATTCTCCCAGAGCTGGACGGGCACGATGCTACCAGAGTAGACGTGTTGCAGTCCGGCTATTTGTTTAGTGCAGAGGCTGACCTGGGGCGGTATCAGATGATTTGCAGAGTAATATACAGATAGGAGGTTGTATCATGGCAGGAGATACAAGCAAAAAGAAATTAGTAGGCAGACATAAGCGAGTTGCGTTTATGGATGTTGCGGGTGATGGAAAGACATACACCAGAATGACAGGATTCACATCGCTGTCTGATGGGAAAAATTCCACAGAATACAGTAGGCAGTACGTAGATGAAGCAAGTGAAAGATCTGATGTGGTAGGATATGCACCATCTATGGATTATGAGTTTGACTTATACACGAATGATGCAGTACAGAAAAAACTTGCAACGATTACAGATGATGAACTGCTTGGATCGGATGCACAGGTAACCGTTGTGGTTGTAGATCTGTTTGATGAGAAAACAGGAGAAAGTACGACTTGTACGGCAAGAAAACGTGACTGGAGCGTGATTCCGGATACGGAAGGTGATGGAACGGATGCACTGATCTACAAAGGAAGCTTTAAAGCAGCCGGGGAAATCATCAAGGGAACTGCTACAACAACGGACAGCTGGCAGACATGTACATTTACAGCAGAGTAAAGATAGGAGAGTGAGCCGATGAGCCTTTTTAAATTTGGAGATTTTGAAACGGAAGTGGATTTTACAGATGCTGATTTTTTGACGGACTTGGAATATGCACAAGAGAAGCTGTCGGAAGATGCAGCTAAAGTTCCAAAGACAGGGAAAACAGCAGAATTGTTTAGAGCTCAGTGTCAGTGCTATTTTAACTTTTTCGATTATCTTTTCGGGGAAGGAACGCATGAAGCTATGTTCCAAGGGAGAACAAGTTATAAATTATGTATAGAAGCAGGAGAGAAACTTTCAGAATGTGAAAATACTCAGACAGAAGAGTTCTTCGAAAAATATGATCGATATAACGTGCAGGAACATGGAAACAGACAGCAGAGACGTTATTACAACAAACAGCAGGGAAAGAAAAAGAAGCAGCATTACAAAGGGTAAAATGTTATGAATATTTTATTCGAAGAATTTCCGAAAACAGTCAGAGTAAATGGAGAAAGATTCTTAGTTGAAACCGATTTTAGAGAATGGATCCGTTTTATACAATTGATTGATGATGCCAAAGTCCCTTGGCAAATTAAGTGCCGACTGTTGTTGCAGTGGTACATAGATGGGATTCCGGATGATCTGGAAACAGCAGTTTATGCATTGGGTGATTTTCTGGCAATGAAAACAGAAAACGCAGAAGAGGATGAGAGTATTACCGGATCTGCACCGAAGCAATTGTATTCTTTTGAACAAGATGCAGAGTGTATTTACAGTGCATTCCGAGAGGTGTATGGAATTAATCTGCAGACGATTCCGTATATGCACTGGTGGGAGTTCCAGACATTGTTTGCTGGCCTTCCGGAAAAGACAGAGATCAAACAGAGAATTATGTACCGGAGCATAGATCTCCGGACAATTAAAGATAAGGACGAGCGTAAGAGAATTAAAAAGATACAGGAGATAGTTGCGCTGAAAAAGAAGAATCGGAGAAAAATGACAGATTATGAGATTGGAGAAATGTTTGCGTGATGGAGCATATGATTAAGATCCCGACAGAAAGAAAGTGGTTCCGGTGTCCTTATTGCGGTAAGAAGTTATTAATATACGATAATACCGCCAAATGTGAAGGGGTATATATTAACTGTCGGGAGTGTAAAAGAGAAGCAAAAATAAAGATATAAAGCACATGTGAGCCGTTGAGCCGTGCTATCAGAAAGGATGATAGTATGGCAGACGGCTATTTAAATTTTGATACCAAGATAAATGAAAAAGGCTTCAATGATGGCATAAATAAATTATGTGGATTAGCTGGTAAAGGAGTTGGATCTATTGCCGGCATAGCCAGCAAAGCTAACGGGATTTTTGCAGCATTATCAAGTTCCGTAGCGGGTGTGATTATTAAACAGTCACTCGGCGTAGTTGCCAACATGGAGCAACAGGTAGGTGGTGTAGAGACTCTATTCAAGGACAGTGCGAATACAGTCATAGAAAACGCAAATAAGGCATACAAGACTGCGGGAATGTCCGCAAACAATTACATGGAAACAGTGACAAGTTTTTCAGCATCATTGTTGCAGAGCCTAGGAGGAGATACTGCGAAAGCGGCATCTTACGCAGATCGGGCTATTGTGGATATGTCTGATAACGCAAATAAGATGGGCACGAATATGCGTGACATCCAGAACGCTTATCAGGGTTTTGCGAAACAGAATTACACCATGCTAGATAACTTAAAGCTTGGGTATGGCGGTACTCAGGAAGAGATGAAACGTCTCATTTCTGATGCGTCAAAGATGACTGATGTCCAGAAAGAACTTGGTGTTACAGTCGATGCAAGCAGCTTGTCCTTCGGAAATATTGTAAATGCTATTAGTGTTGTCCAAAAGCAGATGGGAATCACTGGGACTACTTCGAAAGAAGCAGCGACTACAATTGAAGGTTCTGTGAATTCCGCCAAAGCAGCTTGGGAAAACTTTGAAGTTGGAGTTATAAGTGCAAATGACCTTGTAGAGACATTCTGGACTGCAGCGCAGAATATCTTTAAAAATTTAGGACAGATCATCCCAAGATTAGGAAAAACGGGGATGGATGTTGTTAGCGCACTTGCCGGGAAAATCGGCGGCGCTGTTCCACAAGTAAAAGGTTTTACTGATAGTATTTCCAAATTAGCAAATGAGCTGAAGGGAATGAACAGTGATCAACTGTTGAATCTTGGAAAAATGGCAGTGGTAATTGCCGGATCAGCTCCGGCGTTGTCCATATTTGGAAAAGGAATTGAAAATGTAAAAACGGCTACGGAAGGATTTAACGGAATTGCAGATGGAATAATTTCATCCATTAGCAAAATTCCAAAGAGCGCAGAGAATGCGGGAGCAATGCTTAAAAGCATAGGTAGTACGTTTAAAAATTTGGGGGATTCATTACTTCTTCCTTTTCGGGATTTAGGAAATAAAATAGCTCCTTATCTTAAAGATTTTGGAAGCGCTATGGCAGAAATGTGGGCGAATGGTCCAGGAGGAAAGATTACCGCTGTTATTGCTAACACTATTAAAAAAATAGGGATTCTTTTTGGGCGGATAGGTCCTGCATTGTCAAAAATATTTCCTCATATAGCAGGAATAATTAGTAAAATTGGAACTGCAATATCAACAATCATTCCACAAATAGCAGGCATATTAGGAAAAATCGGGACAACTATATCCGGCTATGTTGGAAAAATATGGAATGCGTTTACTCCAATTTTGACAAAAATGGCGACATTCGCACCAACATTCTTTAAACTGATCAACATCGGCGCAGGAGCTGCAATCATCGTTGCCGGTATGGGATTGATCTATAGTCAGTTCGGTACACAGATTGATCAGTTGCTATTACTCGCACAGACCAAAGGACCGGAAGTAATCACGAACTTTGCTAATGGCATTACTGCAGCATTACCAGGATTGGTTGCTCAGGGCGCAACGCTGATCATGGGAATTCTTAATGCCATTACAGCAAATCTGCCGGCATTAGTCAGTGCCGGAGTGAGTATCATATCTACATTAGCAGGAAGCTTAGGGGCACAACTACCGCAGTTAATTCCTTGTGCAGTGCGGATGATTATGACGTTGGTCAGTTCTTTAGCGGGCAATCTGCCAAAGCTGATACAGTCTGGTCTTAAGTTAATGAAAGGTCTTGCAAGCGGAATTGCCAATTCGATTCCGATAGTTGCAGCCAAAGCACCGGTCATCATAGGAAAGCTTGTATCGACAATTATAACAAATCTTCCTAAAATCCTGACTGCCGGAGTACAGATCGTAAGTAAGCTTGCTGTTGGTCTGGTGAGAGGAATACCGGCCCTGATCGGAAAGATCCCAAGTATGATAAGCCAGATCAGGAATGCATTTACCAGTGTGAACTGGGGCAGTGTTGGAATGAATATCGTAAAGGGTATTGCAAGTGGATTGGCAAATGCTGGAGGAGTTATTGTAAAAGCAGCCAAGAGTGCAGCTAAAAGCGCATTGGACGCAGCTAAGAGCGCACTGGGAATTCATTCACCATCTCGAGTATTCCGTGATCAGGTGGGTAAGATGATGGCTCTTGGTATGGGAATTGGATTTGAGAAGAACATTCCGCTCAAGTCCATGAATGTAGGAGTACAGAGAGCGGTATCTGGATTACAGAAATCCGTAGATCTTGCATTATCGGCGAGAACTGTAGATAAGACGGTTGGAAGAGTGAAAAGCTATCCGGGATTTGACGGAGGTAAAGATATCGATTACGACCGATTAGAAAGAATCCAGATGAAAGCTGCAGATAAATTATCTAAGCGTCCGATTTATCTTGGAACAAAGAGAATTGATGAACCGTTACCGAAAGGAGCAGTACCGGTATGGTAAAAGCATATTACAAAAATAGCAGAGGGGAGGTGCTTTGGCTTACCAAGGCACCTTTTCGTACTGTTGAGGCAGACTGGTTTGACAGTACCTGGGAAGAGAAAGATGGCGGGTATGAGAAGACAATAACAATAGATGTTGTTGGAAAGAGAAATGAATTTGTACAAAACATGGAGACGTTATACAAAATAATATCCGTAGATTCTGAAACAGGAAATTATGGCCAATTGTATGTAAATGATACTTTTCTTCCGTGTCAGATTTACGAGACAAAAAAGACCGGGTGGAAAGGATACGTATATACGGAAGTGGAGCTGAAATTTGTTGCTCCGGAACTATCTTGGATTACTGTTTTAAACAAAAGATTTTTCTCACAAGAAGAAATAGCAGCAGATAGCGGCTTAGATTTTGATTACGATTTTCCGTTTGATTTTATGAATGAGAAAAGAGGATCTGCAGAATTTGAAATTAATCATATCATACCATCTGAATTTGAAATGATTATATATGGACCATGCGTGAATCCAAAAGTGCTGATTAACGGATATCCATATGAAGTACTTACGACTTTGGAGAATAATGAATATTTGATCATCAACAGTATGGAACAAACGATTACAAAATATCTCTCGAATGGCGCGACAGTAAATTTATTCGATGCCAGAGGATATGATTATTCTGTGTTCGAAAAAATCCCGTCGGGGTTGATATCTGTAAGTTGGAGTGGAGACTTTGGGATAGATCTGTATGTTTTCCTGAAGAGGAAGGAGGCAGCATGGTAATCTTGGCGACAAGAAATAAGGAGATAGGAACGAATCCGTTACTGGATGCAAATTGTACATTTGATGCAAATAGCGATCGAGAGTTCTCTGTTAAGATTGCGCGATGTAATTGGACGAAAGATATGACTTTTGGCAATCTCGTGTACGTACCGGATACAGAATATGGCGGAATTATCGAAGATGTACTGACGGACACATCTTTGGACTATGTGGAACTAAAAGGTTACACATGGCGCGGACGTATGGAAATGAAAGTAATAGAGCCGCCATCCGGAAGTGATTACAGGGTGGTGTCCGGGGAGTTAAATGCAATTCTTAAGAAACTGATAGAACCGGAATTTGGCGGATTGTATGTTGTGTCTGGTGCAGACACTGGCATTACAGTAAGTAATTATCAGTTCGATCGTTATTGTACATTACTGGAAGGAATTACAAAGATGCTGAAATCTGTTGGATATAGATTGAGTATTCGGCATAAGCGTGAACAAGGAATCCCGGGATATATTTTGATCGAAGCAGTACCGATTGCGGACTATTCTGATGAGATTGAGCTGTCTAAGGATTGTGGACTTAATTACACGATGGAAGATAAAAGAAATGGAGTAAATCACTTGATCGTGACCGGAAAAGGTGAGCTGAAGGATAGAAATGTATTGCACTTGTATGTATGGCCAAATGGTTCATTCAAGAAAGCACAATATTATAAGGGATTGGCTGAAATCACTCAGGTATATGAAAATACATCAACAGAAACGGATGAATTAGAGAGCCAAAGCACAAAGAAATTGCAAGAACTATGTAGCAAAAAGATTTTTGGTATGGACATAGCAAAGCTTGGTATTGATGTGGGCATTGGAGATATTGTTGGTGGCCGGGATTATCTTACAGGGATGTATTCCAGTCGTCCAGTAGCCAATATTATTTATAGTGTTACAAATAGAGTAGAGTCTAAAGAATACGAATTGGAAGGAGAGAGCGATAATGGAAATAGTTAGTGGAAGAACAGGAAAACCACATGTTACGAGCCAGCAGTTCCGGCAGATCATAGAAGGAATCATTGGTGATGATAGTTGTATATTACCGTCAGGAGAAAATCTGGAACCGGAGCTGGTATCCAACAATTCTCTCAAGATCCGAAGCGGAATGATGTGCCATCATGGGAATGTGTCTTCTGTAAAAATCGGAACTTATGATGAGGTGGAACTTACAAATGGATCGCAGGGAATGAAGAGGATAGATCTGATTGTTAACCGGTATACAAGAAACGAAAAGGATAACACAGAGAAAAATGAATGGGTTGTGATAATGGGATCTCCGGCAGAGAGTAATCCGGTAGTTCCGGAGTATACGCAAGGAGACTTGCAAAAAGGAGATCTTGTGGATGATTGCCCGGCATTTGAAGTACATCTCGATGGAATTAATATTGTGGAAGTGACAAAGAAATTAGAGATCGCTACGACAAATAAGGAGTTGGCTGCTAAATTACCGGTCTACGGAACCACACCAATCATCGAAACCAGGGCAAATTCTTACAAAGATACTTCTGTGAAATTCGGCAAAACATTTTCGAAAGCACCGTTCGTACTATTAACGTTATCTGGTGGCTCACAAAACACCAAAACTTTTGCAGTGCAGGTTAAAGATGTATCTACGACTGGAATGACAATACGAACTGTTAATGGGTATAGTTCAAGCGTATCAATGTTTATTAATTGGTGTGCATTTCCAAAGGGGGCATAGATGAGAATATTACAGTTTAAGGTGACTGGCCAGAACCTAAGCAAAGACGGAGATTTCTCTGGTATTGTGGCCGGAACAAAGGGATACCTGCATACAGAATATAATTTCGATTCAGAATGGGACGGTTGCAAGAAAGCAGCCGTCTTTTCCAGATACGACAAGGAATATCCTGTCCCGATTGTGAATGGCAAATGTGCCGTACCGGACGAAATCACGGGATATAAATGTTGGAAAGTATATCTGGTAGGAGGAAAAGCAGGATATCGTATCACAACGAATGAAGTGGAGGTGTATCAATCATGACCGTAGAAGAAGCATTAGCAGCATCGGTGGTCGAACCGGTCAACGACATTTTTGAAATCAACCCGGAAACCCGTGTGATTACAGTCCCGGCATCCGAAAAGCTGTTCGGTGTAGCAAATGACGGAAACACTGAAAGAAAACATTTCCGGTGTCCGAAAGTCGTAGGGAATAACATAGATCTGTCTACCATGCATTTGTACATTAACTATCAAAATGCCAACGGAGATAAATATCCGTACTTGGTAGAGGACGTACAGACGGACGGTGACTATATAACGTTTTCATGGCTGATCGGTCCAGATGTAGTAGCGTACAAAGGGCAGGTTAAGTTCATTGTGTGCGCCAAAAAGGGAGATGGAACAATTTCGGAATGGAATACCACCCTTGCAGAAGGTACCGTACTGGAAGGTCTGGAAGCCGAAGACGAGGTGGTGGAACGGAATCCGGATATCATTACGCAGTTGTTGAATCGTATGCGCGAGGCTGAAAAGATTGCAACAAAGGAAGCAATGCAGGAGTATGTAAACACATATCTTACAGAGCATCCAGTTGAGATTGATGAGACACTCACCAATCCGTATAAAAACAAGACAATTGTAGCATTTGGCGACAGTATATTAGCAGGATGGGGATGGAAAGAGGGAACAGGAATCATCCAGCCATTAAAAGAAAAGTATACGGATACTGTGTGGATTAATAAGGCAGAGTCTGGTGCTAATATGGCAGTGACATCCAATCCGTCACATACGCCAATCGTAACGCAGATTAAAAATTACACTGGTGCAGCGGATGCAATAATTTTCGACGGTGGAGTTAATGATATCAATAGCAGCATCCCGGTCGGCTCTATCGAATCCGGATATGATGCTTCATACAATACGAGAACATTTTGTGGAGCGTTAGAAAGTGCATTGCAGCATATCATGGACAGGTATCCTCTGGCGGTTAAATTATATATTATTCCACACAGCTTCGCAAAAGACAACTCTTACGTGGATAGTATCTATTCAAAAGCAATTGAAATCTGTGATAAATGGAATATGCCATACCTTGATATGAGAAAATGTTCTCAAATTGCTATGACATCTAAGAATAAGAGCAAATATACACGTAATGCAAATAGCGGTGTTGGTGATGGAGTGCATCCAGTAGAATCATGGTATCGCACATTTTACAGCCCAGTTATTGATCAGAAACTAAGAAATCTTGGAATAGGATATACTACAGCGCCTGTCGCACCGACCGTTATAGCGGTTACAGGAGTTAAACTCGACCAGACGACACTGACACTGAATGCCGGAAAATCTGCACAGCTGACTGCTACGGTATCACCAAGCAATGCAACTAATAAGTCTGTTACATGGAGTGCAAGCAACAGCAATGTATCCGTATCTGGTGGAAAGGTTACAGCCAAGACAGCCGGATCAGCGATCGTAACTGTAACTACCGCGGATGGTGGATACACAGCACAGTGCAACGTTACGGTTAATGCAAGTACAGCGGTAGACCACACGGAACTTACAAGCCTGAACTTGGATGGTAATTGCTATTTCGATACAGAAATCTTACCAGACGAAAAGACTAACACAAAAGCAAGATGGAACTTACAGAGCGGTACAACTTATATTGCCGGAGCACGTGACGATAATTATAAAATCGGCTACAGCTGTACAGATAATATCTACGTAGTCCGTGGTACAGTATCCAGCGCCGCTAAAAATGCACCATTCTGGGCGAATGATTGGATTATCGAGCAAACAAATGCAAGTTGCAAGGTTGGAGACACAATCGTAGCTACCGATGCGATAGATTCGTTCAAGCTTAGCAGTCCGTATTATCTTGGAAATATGAGTAAGAACAGCACACCAGCCGGAACAGGTGTAGTGGGCAAGATCTACTATGCACAGATCTATTCCGGGGATACCTTGGTAGCTGATATGATTCCGGTTAAAAAGTCTGACGGTACATTATGCTTATACGATAAGGTGCGCAAGAAATACATCTATAATGCCGGAACAGGAACATTAAAGGAGGGATAATGCAAGGAAAGCACATGGAAATCAGAGCAGGACCGTAAGGTCTTATTTTTATACAAAAAATAAGAAAGAGTGAGGTATATGAAGAAAATGGATAAAATTTTTAATTGGATCAGTGTAGTGTTCGGTCTGATCGGAGGCGTCCTGTCATACTGGCTTGGTGGATGGGACGTGCTTTTAAAGACGATCGTGTTCCTGGCAGTGGTAGATTACATAACGGGAGTAATCAAAGGTATTTATACAAAAAAGCTGTCATCGGAAACAGGGTTCAAGGGATTGCTGAAAAAGATTGTAATGTTTATTGTAATTGCCGTGTCTTTTTCCATCCAAGAATTAATCGGGAATACAATCCCATTAAGAGAAGTTGTGATCATGTTCTATATTTGTAACGAGGCACTAAGCTTATTGGAAAACGCGGCGGTGTTTGTACCGATTCCGGACAAGCTAAGAGATGTATTAATACAGTTAAGGGACAAAGACACGGAAGAGGATTCAGAGGGCGAATAATCGTCCTCTAACATATTATATATTGCGTGCGACGTCGCACAGAAAGGAGCAATTATGGCACATTTATTTTTAATAGCCGGTCACGGAGCCGGTGACAGTGGAGCTGTTGGATACGGTTACACCGAGGCAGAGAGAGTTCGGGCACTTGCAAGACGAATCGTAGCATACGGAGGAAATAATGTTACTCTTGGAGATACAAACCGGAACTGGTATGCTGATAAAGGTATCAGCTCACTCAATATTCCAAAAAGCTATCAGATTCTGGAATTGCATATGGACAGCGGAGTATCAACAGCAAAAGGCGGGCACGTAATCATTAAAGAAGGATACAATCCTGATCAGTATGATACAGCACTCGCCAACTTCATCGGGTCATTCTTCCCTGGAAGAGCGAATAAGGTAGTAGGCAGAGCTCATCTTGCTAATGTTAATCGTGCGGCTGCGAAAGGCTACAGTTATCGGTTGTTGGAAAACGGATTCATTACAAACCAGGGAGATCTCAACAAGTTCAACAGCCAGATTGATGAACTGGCAAGAGGGATCCTAAAAGCATTCGGAATCTCGTCTGCAGCACCAGTAGCATCAGCCAAGAAGACAGAACCTGTCGATGGAGAGATCAAGTCCGGTGGAGTATTCCAGAGCAAGACGGATAAGTTTGGTACAATCTCATATCAGGCTCACATGAGAAGTGCTGGCTGGGGAGCTTGGCAGTCTGACGGATTAATGGTCGGTTCAACAAACCAGAATCGCCGGATCGAAGCACTGCACATCCAGCCGGTCGGAGAAACAGATGTTGTTGTCCATATGAAAGGAATCGGAAACAAAGAATACAAGAACATTACCAAAGACACGCTGATCGGAACCACCGGACAGAACCGAAGACTGGAAGCAATCCGGATCACAGGAAAGGAATCTTTCTACCTGTACAGAGTCCACCAGAAGAGTATTGGCTGGTCAGAATGGGCCAACAACGGAGAATGGGCAGGTACGATCGGAAAAGGTCTGCAGATGGAAGCACTGCAGATCAAAAAATCCATGTTCTCCGTCGAACCGCACGTACAGAGCAAAGGATGGTTGCCACCAAAAGCCGCAGAGAAGGTGATCGGTATCACCGGCCATGCATTACGTCTGGAGGCAATCCGGATCAACCCATACGGAAAGACCATTAAGGCAAAGGCTCATATCCAGAGCAAAGGTTGGGTGGATTACGGCGTGATCACCAAAGACACGATTATCGGAACTGTTGGCGAAAAGAAACGTATCGAATGCTTATGTTTCGAAGGTGACTTTGAATATCGTGTTCATATACAGAGTTCCGGATGGACAGATTGGACAAAAGCAGACGGAGTAGCAACCCTTGGAACTGTAGGTCAGGAACTTAGAATTGAGGCTATTCAATTTAGATGATTTTTGCTAAAATGTAGCATATAAATAGGTAAAAATCCACTTTATAGGTTATAGCAAAAAGGTCATCCAATTCGGACATTGTACCTGCCGTCCGTCACAATACTGCGTCAGTATCGGCTGCTTGACATTCGGTCTGGAAAGATAATCGGCAAACAATTCATCCACTATCACAGAGATCGTATCATAGATATTCCGTTCCGGAATCCATTTGTGATCAAATGCGGTTGAAGAAGTGATCGTAAAATCATATCCGCGGTTCCGGTAAAATTCTGTATATACCCGGTTCAGAGTAAAAGACATGATTGCCAGTACGTTTGCCCGGATGGTATCCTCCGGCCAGGTCGCATAGATTTCACTGGAAGCTACATTTTTGATATAATCCTTATACTTCACATAATAGTTTTTGGCAGTGGAGTCGCGTGGACTTCCATCATGAACTACGATGTATTCCGGGACCACGACGCGGCTTAAGACAATCTCTCCGGATTCGAAGGTCGGCTGGATCTCGTCTTCGGGAATCTTAGGCGGATAGGTGGCATATAATGTATGAGCCGGAATGACGAATACGGTTTCCTCGTCTTCGGGAGTGTCGATTGGTTTCATGCTGACATTCTGAATGGCAGTGACATCGGCGAGAATTTCAGCACCGGCAATACTGACCGACTCGAAGCCTTCGGCGGTGATCTGCATGGTATATTCGGAATATGGCTGGACTTCATTTTCTGGATTCAGGCTGTATTCTAACGGTGGTGCCGCAAGATCAATCGTATCGGTCTGCCCGGAACTGTCGGTAGTAAGTTGTTCTAACTGAGCTTCTGGAACACCCGTGTAGTAGATGGAAATCTGAGCCCCCTGAATCGGATAGGCAGAGATGTCAGATACGAGATTAATCTGCAGACGGCCTTTGTCGGGAGTATCCTGAGTGGTTGGAGTCGTTCCGTTCATAAAATAGGACCTCTTTTAAGACTCTGTTACTGACAGAGTATGCAAAAATAAGAAAAATGTGAAGATACAGGGAATAAAAGAGATAGATTGTTACACAAAGTATGGAACATCTTAAAAATAACAGAAACAGGAGCGTAGAACAGAGCATGAAAAGAAGGTGTTTACGGATATATAGAAAAAGAAGAAAAAAGAAATTAATCATCCTGATTCTGACATGCATTCTCTTTCTTGGAACCGCAGCAGCAGAAAGGGGCGGATATCTGGAACTTGAACAATTTGGTTCAAATAAAAAACAAGATATTCCTTATCAGAAAGTATCCATAACGGAAGAAGAGAACACGGAGAAATATTATTATCAGCAGTTGCCGACTGAACAAAGGCAGGTCTATCAGGAAATTCTGGAAGGTGTCAGAAACCACACGGAGGAAATTTATGTACATAACGCGGATGTAGATGAGACAAATCAGATTTTTCAGAAGCTGATGAAGGATCAGCCGGACATCTTCTGGTGTGACGGGACAGCAACGGCTACGACTCATAAAGGAACAGAAAGTTATACCGTCCTGAAACCGAAATATTTTTACACAGCAGAAGAAAGCCAGAAGATGCAGACCGCGATTATGCAGGCGGCAGAGAAGTGGCTGGCAGATCTGGATGCCGATGCAGATGACTATCACAAAATTCTCTATGTATATGAAAAAATCGTAGATGAAGTAGAGTATGATGAGAGCGCGCCGGATAATCAGAACATCTACAGCGTATTTGTCAATCAGAAATCTGTATGTGCTGGATATTCGAAAGCAACGCAGTATTTGTTGGAACGGCTTGGCGTGTTCTGTACTTATGTGACGGGAAAGACGACGGAAGGCGGAAACCATGCGTGGAATCTGGTGAAATGTAACGGCGATTATTATTATGTCGACACAACTTGGGGAGATCCGGTGTTCCAACAGGAAGAAGGAGAAGATACATCCCGGGATGCAGAGCAAAATTCAGGTCAAGATGCAGAGGCTTCTGGTAATAAGGCAAATATCAGCTATGATTATATGTGTTGTGATGATACGCAGTTATTTCAGACACATATTCTGGATAAGGATACACAGATGCCAGAGTGCAGCAAGATGGATTGCAATTATTACGTGGTAAACGGAATGTATTACACAAAGTATGATGCCAAGAAGGTACTGGAAGCCATGAACCAGGCTATCTGGGCGAAGAAAAGTGCTACAATTTTTAAATTCGCAGATACATCCGTCTACAGTCAGGCGCACGATGACATTTTCCAGAAAGAACTTGCAAAAGCAGCGCAGAATCTGGCGGATTACTATGGATTATCGCAGGTGAAGTACCAGTACATCGATGACCCGAGATTACACAAGATTGTAATATTTTGGCAGTATTCATAAAAAAACAAAAATATCCGTTGAAAATCCTCGGATTATGTAGTATAATTTTTACAATTTGTGAAGACATAAATTGTCTGGTACCGATGGATGAAAAACGAGGCGGTTTTGTGCTTGCACAAACTGCCTTTTATTCTGTATTTTTAAGAAAAATTCTTTATAACAACGAATTTTTTTTGCCCAAATATAGAAAATGTACCTGAAGTACAGCAGTATGGATTCATGAAAAAAGAAAAAGAAACACAGAAGGGAAAAGGTGAATATATGAAAGCATTTCTTATATTAGAAGACGGGACTGTCTTTACCGGAACCAGTATCGGTTCGACAAAAGACATGATTAGCGAGATAGTGTTTAATACTTCAATGACAGGTTATCTGGAGGTATTAACCGACCCTTCTTATGCGGGACAGGCCGTAGTAATGACCTATCCATTGATTGGAAATTATGGCATCACACCGGATATGGAGTCAAGGAAGGCATGGCCGGATGGATATATCGTAAGAGAACTTTCCAGAATGCCAAGCAACTTCCGTTGTGAAGGAACACTTCAGGATTTCCTGAAAGAACAGGATATTCCAGGAATTGCAGGAATTGATACACGTGCCCTTACGAAGATTCTTCGTGAAAAGGGAACCATGAACGGAATGATCACCACGAACGAGAATTACAACTTAGATGAGATTCTCCCAAAACTGAAAGCATATACAGTTGGTGATGTGGTATCAAAAGTAACATGTGATGAAAAATATGTTTTAGAAGGCAATGGACCGAAGGTTGCTCTTATGGACTTCGGTGCAAAGAAGAACATTGCCAAGTCTTTAAATGAACGCGGCTGTGAAGTTACAGTTTATCCGGCAGGAACAAAAGCAGAAGAGATTATTGCTGCTAATCCGGATGGCATTATGTTGTCTAACGGGCCTGGAGATCCGGAAACATGCGTATCTATTATCGAAGAGATCAAGAAGTTATACAATACTGATATTCCTATTTTTGCAATTTGTCTCGGACATCAGCTTATGGCACTTGCAAATGGTGCAAAGACTTATAAGTTGAAATATGGACACCGCGGCGGTAACCATCCGGTGAAGGATCTGACAAATAACAGAGTATACATTTCTTCACAGAACCATGGTTATGCAGTTGATGGTACAACCATTGATCCGGCTATCGCAAAAGAGGCATTTATCAATGTAAATGACGGAACCAACGAAGGACTTGCATACGAAGGAAAGAATATTTTCACAGTTCAGTTCCACCCGGAGGCTTGTCCTGGACCACAGGATTCCGGATACCTGTTTGATAGATTTATGGATATGATGAAAGGAGCAAAATAATGCCTAGAATTAAAGATATTAAGAAAGTATTAGTAATTGGCTCTGGTCCTATTATCATTGGACAGGCAGCGGAGTTTGACTATGCAGGTACACAGGCCTGCCGTTCATTAAAAGAAGAAGGTCTGGAAGTAGTCCTTTTGAACTCTAACCCGGCTACGATCATGACAGATAAAGATATCGCAGACCGCGTATACATCGAGCCTCTGACAGTTGAGGTGGTAGAACAGCTGATCTTAAAGGAAAAACCAGACAGTGTCCTTCCTACACTGGGTGGACAGGCAGCACTGAACCTGGCTATGGAGCTGGATGAGAATGGATTCCTTGAAAGAAACAACGTACGTCTGATCGGTACTACTTCTGAGACGATCAAAAAGGCCGAAGACCGTCTGGAATTCAAGATGACAATGGAAAAAATCGGCGAGCCTTGTGCAGCTTCTAAAGTCGTAAAGGATGTACAGGCTGGTATCGAATTTGCTGAAAGTATCGGATATCCGGTTGTACTTCGTCCGGCTTACACACTTGGTGGAAGCGGCGGCGGAATCGCGGATAACAGAACAGAACTCGTAGAGATCCTGGAAAACGGACTTCGTCTTTCACGTGTTGGGGAAGTTCTGGTAGAACGTTGCATCGCAGGATGGAAAGAGATCGAGTACGAAGTAATGCGTGACAGCAATGGTAACTGCATTACCGTATGTAATATGGAAAACCTGGACCCTGTAGGTGTACATACCGGAGACAGTATCGTAGTAGCACCTTCTCAGACACTGAGCGATAAAGAGTACCAGATGCTCCGTACATCTGCTCTTAATATCATCAGTGAGTTAAATATCACTGGTGGATGTAACGTACAGTATGCGCTGAATCCAGATTCATTTGAGTACTGTGTAATCGAGGTTAACCCTCGTGTAAGCCGTTCTTCTGCACTTGCATCTAAGGCAACAGGATATCCGATTGCCAAGGTTGCAGCAAAGATCGCTCTTGGATATACACTGGACGAGATCAAGAACGCAGTAACAAAGAAGACATACGCAAGTTTCGAGCCTATGCTTGACTACTGTGTTGTAAAGATCCCGAGACTTCCATTTGATAAGTTCATCAGTGCAAAACGTACACTGACAACACAGATGAAAGCGACCGGAGAAGTTATGAGTATCTGTGATAACTTCGAGGGAGCACTTATGAAAGCCATCCGTTCTCTGGAACAGCATGTAGACAGCCTTATGTCTTATGACTTCTCTTATTTAAAAGGAGAAGAACTGTTAGAAGAACTGAAAGTTGTAGATGACCGTCGTATCTGGAAGATCGCAGAAGCAATCCGTCAGGGCATCAGCTACGAAGACATTCACAGAATTACAAAGATTGACAACTGGTTCATTGACAAGATCGCAATTCTCGTAGAGATGGAACAGAAATTAAAGACAGAAGAATTAACAGCAGAGACATTAAAAGAAGCAAAACGCTTAGAGTTCCCGGATAATGTGATCGCAGAACTGACAGGAAAGACAGAGCGTGAGATCCATGACCTTCGTCATGACAATGGCATCACAGCTTCTTATAAGATGGTTGATACCTGTGCGGCTGAGTTCGCAGCAGAGACACCATATTACTACTCTGTATTCGGAAGTGAGAATGAAGTAGTTGAAACTTCCGGCAAGAAGAAAGTACTGGTACTTGGTTCCGGACCGATCCGTATCGGACAGGGTATCGAGTTCGACTTCTGTTCTGTACATTGTACATGGGCATTTGCCAAAGAAGGATACGAGACGATTATTGTAAATAACAACCCTGAGACAGTAAGTACAGACTTCGATATCGCTGACAAGCTGTATTTCGAGCCTCTGACACCGGAAGATGTAGAAAGTATCGTAGATCTGGAAAAACCGGACGGAGCAGTTGTACAGTTCGGTGGACAGACAGCGATCAAGCTGACAGAATCTCTTATGAAGATGGGCGTTCCGATCCTTGGAACATCTGCTGAAAATGTAGATGCAGCCGAAGACCGTGAGCTGTTTGATGAGATTCTTGAGCAGTGCGAGATCCCAAGACCGACAGGTGGAACTGTATTTACAGCAGAAGAAGCGAAGAAAGTTGCAAACAGACTGGGTTATCCGGTACTGGTAAGACCTTCTTACGTACTTGGCGGACAGGGAATGCAGATTGCGATCAATGATCACGATATTGATGAGTTCATCGGAATCATCAACCGTATCGCACAGGATCATCCAATCCTGGTTGATAAATATTTACAGGGTAAAGAGATTGAGGTAGATGCCGTATGCGACGGTGAAGATATCCTGATTCCAGGTATCATGGAGCATATCGAGCGTGCCGGAATCCATTCCGGAGACAGTATCTCTGTATATCCTGCACAGAGCATCTCTCAGAAGACAAAAGAGACGATTGCCGAATATACAAGAAGACTTGCAAAATCCTTACATGTAATCGGACTGATTAACATCCAGTTCATCGTATGTGGAGAAGATGTATATGTAATCGAAGTTAACCCTCGTTCCAGCCGTACTGTTCCATACATCAGTAAGGTAACAGGTATTCCGATCGTACCACTTGCAACAAAAGTGATCATCGGACACAAGATCAAAGAACTTGGTTATACACCTGGATTACAGCCGGAAGCAGATTATTTTGCAATCAAGATGCCGGTATTCTCATTTGAGAAGATCCGCGGTGCTGATATCAGCCTTGGACCTGAGATGAAGTCTACCGGAGAGTGTCTGGGAATTGCCAAGACATTTGATGAGGCTCTTTATAAAGCATTCATCGGTGCCGGAGTCAAACTTCCAAAACACAAGAACATGATTATGACAGTTCGTGATGAAGATAAGGAAGAAGCAGTAGAGATCGGACGCAGATTCGAGAAGATCGGTTACAAGATCTTTGCTACAGAAGGAACTGCCAAGGTCCTGACAGATGCAGGCGTGAAAGCGATGACAGTCAATAAGATTGAGCAGGAATCTCCGAACCTTATGGATCTGATCCTCGGACATAAGATCGACCTGGTTATCGACACACCTCCGCAGGGAGCTGATCACTCAAGAGACGGATTCGTGATCCGTAGAAATGCGATCGAGACAGGTGTCAATGTACTGACAGCGATTGATACAGCAAAAGCTCTGATCACCAGTCTTGAGAATACAGATATCCAGAAACTGACACTGATCGACATTGCTAAGATCAAATAGAGTTTGGACAATCGGATTTTGCGTAAATGAATTTTATGTAACAGAATTTGAATAATTAATATTTGTAATGTTTGTAAAAACATAAATAAAAAGTGGCATACAGCATGATTATTTTGCAGTATGCTGCTTTTTTGTTGCCAAACATTAAAATATGTGATTATTTACATCATGTAATACGTTCTATATACAGGGGACGCCCTCAGGAGGAAGAATTTTGACGCGTGAAAATCGGCAGTGGATATTACTGGACACCGTATATTATCATGATTGCGGCAGTAATCTGTATCCCGGTATTTTTAATTGTAACAGTAGTAAGCTATTGTAAAAGAGAAGCTTAAGGAGCAGAGAAATAACGGAGAAAAATGAACGCTAAAAATAAGAAAAAAGAGTAGCATAATCTGCAGACTTTAAAAAAGTAAATAAAAAAGTTGACAAAACGAGACATACATGATATGATACCAATCGTTGCTTGTAACAAATTTGTAATATTTGTAATAAAGTTGAAAAAAATGAATATACTTTATTAAAAGAAATGTAAATCATTGCAACAAAATCAGGAGGGTATTTATATTATGTTAAAAGCGAAGAGACTGAAATCGATGTTCGTGCTGTATTCAGCATGCGCAGTAATGGCAACTGGTTTTACCAGTCAGGCAGCCTCTGAACAGCCGGAAGTAACAACAATCACAGAAACAAAAGGGGAAAATACGAATACACACACTGCTGTACAGGCGATATCACAGAATATCGTGGCATCTGCGCAGGAAATGACGGATGCAAGCCAGCAGGTAATTGCAGACAATATAGCGAAAAAAGAAGAGGAAGAACGCCTCGCAAGAGAAAAGGCAGAGCAGGAAGCAAAAGAAAAAGCAGAACGCGAAGCAAGAGAAGCATACGTAAGAGCCAATCAGGAACTGCTTGCATCCATCATCTACTGCGAAGCAGGAAACCAGCCGTATGAAGGCCAGGTTGCCGTCGGTGCGGTGATCATGAACCGTGTAAAGAGTGGAAGTTATCCGAATTCCATCGAAGAAGTCATCTATCAGTCCGGGCAGTTCGGACCGGCAGCGACCGGATGGCTGAACAGAGTGAGAAGTTCAAAGGGATATTCACAGACAGCTCTGCAGGCTGCTGGAGATGCGTTGAATGGCTCGAATCCGATTGGAAACTGTCTGTATTTTGATCAAGGCGGTGCCGGAATGAAGATCGGGGCACATTATTTCCACTAACATTTGTAGAAATAATATAGAAAGAAATGCATATGGAATGGAGCCGGAGTTCTTCAGAAATTCGAAAGAAATCTTAAGAAAGCCGGAATTGACAATTGCATGACAAATGTATTACGATAAGAGGGCAAAAGTGTTAAACTTTTGTCCTTTTTGTCACCGCGCATTAGAAAAGATGACGATGGTAACTTACGCAGATAAGGACAGAGTTTGAAGTATGGGGAGAAGAAAGATTGTATAAGATTTTAATCGTGGAAGATGATGAAACAATAGCAGGCGGACTGAAAAACCATTTGGAAAAATGGAATTATCAGGCAGAATGTATGACAGATTTTAAAGACGTAATGGGAAAATTCGTGGAATTTGAGCCGCAGCTTGTGTTATTGGACATTGTGCTTCCATTTTTTAATGGATTTCACTGGTGTCAGGAGATCCGGAAGATATCGAAGGTGCCGATCATCTTCCTGTCATCGGTAAATGACAATATGAATATTGTGATGGCAATGAATATGGGCGGCGACGAATTCATCGAGAAACCGTTTGACCTGAATGTGGTAACGGCAAAGGTGCAGGCCGTGTTAAGAAGAACCTATGAATTCCGTGGAACGGCAGATGTCATGGAGTGGAACGGTGCGATCCTGAATCTGGCAGATGCGACAGTTCTGTATCAGGACCAGAAACTGGAACTGAGCAAGAACGAATTCAAGATTCTGCAGATACTTCTGGAAAATACAGGGAAGATCGTAAGCCGTGAAAGTATTATGACGAGACTCTGGGACAGCAATGAATTTATTGATGACAATACACTGACGGTCAATGTGGCAAGACTTCGTAAAAAAATGGAACAGATTGGCCTTGGCGGAAAGATCATCACAAAAAAAGGAATAGGATATATGGTGGAGGCATGAAACTGTTAATAGCATTTTTTAAAGATAAAACAAGAGAGATCAGCCTTTATGCCGGAACGGTCGGAATATTTATTGTTGTAGCATTTCTTTATAATATCAGGATGGATGCGTTGAAATATGCACTGCTGCTGGTGATATTGTGGCTGCTCCTTTATGTAATAACGGAATATCATCGCTTCCGGAAGAAGCATCTTCTGCTGGAACGGTTTAAGAAGAGCACGCAGGAGTGCACAAAAGAACTTCCAGAGTGCAGGAATCTTCTGGAACTGGATTATCAGGAATTACTGGGGATCTTTGACGAAAAGATTCTGGAGTTGAAATCAGAGGCAAGAATCAAAGGCAAGGACTTAAGTGATTATTATGGTATGTGGGTGCATCAGATCAAGACACCTATCGCTGCGATGCACATATTGCTGCAATCGGTGGAAGATGAAAACCCGGCACTGCCGGAATTAAAAGAGATGAAGATGGAACTTTTTAAAATGGAACAGTATGTGGAGATGGTGCTGACGTATCTCCGCATGGAAGATATGTCTGGGGATCTGCAGTTTGAGAAGGTGTCTTTAGATAAGATTCTGAAACAATCTGTCCGGAAATATTCTCAGATGTTTATTCTTCAGAAGATCCGTCTGGATTACCGGCCGGTGGAACGAATAGTTCTTACAGATGAAAAATGGCTGGAGTTTGTGACAGAACAGATTCTGTCTAATGCTTTGAAATACACAAAGAATGGCGGCGAGATTAGAATCTGTCTGGAAGAAAAAAGAGGACGGGAGTGTCTGGTGATCGAGGATAATGGAATCGGTATTCAGGCAGAAGATCTTCCTAGAGTATTTGAAAAAGGGTTTACCGGATATAATGGAAGAGCAGATAAGAAGTCTACCGGGATTGGACTGTATCTTTGCAAAAAGATCATGGATAAGATGGGACATAAGATATGGATTGATTCAGAGGTGGGAAAAGGAACCCGTGTATATCTGGAATTGACAAGGAAAGAATGGAATCCGGAATAACGATCAGATAAAAAGAGAAAACCTTACAGGAATGTAAGATTAAACAGGGGAAATGTCACATGCTTCGATGGCAGGATATTTCCTCTTTTTTTATAATAGATACCGTAAAGAAGAAATCTTAAAAAGAAAGGAAGAAAAACTTATGTCATTACTGGAAGTAAAAAATGTGAAGAAGATATATACGACTCGTTTTGGGAGCAATCAGGTAGAGGCTTTAAGAGATGTGAATTTTACGGTAGAACGCGGGGAATATGTTGCAATCATGGGAGAGTCTGGATCGGGAAAGACGACTTTGCTGAATATTCTGGCGGCACTTGATAAACCGACAGAAGGAAAGGTTTATTTAAAAGACAGGGATCTGGGAAAATTAAAAGAAAAAGAGATCGCAACGTTCAGACGTCAGAATCTCGGCTTTGTATTTCAGGATTTTAACCTGTTAGATACATTTTCATTAAAGGATAATATATTCCTGCCACTGGTATTATCCGGAAAGAAATATCCGGAGATGGAAAAGAGATTAAAACCGATTGCAGAAAAACTTGGAATTGAAAAACTACTGGAGAAATATCCATATGAGGTGTCCGGTGGGCAGAAACAAAGAGCTGCAATTGCAAGAGCGCTGATCACGAAACCACAGCTGATTCTTGCCGATGAACCTTCGGGAGCACTGGATTCGAAAGCGGCAGACAGTCTGATGAATCTTTTTACAACGATTAACCAGGAAGGTCAGACGATTGTTATGGTGACACATAGTGTGAAAGCGGCGAGTAGTGCGAAAAGGGTGCTTTTTATCAAGGACGGAAAAGTATTCCATCAGCTTTACAGGGGGAATCTTACGAACGAAGAAATGTATGAAAGAATTTCAGATACGCTGAAGATTCTTACCACAGGAGGTGAGGAGGATGAATAATTTCATCTATGAAAAACTTGCTGTGACCAATCTTAAGAATAACCGTAAGACCTATGTACCCTATATCTTTACAGGTGTTCTGACCGTCATGATGTTCTATATCATTGACGCACTGAGCAAGGGGGAAGGTATTACCCAGAATACATTGAAGATATGTCTTCAGTATGCAACGGGTGTGATCATTGTATTTGCAGTGATTTTTCTGTTCTATACGAATAGTTTCCTGATCAAACGACGAAAGAAAGAGATCGGAGTATACAATATTCTTGGAATGGGAAAGCGGCATATTGCACGAATGATGGCAGTTGAGACGATCCTGACGGCGGGAATCAGTATTCTTGGCGGTCTGGTGTTTGGAATAATATTTGGGAAACTGATGTATCTGCTGCTCCTTAAGATTCTGCACAATAGCGTAGATATGCAGTTTTCGGTTAATGGGACTGCAATTGTACAGACTGTCATATTATTTGCAGGAATTTTTCTTCTGACGTATTTATATAACATTTTACAGATACAGCTGGTGAATCCGGTGGAACTTCTGCACGGAGGCAATCAGGGGGAGAAAGAGCCGAAGAGCAGATGGCTGCTTGTGATCGTCGGTGTGGCGGCACTTGGCAATGGTTACTGGATTGCACTTACAACAGAGGCACCGTTAGAAGCACTTTTGAAATTCTTTGTTGCAGTGGTCTGTGTGATTATTGGAACTTATGCACTTTTTATTGCCGGAAGCATTGTGGTATTGAAAATACTCCGGAAAAATAAAGCTTATTATTATAATCCAAAGCATTTTACCAGTGTATCAGGCATGATCTATCGTATGAAACAAAACGGAGCGGGACTTGCGAACATCTGTGTGTTAAGTACGATGGTGCTGGTTATGGTATCCACAACGGTATCTTTGTATGCGGGAATGGAAGATATCCTGGACTCACGTTTTCCGAGAGATGTTTCAATTGTCTGCAATGAAGCCGATACAAATAATGAAGAGACTCTTCAGAGACTGATAAAAGAACAATGTGAGAAAGCAGGGGTAAAAATAACAGACAGAGTCCGGTACAGATATGGCAGTATGAATGCGGTTTTGAAAGGAAATAATCTGGAAAAGATAGAGCAGTACTATCCGGACAATCATTTTTACTATGTAGAGATGATCACACAGGAAGAGTATAACCGGATAGAAAAACAGAATGTTTCGTTAAAGGAACAGGAGATACTGACCTATACCACGAACGGCAAATGTGGAAAAAAACAGATAAACATTGCAGGACAGAACTATCAGGTGAAAAAAGAACTGTCCGAGATGACGAGCCAGCCGAAGAGCACGGCAGAAGTGTATAAGACATTATACATTGTATTTGCAAATGCAGAGCAGATTGAACGTATCGAGTCATTTTCTTATGCAGATAAATTCAACCTGAAGGGAGATGACGGAAAACAAAAAGAGACACTGGAACAGATACAGAACGAATTTTATGAAAAGTTTCCGGATGGAACGATGGAAAGCCGTGTGTTAAGCCGTTCTTCTTTTTATGAATTGTACGGCGGACTGTTCTTTATTGGAATCTATCTGGGAAGTATGTTTATTATGGCAACGGTACTGATCATTTATTATAAGCAGATATCGGAAGGCTATGATGACAGGGAGCGTTACCAGATCATGCAGAAGGTTGGCATGAGTAAAAAAGAAGTGAAGCGTTCCATCAGAAGCCAGGTCTTAAGCGTATTCTTCCTGCCGTTGGTTGTAGCAGCGATCCATGTTGCAGTAGCCTTTAAAGTAATGACAAAAATTCTGGGAGTATTAAATCTTACGAATGTATCGTTGTTTGCGGTATGCACAATCATTACGATAGCGGTGTTTGCGGTATTCTATATCATCGTTTACAGTATAACTGCGAAAGAATATTACCGGATCGTGAATTAAGATTAAGGGTTTACCATTGACTTTGTATCTTTCAGGTTGTATTGTTGTTTTAGAATGTTTTACGAATCAAGGAGGAACTTAAAAATGACAAGAGAAGGCGAAAGAGAACTGGTAAAAGTGGAACATGTAAATGGCGGAGACGGTTATATTGTAAGAGAAGCAATGGTTACTTCGGAAGAAGTTGGAGAAGCATGTAAGATGTATGCCAAGATTCATCTGGATCCGGGATGTGAAGTAGGATACCATTATCATCATGGTGAGACGGAGTCTTACTTCATTCTGACCGGACACGGAACTTATGACGATAACGGCGAAAAACAGCCGGCAAATCCTGGCGATCTGTTCCTGTGTAAAGACGGAGATGCACATGGAATTAAGAACACCGGTGATGAAGAACTTACCTTTATGGCATTGATCTTAAAAAAATAATATTGGAAAATATGAAAAACACCTGTCTGTAACTTGGATCATTTCAGGAATGATACCGGGCCGCAGACAGGTGTTTGTATTGCCTTGCATTCGGAAGAAGCGGCCGGTGGCAGGTTCTCTGCATTGATTATAATGAACGGAATACATCCAGCAGCCGGTCATTATCCTCTGGATTCATAATGCAGAACCGTACATATTCTCCGTTCAGGCTTTCGAAAGAAGAACAGTCCCGGATCATGAGATTCTGGTGAATCGCTTTTTCAAAGACATCGAAAGAAGTGAGTCCTTCTTTTAAGATCTTTACAAGAACAAAGTTGGCATAAGCTGGGTAAATCTTTACGGTATCCAGTCCGGAAAGCTCTGTGCACATTCTGGTGCGCTCAGAATCAATGAGAGACCAGGTTTTCTGAATATAATCGGTATCTTTCAACATCCGTTCACCGGCGTAAGCCCCGATACTGTTCAGGCTCCACGGATTCTGGTGGGTAAGAAGTGTCTGAAGAAATGCCTGATTACTGGTGAGACCATAACCAAAGCGAAGTCCAGGTGCGGCGAAGAACTTGGATACACCGCGGATGACCATGAAGTTGTCGAATTCCGGTACAAGAGAAACTGCAGAGAGGGAAGTGCCTTCCGGAGCGAATTCGATATAAGTCTCATCGATCATAACGAAGATACCAAGTGACCGGCATACGGTTAACAGCTTTTTCATATCAGCGGTACTGATGGCTGAAGAGGTCGGGTTGTTCGGATTACAGATGATCAGAAGATCAATATCACTTTTCAGTGTATCGGTCAGATCGGAAATATCCAGTCTGAAATCCTGTTCTTCTTTCAGATTATAATATTCCAGTGTGCCGCCGACCAGATTCAGCTCTCTTGCATATTCGGAATAGGTCGGTCCCAGAAGCAGCGCTCTTTTTGGTGCGCGCTGGCTGATCAGAAGTGAGATAAGCTCCGTAGAACCATTTCCGACAACAATATGTTCCGGCGAGGTATTGGTATATGCAGCAATTGCTTTTTTCAGATCTGTATAATCTCTGTCTGGATAACTGCTGATGATATCCAGATGTTCTGCGAGATCTTTTTTTACCTGTCCGGATAATCCGAGCGGGTTTACATTGGCGCCGAACAAAACAATCTTTTCCTTATCAAGGTGATAATAATCTGCGATCTTTTCCAGATCGCTTCCGTGAAATTCTGGTTTTTTTTTCATAATTTTCCATCCTATCGACACAATTTTGATATTTTCTCTTTCCGGCATTGCCATTCGTTGACAAACAATGCTATAATTTATTATAGTATGTTTTAAGAAAAAAGCAACGAAAGAAGCAGGTGTAGGACTTGAAAAATAAAATCCAAAAATTTTCAAAAGGCGACTTTCAGTTGATACGACCTGATGTTATATTCGATGAGACGAATCTGGTGCTCATTATAGGTGAAGGGGAAGTATACAGGGGAAGTTTTACAATGAGGGCGAATAATGAAGGCAGAATACGAGGACTCGTTTACTCGTCTTCTTTTCGTGTTCATTTTAAGGACCAGGGATTCGAGGGAAATCCGTCGAGGGTTGAGTTTACATATGACGGACGTGGGCTTCGTCCGGGACATGTAGAAGAAGGTAAATTTACGATCGTATGCAGCGGTGGTGAATATGAACTGTCGTTTACAGCTATTATAGAAAAACCATATGTGATGACAACGTATGGAAAAGTACAAAGCACAGATGATTTCCGAAAACTTGCGATCAAAGATTTTTCGGAAGCAGGAAGATTATTCCGGTCTAAAGAATTCTATGAGATTTTAAAATATGAAAATGAACGTACTTTCTATCTTTATGACAATATGCGTAAATGGTCTCTCGGTGAGCAGGCGATGGAAGAATTCATGGTGGGAATCAAGCAGAAAGAATGCATTTTCCTGACATTGCAGGGAGAAGGAATGCTGTTTGAAGATCTGACTGAGTCAACGAAGGGAACTTTGACTCTGATGAAGAATACCTGGGGATATATGCCGATCAAGATTGAGACAGTAGGAGATTTTATCCGGGTATCAAGACCGGAAATCAGTACAGAAGATTTTGTGGGAAATGCACATGAGATAGAATATGTGGTAAGAGCAGAGAAGCTTCATGGAGGACGTAATTACGGAGCACTGAAATTTGTGACACCGTATGAGACTCTGACATATGAAGTGGAAGTACTGCAGAATCAGGAATATGACGAAGATCACAGGATGCCGGAACTTCTGATGGCACAGATCGTAAAAGAATATGTAGGCTATATGGCAGGAAGAGTAAGCAGAGATCATTGGGTGGACAGTGCGATCGAGAAGATGGTTACACTTCGCAAATTAGAACCACTCAATGAGGTATACCAGCTCATGCTGGCTAATATTTATCTGCTTGGAGAGAAGATAGAAGAAGCCAAATGGATTCTGGAGAATTATAATTATAACCGGTTTGCGATCGGGAAAGATCCACTGACAAACTGTTATTATCTTTACCTGACTGCAAAAATCCGTGGAGACGTGAATTATGAAGAACGGGTACTGGATGAGGTTGGAAAGACATATATGCGTCATCAGGATTCCTGGTGGCTGCTTTATATGATCCTGAATCTGGATACACGCTATAAAAATCCGTACAAACGTCTGGAAGTTCTGGAACAACAGTTTGAATATGGAATTCATTCGGTTATGTTCTATCTGGAAGCATATCTGTGTTATCAGGAAAAGCCAACGCTTCTTAAAAAGCTCGGAACATTCGAGATACAGGTGTTGAATTTTGCTACAAAATACCGGATGATGACAAAAGAACTGGCCCTTTATATTTCAAATTTTGCCAGCCAGCAGAAGAAATACAGTGATAATCTTTTCAGAATCCTGGAAAGAATCTATAAGATGTACGATGAACCGATGATCCTTAATACAATCTGTACACTTCTGATCAAAGGAAATAAAACAGAGAAAAAGTATTTCTTCTGGTATCAGAAGGCAGTAGATTCGGATCTTAAGATCGCACAGCTTTATGAATACTATATGATGACAATTGATGAGGACAGTGCACACGGACCGCTTCCAAAATCACTGGTATTGTATTTTATGCATGGAAATGCACTGGATTATAAAAAAGCGGCATATCTCTATGCAAGTCTTGTGATTCATGAGGAACAGGCCGGAGATCTGTATCTGAATTACCGGGAACAGATGGTAGCATTTACATGGGAACAATTGATGAAGCGCCATATTACAGAATCACTGCGCACTTTATATAAACGCTTCTGCAAAGAAGATGAGATGTCTGCGGAGCGTATGGAGGCGATGCGTGACATTTGTTATTCCTATGAAGTAAGAACAAAAGTACGTGGTATGAAGTGCGTTCTGGTTATTGAAAAGGACGGCTCTGTCCGTCAGCGTATTCCTTATGACGAGAAGAATGGGGCAATTATATATCTGTATGACAAGGAATCAAGAATTGTCTGGGAGTCTGTGGAGGGAAGACACTATACGGATTCGATTCCGTATGAGACCAAGCGTCTGTTCTATGAACCACGTTTTGTAGATATGTGTCGAAAGTATGCGGCATCTACGGGATTCTGGAATCAGGAGCCGGAAAAAGAAAAACCAGATTATGATAAGATCCTGGCAAAAGGAATCGATGCATTTGATGATAAAGATGTATTTCTGGTATGCAGCCGGAGGATCAGAGAAGAAAATTATACAGAAGATGATTTTCTAAGTTATCTTGCGTTTGAGATGTTCAGACGCGGCCAGTATGATAAAGTGACACTGACATATCTGGCGGAGTATTATTGCGGCGCAATCGGTGATATGAAACGGCTGTGGAAAGTGCTGAAGCAGTATGGTGTGCCATCATATAAGGTCAGCGAAAGAATTATCACTCAGATGGTATTTGCAGAGACGTTATATAAAGAAGAGCATATATTTGAAGATTATTATCTGTCGGATAATGTATATTTCCGTCTGAAGCAGGCATATCTTGCATATGTATCCAGAGAATATATCGTATACGGACGTAATCTGGAAAAATGTGTATTTGAAATAATTGCAAACGAATGTGAAGAGAAAGAAGATCTGCCGGATGTATGTAAGATTGCACTCTTGAAGTATTATTCGGATAAAGAATATTCTGAGGAAATGGCGGCGGTTCTTCATCAGGTAATAAGAGAAATGTGTGAAAAACAGCTGGTATTCCCATATTACCTGAAATATCCGGAAGAATGGTTAAGAGAAGTACAGCTTTATAATAAGGTTATGGCAGCATATCGTTGTAAGCCGGGAGGAAAGGTAAGGCTGTACTATAAGATGAAGCAAAAAGAAAGAGAAGAACTTGGATACAGAGCAGAAGCCATGATGCCTGTATATGAGAATCTTTATGTAAAGCAGTTTGTACTTTATGATGATGAGTCTGTAAGCTATTATTTCCAGGAGTCCGGAAATGGAGAACTGATCACTACAGATAAGAAGACACTGGGAACTGATAAAGAACGCATTTACGCGGGAAAATATCAGCAGTTGAATGAAATGACAGGTATGGACTCTGAGGCAGAACGCAAAAAAGCTATGCTGGAATTCGAGGAAGAAGAACAGATGGCGAATCAGATATTTAAGATATATTAATGAAGAAAGGAGGAGATGATAATGAAAAAAGGAAGTATTCTGGGAGTTGATCTGAATGAAAAAAGCTGTCAGATCAGCTACTATGATGAGAATAAAGAAGAGCCGGAAACGATGGAGGCAGCAGTAGACAATTATCAGATTCCTCTGATACTGGGATATTATAAAGACCGATGGGTTTACGGACAGGAAGCAAAACGGTTAAAAGAAGCAGGAGAAGGAGACATTGTCACACATCTGTTCCGGAAGGCCGTGAAAAGAAAAAAAGTACGTGTAGGAGAAAAGATACATGACGGAGTATGGCTCCTTGCCAAATTTGTCAGTCTGATGCTGAAAAAGTTTGAAAAGATTGATTATATTACATTTTCTGTTCCATATACGAATGTGGATATGTCAAAGATGTTAAAGGGAATCGGTAAACATATAGGTGTGCCCGGAGAGTGTGTGTTCGTACAGGATTATAAGGAAAGCTTTTGCCAGTATATGTTCTATCAGCCAAAAGAACTGTGGCAGTATGAATCGGCGTTATTCTACTGCGATGCACAGGAGATACGTGCATATATGCTCAGACGTCTGAATACAGTGAGCACAAAAAGCAGAGACATGTTCGTAACAGTAGAAGAAGTTGCCAATGCACATATGAGGGAACTTGAGGCTATTTATCCTGTGCTGAATGTGGACAAGGCGAAGGATGCCGATGAAAGCTTTAAATCATTTATTCAGAATGTGTTTGATAAAAAAGTAGTATCGTCGGTTTATCTGACAGGGGAGGGGTTTGAAAATAACTGGTATCCGAATTCTCTGAAGGTGTTATGTAACGGAAGAAGGGCCTTTCTCGGAAATAATCTTTACAGTAAAGGTGCCTGCTATTCGTCCATGCGTTATGCAGACCCTTATGACGATGGACCGATTTATCTTGATGGGACGAAGATGACAGAACAGATTTGTCTGCGCATGCGTATTGCGGGGCAGGAAGGCTGGTATCCGATCGTTGCATGGGGAACACATTGGTATGAAGCTGATGGACAGTGGGAAGTAATACTGGAAGATACATCTGATATTGAGATTCATATAGAGTCACTGGATGGAGAAGATCTTAAAGTGGAAACTGTTTCTTTGGAAGGACTTCCGGAACGTACGGATTATTCGTTGAGGCTTCAGATAGAAGTGATGTTTCTGGATGAGCGTACGTGCAGACTTCGTTTCAAAGATGTGGGATTTGGCGAGTTCTATCCGGCATCAGACTTCTTTGTAGAAAAGGAATTACATTTAGGAGGTATCAATGGGCAGTTTAATTCTTTGTCATAAAAAACGGGCCAAAAGACCTTTCGAAATATCCAGGGTGCACATGCGGATTTATACAATCGAAGAATTGTGCTATTACATCTGCAATAATTTGTATCTGATTGATTATACAATTGTGAACGAACGATTATGCAGATGGATTGGTGATGAACTGGAACTTCCGGAATTGTCATCCGAACTTCGAAGACTTCTCCGGGAAAATGGTTCCATGGAAGAATTTGTACTTACGATTCTGAAAGAATCTAATATATATGCGGCAGCTGAGATCCACAAAATGCAAAGTGTTCTGGAGCAGCTGCAGTCACAGAGAGATGTAGAAAAAGAAAAATATAAGGCGGACAGCTTACAGAACAGTAAAGAATATGAATCGGCGATTCTTGTATATCAGTCTATTATTAACAGAGATTGGGATGAATCGGTAGATAAGAAGTTTTATGGGCGTGTATATGCGAGTATGGGGGCAGCATACGGGCATCAGTTTTTGTATAAAGAGGCTGCAAAAGCTTATCAGGAAGCGTATAAGATATGTGAACAGCCGGATATGTTAAAAGCATATCTCTATAGCTGCTACAGAGCGCTTCCTCATGAAGAATATATTAAGTTGTTGTCGGGGAATCCGGTGCTTCTAAGTCTTGATACTGTGATACAGAATGAAATAGACCAGACTAAAAAAGAAATTGGTCTGGATATTCCGGAAGAAAAGCTGGAAGAATGGAAAAAGGAATACCGCAGGATTGACAAACACCGCAGAATATGATAATATATCCAAAGATTTTAGTGTGATAAAGTAATCAACTGCTAAACTGATAAAAGAGTGTAGTGGCTGTTTGGCACACGTAAAAGGAATACAGGAGGATATATGTAATGAAAAAGAGATTAGTACTGCTCCTTGTTACGGCAATGGCAGCTACAACGGTATTGGCAGGATGTGGAAGTAAAGATTCCGGTTCATCTGATAATGGGAAGAAATCGTCAAAAGAAGCAAAGGTAGAGAATGATGATGATACATTGATCGTTGGATTTGATGCTTCTTTCCCGCCATATGGATATAAAGACGACAGTGGAGAATATGTTGGATTCGACCTCGATCTTGCACAGGAGGCATGTGACAGAAACAACTGGAAACTGGTAAAACAGCCAATTGACTGGGATTCCAAGGACGCGGAACTGAATTCCGGGACGATAGACTGTATCTGGAATGGATTTACTATGAACGGTCGTGAAGATGATTACACGTGGTCAGATCCATATATTGATAACAAGCAGGTTGTAGTAGTCAGAAGTGATTCCGGTATTGATGATTTTGCCGGGCTGAAGGGAAAGCATGTAGAAGTACAGACGGATTCTTCCGCACTTGCGGCACTGGAAGGGGATCAGAAAGATTTGGCGGCAACATTTGCAGATCTGAATCAGGTTGCTGAATATAATACAGCATTCATGGATCTGGAATCTGGTGCATGCGATGCAATTGCAATGGATATCGGAGTTGCGAACTATCAGGTGAATTCAAGAAAAAATCCGGATGATTATAAGATCCTGGATAAAGAAATTTCATCTGAACAGTATGCGGTTGGATTCAAAAAAGGAAATACAGAGCTGAAAGATAAAGTCCAGAAGACACTGGATGAAATGGCAGAAGACGGAACAGTGGATAAGATTGCAGAAAAATATGCAGATTACGGAGTTCCGGGAGCTCTTTGTATAGGAAAGAACGGTAAGTAAAATGAAGGGGCCAACCCCGGAGGGGATTGGCTCTTTTTTACTCGCTTGAAAGAACTGGAGGATGTAACAGATGGAGATAGGAACACTGATAAGAGAGCTTGGTGGAGGAATGTGGATTTCGGCAGAGATATTTATCCTGACATTACTCTTTTCGCTGCCTCTTGGACTAGTAGTTGCATTTGGCAGAATGTCGAAGATCGCACCGGTCAGATGGATTTCAAAATTATACATATCAATTATGAGAGGAACACCGCTGATGTTGCAGCTTATGGTGGTGTATTTCGGACCTTATTATCTGTTTGGAATGCGAATTTCCACAGGATATCGTATGACAGCAGTACTGATTGGTTTTGCAATTAATTATGCGGCATATTTTGCAGAAATTTACAGAGGCGGAATTGAAGCAATTCCGGTGGGACAGTATGAAGCGGCAAAGGTGCTTGGGTATTCGAAAGGTCAGACATTTTTCCGTATTGTATTTCCACAGGTGTGTAAACATATTCTGCCTGCCGTGACGAATGAGATCATTACATTGGTAAAAGATACTTCACTTGCATTTGTATTGGCGGTAACTGAGATGTTTACTATGGCAAAGCAAATCGCAGCGGCACAGACCTCTATGGTTCCATATATCGCGGCCGGTATCTTCTATTATGTGTTCAACCTGCTGGTTGCGATGATCATGGAGAAGATTGAAGAAAAATTGAATTATTACCATTAGGAGGAATAGACCATGAGTCTGCTTGAAATGAAAAATATTAAAAAAAGCTTTAATGGAGTAGAAGTTCTGAAAGACATTTCTCTAAAGGTAGAAAAGGGAGAAGTTCTGGGTATTATCGGCCCGTCGGGTTCCGGTAAATCGACACTTCTTCGGTGTGCGACAGGACTTGAGACTGCGGATGCGGGAGAGATTCATTACGAAGGAACATTCGGACTCGTATTTCAGAACTTTAATCTGTTCCCGCATTATTCGGTGATGAAGAATATTACAGATGCGCCGATAAAAGTGCAGAAGCGTAAGAAAGAAGAGGTTTATAAAGAAGCAAGAGAGCTTTTAAAGAAGATGGGACTTTCCGATAAGGAAAATGCATATCCATGTCAGTTATCGGGCGGACAACAGCAGCGTGTATCGATTGCGAGAGCACTTGCGCTGAATCCAGACATTCTGTTCTTTGATGAGCCGACGTCGGCATTAGATCCGGAACTTACTGCAGAGATTCTGAAGGTCATTCGTGAACTTGCAATGGAACATATGACGATGGTAATTGTCACCCATGAGATGAATTTTGCGAGAAATGTATCTGATCATGTGATTTTTATGGACGGGGGAGTGATCGCAGTGGAAGGAACTCCGGAGGAAGTATTTGATTCATCGAATGAAAGAATGAAAGAATTTCTGGGGAAATTCAATGATTAATCGTCATGCGTTCAAAAGAGATTGTATGTTAAAATTCTAATGAATAAAACACAATTATAAGTAGAACTTATTAAAAGGTGCGCTATAAATAATGTATCGGTACGAGTACAAGGCAGGTGGAAATATTGCTTTTCCTTCTGCCTTGTATTATACTAATATAGCAAAATGCTTTTTAAAGACAGTTTTGACAAATGAAAAATTTGAAAAGAATGGAGTCTGCATTTATGAGTGAATTTGAAAAAGTAACAACAGGACTGGGTGAAGAATGCGGTGTGTTTGGAGCCTATGATATGGATGGCGGAGATGTTGCACCATCCGTTTATTATGGACTTTTTGCATTGCAGCACAGAGGACAGGAAAGCTGTGGTATTGCGGTGACGGATACATATGGAGAGAGGAAAGTACATTCCAAGAAAGGCCTTGGACTGGTAAATGAAGTATTCGATGAAGAGTCGCTTCAGGAACTGAAGGGAAATCTTGGTGTCGGACATGTCAGATATTCGACGGCGGGCGGTTCCAGAGCAGAAAATGCGATGCCGCTGGTTATTAATTATGTGAAAGGAATTCTTGCGATCGCACATAATGGTAACCTGACCAATGCAATCGAGCTTCGCCATGAACTGGAGTACACAGGCGCAATTTTCCAGACAACGATTGATTCTGAAGTGATTGCATATCATATTGCCAGAGAACGTCTGAATGTAAAGAAGGCAGAAGACGCGGTGAAAAATGCGATGAAGAAGATCAAAGGTGCATATGCGCTGGTTGTTACCTCGCCGAGAAAATTGATCGGAGCAAGAGATCCGTTCGGACTGAAACCGCTCTGTATCGGAAAGAGAGATAATACATATTTCCTTGCTTCCGAAAGCTGTGCGATTGCTGCCGTTGGCGGAGAATTCGTAAGAGATGTAGAGCCTGGAGAAATTGTAAGCTTCACAAAACATGGAATGAAATCGGATAAATCCATGGCGATCGATCCGAAGAAGCAGGCAAGATGTATTTTTGAATATATATATTTCGCAAGAATGGACAGTGTGATTGATAATGTTAATGTCTATCATGCAAGAATTGTTGCGGGAAAGGCACTGGCAGAGTCGTATCCGGTAGACGCTGATCTGGTTGTTGGCGTGCCGGATTCCGGACTGGTTGCGGCAAAAGGATATTCGGAACAGTCTGGTATCCCGTATGGAATGGCATTCCATAAGAACAGTTACGTCGGAAGAACATTTATTAAGCCAAAACAAAGCCAGAGAGAAAGCAGTGTAAAGATTAAGCTGAATGTAATTGAAGAGGTTGTAAAAGGAAAACGTATTGTTATGGTGGATGATTCTATTGTACGTGGAACAACCTGTGCGAATATCATTAAGATGCTCAAGAAGGCCGGAGCAAAGGAAGTGCATGTAAGAATCAGTTCCCCACCGTTCTTACATCCATGTTATTTCGGAACAGATGTGCCTTCAAATGAACAGTTGATCGCACATTCTCATACAACGGAACAGATCCGTGAGATGATCGGGGCAGATTCGCTTGGATATATGGAAGTTGAAAAGCTGAAAGATATGGTTGGAGATCTGGCATTCTGTGATGCATGTTTCACGGGAAATTACCCGATGGAAGTACCGGGAAGAGATATTTCACTGGCGTTTGAATAAAAAACAGGTTAAAATAGTCAGGTAGAAGAATTGATGAAGGAGATTATGAGTATGAGTAACGACAGATATACAAGTCCACTTTCAGAAAGATATGCAAGCAAAGAGATGCAGTACATTTTTTCGCCGGATAAGAAGTTCCGCACATGGAGAAAACTCTGGATCGCTCTTGCAGAGACGGAAAAAGAACTGGGACTTGATATTACAGATGAACAGATTGAGGAATTAAAAGCACATGCAGATGACATCAATTATGATGTGGCAAAAGAAAGAGAAAAAGTAGTCCGCCATGATGTAATGTCTCATGTATACGCATATGGAAAACAGTGTCCGAAGGCAAAAGGAATCATCCATCTTGGAGCAACTTCCTGCTATGTAGGTGATAATACAGATATCATCCTGATGTCAGAAGCACTGGAGATTGTCAGAAAGAAACTGATCAATGTGATCGCCGAACTTGCAAAGTTCGCAGATGAACACAAGAATCTTCCGACACTGGCATTCACACATTTCCAGCCTGCACAGCCTACTACAGTAGGTAAGAGAGCAACGCTTTGGATGCAGGAATTTATGATGGATCTTGAAGATCTGGAATATGTGAAGGGAAGTTTAAAACTTCTTGGATCTAAGGGAACGACAGGAACACAGGCAAGTTTCCTGGAACTCTTTGACGGAGATCAGGAGACGATCGATAAGATTGATCCGATGATCGCCAAGAAGATGGGATTTGAGACCTGCTATCCGGTATCAGGACAGACTTATTCACGTAAGGTGGATACCAGGGTTGTGAATGTACTTGCAGGTATCGCAGCAAGTGCCCATAAGATGTCCAATGATATCCGTCTCCTTCAGCATCTGAAAGAGATTGAAGAACCGTTTGAGAAGACACAGATTGGATCTTCTGCAATGGCATATAAGAGAAACCCGATGAGAAGTGAAAGAATTGCTTCACTTTCCAGATATGTGATGGTGGATGCCATGAACCCGGCAATCACTTCTGCGACACAGTGGTTTGAAAGAACACTGGATGATTCAGCAAACAAACGTCTCAGCGTACCAGAAGGATTCCTTGCAATTGACGGTATTCTGGACTTGTGTCTGAATGTAGTAGACGGACTGGTTGTATATCCGAAAGTTATTGAAAAGAGACTTATGTCAGAACTTCCGTTCATGGCTACAGAGAACATCATGATGGACGCTGTAAAAGCCGGTGGAGACAGACAGGAACTTCATGAGAGAATCCGTGAATTATCTATGGAAGCAGGACGTAATGTAAAAGAAAAAGGACTGGATAATAACCTGCTTGAACTGATCGCAGCAGATCCGGCATTCAACCTTTCACTGGAAGAATTGCAGAAGACAATGGATCCTGCCAAATATGTAGGACGTGCACCGGTACAGGTGGAGGCATATCTGAATAATGTGGTAAATCCGATGCTGGAAGCAAATAAGGAAATCCTTGGCGTAACAGCGGAAATCAACGTATAAAAGATATAAAGAAACTGCTAAAAAAGTGGTATCTCGAGTGTGGCGAGATGCCACTTTCTTTTCTTAAGTACGTGCTTTATAATCATATATATAAACTATAAGTGAAATGTCAGGGAAGAAGGTGGATAGATGGGAATGAATATACAAAAGAGTGCCGGTGTAAAAGCAGATACATTTATATTAAAACGTAATAACATGGACAGACGGATCCGAATGGATGTGGCTATGTTGATTATATTGGCAATTTGTACCCGTCTTGTCGCAGGAATAATGAATATGGAGAAGATGGATGCTTATACAGGATCCGGTGAAGGATTCTGCAAAGCAGTATCGGAAAGTCATGGCGTGGATATGGTAAAAGATTGTTTTGAATTAGAAACTCAGAAGGTTTTGGATGTAAAGAAAACTGCGAAAAGTGTATGTAAGTCTGTGACGATAAAGAAAACGATGCAGGATGTAATAAGACCGACGGAAACAGAAGAAATAATTTCGGAAGTAAAAGGTGTTCCGGAAGCAAAAGACGGGAAAGCTGCATGGGCAAATATGGACTCCGCGAAAACAGAGACCATAACGCAGGAAACAGAGACCATAACGCAGGAAACAGTTACGGATAAGAGTGTCCCGGAATCTATAACAGGAAAAATAACAGAAGAACCTGCAGGAGAACCAATGACAGAAGACTTGTTGAACCTGGAAGGCTTTAAGGTGAATTCAGAAGGCGTGATAGAAGGATATGAGAATCTGGATCTGATTCTGTGTGATGGGATGATCATCTTTCCGGCAGATGAAAGATGCAGCGGAATAGGAGAACATGCACTGGATGGAATTCCGGATGCGGTAGAAGTCTATATTCCGGCGAATATTACTTTTGTTGCACCAGGAGTATTGGAGAAGATAGGCGGACTTATGTATATTGAAGTTGCACCGGATAATCCGGTGTATGAAAGCCGGGATGGGATGCTTTACAACAAGGGAGGAGAACTTATAAGCCGGCCGAATGGAAGATGATATAATTTGGGTAAAAAGGGTGTGCGAAAAGCACATCTTTTTTGCGGAAAAATGCTCTAGGATTTTAGAATGACAGGTGTTATAATAGGCAGGGTCAAGAATCAAAAAAGGAGCAGAACGAAAAATGAATATTCGACAGGTGACAGACGGGAAAGAAGATTATATAGAATTACTTCGAGCTGGTGACCCGGATGAATCCAGAATTCGAAAATTGCTGGAAAAAGGAGAACTGTTCTTATTGGAAGAACACGGAAAGCTCCGCACACTTTGTATAGTGATATTTTCAGAAGAAAAGAAATGTGAGATTAAGAATATCGTAACCATAAAAAAGGATCAGGGAAAAGGTTACGGCAGATATATGATACATTATATATGTGAACATTACTGTGCGCAGTATGACTGGGTATATATGAAGAAGGAACGTTGCCTGGACATCATGGAATTTTGCGAAAAATGCGGATTTTCTGATGAAGATGAGAAATATCTGAAAAAAGAACTGATGTCTGAGATTGATACAAAACGTGTGATCAATCTCGCGATGGAAGCAGGACGGATGCTTCTGAAAAACGGAGGAGAAATTTTTCGTGTGGAAGAGACGATGATGCGGATCTGTCATAGATTTGGAGTGAAATATGTAGATTTATTCACATTGAGTCACGGACTCTTTATTTGTGCAGGAACTGATAAAGAAAAATTATATACAAAAGTTAAACAAGTACCGCTTTCTTCTACACATTTGGGGATCGTAGCGGAAGTAAATGATCTTTCCAGAGAAATTGCTGCAGGGCATGTAGGGATAGAAGAGGCCTGGAAAAAATTAAAACAGATAAATAAAATGCCGACAAAAAGGATATCCTATCAGATTGCAGCCGCAGGTTTGAGTGCTGGGGGACTGGGATATCTGTTGGGAGGAACACCGATGGAGGCGTTTGTGGCGATTTTTGTCGGCTGTGCCGTGTTTGCGTGGTCATTGTTTGCAGGAAAATACGGAATTTCCAAAATCCTGGTTCATATTGTAGGAGGAATTATTATTGCTTCGATGGCGTTGGCAGCAATGCAGATACCGGCATTTGGAAATCTGCGGATGGAAGGAATTGTAACAGGCGGAATTATGCCATTGGTACCGGGACTTGCTTTTGTAAATGCAATCCGTGATCTGGCGGACAGTGATTATCTGGCGGGTACAGTGAAGATGATTGATGCGGTCATGGTATTTGTATATATTGCAATCGGAGTCGGGGCAGCTCTGGCGGTTTATCATCATGTGTTGGGAGGCGTTTTGTGATGGCCATAAAAATTGTAGCAAATCTGGCGTGTTCGTTTATCGGGACGATAGCATATGCGGTCATGTTCCAGGTGCCCAGAAGATTTTATATAGGATGTGGAATTACGGGATCGGTGGGCTGGATGATATATAAGCTCGCTTCTGTATATTGTTCTGTTGCGGTAGCATCATTTATTGGAACAGTGTGTACTGTGCTGGTGGCAAGAATGTTGACGGTACGGCTTAAGTGTCCTATTACAATTTTCCTGATTTCTGGAATTATCACGTTAGTACCGGGTGCCGGAATATATTTTACGGCATATTATCTGGTGACCAATCAGCTTGCTATGGCAGCAGTAAAAGGATTGGGAGCGGTAAAAGTGGCTTTTGCAATCGTGCTTGGAATTGTGTGTATCGTATCTATTCCGAGAGAAGTTTTCCAGAAAGAATACTGGATCGAAAGAAAACTCAAAAAACAGCAAAAAGGAAAGATATGATAGAAAAGGTTGCTGTCAGTTACAGACTTGTGCTACAATGAAAGGACGAATAGTGTTCTAATGTATGTAGTAATACATAGATTTCATACATTTAAAAACAATAAGAAACAGGAGATAATGATAGTTATGAGTAAGGTAAGAACAAGATTTGCACCAAGTCCTACAGGAAGAATGCATGTAGGAAACTTAAGAACAGCGTTGTATACTTATTTGATCGCAAAGCATGAAGGCGGAGATTTTATTCTCCGAATTGAGGATACAGATCAGGAACGTTTTGTGGAAGGAGCACTGGATATTATTTATCATACTCTGAAAGAAACAGGACTGGTTCACGACGAAGGTCCGGATAAAGATGGAGGAGTAGGTCCATATGTACAGAGTGAACGTAATGCACAGGGAATTTATCTGAAATATGCAAAACAGCTGATTGAACAGGGGGATGCTTATTATTGTTTCTGCGATAAAGAGCGTCTGGAATCGCTGAAGAGTAAAGTTTCAGATGAAGATGGCGGAACAGAGATTGTTGTATATGACAAGCACTGCCTGCATTTAAGTAAAGAAGAGGTTGAGGCGAATCTCGTAGCGGGAAAACCACATGTTATCCGTTTTAACATGCCTACAGAAGGCACAACAACATTCCATGATGAGATTTACGGAGATATTACAGTGCCGAATGAGGAACTGGACGATCTGATCCTGATCAAGTCAGACGGATATCCGACATATAATTTTGCCAATGTTGTCGATGATCACCTGATGGGAATCACACATGTAGTGCGCGGTAATGAATATCTGTCATCTGCACCGAAGTATAATAAGATCTATGAAGCTTTTGGATGGGATGTACCGGTATATGTTCATTGTCCGCTTATTACAGATGAGAACCATAAGAAACTGAGTAAACGTTGCGGACACTCTTCTTACGAAGATCTGATCGAGCAGGGATTTGTGACAGAGGCAGTTGTAAACTACGTAGCACTTCTTGGATGGTCACCGGAAGGAAATCAGGAGATCTTCTCACTGGAAGAACTGGTAAAAGCATTTGATTTCCATCGAATGAACAAGTCACCGGCTGTATTCGATCTTGGAAAACTGAAGTGGATGAATGGGGAATATATCAAGACTATGGACTTCGATAAGTTTTATGAAAGAGCCGAGAAGTATATCCGCGATGTTATTACAAAAGATTATGATCTGAAGAAGATTGCAGCACTGGTAAAATCAAGAATTGAGATTTTCCCGGATATCGAGGAACAGATTGATTTCTTTGAAGCAGTACCGGAATATGATACAGCTATGTACTGCCATAAAAAGATGAAAACGAATGAAGAAAATTCACTGGAAGTATTAAAAGAAGTTCTGCCGCTGCTGGAAGCTCAGGAAGATTACAGCAATGATGCATTATTTGCACTTCTTAAAAAGTATGTTGATGAGAAGGGCGTGAAAGTAGGATATGTAATGTGGCCAATCCGTACTGCAGTTTCCGGAAAACAGAGCACGCCGGGTGGTGCAACAGAGATTATGGAAATTCTTGGAAAAGAAGAATCTGTAAAACGTATTAAAGACGGAATTGAATTATTAAGCAAGTAAGGGGATTCTATGAGTTTAAATCATGCTCAGACAGAGGCAGTCGCCCATAATAAAGGACCATGTATGGTCCTTGCCGGTCCCGGTTCAGGGAAAACTCTAACCATTGCAAAGAGAATAGAATATCTGATCATGAAGCATAAGGTAAGACCAGAAGAAATTCTGGTCATTACCTTTACTAAGTATGCGGCTTGGGAGATGAAAAACAGGACCCGAAGTATATGTGGTCCTTCTTCTTATGCAGTAACATTCGGCACATTTCATGGAATATATTATGGAATTTTGAAATGGGCGTATCGCCTGAATCAGTCGAATCTTTTATCGGATGAAGAAAAGTACAGGATATTAAGAGAAATTTTACCCGGAATTGACTGGGATCAGGAACCGGAGGCAGATGAAGAAAAAGATTATCTGCAGGAACTGGCGATCGAGATAGGAAATGTAAAAAATAACTGTATGGATATTGAAGAATATGAGCCGGTGAAATATACGACAGAGAAATTCCGCAAACTGTACAGGACCTATGAGGAGACAAAAAAGAAATATCGTAAAATTGATTTTGAGGATATGCTGATACAGTGCAGAGATCTTTTTATGAAACGGCCGGATATCCTGAAAAAATGGCAGGAAAAATTTCAGTATATTCTTGTAGATGAATTTCAGGATGTGAATCAGGCACAATATGATGTGGTACGGATGCTGGCGGCGCCTCAGGACAATCTGTTTGTGGTAGGGGATGATGATCAGTCAGTGTATGGATTCAGAGGGGCAAAGCCGGGAATCATGATGGAATTTATGAAGGATTATCCAAAGGCCAGACAGATCCTTCTGGATGTCAATTATCGCAGCAGCGGATATATTGTAAAAGGGGCTCTGCGTGTGATCGGAAATAATAAAATCCGGTTTGAAAAAAAGATAGAGGCATTCAGGAAACCAGATGAGACAGTTCATGTTCAGGAAGTAAAAGATCCGGTGCAGGAAGCGGAATATGTGTTGGAAAGGATTCGCGAATACCGGGAAAAAGGTGTATCGTATACGGAAATGGCTGTATTGTACAGGACAAATGTGGATGCAAGGGCAATGTCAGAACTGATGACGGAGTATCAGATCCCGTTTGTAATGAAAGAACATCTGAATAACATTTATGAGCATTTTATAGCGCTTGATATGATCAGTTATCTCCGTTTGTCACAGGGAGAATATGACAGAAAATATTTTCTCCAGATTGCGAACCGGCCAAACCGCTATCTTACAAGAGAGAGTATGAAGACAGGAAATGTTTCTTATGAATCACTCCGGAGATATTACCGGGATAAAGACTGGATGGTTGACAGAATCGATCAGCTGGAATGGGACATGAAGATGATCTGTGACAAGACACCGTATGCAGCTATTCAATATATACGGAAACGCATGGGATATGATGAGTTCCTGAAGGAATATGCAGCATACAGAAAGATTTCTTCGGAAGATCTTTTTGCAGTGCTCGAAGAAATCTGGCAGAACTCCAAGGGGTATGGCACCATAAAAGAATGGTTTGAACATATTGAAAGTTATGGAAAAATGCTGAAAGAACAGAATAAGAAAAACGGAGAAAAAGAAGGGGTAAACCTGATGACAATGCATGCTGCAAAGGGACTTGAGTTTGATACCGTATTTGTGATTGAAGCAAATGAGGGAAGCTGCCCATACAAGAAAGCAATTGCCGACGAAGAAATAGAAGAAGAACGCCGGCTTTTTTATGTGGCGATGACAAGAGCGAAGAGAAAGCTGGTTATCAGTTATGTAAAAGAAAAAAACGGGAAAGATCTTCTCCCTTCCCGTTTTGTATCCGAATTACTCCTCAATGTCTGATTCGTCGAATTCCTGAGAATCCATCCATTCATCAAATGCATCCGCTGCAATTTCATATTCTTCATCGTCTTCAATGTTGCCGAGGTCAGGTTCGCCGTCCTCGGTTTCATTATACTGATAAAGATAAACATCACCAGCTTCATTCGGCTCAAGATTTTCGTCCAGAGGCAGCAGGGCAATGTATTCCTTGCCTGCAGCTTCATATACTGTGAGGATTGCACATTCGATGACTTCGTCATTGTCAAGTGTAAGCTCTACTGTGGTGTAGCCTTCTGTTTCCTTTGTGTCGCTCATATCATAGTCTCCTTTACTAATTTTAAAACTTATCTTAACTTTAACAAAGAAAGCGATAAAAAGCAAGATGATAGTAGTCAAACAGACAAAAATGTTGTAGAATGTAGCTGTATGTAACGCAATAATAAGGAGGAATAACAACATGATGAAGAAGAGAATGTTAGGAGTGATCGCAGTATTACTCGTATGCATTTTCGCATTATCCGCATGCAAAAAGGAAGCAGGAAAACCAGTGGATAATGCAGTCAGTGAGGATACAACAGATGATTCGGAGGATACAGATCAGACAGATGATGCAGGAAAGTACAAATTTGGCTTTTCTGTAATTGATATGCAGAATCCGTATTTTATAACACTTGAAGAGGCCGTACAGCAGGTCGTGGATAAAGAAGAGTGCACAATGGTAGTAAAAGACCCGTCATCGGATGCGGATACGCAGGCGGAGCAGATACAGGAGATGATCGATGAGGGGATTAATGCAATCTTTCTTTGTCCAGTAGACTGGGAAAAGATTACTCCGTCATTACAGGCTTTGCAGGAGGCTGGTGTGAAGATCATCAATATAGATTCACAGGTGAAAGATACAGACTATATAGATGCCTATGTCGGTTCTAATAACAGCGAAGCGGGTAAGCTCTGTGGTAATGACCTGATTGAAAAGTATCCGGATGGCGGGACAGTGGCGATTCTGGAGGCAACAAAGCAGAATTCGATCAATGACCGCATTACGGGATTTGAGCAGACAATTGCCAAAGCGGAAAAAGGATTTGAAGTCGTAGCAAGAGAAGATACCAACGGAACGTTCGACAGTGCACTGGAAGCTGCAAAAAAGATTCTGAATGAACAGCCGGATATTACTGCGATTATGTGTGGAAATGATCAGATGGCCGTGGCAGCTAAGACTGCATTGAATCTTGCTGGAAATGATCAGACGGTTGTATACAGTATAGACGGCTCTCCGGATATAAAAAAAGAATTAAAAAAGGCAGATAGTCAGATTGCAGGAACCGTTGCACAGTCGCCGGTCAACATCGGAAAGAAAGCGGTTGATATTGCATTGGATATTCTGGAGGGGAAAGATTTTGAAAAAGAGACATCCGTAGATGTATTTATGATCAATAAAGAGAATGTTGAAATGTATGGCGCAGATGGATGGCAATAGGCGTCAGCAGACAATGGGAAGGAAATAATATGAGAGAGGTTCAGGGATATCCGTTACCGCTGGGGGTTCAGATCAGTGAGAACAAAATAAATTTTTCGATTGCAGTTCCGACAGAGAAAAAATGTCAGCTGTTAATATATCGTGCAGGAAGAAAACGACTGTACAGACAATTTGAGATGGAGACGGCAGTGGGAGAAGTACGCTGTATTGCACTTACGGATATCGAACCGGCAGAGTATGAGTATAATTATTTGATTGATGGTGAGGTTGTTGTGGATCCTTATGTGCAGGCACTGGCCGGAAGAGAGCATTGGGGAGTAAAAAAAGAGATCGCCAGACATGAAATCAGAGGCCGTTTTCTGTCACAGGAGTATGACTGGGAGGGAGACCACACTTTACAGATCCCTTATCATCAGGTAATTGCCTACAGTCTGCATGTAAGGGGATTTACAAGACATGCTTCGTCGAAGGTAAAGTCGAAAGGAACGCTTCAGGGGATTATAGAAAAGATAGATTATCTTACAGATCTTGGAATTAATCAGATCCATTGTATGCCGGTGTATGAATTTGAGGAATGCCAGACATATAGAAATTACTGGGGATATGGAGAAGGGTTCTATTTTGCTCCTAAGAGTGCATATTCTTCGGATGGTGATGGGGCCAGAGGACTTAAGGATATGGTCAAAGCATGCCATAAAGCCGGAATAGAGGTTGTGCTTGAAATGCCGTTCTGTACAGGTGCAGATAAGATGATGATGCTGGAATGCCTGCGGTATTATGTGATGGAATATCATATAGATGGCTTTATACTGAACCCATTGGTCATTCCGATAGAAAGTGTTCATGCAGATCCGGTTTTGAAAAAAACAAAGATAATGGAACACGAACTGGGATTCCAGACAGTGATGCGTCGTTTCCTTAAAGGCGATGAAGGCATGATTCCGGATGTGATTTACTGGCTTAAGCATCATTCAGAGAAACAGGGAATATTTAATTGTATTACAGATCAGAACGGTTTTACTTTAAATGATCTTGTATCCTATGACTCAAAACACAATGAGGAAAATGGAGAAAAGAATCAGGACGGACCGGATTATAATTACAGCTGGAACTGTGGGGCGGAAGGGCCAAGCAGGAAAAAAGCTGTTACAGAACTTCGAAAACATCAGATTTATAATGCGTTTTTCCTGTTACTTCTTTCACAAGGAACACCATGTATACTGGCAGGAGATGAATTCGGTAACACCCAAAAGGGCAATAATAATGTTTACTGCCAGGACAATTCTGTCGGATGGACGGACTGGCGGGGGCTGGAAAAGAAAAAGGCGTTACATGATTTTGTTAAAAAACTGATTTTATTTAGAAAAGAGCATGATCTTCTGACACCCGAGAGGGAACTTCAGGGGATTGATCTGAGTTGCTGTGGCGTTCCTGATGTATCGTATCATGGCGAGGAAGCTTGGCAGGTGCCGAAAGAAGTATCAAGCAGACAGCTTGGAGTATATTACAGTGGAGCCCGGACGAAGAATGCGGATTGCTATGTGGCATATAATATGCACTGGCTGGAGCACGTATTTGCGCTGCCGGCGTTGCCTAAGGGATATGGGTGGTATGTAAGAGCAACGACAGATCGTGGAATTCTGGATTCCCCGGAACTTTTAAAAGACCAGAGAAAAGCAGAGTTAAAAGAGAGGTCGATCGCGGTGTTTACGGCGGACCGGATTGTGGAGGTTGAGACGAAGAAAAATGAAAGCATTACAACACTTACAGACGATCAATCATCATAAATATCTTGTTATGAAAGAATGTTTTGAAGTAGGACTTTATAAGCAGGGCCTTCTTCATGATATGTCAAAATATTCTCCGACGGAGTTCCTTGTGGGATGTAAGTACTATCAGGGAAATCGAAGTCCGAATAATGCGGAAAGAGAAGCAACCGGATATTCCCAGGCATGGCTTCATCATAAAGGACGGAATAAGCATCATTATGAATACTGGATTGATTATAGTGTGACACCGGGAGAAGGCATGGTTGGTTTGAAAATGCCGCTTCGGTACGTGGTAGAGATGTTCATGGATCGTATTGCAGCTTCAAAGACTTACCAGGGAGAAGCATACAGAAACTGGCATCCATTGGAATATTACGAAAAGGGTGCGGCAAGACTTGGAAAAATGATTCATCCGGATACGGCAAAACTTTTGCATGAATTGTTAGAGATGCTGGCCGAAGAAGGAGAAGAAAAAACTTTTTCATACATTAAGCATGTACTGCTGAAACAGAAGAAATATTAACAGTTTATGCAATAGTTCAAAAAAATTAAAAAATTTCAAAAAAACTGTTGACAGAATAACAATTCTCATGTATTATATATCTTGTCTTCGCGAGAGAGCAAAGATGAATGCGGAAGTGTCGGAACTGGCAGACGAGCAAGACTAAGGATCTTGTAAGCATTGCGCTTGTGTGGGTTCAAGTCCCATCTTCCGCATTAGATAAAGAGAACAGGAAATCTTAGAAAGGTTTTCTGTTTTTTTGCGTGGTCTTTTTGTTTTTATGACTAGGCTCTTCAATTTGAATGATTTCTTAAAAAGCTTCAAATTGTTTCAATGGATGGTAATTCTTCCGGTAAGCTCATCCAGAGAGATTCTGAAAAAATCGGCAATCTCTATGAGCAGGTAGATATCGGGCAGTGTGATTCCACGCTCATAAGCGGAAAGTGATTGGCGGCTGATATTAAGCTTTTGCGCAAGATCTGCTTGTTTTAACTGATTTCTCATACGCAGTCGGCGGATATTTTCGCCTACGGCATTTTCTTCTTTTTTCATTGCAAGGAGGATAGATCCTGTTTTGAAAAACACACAATATATATTGATTTTATCATGCTTTTTCATCAGAGAAATGATATATCCTAAATATGAGTAAAGGCATATCCGGTATTCGGATAGCACGATAAGAAGTATCGGATACAATGGAGAAAAACGATAAGGGGATGTATAGAAGTGCTAGAGAACAGGGTGAAAGAGTTGCGTACTGAACGGGGATTGAGGCAGGGAGATTTGGCCGAAAAGATGAATGTTTCACAGCAGACGATCAGCCGTATAGAAAATGGGGAAAATGTTCTGCCATCGGATATATTGATTCATTTATCAAAATATTTTCATGTGTCAACGGATTACATATTAAAGCTATCGGACGTGAGAATGACACAGGAATATCGTTTGGAAATGGAACAGATGTTATTAAGACACTTTGAATTCTTTTTGAGTTACTGCAGGTTGAACAGGACGAATCAAAAGGTGATCAGCTTTTTGGCTGCGCAGATGGAAAAGGCAGAGGAGAAAAAAATTAAAGAATGAGTTTAAGAGTATATAAGACGGTAAAAGTTTTTAAGTATCAGTCTCATGTTGGTGGATGGGAATCAGTAAGGACAGAACAGATATAAAAGGGAAAATCTTATCAGATTTTTCTTTTTTTTATTTTACCCAAACTGTTTGTTTTATGAAATTATATGATATAATTACGATAATTTATTTGAAATTGTCAATAATATCTGAATAAATGTAAGGAGGATCAGTAATGTTAGAAAAGATAGATTTGAATAAAAAAATGTCAAAGCAGGAATATAGTGAAAGTCTTCCGAAGATAGAGGCGGAACTTGGAAGACTTCAAAGAGAGTGTAAAGATTTAGATATTCCGGTCATGATCGTATTTGAAGGATTCGGAGCATCCGGGAAAGGACTTCAGATAGGAAAGTTGATCCACAGTATGGATCCGCGGGGATTTGAGGTGCATACGATTAAAAATGAGACGGAAGAAGAACGGATGCATCCGTTTTTGTGGAGGTTTTGGATCAAGACTCCGGAAAAGGGAAAAATTGCGGTTTTTGATGGAAGCTGGTATCGAAAAGTGTGGGTAGACCGATTTGAAAAAAGGACGCGGGAGAAAGAACTGAAAGATGATTTTGCGTCGATCAATGCTTTTGAACAGCAGCTTTCAGAAGGGGGAACGCTGATTATAAAACTGTTTTTGGATATTGATCAGGATGAGCAGGAGAAACGTTTTAAAAAATTGGAGAAAAAGAAAGAGACGCAATGGAGAGTGACTCAGGGAGACAAAGAGAGAAATGTTAAATATGACGAGTATGCGTTGATGGCAGAAGAAATGCTGTTTTGTACGGATACGGATTATGCGCCGTGGACAATTATAGAAGCGACTGACAGGCGGTTTGCGACAACAAAAATATATATGACGGTGATACAAGCTATGCAAGAGCAGATCCGACGTCAAAAAGAGAATAGTGCTCTGTTGGAGAAAACAAATAAAATAGTGGAAGAAGTTTGTGAGGAAAAGGAAGTTCAGATCGCACAATATGCAGAAAACAGATTTTCGGAAGTTTCAATCTTGTCAAAAACAGATCTTTCCTGCAGCTATACAAAAGAAGAATATAAGCAAAAACTTGATAAACTTCAGAGGAAGGCGGAGCGGCTTCACGGAGAATTATATAGGAAGAGAATTCCGGTAGTGATCGGATTTGAAGGTTGGGATGCCGCAGGAAAGGGAGGTGCGATTAAGCGTCTGACAGAAAAAATGGATCCTCGGGGATATGTGGTAAATCCGACAGCTTCTCCGAATGAGGTTGAAAAAGCGCATCATTACTTGTGGAGATTTTGGAAGGCGATGCCAAAAGACGGACATGTGGCGATTTTTGACAGGACATGGTATGGTCGGGTGATGGTAGAAAGGATCGAGGGATTTTGTACGGAAGAAGAGTGGAAACGCGCATACAAAGAGATAAATGATATGGAGAAAGATCTGGCAAATGCAGGCGCGGTTATTCTGAAATTTTGGATGCATATTGATAAAGAAGAGCAGAAACGCAGATTTTGCGAAAGGATGGAAAATCCGGAAAAACGATGGAAGATTACGGATGAAGACTTAAGAAACCGTGAAAAATGGGATCTCTACGAGCATGCGGCAGATGAGATGATCATGAGGACGTCTACGGCCTATGCGCCGTGGGTTATTGTGGAGGGAAACGATAAGTATTATGCACGGATCAAAGTGCTTAAGACAGTGACAGATGCGATTGAAAAGAGATTAAAGGAAAGGTGATATTATGACCATCAGGGAGCAGCTTGAACTTCGTGAACTTGAATATTTAAGTTCTTATGCGGCATTAAGCAAAGACTCGAAGGGACGGAAAAGAAAAGAGGAACCGTGTGATATCCGACCGGCTTTTCAAAGAGATCGTGACCGGATTCTTCATTGTAAAGCTTTCCGAAGGCTGAAACAAAAGACGCAGGTTTTTCTTCTTCCGAAAGGAGATCATTATAGAACGCGGCTTACACATACGTTGGAAGTGTCCCAGAATGCGCGTACGATAGCAAAAGCATTGCGTTTGAATGAAGACCTTGCAGAAGCAATCGCTCTGGGGCATGACCTTGGTCATACGCCTTTCGGTCATGCGGGGGAAAGAGCTTTAAATCATGTATATCATTTCGCGCATCAAAAGCAGAGTCTTCGTGTTGTAGAACGGATTGAGAAAGAAGGGCGCGGACTGAACCTGACATGGGAAGTCCGTGACGGAATACTGAACCATCAGACGTCAGGACATCCTCATACTTTGGAAGGGCAGGTTGTCCGCATTTCCGATAAGCTTGCATATATCAACCACGATATGGATGATGCAATAAGAGGAGGAATTCTGACAGAGGATGATATTCCTTCTGATTTGCGGCAGGCTCTTGGAAGTTCGTGTAAAGAGCGGCTTAATACTCTGGTGCATGATGTGATCACGAACAGTATGGATCAGCCGGTTATTAAAATGTTTTCGGAAACGGAACGGGCGATGAAAGATCTGCGGAAATTTATGTTTGAAAATGTATACTTGAATCCGAACGCAAAAGGGGAAGAAGATAAGGCGGTACATATGATCGAACAGCTTTTTGAATATTATGCCGAACATACAGAAGTCCTTCCCCGGATTTTTAAGGAGGCTTTGGAAAATTCGGATGATGAGAAAGAACAGATCATCTGTGATTACATTGCCGGAATGACAGATTCTTATGCGGTTAAAAAATTCCAGGATTATTTTGTGCCCGAAGCATGGAAAATTTAAAAAAATAAAGGAAATCAAAAAGTTTTGTCGAATATAATATATAGGACAATCTTTTATGGAGGGTAAACATGTATTATCCGGATGAATTAATAGAGGAAGTAAGAACGCGAAATGATATCGTAGATGTCATATCCGATTATGTCCGTCTGCAGAAAAAGGGAAGCTCCTATTTCGGACTGTGTCCGTTTCATAATGAAAAATCGCCTTCGTTTTCTGTCAGCAGACAGAAGCAGATGTATTACTGCTTCGGATGCGGGGCAGGGGGAAATGTATTTACGTTTTTGATGGAGTATGAGAATTTTTCATTCATGGAGGCTGTAAAATTTCTTGCAGACAGAGCGGGAATTGCACTTCCGGAGGCCGAATATTCGAAGGAAGCAAAACAAAGGGCGGATTTAAAAGCGTCTATTTTAGAGATAAATAAAATCGCTGCCAGATATTATTATGTGCAGCTAAAGTCCGAAAGAGGAGTGGGAGCACATACATATTTGACGGACAGAGGTTTGACAGAAGAGACGATCACGGCGTTTGGACTTGGATATTCAACAAAATACAGTGATGATCTGTATCAATATTTGAGAGGAAAAGGGTATAGTGAAGATCTGATCCGGCAGGCCGGACTGATCAATACAGATGAACGACAGGGAGTGTATGATAAATTTTGGAATCGTGTCATCTTTCCGATCATGGATGTAAACAGCCGGGTGATCGGGTTCGGAGGCCGCGTTATGGGGGACGGAAAACCGAAATATTTGAATTCTCCCGAGACGGCAGTGTTCGACAAAAGCAGGAATTTATATGGACTTAACAGAGCGAGGACATCGAGAAAAACTTATTTTTTGCTTTGTGAGGGATATATGGATGTTATCTCTTTGCATCAGGCTGGGTTTACAAATGCCGTGGCATCTCTCGGAACGGCTCTTACATCAGGACATGCTTCTTTGATCAAAAGATATGTTCAGGAAGTTTATCTGACATATGACAGTGATGATGCAGGTACAAGAGCGGCGCTTCGAGCAGTTCCGATACTGAAAGAGGCGGGAATATCGGCAAAAGTAATCCGTATGGATCCGTATAAAGATCCGGACGAATTTATTAAAAATCTTGGCGCGCAGGAATTTGAAAATCGTATCCAAAATGCAAGAAACGGGTTTATGTTCAGTCTTGAAATATTAGAGAGAGAATTTGATATGGCTTCCCCGGAAGGAAAAACTGCTTTTTTCAGAGAGGCGGCAAATAGGCTGCTCTCATTTGAAGATGAATTGGAACGGAACAATTATATCGAGGCAGTTGCATCTGCATATAAAGTAAGCAAAGAGAGTCTGGAAAAACTTGTCGCAAAAACTGCTGTAAGTACAGGACTTGCCCGCCCGGTCACACGCCCGAAAAAAGCCGATGGGGCGGTCTTGCAAAAAGAAGACGGAATTGTTACATCGCAGAAAGTTCTGCTTACATGGATGATCGAAAATGAAAATCTGTATTCAAAGATAAGCAGTTACATAAGTCCGGATGATTTCACAGGAGAATTAAATCGGCGCGTTGCGAAACTTTTATATGAGCAGCATGAAAAAGGAGAACTAAATCCGGCAAAACTTTTGAATCATTTCACATCAGAGGAAGAACATAGGGAAGCGGCTTCTCTTTTTCATACGAAAATCCGCCAACTGAAAACAAAAGAAGAACAGGATCAGGCGTTGAAAGATACAATTTTAAAAGTAAAAGCTCACAGCATCAATGAGCGAACGCTGAATCTGGATCCGTCAGATATGGCCGGATTGCAGCATTTAATGGAAGAAAAGCGGAAGCTTGAGGAACTGAGGCAACTGCATATTTCTATAGATTAAGGATAAAATAAAACAAGATGATCTGCGTATGCGCACAGATCAGGAAGGATGGACACATGGAAGAGAATGCACAGAAATTTCTGGAAAAAATGAACGAGCTTGTCGCTCTGGGAAAGAAGAAAAAAAGTATACTTGATGTTCAGGAGATCAATGACTTTTTTGCGGACATGGAATTAAGCGCCGAACAGATGGAAAAAGTTTTTGAGTATTTAGAAGGACATAATATTGACGTCTTGCGGATCACGGCTGATACGGACGATGATGTAGATATCGACAATATGATCGCAGAGGAAGAAGAAGTCGATATGGAGAATATCGACCTTTCCGTTCCGGAAGGAGTAAGTATTGAAGATCCGGTTCGTATGTATTTGAAAGAAATCGGAAAAGTACCGCTTTTAAGTGCAGAGCGAGAGATTGAACTGGCGAAACGGATGGAAGAAGGCGACGAGGATGCAAAAAAAGAGCTGGCAGAAGCGAACCTGCGTCTTGTTGTCAGCATTGCGAAGCGGTATGTAGGACGAGGCATGCTCTTTCTTGATCTGATCCAGGAAGGAAATCTAGGCTTGATCAAAGCTGTTGAAAAGTTTGATTATCATAAAGGTTATAAATTCAGCACATATGCGACATGGTGGATTCGTCAGGCGATCACAAGAGCTATAGCGGATCAGGCAAGGACAATTAGAATTCCGGTTCATATGGTAGAGACGATCAATAAACTGATCCGTGTGTCAAGACAGCTTCTGCAGGAACTTGGAAGAGAACCGCTTCCGGAAGAAATCGCCAAAGAGCTGGATATGCCTGTTGAGCGTGTTCGGGAGATTTTGAAGATTTCTCAAGAACCGGTTTCGCTCGAAACTCCGATCGGCGAGGAAGAGGACAGCCATTTAGGAGATTTTATTCAGGATGATAACGTGCCTGTACCGGCAGAAGCTGCGGCGCAGACGCTCTTAAAAGAACAACTTGATGAAGTGCTCGATACACTGACCGAAAGGGAGCAGAAAGTATTACGTCTTCGTTTTGGAATGAATGACGGAAGAGCGCGTACATTGGAGGAAGTGGGAAAAGAATTTGACGTTACGAGAGAGCGTATCCGTCAGATTGAAGCAAAAGCTCTTCGGAAGCTGCGCCATCCAAGTCGAAGCAGAAAATTAAGAGATTATCTTGATTAATTATCCGGCAAACAGTGTAACCGAGAAAAGAGGATACAGATGGAATTATCAAAAAGACTCCGTGCAGTTGCAGATCTTGTAACTGCCGGATATCAAGTGGCCGATATCGGAACGGATCATGCGTACATACCGATTTTTCTGACAGAGACAGGAAAAACAGATTATGCGGTAGCAATGGATGTCAATAAAGGACCGCTTAGAAAAGCGCAGGAAAATATTTGTGCGTATAAAATGGAAGAACAGATAGAAACACGTCTCTCAGATGGATTTTCTGCATTGAAAGTACAAGAGGTGCAGTCTGCAGTAATTGCGGGGATGGGTGGAAATCTTGTGATTCGTATTTTGGAGGAAGGGCATGATGTAGTTTCATGCTTAAAAGAGTGTATTCTTCAGCCGCAGTCTGAACCGGATAAAGTAAGAGCCTTTCTTTTGCAGGAGGGTTTTTTCTTTATAGAGGAAGACATGGTTGAAGAGGACGGAAAATACTATCCGATGATGAAAGTCCGGCCTCCAAAGAAGAGCGGAAAGAAAGACGGAATAAAATCGGAAATGTGGAATGACGTACAGCTTCAATATGGAAAGCTTCTTCTTGAAAAGCGTCATCCGGTGTTAAAGCGTTATTTGGAACGGGAGATTCGTATCAGAACAGATATATTAAAGTCGATTGAAAAGAAAGATTCTCAGAAGATACAAGTGAGAAAGCGGCAATTGGAAGAAGAATTAAATATTGCAGAGAAAGGGATGGAATACTATGCTTTGTAAAGAGATCATTCAAGTGATAGAGGCGTCTTATCCGAAAGAAGCGGCGCTTGATTTTGATAATGTGGGACTTTTGGCAGGGCGGCTGGAAAAAGAAGTAAGTAAGGTTTATCTGGCGCTCGATGCGACAGAAGAGGTGATCGATAAGGCGATTGCATTAGGAACAGATATGCTTATTACGCATCATCCTCTTATATTTTCCCCAATGAAGAGAGTGACAGATGAAGATTTTATAGGACGCCGTGTTGTAAAGCTGCTTCAAAATGACATTTCTTATTATGCAATGCACACAAATTATGATGTGCTTGGCATGGCGAAGCTGGCAGAAGATATTCTTGGTATTGAGAAAACATATGTGCTTGATGTGACAATGGAAAAAGACGGAGCAGAAGAAGGAATCGGAAGAATCGGAATGCTTGAGCGGGAAATGACATTGGAAGAATGTTGTCTCTATGTGAAGCATAAATTGAAATTGGGAAGTGTGAAAGTGTATGGAGATATGAAAAAAAATGTACATTGTCTTGCTGTTTCTCCCGGGGCGGGAAAGTCGGCGATAATGCCGGCGATAAAAAAAGGAGCAGATGTGCTTGTGACAGGCGACATAGGTCATCATGACGGTATTGATGCGGTTGAACAGGGGTTGGCGGTCATTGATGCGGGACATTATGGAACAGAGTATATATTCATAGACGATATGAAATGCTTTTTACATGAAAAACTTCCGGTATTGGATGTGATGTCGATTCCGATAGTTCATCCATTCCAAGTGCTTTAAAAGGTGGACTTTATTTGGGTAAAAGGAGTGTGTTCCGGAAAATGGAGAAAAAAAAGTATAATATTACAGTAGGTAACGAGACAAAAGAATTTGAGGAAGGAACAACATATCAAGCTGTTGCAAAAGAGTTCTGCGGTAGTTTTTCTCATCCTGCCGTTCTTGCAGTGGAAGGAGAAAACAGACTGCAGGAACTAAGAAAAACAGTTGAGAAAGACTGTGAATTGAAGTTTATTACGACAGCAGATGCAATCGGACATGAAACTTATAAAAGAAGTTTGTGCTTTCTTCTTGTAAAAGCGGTTCATGATGTGGCAGGACATGATAAGATCGAACGCGTCAGAATTCATTTTTCGGTGGATAAAGGATATTATTGCACAGTTGACGGAGATATAAAAATTACAGAGCAGTTCCTTGCGGATGTGGCGAAGCGGATGCGTTGGCTCTCAGATGAAAAAATTCCGATTAAAAAGAAGACAATTCATACAGATGATGCGATCGAATTATTTCACAGACATGGAATGTATGATAAGGAAAAATTATTTGAATACCGGAGGGTTTCAAAAGTAAACATATATAGTATTAATGAGTTTGAAGATTATTATTACGGATATATGGTTCCTGATACCGGATATCTGAAATATTTTTCTCTTCATTTGTATGATGAAGGCTTTGTCATTCAGATGCCGGTGAAAGAACAGCCGGAAAAGATTCCCGAATTTAGACCAAGTCCTAAATTATTTCATGTATTGAAAGAGTCTGTTTTATGGGGAGATTGTCAGGACATAGAAACAGTCGGAGCGCTTAATGAGATGGTAACAAAAGGAGATATGCGGGAAGTTGTGCTTGTGCAGGAAGCTTATCAGGAACGGAGAATAGGCGAGATTGCCAGACAGATTGCAGACCGGAAAGATGTTCGGTTTGTTTTGATCGCAGGGCCATCATCTTCCGGAAAAACGACATTTTCACATAGGTTGTCCATTCAGCTTAGGGTGAATGGATTAAAACCTCATCCGATTGCGGTAGATAATTATTTTGTCGATCGGGAACATACTCCGAAAGATTCAGATGGAAATTATGATTTTGAGTGTTTGGAAGCAATCGACATTCCCAAATTTAATGAAGATATGAGGGCTCTTTTAAAAGGAGAGGAAGTGTATCTTCCCATTTTTGACTTTAAAAGCGGTAAGAGAAAGTATGAATCTAAACCGAAAAAACTTGGTTCACAGGATATTCTTGTAATAGAAGGAATCCATTGTTTGAATCCAAAATTGACAGAGACAATGGCAGATGCAAACAAATTTAAGATTTATATCAGCGCATTGACTCAGTTGAACATCGATGAACATAATCGGATCCCTACGACAGACGGAAGGTTGATCAGGAGGATTGTAAGAGATTCCCGCACACGCGGCGCTTCTGCATCGAAGACGATTTCTATGTGGGCTTCAGTAAGAAGAGGAGAGGAAAAAAACATATTTCCGTTTCAGGAAGAAGCGGATGTGATGTTTAATTCTTCTTTGATCTATGAACTGGCAGTGCTGAAGCAATATGTGGAACCGCTTCTTTTTGCGGTGGATAAAGATTCAAAAGAATTTATTGAAGCAAAAAGGCTTCTTAAGTTTTTTGATTACTTTGTTGGGATCGGAAGTGAATTTATACCGACAAACTCTCTGTTAAGAGAGTTTGTCGGCGGTGGATGCTTCCGTTTATAGATGGCGGATCATTTTGATTTTATTTCCCGCCACAGTTGATTATAGATGATTTCGTTTTCGTCTCCGAGGAAATTAAACGTCTCGCAATTTTTAAGTTGGGAGATATCGGGGAATGCAATGTTGCTTTCGCGCATTGATTCGTCTTCAATCAGTTCTCTTCCTGCTGAGTTGGGAATAGAATATGTAATATAATCAAAATTCATTTTTGCAATATCAGGACGGCAGAGGTAGTTGATAAACGCCTCTGCGTTCTTTTTGTTTTGTGCATTTTTCGGAATGACGAGAGCGTCAATCCACAAGTTCGATCCCTCTTTCGGAATCACATACTCCAGATCGGGATTTTCCTTTTGGCAATAAAGTGCTTCTCCCGAATAAATAACGCCGAGTGCAGCTTCGTTTCCGATCATTTTATCCCGAACCTGATCGATGACATAGGCCTGAACAAGAGGTTTTTGTTTGATGAGAAGCTTTTTGGCGGCTTCTAATTCATCAAGATCTGTTGAGTTCAAAGAATATCCGAGTGATTTTAAAGCAACGGCAAAAGCGTCTCTTACACTGTCTTGCATGAGGATGCTGTCCGTATACTTTTCATCCCATAAAATATTCCAGCTGTCTACAGGTTCGTCCACCATTTTCTTGTTATAAAGTATTCCGACCGTTCCCCAAAGATACGGAACGGAGTATTTGTTTTCCGGGTCATATTGTTTTGACATTTCCATATAAATATCATCAATATATTTTAAATTCGGTACATTTTCATAATTAATCTCGGCAAGCAGATCGTTTTCGATCATTCTTTGCACCATATAGTCAGAAGGACAGACGACGTCATAAGCAATCGCGCCGGACTGCACTTTCGGGTACATGATTTCATTTGTTTCATATTCTTCATATACAACGTCGATTCCGGTCTCGTCTTCAAACATCGTAATAATTTCAGGATCAATATAGTCTCCCCAGTTGTATACAATGACTTTTTCGCCGGACATATTTCCGGAGGAAGAACCATATACGAACCCGCCGATAACGATGACAAGCATGATTGCGGCAGGAGCGAAACGATGAAAGAAAAATCTGCTGAATTTGCGGAATTTTCCGGCAGGCGCATGAACGGCAGCTTTTTTGACCTTCGGATCGTCTGGGGTCATATTGACAAGAAAAAGCAGAATGAGAACCGTCAGAAACATGATTGTGGACAGTGCGTACATTTCCGGTTTGATTCCCTTTCTGACTTCACTGTATATTTTTGTAGACAGTGTATCTATTCCGGGTCCTTTTGTGAAGTGGGTGATTACAAAATCATCCAGCGACATAGTAAATGCCAGCAGAAATCCTGAAAAAATTCCGGGCATGATATCCGGCAGAACGACCTTTCTGAACGCATAAGAAGGAGATGCGCCGAGGTCAAGCGCCGCTTCATAAGTGCGTTTGCTCGTCTGTTTTAATTTAGGCATGACACTTAGGATAACATAGGGGATATTAAATGTAATATGTGCTAGCAATATTGTGGAAAATCCAAGTGTAAACCGACATGCAATGAAAAGGAGCATGAGAGAAATTCCTGTTACAATATCGGCGTTGAGCATCGGAATATTTGTGACTCCGAGAAGTAATGTACGTGCTTTTGTACGCATTGCCTGGATGCCGAGGGCGGCGGCAGTTCCGATCAAAGTTGCGATCAGAGCGGAAAGAAAGGCGATGATAAGTGTTGTATAAAGCGCATTCATGATGTCTTTGTTTTGAAAAAGCTGTAAATACCATTTTCCTGTAAAACCGTTCCATTTGGAACGTGTTTTTGTATTGTTAAAAGAAAGAACCATCAAAGTGATAATGGGAGCGTATAACAATACAAAGATCAGGAAAAGGTAGATTTTTTTTGCGGTTGATTTGATCAAAATGTATTTCCCTCCCCGTTTTTATCGTATTTGGCAATCAGAGCCATGCTTGCAATGATGAACAACATCAAAACAAGAGAAAGCCCGGAACCGACATTCCAGTTGCTTCCTTGTTTAAATTCCTGCTCTATAACATTTCCGATCAGAAGGATCTTGCTTCCTCCGAGAAGATCAGATATTACAAATGTCGTAAGAGACGGTACAAATACCATTGTGATGCCGCTGATGATTCCGGGAATACTAAGCGGCATTATGATCTTAAAAAATGTCTGCGCAGTGTTCGCACCGAGATCTCTGGCAGCGTGGATAACATCTTTATCAATCTTAGACAGCACATTGTAGATCGGAAGTACCATAAAAGGAAGAAAATTGTATACCATTCCGAGAACAATGGCAGATGGAGTATTGATGATCGACTGCTCCGGAAGATGGAGGAAATTAAGTATGCTGTTAATGACTCCGTTTTTTTCCAAAAGTGTCTGCCACGCTAATGTCCGAAGAAGAAAATTCATCCACATCGGAAGAATGAATATCAGTACGATAAAACTTGTCTGATTCATATTTTTCTCGGCAAGAATCATAGCCAGTGGATAGGCGAGGACTAAGCAGATTAAAGTGCTGATAAACGACAGTAAAAGAGCCAGTCCGAGCGCTTTTAAATTTTCGGGAGTTGTCATCTGGGAAAGATTATTCAGAGTAAAACTCCCGTTTTTGTCTGTGAGTCCATAGTACAAGATCATGAGCAGAGGAATAATGATAAAAGACATTGCCCAGAATAAATATGGACCTGCGAGTATTTTTCTATTCTTCAATCGGAACAGCCTCCTCATCTTCGGATTCCGGTTTTTTCATGATCTGGATATCAAAAGGATCGACTTTTACTCCGACTTCTGTTCCAACCGGGAACATATCGGTGCTATGAACAAGAAGCTCATAATTGTTTGCGAGAACTTCCATTTCATAGTGAACCCCTTTGAAGATCAGATTTGTGACAACTCCGTTGATAACTCCTTCTCCAGGAGCAACAAGATCAATGTCCTCAGGTCGGATTACAGCATCTACCGGTTTATTATGACCAAATCCGACGTCTACACAGTTCCAGACAGCTCCGAGTATCTTTACGACTTTATCTTCTACCATCGTAGCAGGCAGAATATTACTGTCACCGATAAAATCTGCGACAAAAGCATTTTGCGGTTCATTGTAAATGTCCTCCGGCGTACCGATCTGTTGGATATAGCCTTGATTCATAACAACGATCGTATCAGACATTGTAAGCGCTTCTTCCTGATCGTGAGTAACGTAAACAAAGGTGATGCCGAGTTCGTTTTTCAGACGGATCAGTTCGTACTGCATATCTTGGCGAAGCTTCAGATCAAGAGCTCCGAGCGGTTCGTCTAAAAGGAGCACTTTGGGTTCATTTACGATCGCCCGCGCAATGGCTATACGCTGTTGTTGTCCGCCGCTTAATGAGTCCGGTGACCGGTCTTCAAAACCTTCCAAATTGACAAGTTTTAAAGCATAGCGGATTTTATCTTTAATGTAAGCTTTTGATTTCCCTTTGATCTTTAAGCCGAACGCAATGTTGTCAGCGATTGTCATGTGGGAAAAAAGAGCATATTTTTGGAAAACGGTGTTTAGCTGCCGGCGGTTTGGCGGAATGTCATTAATATTTTTTCCATCAAAAATGATCTTTCCGGAATCAGGTGTTTCAAAACCACCTAAAATTCTCAGCAGTGTTGTTTTCCCGCACCCACTTGGTCCGAGCAAAGTCAAAAATTCGTTTTCCCGTATATAAAGATTCAGTTGGTCTAAAATGACAGAATCCCCATAAGATTTTGTAATATCGACAATATCGATCAATCGGTTAGACATAGCGGCCTCCTAAATTTCTTTTGTATAGATTTGTTTTAAATGATCCATCTTCGCTGTCATATTCTGCAGAAGAAGATCGGTAAGCGTGATCGCGGTCATAGCTTCTACAACAACGACTGCGCGGGGAACGATTACAGGGTCGTGTCTTCCGTGGATGACGATTTCGGTATTCTCATGCGCTGTATTTATCGTCTCCTGCGGTATTGCGATAGAGGATGTCGGTTTTACTGCTGCCCGGACGATCAGTCGGGAGCCGTCGCTCATGCCTCCAAGCGTACCTCCGGAATGATTTGTCTTCTTATGTACTTCTCCATTTTCAACATAGAAAGGATCGTTATTTTTTGAGCCGACAGAAGAGGCTGCCTGAAACCCATCTCCGATTTCTACGCCTTTAACAGCGCCGATCGACATGACAGCTTGTGCGAGAAGCGCGTCCAGCTTGTCAAAGACCGGTTCTCCTAAGCCGACAGGCAGTCCGTCTGCAATACATTCGATAACTCCGCCGCAGGAATTAGTTTCTTTCATTAAAGAAGTAATGTACTGTCCAGCCTGCTCGGCGATATTGTTGTTTGGCATATAAAGACTGTTCTGGCTGATCTCGGAGTAGTTATATTCTGTTTCATTTATTACGTAAGGACCGATTGCCTTCGTGTAAGCACAAAGAGAAATTCCGAGTTCGTTTAAGATTTTAGAGGCAATCGCGCCTGCTGCGACACGGCCGATTGTTTCCCGACCGGAAGAACGCCCGCCTCCTCTGTAATCGCGGATGCCGTATTTTTCCGTAAAAGGATAATCCGCATGCCCCGGACGAAACATAGAAACAATGTTTCCATAATCTCGGGAACGTTGGTCTTTATTACGTACGAGAAGAGAAATCGGTGTTCCGGTCGTTTTGCCTTCAAAGATTCCCGAGAGAATCTCGACAGTATCTTCCTCGCTGCGTCTCGTTGTAAATTTACTCTGACCGGGTTTTCGGCGGTCAAGAAATATCTGAATATCTTCTTCATTTAGAGAAATTCCGGAAGGGCATCCGTCGATCACGACGCCGATGCCGGATCCGTGAGATTCTCCCCAAGTCGTGATGCGAAATATTTTACCAAAAGTTGAGCCACTCATAAAATGATCTCCTTTCAAAATTCTGTTATATGTAAAGTTCTGTCGAAAAGCAGAATTACAAAAGTCATTATATAGGAAGAAAGGAGCAGTTACAAGCAAGGTCTTAATTTTTCTTAAAATAAAACAATATACTGTACTTTTTTTTACAATCGTAATATAATGTTGCCGTGATATTGAAAAAGGGAGAGAGATGATTAACGGATGAGTGAAAAGAAAAATAAATCCTTACGCCGGCAAGAAGACGTACGGCTTTTAGATGAAGAAGTGTTTGAAGAATTTGAAGATGAGGAAGATTTTTCGGAGAGTGACAACTTCAGCGCGGACGACAGCTTTGACGATGATGATATTGATGACGATGAGCTGTATGAAGATGAAGATGAAGAGGGAAAAAAGAAAAAAAAGAAAGTGCTCCGAAGAAGGGGAAAAAGACGTCGGCAGAAAAAGATGAAAGAAAATAAAGGAAAGCGGAGTAAAAAAGCGTGGATCATTGGAGGAAGCATCATAGGCGGACTGCTCGTGATATACCTTGGTATTTCGGCGTTTTTTATCAGTCATTTCTATATTAATACAACAATTAACGGAAAAGACTTTTCGGGGAAAACAGAATCGGATGTCGTAGCATATATGAAAGACCAAGTGGAAGGGTATTCTTTGAAGATTATAGAAGCTGATAATAAGACGGACGAGATTAATGGAGAGGCAATTTCAATGACGTATAAAAAAGATGATAGTGTAAAAGACGCATTGAAAAATCAGAATCCTCTTCTGTGGATACGAGCGCTTTTTTCAAAATCCAGCGCAGAAGTGACGATCAACGTTGATTATAATGAGGATGCACTGAGTAAAGCAATCGGGTCGATTCAGGCAGTGAAAGCAGAGCAGACGGAACCGGTATCTGCATATCCTAAATTTGACGGTGAATCATTCAAAGTAGAGCCGGAAGTGTATGGAAGTGCGGTAGATATGGAAATTTTGACTAAAAAGATCAAAGAGTATATTACCAATTTTGAACCGGAATTAAATCTTCTGAATGAAAAATGCTATAAAGTACCTAAATATACAACGGAATCAAAAGAAGTTCAAAAAGCGTGTGACGATATGAATAAATATTGTCAGGCAAGTATTACCTATCCGATGAAAGAAAATGTAGTTGTAGACAAAGCTCTTATTTCGACATGGGTTTCGGCGGATGCTGATATGAATGTAACATTCAATGAAGAAGCTGTCCGGGCATGGATGAGAGATTTCGGAAAAACTTATGATACAGTCGGAACAACGAGAACGATCACTTCTCCGACAGGAAAGACAGTGGAAGTATCAGGAGGTACTTACGGCTGGTCGATCGACGAAGAGGCAGAAACGCAGAATTTGATCGCAAGTATTAAAAACGGAGAAGTTGTGACAAGAGAACCTGCATATGAAAAGACAGCGGCATCTCATGCGGCACAAGACTGGGGAACGACGTACCTTGAGGTGGACCTTTCCGCACAGCATATGTGGTATATTGTAAACGGGGCGATCGCACTGGAGACAGATGTTGTTACAGGCCTTCCCGATGCGAAGCATGCGACTCCGGCAGGTGTATATTCGATTCTTTATACAGAACCGGATTCAAAATTAATCGGTGAAAAAGATCCGGAAACAGGGAAACCGATTTACGAAACGTATGTCCGCTACTGGATGCCGTTTACTTATCAAGGACATGGCTTTCATGATGCAGACTGGCAGACAGCATTCGGCGGTTCGAGATATCAGTCATATGGTTCTCACGGCTGTGTTAATATGCCGGTAGATCAGGCGGGAGCTTTATTTAATATGCTTAGCGCGGGAACGCCGGTTGTTCTTCATTATTAATGTAAATGATAAGACTTAGAATTTATTGAAAAACAGAAAATCAGAGGTTATATACATGTACGAATTGCTAAAAAAAGACGGTATGGCAAAAAGAGGGAGGTTCCATACGGTACACGGAACGATCGAGACGCCGGTTTTTATGAACGTAGGAACGGCGGCGGCAATTAAGGGAGCCGTATCAACAGATGATCTCCGTCAGATTAAAACGCAGGTTGAACTGTCAAATACATATCACCTTCATGTCAGACCGGGGGATGAAATCGTGAAAAAAATGGGCGGTCTGCATCGCTTTATGAATTGGGATAAGCCGATTCTCACGGACTCAGGCGGATTTCAAGTGTTTTCACTTGCATCATTGCGCAAGATTAAAGAAGAAGGAGTTCATTTTCACTCTCATATAGACGGACGTAAAATCTTTATGGGTCCGGAAGAAAGTATGCAGATTCAGTCTAATCTTGCGTCTACGATCGCGATGGCGTTTGACGAATGTCCCTCAAGCGTAGCGGACAGAGAGTATATGGTCCATTCGGTGGCGAGAACGACAAGATGGCTGAAACGATGTAAAGCGGAAATGAACAGGCTGAATTCTTTGGAAGATACGATTAATCATAACCAGATGCTTTTTGGTATTAATCAAGGCGGAATCTATGAAGATATCCGCGTGGAGCACGCACGACAGATCGCGGAGCTTGATTTGGACGGTTATGCGGTAGGCGGTCTTGCAGTAGGAGAGAGTCATGAAGATATGTACCGTATTCTGGAGGCGGTTGTTCCTCATCTTCCTGAAAATAAGCCGACCTATTTGATGGGAGTGGGAACTCCGGCGAATATTTTGGAGGCGGTAGACAGAGGAGTGGACTTTTTTGACTGCGTATACCCGAGCAGAAACGGGCGGCACGGGCATGTTTATACAAATCATGGAAAAATGAACTTATTCAATGCAAAGTATGAGTTAGATGACCGTCCAATCGAAGAAGGATGCGGATGTCCGGCATGCAGAAGTTATAGCAGAGCATATATCCGTCACCTGTTAAAAGCAAAAGAAATGCTCGGGATGCGTCTTTGCGTTCTTCATAACCTGTATTTTTATAATACGATGATGGAAGAAATCAGAGAAGCGATTGAAGCGGGAGAGTATAAGGCTTATAAAAAGAGAAAACTGGAAGGTATGATGCAATAACCGGATAAGCTTCTCAAAATTATGTTTATTTCAAGTTACTTCAGTATTTTGAAAAATATCCTTGAAGTATGGAAGAAAGTTGTGTATAGTAGTCTTATTGCGTTAGGAAAGTTAGGAGGAAATTATAATCATGGGTGAAATGGTAACAATGCTTGTTCTTTGGCTTGTAGTTATCGGTGTAATGTGGTTTTTGCTTATGCGTCCACAGAAAAAAGAACAGAAACGTATCCAGCAGATGCTGGCTTCTATGGAGGTCGGAGACACAGCTCTGACGACAAGCGGTTTTTACGGAGTCATCATTGATATTACAGATGAAGATGTGATTGTAGAGTTCGGAAATAATAAAAACTGTCGTATTCCGATGCAGAAAGCTGCGATTGCTCAGATTGAAAAACCGAATGCAGATTGATTTTAAGTCAATTATTTTGCATTATGAGATCAGGGAGAATTTTGAAATATTTTCAAAATTCTCCCTGATTTTTTCAAATTCATCACTTTAGCGCGTGAATTTGAAAAAATCACAGAGTACACTCTAATTTTTAGACGCAAATACTTGAAACGTGTATAAAAATGCTGTATTATAAACAGTAACATTTTAGTTTGGAGGGACGGGAAATTATGGATATGAACATCGGTGTGATCAAAGGCGACGGAATCGGTCCGGAGATTGTAGATGAGGCGATGAAAGTGCTCGATAAAACGGCAGAAGTTTACGGGCATCAGATAGAATATACTCAGCTTTTGATGGGAGGAGCATCCATTGATGTAAACGGAGTGCCTCTTACGGAAGAAACATTGGAACAGGCGAAAAAAAGTGATGCCGTATTGATGGGATCGATAGGAGGAGATGCAAAGACATCGCCATGGTATCGTCTGGAACCGTCTAAACGTCCGGAGGCGGGGCTTTTACAGCTTAGAAAGGGGTTAAACCTTTTTGCAAATCTGCGCCCGGCAGTTCTTTACAGTGAATTAAAAGGAGCCTGCCCGCTCAAAGAGGAGATTGCAGAACAAGGTTTTGATATGATGATCATGCGGGAGCTGACAGGCGGACTCTATTTCGGAAAAAGAAGTACGGAAGAAGAAGACGGAGTTCTCGTTGCAAGAGATGAGCTTACATATAGTGAAACGGAGATAAGGCGAATTGCGAAGCGCGGATTTGACATTGCGATGAAACGTCGGAAAAAAGTGACAAGCGTTGATAAGGCGAATGTATTGGATTCTTCAAGATTATGGAGAAAAATTGTTGAAGAAGTTGCGAAAGAATATCCGGAAGTAACGCTTGAACATATGTTAGTGGATAATGCGGCTATGCAGCTTGTGAAGGATCCGGCACAATTTGATGTAATATTAACGGAAAATATGTTTGGTGACATTTTATCTGATGAGGCGAGTATGGTGACCGGCTCAATCGGAATGCTTGCAAGCGCAAGTTTAAACGATACAAAGTTCGGCCTTTACGAACCGAGCGGAGGTTCGGCTCCCGACATTGCGGGAAAAGGAATCGCAAATCCGATTGCTACAATTTTATCGGCGGCGATGATGCTTAGATATTCGTTTGATCTCGATCAAGAAGCAGATGCGATTGAGGCGGCGGTAGAGAAAGTACTCGAGGAGGGATACCGGACGATTGATATTATGTCAGAAGGAATGACGCAGATCGGAACAAAAGAGATGGGAGAACGAATCTGTTCTTATATATAAAACGTGAAAGAGAGGCATAGGATAATGAGAAGCGATACAGTGAAAAAAGGGGTGCAGCAGGCGCCGCACCGTTCTTTATTTAATGCGCTTGGAATGACGCAGGAGGAGTTAGACAGACCGCTGATCGGAGTTGTAAGCTCTTATAATGAGATTGTTCCCGGGCATATGAATCTTGATAAAATTACAGAAGCGGTAAAAATGGGAGTTGCAATGGCAGGAGGAACACCGATTATGGTTCCGGCTATTGCTGTTTGCGACGGTATTGCGATGGGACATATCGGCATGAAATATTCTCTTGTTACGAGAGATCTTATCGCAGATTCAACAGAGGCGCTTGCAATGGCACATCAGTTTGACGGTCTTGTTATGATTCCGAACTGTGATAAAAATGTGCCGGGACTTCTTATGGCTGCTGCGCGTGTCAATATACCTACGATCTTTGTGAGCGGAGGACCGATGCTTGCAGGACATGTAAAAGGGCAAAAGACAAGTTTGTCAAGCATGTTTGAAGCGGTCGGATCTTATGCGGCAGGCAAAATGAACGATGAAGAAATTTATGAATTTGAAAATAAAGCATGTCCGACGTGCGGTTCGTGTTCCGGAATGTATACAGCCAATAGCATGAATTGTCTGACAGAAGCATTGGGAATGGGACTTCGTGGAAACGGAACGATTCCCGCGGTATATTCTGCGAGACTTCAGCTTGCAAAACATGCGGGAATGCAGATTATGGAGCTTGTGAGAAACAATATCCGACCTAGAGATATTATGACGGAAGATGCGATTTTGAACGCTCTTACAGTCGATATGGCTCTTGGATGTTCGACAAACAGTATGCTTCATCTTCCGGCAATCGCACATGAGATAGGAATGGATTTTGAGATTGATTTTGCGAACGGAATCAGTGAGAAGACGCCGAACCTTTGTCATCTTGCTCCGGCAGGCCATACATATATCGAAGACCTTAATGAGGCAGGCGGAGTCTATGCGGTTATGAATGAGCTGAATAAAAAAGGACTTCTTCATACAGATTGTCTGACAGTAACCGGCAAGACAGTTGGGGAGAACATTGCGGGATGCGAAAATAAAAATCCCGATGTAATTCGTCCGATCGATCATCCATACAGTGAAACAGGTGGATTGGCTGTGTTAAAAGGAAATCTTGCACCTGACGGAAGCGTTGTAAAACGATCTGCTGTCTGCGATGAGATGCTTGTACATGAAGGTCCTGCCCGTATTTTTGAAAGTGATGAAGAGGCAACGGAAGCAATCAAAACAGGAAAGATCAATCCGGGGGATGTGATCGTGATCCGTTATGAAGGACCGAAAGGCGGTCCGGGAATGCGGGAGATGCTCAATCCGACTTCGGCGATTGCAGGATACGGACTCGGCTCGGAAGTAGCGCTTATTACAGACGGACGTTTCAGCGGCGCGTCAAGAGGCGCATCTATCGGTCATGTTTCTCCGGAAGCGGCGGTGGGAGGACCGATCGCTCTTGTAGAAGAGGGAGACATTATACAGATTGATATTCCGAATTTATCTTTGAATCTGGCAGTTTCAGAAGAAGAACTGAAGAAGAGAAGAGAAAAATGGCAGCCGAGAGAACCGAAAGTAAAGACCGGATATCTGGCAAGATATGCGTCTATGGTCACATCCGGAAACAGAGGTGCGATTCTGGAAATACCGAAAGAAAAATAAGAGCGCGGTTACAGGCTGTGCGGATAAGAGATACAGGATGTTTAAAGGAGTTATGGCATGCAGTTAAATGGAGCAGAAATTGTAATAGAATGTTTGAAAGAACAAGGAGTAGACACGGTTTTCGGCTATCCGGGCGGTGCGATTCTCAATGTATATGATGAATTGTACAAACATCGGGATGAAATCAGGCACATCCTTACCTCCCATGAACAAGGGGCTTCTCATGCGGCTGACGGATATGCGAGAGCAACGGGAAAAGTCGGCGTCTGCCTTGCTACGAGCGGACCGGGGGCGACGAATCTTGTTACCGGAATTGCAACGGCATATATGGATTCAATTCCTATTGTGGCAATCACCTGCAATGTAGGGGTATCACTTCTTGGAAAAGACAGTTTTCAGGAAATAGATATAGCGGGAATTACAATGCCGATTACGAAATATAGTTTTATTGTAAAAGATGTGACAAAATTGGCGGATACTATCCGTAAGGCATTTCGGATTGCAAAGACAGGACGTCCCGGGCCGGTGCTTGTCGATATACCGAAAGATATTACGGCTAAAGTAACGGAATATATTCCGGAAGAATTGGGAAAATGCACAAAGGAAGATTCCTCGAGAAAAACTCCGAGGATGGATGAACAACGGTTTGACCGGGTGATTTCTATGTTGGAAGAAGCAGAAAAACCGTTTGTTTTCGTCGGAGGCGGAGCGGTTCTTTCAGGGGCGAGTCAAGAATTAAAAGAGTTTGTTGACAAGCTGGATGCTCCGGTTACGGATTCTCTTATGGGCAAAGGCGCTTTTCCGGGAACAGATCCGCGGTATACAGGTATGCTTGGCATGCATGGAACGAAAGCGTCCAATTTCGGAGTAAGTGAATGTGACCTCTTGGTTGTTATGGGGGCAAGGTTCAGTGATCGTGTGACGGGGAATACAGAAAAATTTGCAAAAAATGCAAAAATTATACAGTTAGATATCGATCCGGTTGAAATTAATAAAAACGTTTTGATTACGGAAGAAATCATCGGCGATCTAAAAGATGTTTTAAAGACGCTTAATAAGCGTTTAAAACAGCAGAATCATGCAGAATGGCTTGAAAAAATACAAGGGTATAAAGAAAAATATCCTCTGAAATATCATCCGAATGTATTATCGGGACCGTTTCTTGTAGAAGAGATCTATCGTCAGACAAACGGTGAAGCGCTCATTGTTACGGAAGTGGGACAGCATCAGATGTGGGCTGCACAGTATTATAAATATACAAAACCGAGAACCCTTCTTACGTCAGGCGGACTTGGAACGATGGGATATGGTCTTGGAGCGGCGCTTGGCGCAAAGACAGGATGTCCGGATAAAATCGTAGTAAATATTGCGGGAGACGGATGTTTCCGAATGAATATGAATGAGATTGCGACTGCAGTCCGGCACAATATTCCGATTATACAAGTTGTAGTGAATAATCATGTGCTTGGGATGGTTCGTCAATGGCAGGATCTCTTTTATGATGAGAGGTATTCGGCTACCGTGCTCAGAGATGCAGTTGATTTTGTGAAACTTGCAGAAGCTATGGGAGCAGAAGGAATGCGGGCTGTGTCGCAGGAAGAATTTAAGGAGGCGTTCTCTAAAGCGCTGACATTGAATCGTCCGGTTGTGATTGACTGCCAGATAGACAGTGATGATAAAGTGTGGCCTATGGTAGCGCCCGGGGCCGCAATCAGTGAAGCGTTTGACGAAGATGACATGTAAAAGTCTGCATGGGCATATGTGTAATTATAAAAACAAATAAATTAAAAATAAAAACAGGAGGAAGGAAAATGAGCAGAGTATATAACTTTTCAGCAGGACCGGCCGTGCTGCCGGAAGAGGTATTGAAAGAGGCTGCCGCAGAAATGCTTGATTACAACGGAACAGGAATGTCAGTTATGGAGATGAGCCACAGGTCGAAAGCGTTTGAGGAGATCATTAATTCGGCAGAACAGGATTTGAGAGATCTGATGAATATACCGGATAATTATAAGGTGTTGTTCATGCAGGGAGGAGCGTCTCAGCAATTTGCTATGATCCCGATGAATTTTATGAAGAACAGAGTGGCTGATTATATTATTACAGGACAGTGGGCGAAAAAAGCGGCGAAAGAGGCAGAAAAATACGGGAAGGTAAATCGGATTGCGTCTTCGGAAGATCAGACTTTCTCATATATTCCGGATTGTTCCGACCTGCCTGTTTCGGAAGATGCGGATTATGTATACATTTGTGAAAACAATACGATTTACGGAACGAAGTTTAAAGAACTTCCGAACACAAAGGGAAAAACATTGATCGCTGATGTGTCGTCCTGTTTCCTTTCAGAGCCGGTTGATGTAGAAAAATATGGAATGATCTATGGCGGAGTTCAGAAAAATATAGGACCTGCAGGTGTTGTAATTGCGATTATCCGTGAAGATCTCATTACAGAAGATGTGCTTGAAGGAACGCCGACAATGCTTACATATAAGACACATGCTGATGCAAAATCGCTTTATAATACACCTCCGGCATATGGAATTTATATTTGCGGAAAAGTGTTTAAATGGCTGAAAGCACAGGGGGGACTTGCTGCGATCAAAGAGAAAAATGAGAAAAAGGCGAAAGTGCTTTATGATTTCCTTGATCAGAGTAAAATGTTTAAAGGAACAGTTGTCAAAAAAGATCGTTCCCTTATGAATGTTCCGTTTGTAACAGGAGATGCAGATCTTGATGCTAAATTTGTAAAAGAAGCGAAAGAAGCAGGACTTGAGAACTTAAAAGGACACAGATCAGTCGGCGGAATGCGCGCAAGTATTTACAATGCGATGCCGTATGAAGGCGTTGTGGCTCTGGTGGAATTTATGAAAAAATTTGAAGAGGAGAATGCATAATCATGTATAAATATCATTGCTTAAATCCAATTTCGGCAGTAGGACTTGATCAGCTGGATGAAAATTATGTGAATGTGGAGACTGCAAAAGGAGCAGACGCTATTCTTGTGCGAAGCGCAAAGATGCACGAGATGGAGTTTGATAAAAACTTGAAAGTGATCGCCCGTGCGGGCGCAGGTGTGAATAATATACCGCTTGAACGCTGTGCCGAAGAAGGGGTTGTTGTATTCAATACGCCGGGAGCAAACGCAAACGGCGTAAAAGAACTTGTGATTGCGGGAATGCTTTTGGCAGCAAGAGATATTATCGGAGGAATCAACTGGGTTCAGGAATACGAAGAGGATGGCGATATTGCAAAGATCACAGAGAAAAAGAAAAAAGTATTCGCAGGAACAGAACTTGAAGGGAAAAAACTTGGCGTTATAGGTCTTGGCGCGATAGGTGTTCTTGTGGCAAATGCAGCCGTTCATCTTGGAATGGAAGTTTATGGATATGATCCATATGTTTCTGTTGATTCGGCATGGAGATTGTCGCGCAATATTCATCACGCGAAAACAGCAGATGAAATTTATAAAGAGTGTGATTATATTACAGTTCATGTGCCTGCATTGGAAGATACAAAAGGTATGATCAACAAAGACGCTATCAGTCTTATGAAAAAAGGCGTTGTTATTTTGAATTTTGCCAGAGATGTTCTTGTGAATCAGGAAGACATCGTAGACGCGCTTGTATCGGAGAAAGTGCGCTGCTACGTAACGGACTTCCCGACAAAAGAGATAGTCGGTGTCAGAGGCGCGATCGTGATTCCGCATCTTGGTGCATCTACAGAGGAGTCGGAAGATAACTGTGCTAAAATGGCTGCGGCAGAGGTGAAAGATTTTCTCGAGAATGGAAATATCACACATTCTGTAAACTTCCCGGATTGCGATATGGGAGCGAAAGGAGAAGGAGAGAGAATTACAATCCTTCATAAAAATATTCCGAATATGATCGGACAGTTCACCGCTCTTTTGGCTGAAAAGAATATGAATATTGAAGTTATGACAAATAAAAGCCGTAAAGAATACGCATATACGATGCTTGATGTGGATGGAACAGTTTCAGAAGATGTGGAAGCGCAGTTAGCAGCGGTAGAAGGCGTGTTGAAAGTAAGAGTGATCAGATAAGTGAACTCTTACTGTGAAGAGAGTAAAATAAATTAGATATCGTTGAGAAAGAGAGTGTGAATGACAGAACTGTTTGCGCTCTCTTTTTGTATGTAACAGTCCGGCTATACAGTAAGGGTTCGTGAATAGCGCAGGCAGAATTGTTACTTTTGTATAATAAAATACTTTAATGAAGGATTGACATATTTTGTATATTTGTATACAATTATACAAGAATACATATATCTGAGCACGAGGTGCAAGAGTATGTATAGCATACATATATACGTGTATACATATAAAAAGATGCAATCATAGGAGGAAATTTGATGGAAAACAGAAAAGTATTTTTGAATAAGCATACGAACTTGCTTGAATTAGAAGAACATATGTATCCCCTTGTTGATGTGGATACACCGAATGTATTTCGTAATTTGTTTCATTATGATGAGATTCCGAAGATTGCATTTAATGACAGGATTGTACCTCATAATATGCCGGATGAAATATGGATCACAGACACAACATTCAGAGATGGTCAGCAGTCGAGAGCTCCATATACGACTGAACAGATTGTTTCGATTTATGAATATTTGCACAGACTCGGCGGCCCGAAAGGAAAAGTACGGCAGAGCGAATTCTTTTTATACAGTAAAAAAGACAGAGATGCTGTCTATCGCTGCCTGGAAAAAGGGTATGAATTTCCGGAGATTACGAGTTGGATCAGAGCAAGCAAAAAAGATTTTGAGCTTGTGAAGGAGATCGGATTAAAAGAGACGGGGATTCTTGTAAGCTGTTCGGATTATCATATTTTTTATAAGTTGAAAATGACGAGAAAAGAGGCCCTTGAACATTATCTTACTGTAGTTCGTGAGTGTATGGAGACGGGAGTTCGTCCGCGATGTCATCTGGAAGATATTACGAGATCGGATATTTACGGATTTGTGATTCCGTTTTGTATGGAATTAATGAAATTGATGGATGAATATAAAATACCGGTAAAAATCCGTGTTTGTGATACGATGGGATACGGAGTGAATTTTCCGGGAGCTGTAATTCCAAGATCGATTCCGGGAATCATATATGGCTTAATGACTCATGCCGGTGTTCCAAGTGAACTGATCGAATTCCACGGACATAATGATTTTTATAAAGCGGTGAATAATTCAACGACAGCGTGGCTTTACGGGGCGTGCGGTGTAAACTGTTCATTGTTTGGTATCGGGGAAAGAACCGGAAATACTCCCCTTGAGGCAATGGTATTTGAGTATGCGCAGCTTCGCGGAACTTTGGATGGTATGGATACAACTGTGATCACGGAGCTTGCAGAATATTATGAGAAAGAAATCGGATATACTGTACCTTCAAGAACGCCTTTCGTAGGTAAGAATTTTAATGTGACGCGTGCGGGGATTCACGCGGACGGCATGTTGAAAAATGAGGAAATATACAATATTTTTGATACGGATAAATTTTTAAACCGTCCCGCACTGGTGTCGGTTTCCAATACATCCGGAACAGCGGGGATCGCATATTGGATCAATGCGTATTTTAAACTTCTGGAAGAACGGAAAGTTGATAAAAATTCGGAACTGGTACATCGTCTGAAAGAATGGGTTGATAAACAGTATGAGGACGGACGCGTTACGGTCTTGACAGATGAAGAATTAATTGCCAAAATAGAAAGTGTATGTAGGGAACTGCATGTTGTATTGTAGATTATAGTCGGAGGATTTCAGATGGAAGAATATCAGGATCATTCCCTTGGAAGTCGTGTGTTTCAGAAGATAAGGGATAATATTTTAAATGGAACATATAAAGAAAACGACGAACTTAGGGAAACGGCGATAGGGAAAGAATTAGGAGTGAGCCGGACGCCTGTACGGGAGGCTCTTCGTCAGCTTGAGTTGGAAGGGCTTGTGACGATTATTCCGAACAGAGGAGCTTATGTATCGGGTATATCTCATAAAGATATATGGGATATCTATAAGATCCGCTCGATGCTGGAAGGATTGTGCGCCCGCTGGGCGGCAGAACATATTACAGAAGAGCAGCTTGACCAGTTGGAAGAATCGCTTCTTCTTTCAGAGTTTCAAATGAAAAAGGAAAGCGGCTTCAGCACGGAGCAGGTTGCGGCGTTGGATGGTCGTTTTCACGCTGTTCTCTATGAAGCTTCGGGAAGCAGAATGCTGAAACATGTTCTGACGGATTTTCATAATTATGTGCAAAGAGCCAGAAAATCATCGATCGTATCAGAAGAAAGAGCCAGAAAGTCGATACGTGAACACAGACAGATTTTACGTGCGATCAAAGACAGAGATGCAGAGATGGCAGAACAGCTTGCTAATGAGCATATTATTCATGTAATGCAAAATTTGAAAAAGCAGGGATATTAGATTGCAAAAAGTACAGCTACATCGGAAGCTGTATAAGCGGAAGATGTGTTGAATAGATGGGGGCAAAAAGTTCATATATTAAAAAGGAGAAAATAACAATGGGAAAAATCAAAATGACGACACCGCTTGTGGAGATGGACGGAGATGAGATGACAAGAATTCTTTGGAAAATGATCAAAGACGAGCTTCTTATTCCGTATATTGATCTAAAAACAGAATATTATGATCTTGGATTAGAGCATAGAAACGAGACAGACGATCAGGTCACGGTTGATTCTGCAATGGCGACCAAGAAATATAAGGTTGCGGTAAAATGTGCTACAATTACTCCAAATGCAGCGCGCATGGATGAGTATGATTTGAAAGAGATGTGGAAAAGTCCAAACGGTACGATTCGTGCGATTCTTGACGGAACGGTATTTCGTGCTCCGATCGTGGTGAAAGGAATCGAGCCGTGTGTGAAGAATTGGAAGAAACCGATTACGATTGCAAGACATGCATATGGTGATGTATACAAAGGTTCTGAGATGAAAATTCCGGGAGCCGGCAAAGTTGAACTTGTATATACAGCAGAGGACGGAAGCGAGACGAAAGAGCTTGTACATAATTTTGACGGACCGGGTATTGTGCAGGGAATGCATAATATCAACCGTTCGATCGAAAGTTTTGCAAGAAGCTGTTTTTCTTATGCTCTTGATACAAAGCAGGATCTTTGGTTTGCCACAAAAGATACGATTTCCAAAAAGTATGATCATACATTTAAAGATATTTTTCAAGAGATTTATGACGCTGAGTTTGATGAGAAGTTCAAAGAAGCAGGCATTGAGTATTTTTACACGCTTATCGATGATGCGGTTGCCCGTGTAATGAAATCAGAAGGCGGATATATTTGGGCATGCAAAAACTACGACGGAGATGTGATGAGTGATATGGTGTCTTCTGCCTTTGGTTCGTTGGCGATGATGACATCTGTTCTCGTTTCACCGGAAGGATACTATGAATATGAAGCGGCTCACGGAACTGTTCAGCGCCACTACTATAAGCATTTAAAAGGGGAAGAGACATCGACAAACTCAGTGGCAACGATTTTTGCATGGACAGGTGCGCTTAGAAAAAGAGGAGAACTTGACGGCAATACCGAATTGATGGAGTTTGCGGATAAGTTGGAAAAAGCAACGATAGATACGATCGAGGCGGGAGAGATGACAAAAGATCTCGCATTGATCACAACGCTTGAAAATCCGACGGTACTCAACAGCGAGCAGTTTATTAAAGCAATCGCAAAGAGACTGTAATGATTGAAATAACAGAAAAATAAAAACATGTCCGCAGTGGTGGAAAAAGACCGCTGCGGGCATGTTTTTGTCTGGCGGAAATTAAATTTTGATCACCTTCTGCTTGTATTCATTTTGGAAGGCTGTTTTAAACTTATCGGTGACGACGGAAGTGTATAAATTAGATGCAAGCATGTCATTGCGAAGCATTTTGCGGCCTAGAGGAGGGATGGTTTCGGTTTCAGACAACCGGATAAGAAGCGGCAGTGAACTTTCTTTTGAAATGCGTGTGAGCAGTTTTTCCCGGTCTTTCCGAAAGCCTAAAAGGCGGGCGTAAAAATGATATCCGCCATCAATATATTCCTCTACGTCTGTTTTCTTTATTCCGAGCATTATATGAAGGAGTGCCCGGTTGATCCGTGTCTGCGTAAGTTCTCTTGTTTTTAGAAGGTCACAGAACTGTTTGTAGTTGAAAAAGTAATTAAGCCGGGAACAGATTCTGTTTGCCAGTTCTTCAGAGACATCCATGTATCGAAGCAGGTTTTCGGGATATTTGTTTAATAATTTGTATTTCAGGATAAGAGAAAAGTCGTTTTGATAAATCGGGTAAGAAACTTTGTGGCAATCTTTTAAAAGTTTCAGGCAGCACTGCGGCACTTGTGATTCCAATTCTCCGAAAATGTTAAAAGGGGCGGTGTCGTCAAAAGCTCCCTTTGGCAGATCGTCATATTTTCTTAAAGAAGATCCTGAATACGAAAGAAGAGAACGGATCGCCGATGCAGAACTTAAATTCTCTGTACTGAGTTCTTGGTCGTGATACCGGGCGCCTTTTCTGAGGATCGTATATGGTTTGATCGTGCTTTTTAATTTTCTGATCGCTTTTAGGTATTCGATTCCGAGAATATTATTAGGTTCATCTAAAAGAGCCGCAAAGTTTTTTTCCGGAAGATATTCTTTCAAAGCTTTTCTGCGTGCACACGGAAAGGAAAGTCCGTTTCTTAAATGTTTTTTTAAAAGAGAACGGTAATCTTTTGGCTCTTGACAGAGAAGGTCTGCAATTTCGGATAAAGCATCTAAATCTCCGCATTCACTCCCGAAACAAAGCGAGTCTACAATTTGAAGCTGGTCCAACAAAGCGACAGCGCTTTCGGCAAACAATTCTGCGCTTCCGGTAGAATAGCAGACAGGAAGTTCAAATACAGCGGAAGCACCGCATTCCAGAGCGGATTCGGCTCTTAAACGCTTTGGCATGACAGCCGGAACACCTCTTTGGACATAATCGCCGCTCATAACAACGATGACAGCGTCGGCACCGGTTGTACGTTTTGCCTGTTGGATATGGTAGAGATGTCCATTGTGAAATGGATTATATTCTGTAATAAGTCCTACAATTTTCATAAGAAACTCCTTGTATATCATTTTCTGCCATATTATACTATAAAAAGATGAATTTTTACAGTGGAATATGTAACGGTTCAGTCCGTGTTGTTCATAAAACCGCACTGCGTGCCTATTATGGCTGAATTGTTACAAAAAGATATCTTGGAAGATGAGGAGTTAGGCATGGATCAGGAAAACAGACTTGACGTAGAGCAGATGATCGAACTGCTTGAAAAGCATGATTTTAAAAAATTAAAGGAAGAACTGGAGTCTGTGCATCCGGTAGACATTGTAGATGCATTGGAAGAATTGGACAAAAAACAACGTATTTTGATCTTCCGTCTTCTGGCAAAAGAAGAAGCGGCGGAAGTGTTTACGGATATGAACAGCGACATGAGAGAAGATTTGATCAATGCGCTGACGGATTCGGAGTTGGAAGAAGTTATGGAAGAGATGTACGTTGATGACACCGTCGACGTATTAGAAGAAATGCCGGCAAATGTAGTGGATCGTCTTTTGATGGCAACGGATGAAGAGACAAGAAAGAAGATAAATGCGCTTTTGCAGTATCCGGAGGACAGTGCGGGCAGCATTATGAATATCGAGTATATCAGCCTTCGTAAAGAGATGACGGTTGCGGATGCTATTTTAAAGATTCGTCAGGTCGGTATTAATAAAGAGACGATTTATACATGCTATGTGACGGAAAAAAGAAGATTGATCGGCATGGTCGATGTAAAGGATCTTCTTACGGCAGGAGAGTCGAGACTGATAGAAGAGATCATGGATGAAAACGTGCTTTACGCCCGCACACTGGATGATCAGGAGCATGTGGCGAATATGATCAATAAATACGGATTAGTAGCAATTCCCGTAATTGATCATGAAGACTGTCTTGTCGGAATCGTAACAGTAGATGATGCGATGCTTGTATTGCAGGATGAAACGACAGAAGATATCAGTATTATGGCCGGTGTCAGTCCAAATGAAGATTCTTATTTTGAAACATCCGTTTTCCAACAGGCGAAAAACCGTACGCCGTGGTTGATGCTACTGATGCTTTCGGCAACGATCACGGGCGAAATACTGGGATATTATGAGCAGGCGATGGCTGCGATGCCGATCTTGATCACATTTATTCCGATGTTGATGGGAACGGGAGGAAACTGCGGATCTCAAAGCTCGACTCTGATTATTCGAGGTCTTGCGGTCGGCGAAATTGAGTTTTCGGATATTTTTAAAGTTATCTTTAAAGAGATCAGAGTGGCGCTTGTTGTCGGAACTCTTCTTGCGTTTGTGAACGGGGTAAGAATCTGTATTATGTATGATCGTAACATTATGCTGGCAGTTGCCCTTGGAATTACAATGATCGCAGTTGTAATGATGGCAAAGTGTATCGGGTGTATCCTTCCTCTTCTGGCAAAGAAGATCGGACTTGATCCGGCAATCATGGCGGCTCCGCTTATTACAACAATTCTTGATACATGCACAATCCTTGTTTATTTTAACATCGTAACAACGATGTTTAGGCTGTGAGGGTAAAAGAACGGAAGAAAAGAACAAAGGGAAGAGAAAACAAATAACAAAGGGCATAAGAAACCAAAGATTGATATTTTTATAACAATCATACAAAGATGAAAAGAAATTGTATAAAATTGTACTTAAAAATGCACATGGAATCCCCTTGTATACAAAATCCCTTTGCGTTATAATAAAAATATAATTGTGAAAAATGAAAGGTGGCTTTTAAATCATGGGATTTATCGATGAAATCAAGGCAAGAGCAAAAGCTGATAAAAAGGTGATTGTTCTTCCTGAGACAGAGGACGAAAGAACTTATAAGGCTGCGCAGACGGTCTTAAGAGAAGGGATTGCAGATTTGATTCTCGTAGGAAACGAAGAAGAAATCGAGAAAAATAAAGGCGCATATGATATTACAGGCGCTGTGATCGTTGATCCGGCTAAAAATGATAAAACAGAAGAGTATATTGCAAAGCTTGTTGAATTAAGACAGAAAAAAGGAATGACAGAAGAGCAGGCAAGAGAGCTCCTCCTGAATAATTATCTGTACTACGGCGTTATGATGGTGAAAATGGGAGACGCCGACGGTATGGTGTCCGGAGCATGTCATTCTACGGCGGATACACTTCGTCCGTGTCTTCAGATCTTGAAGACAAAGCCGGGAACAAAACTTGTATCTGCATTCTTTTTAATGGTTGTTCCTGACTGTGATATGGGAGCGGACGGAACGTTCATCTTCGGAGATGCCGGACTTGAGCAAAACCCTGATCCGGAAAAACTGGCAAACATTGCACTTTCTTCCGCAGAATCTTTCGAGACGCTGACAGGAAAAGAACCGATTGTAGCGATGCTTTCTCATTCTACAAAAGGAAGTGCAAAACATGCAGATGTCGATAAAGTTGTAGAAGCAACAAAGATCGCGCACGAACTTGCGCCGGAATTAAAATTAGACGGAGAGCTTCAGCTTGACGCCGCTATCGTTCCGGAAGTCGGAGCATCGAAAGCTCCGGGCAGTGAAGTGGCAGGTAAAGCGAACGTGTTGATCTTCCCTGATCTTGATGCCGGCAATATCGGATATAAACTTGTACAAAGACTTGGAAAGGCAGAGGCATACGGACCGCTTACACAGGGAATCGCAGCTCCTGTCAACGATCTGTCACGCGGATGCAGCGCAGAAGATATTGTGGGTGTTGTTGCAATTACGGCGGTGCAGGCACAGGCAGAGTAAGATCGAGTACATAGAGAGTTTCAGTAAAACTTTCTGTTTATATAGTTTATAAAAACAAAAATGGAGGAGAAGTAATGAACGTATTAGTAATCAACTGTGGAAGTTCTTCATTGAAATTTCAGCTCATTAACGCGGAATCAGAAGAAGTTTTGGCGAAAGGAATTTGTGAGAGGATCGGAATTGACGGACGTCTGACGTATCAGCCGGAAGGCGGAGAAAAAGAGGTGTCGGAAAAGGCGATGCCGACCCATACAGAGGCAATTCAGTTTGTGATTGAAGCTCTTACAAATCCGGAAACGGGTGTTGTTAAGAGTTTGGATGAAATCGGAGCTGTAGGACATCGTGTCGTACACGGCGGAGAAAAGTTTGCATCCTCAGTTGTGATTACAGAAGAAGTGAAGAAAGCGATAGAGGAATGTAATGATCTTGCGCCGCTTCATAATCCGGCAAACTTGATCGGTATTACAGCCTGCGAAAAACTTATGCCGAATACACCTATGACAGCTGTATTCGATACGGCGTTCCATCAGACAATGCCGGAAAAAGCATATATGTACGGACTTCCATACAATTATTATGAGGATTATAAGATCAGACGTTACGGCTTCCATGGAACAAGCCACAGTTTCGTATCTAAGAAAGCGGCGGAAGTGATGGAAAAACCGTATGAAGAACTGAAGACGATCGTATGTCATCTCGGAAACGGATCAAGTGTGACAGCTGTCATGAACGGACAATCTGTAGATACTTCTATGGGAATGACTCCGTTGGAAGGTCTTGTAATGGGAACACGTTCGGGAAATATCGATCCTGCGATCATGGAATTTATCGCAGAGAAAGAACATCTTGATATTGCAGGCGTGATGGACGTTCTTAATAAGAAGTCAGGTGTGTTCGGTATTTCGGGAGAACTCTCAAGCGATTTCCGTGATCTGACAAATGCGATGAATTCAGGAGATAAAAAAGCGAAGATCGCAATGGACGTATTTTCCTATAATGTTGCCAAATATGTCGGAGCATATGCGGCGGTAATGAATGGGGTAGACGATATTGTATTTACTGCGGGAATCGGTGAGAATGACGATTATGTAAGAGAACAGGTGTGTTCTTATCTGGGATATCTCGGAGTTGACTTTGATAAAGAGGCAAATACAGGTTTGAGAGGAAAACAGGCTGAGATTACAAAAGCGGGTTCAAAAGTAAGGGTATTTGTTATTCCGACAAATGAAGAGCTTGCGATTGCAAGAGAGACATTGGCGCTTGTAAAATAGTAAATGAGTTGAGTTGTCTTAAAGATCGTATGGAAAATACTATATTTTGTGTGTTTTCATGAAAATGACGGTTGACAAACAGAATTTACATGATATAATAATTCAGGTATGAATAGGAGTAAATAACAATGTTAATTAACCTATCAGACGTTTTGTCAGACCAGCATAAGACAGTTGAAGAGACTGTGCCGCTTACAATGGGAGAGATCCGGATGAAATTCGGGAAGTATCCGATTGTCGAGAGTGAGCCGGTTCATGTCCGGGTAGAACATGTCAGGGGAAAGGAAATGCTTATTTATGCAGATACCAGACTTGTGACGGTCATTCCCTGTGACAGATGCTTGGAGGATGTAAGATATGAATTTGCTTTAGATTTTGCAAAACATGTCGACATAGGTCTCTCCGACGCAGAACTGACAGAGGAGCTGGATGAATCAAACTTTATTGACGGATATCATCTTGACGTGGACAAACTACTCAGTAATGAGATCTTGTCGGGATGGCCGGAAAAAGTACTGTGCAAGGAAGATTGTAAAGGTCTTTGCCCGGTATGCGGTCAAAATTTGAATACAAAGTCCTGCGATTGTGAAGATACGGGGCTTGATCCTAGAATGTCAGTTGTCCGTGACTTATTTAAGAATTTTAAGGAGGTGTAACCTATGTCAATCTGCCCAAAGAATAAATCTT
>OJAI01000006.1_pt1 | contig 206948 bp, 219 predicted proteins | sample 1588891 | NCBI WGS metagenome assembly OJAI01 (sample SAMN03283255) | human gut metagenome | biome: human-associated habitat; material: feces | host: Homo sapiens | place: USA | collected 2013 | reverse complement strand
CTTTTTTCTGACTTGAAATCTTGAAATTCCTACTTGACTTTCATTAGCAGGTCTTTCTGTAATATAATTTGTTGCGACTTCTAGTAGCCGCATTTTTTTGTAGGACGCGCTATTAGAAACAACAGTACCGTCCAATTTTTTAAGAGCGAAGTATCCAGAAGTTCGTCTGCCTGTGATAAAGCATTCTGAGCCATTATAGGATACTTTGTCCCAAAGGCGATAACCTTTTACGGTGTACAGAGCTTGATTAGCCTTGCGTATACCACCTTTTAGGATAGTTGCTTTGTGCAGCTGTCTATTATGGTGGCGTATAGCCTTCGTGTAGTAGCAAGTATCGCAAGGTATGGCCAATGGGTTCTTGCTAATGCAGCGTGCATCGTTGGTGTGGCTTTTAGGAATACTATGCTTCTCACGCAAGTACTTGGTTATGTAGCCATAAGTCCCTTGTACCGGAATCTTCAGCTCTTTAAGCAAGCGTTCCATAAGTGTCTTACGCATAATCCCCATAAAAGCTGCATCTTTGAGAGGCTTGCCACGTTTTCTGCCGTCAAGTGTTACTTTTCCAGCGTGTAGAGTTTTATGGCAAGCTGTGCAAAGCGTAATCAGATTGTTGGGAGCATTGCCACCTGCTTTACGGGTCTCGATATGATGCACATGCAGTTTTACAGCTTTTGTTTTTGTTGGATGCGCACCACAGCATTGGCATGTATAGTTATCACGCTTCAAAACATATTGGCGTACATTGTACTCGTCGTACATCTCACCAAGCTGGTAATCTGTACCTACCGGCAGAGGTTTACCTTCCAGCATTGCTTTTAGACGTTGTGTGTCAAACTCTGCTGTTTCTACTCTGACGAGCGTAACAGGCAAGATACGACATACTCGCTTGATAAGCGTAATGTGTTCTTGAATCTTGACCTCCACAGATGGCGCTAACCAACCCTTATGTTTGCTATGCACTCTGTTGTTGAAACGCGGCGCACGGTAACGGGTCTTGCGGTTACGTCTGTTGCGTCTGAAAGCACGGCGTGCAGAAAGCAAATCAACCACATCATTGCGTGGAGTTGCCTCTTCGCGATAGAGTTCGTACTTTTCAGTGGTAGCAGATATGCCAATATGCTTGCTGCCTGCATCTACGCCCAAAGTAATAGGTTGTTTGTATCCTGTACTTCCATACAGAAGCTTGATTGTAAACGGTGTGCGTTTTACAACGCATGCTTTCTTCTGCTTTAACAATAAGCGAGCCTTGCGTGGGGAACACGGCATCAAAGGCTCGCCGCGCTTGTTAAGTACATACGCATATTGCATGATGCTATGCTCCTTTCGATAAAATTGCAGCTAAAAGGAAGCTGCTCACTCCTCCGAAGAGGGTAAAAATCCTTCCCCAAGGTCATAAGCGGTTTGATACAACCACACCTGTCGGCTTTGCCTCAGCTTTACGTGATGTGTTGCCTTAGAGCGTGCAGTTAGGATTGACGCCACACGGTAACTATCTATTCGCTTATAACGAGGCGCAACTTAATGCGCATAGGGTAGTCAACACACCCTTTCGGGCACAGCTGAAATCACAGACTCGTGTTTCCACAAGCCCGCGACTTCAGTCGTGGGTTATTGACTTGCTATCACCATCCTTTTCGAACAGCTCAGAAATTTTGTCAAGAATCACTTGAGATTCTGCTGCTGCCTGTTCGTTGTAATGCCTCCACTTGTCACGAAAATCCTCTAAGTCCTTGACAACGTCACGGCGGGAAACTCCATCGAGCAAGCGCACAGCCATATCAGAAAGATTTTCAGCCTTGAGAGCGTCGATGTCCGGGTTGTAGCAGAGCATGATAGCGTCAATGGATTTTGCAAGGTTCAAGCATTCCGTATAAAGTTGCTTCATTTCGCTTTCACTCTTGTCGAATTCACCGTCAAAGACATTCCCAATCACGTGAATGCAGCAGCAATCCTTGAGCATGACAACGTCCGTGGATTCGCAAACGCGAACCATAAAACGGGCCGACGATTCAGAATACTCGACTACACCCTTGCGGCGTGTTCGGGTCGCATCATTCTTCAGCCAGAAAGTGATGATGTCATCTTCAAAGATGAAATTGCCGAGAGAATCGTTGATGCCAGTATACTGGCCAATAGTGTCCGCATGTACAACGTACTTCTCAACCTTCGGGTTCTGCTGGTAGATTATCGCGTAATCATATCCCTTGTTCTGAGGAAAGACGCCGCCCGCGACCCAGATGCCTGGCAGTGGGATACCGGATATGGAGGTCTTTTCCCCCTTGCGCCGAGTCTGACCACGGAATAAGATTTTTCTGGTTGACATAAAAATACTCCCTTCTACGCAAAAAGGCAGACCTCCCGATTCTCCGGAAAGTCCGCCTCAGCGAAATTATGAATTTTTGTACGACCACAAATAGTGCCTTAGTAGATGGTATCTATCGTACAAATACCATTCTAGGCGGTTCGCACATTTTGACAAGTAAAAAATGCCGCCCATCCGAAGATGAGCGGCAAATCTTTTTCTTATTCCTTCGCTCCCATGAGAACTTCGCCTTCTCCGGAAACAACGACCCAGCCTGTATCTTTACGGTATTCAGCACTGAACAGGCTTGCGAAGTTGTACCCTCCGGAAAATTCGATGTATTTCAGGGAAAATGTCAGCTGCATATAAGCATCCGAAGAAGTGCCGTTGCAGTCATTTTCCAAAGAAATATTCAAACGGTAAAAGTCCGGATGAGCGAGGTACTTGTCGGCAATGTCCTTGTCGTAGGTGATGTCGTGGAAGCAGCAGGACGAGAATGTCTGCAGATGCACTTCGCGGTATGTATGACCGAAAAGACCGCATTTATCGCGCAGATTCTCCGGCCAATGCACCTCAATGCGACCGTTGGGTTTGAGGCATGTTACAGGAGGCTGCTCAACGCCAATACCGTAATAGCGTCGGACGAACTCAAACAGCGGCTTCCAGTCGATGCGATTATAAAATTCAGTCAGCTTCTCGCCATCGCGGAGCTGGCGGGTTTCGGTTACCATATTCATAAATCAGGGCAAGGAGACCCACGACTTTAGTCGTGGGAGGAATTGCCCGTTCACATCCTTTCTATTAGATAATTTGTTGCAGGCTCTAATAGCCGCAATTTTTTAAATGTTACACCTTTGGAAATACGCGTGCCGTCTAGCTTTTTGAGGGTAAAACTTCCCGATGTACGACGACCGGAAACGAAGCACTCTTGTCCCTTGTAGAGAACCTTATCCCAAAGACGATACCCTTCGACAACATAAGGCATTTGGCTTCTTTTCCGAATGCCACCTTTTGAGAAGTTCGCTTTATGGGTTTGACGATTGTGGTGTCTTATCGCTTTTGTGCGATAGCAAACACTGCATGGTTCAGCAAGTGGATGCTTGCTGATACAACGGGCATCGTTTACATGGCTTTTCTTGATGTCGTTTTGCTCTCGCTGCATTTTGGTGATATAGCCATAGGTTCCTTGGACAGTAATAGGCAGTTCCTCACGCAATCGAGACATTAAGGTTCTGCGCATAATGCCCATAAAAGCAGCATCGCGCATCGGCTTGCCGCGCTTCTTATTATCAAGGGATACTTTTCCCTTGTGAAGTGCATCATGGCAAGTGATACACAAAGTAATAAGATTACCTGGCGCATTACCACCCATCTTACGGCTTTCAAGGTGATGTACATGTAACTTGACAGCCTTCTTTGCGGTGGTATGAGCACCACAACATTGGCAGGTGTAGTTGTCGCGTTTCAAAACATACTGACGGACATTGTATTCGTCGTACATCTCGCCAAGCTGATAGTCCGTCCCTACTGGCAGAGGCTTTCCTTCAAGCATTGCCTTCAAGCGCTGTGTGTCAAATTCTGCGGTTTCTACTCTTACAAGAGTAATAGGCAAAATCCGGCAGATACGCTTGATAACGGTAATGTGCTCTTGAATCTTTACTTCTACTGAAGGAGCGAGCCATCCTTTATGCTTGCTGTGAACGCGGTTATCAAATCTTGGCGGGCGGTAACGAGTCTTACGGTTACGTCTTGAACGACGGTTCTCTATACCTCCTCTACATACGCCATACTCTTGTGCAGATTGAGCGATTTTGGATTGAGAATACAAGCCGGAACTACAGCAATGCTGTCGTTCGTACTGAATTGGTTCAGCTGACCATCCATGTTCACAAATCGAGCGTGGTACGCAGCGCCCGCTTCCGAATCCTTATCACCGCAATACAAAGGTGTGGAGGTCAAAATCCAGCTGTCGTAGTGCGGGATGAACTCACGGTACTTTCTGTATTCGTCACAAGTCAAGATAAAAGCAAAGTCATGTACAGTGCCATAAGCTCTGTCTCCGTTGTCTGCAACAAGGTCAACGGTATGCGGCAGTAGACTTTTTTCCTCAAAAACAGCGTTCGCCATATCAGATAAAATTCCCCGCACATTACTGGTGCGGTAGTTATTCCAGTTGCCTTTCTCATCGGCAAATTTATCACTTGGGCAGAACTGTACGTCTTTTGCCCACGGCGTTGCCATAATTGCCAACAGGCCGCCGTCAGGGTGGTTCGGGTCAAGGCAGACCCACTCGAAGCCTTTGAACATGAAATGCTCGCCGGGACGCAAAGTTGTGATGTTAGTCATTATCTATTACCTCCGTTCTGTGATTCTATAACTCAATCGCTTTCTGCTTGCTTTTCATGTGGATAGTCCCGATGCTGCAGTAGTTGCACTGCACTACATACCTACCGTCATGGCTTACATATAACCCGGCTGTAGAACCACAGAACGGGCATAGCTTGAGTTTGATATCAATCGTTTCCATTGTCGGTTACCTCCGTGAGCCAGTATTTGCGGTAGCAGTCGTCGCAGCCTTTTCCATTTGTGAATTTTTGTTCACATCTGCCGATTCATGTGGATTCCACACAATTTGTCAGATACCCGTATTTTCGAGAGCTTTCTCGTCCAAAGCAAAATACTTATGCGTGAACCAAAAATCTGTCGGTTCCCGTTCTGCGTCCGGGAACAGAGAGTTGCCTGCTACGACAACTCCCGGAACGCCAATACAGCACATCTGGATGTAGCACATCTTGCAGACCAGAGGGTCAATGTCTTGCGCTACAAACAAAACATACTTGTCCCAGTCCGGGTCAGTGGATTCCAACTGTTCGCGCATCACATTGTACCCCGCCAGAAGCAGGCATCCGGCACCACAGCACGGGTCGTTCACCCGCAGGATACGGGACTTGTCCAGAACGAAAGAATCCGGCATGTTTATGCGTGCCATCATCTGTCCGACATTGTACGGCGTGAAAAACTGCCCTGCTTGGCTTTTGCTTAATCCGAGATTATGGTAAACGGTGCCAAGAAAATCCTGCTCAGGGTTTTCCAAGAGCGCGGTCATTGTGATGGCGGTAAGCACCGCAAACTGCTGTACGGTCTTTTCATCGTATTTCTGGATGATGGCATGGTACTGTTCCTCTCTTGCATCCCTGCACCGCAAATCACAGGTATTCGCAAGTGCAATGGCATGCATGTCGATGTAGTCATACCAGAGTTCGCTGCGACCGTATCGGGCGCTCATCTCATGGAAAACCTTAATAAACTCTTCGACCGTAGAAACTGGTCTTTTTGGGTTGCTCATAAAAACTCCTTTCGTCGTAAAACAACAAGCGGGCCTCCCAGAATTTGGGAAGTCCGCTTGTTTGCAGATTGTGAATTGTACGAACACAAATTGTGTTTTTGATGGTATCTATCGTACAATTACTATTTTATGCGATTCGCATATTGGGGCAAGTACCAACTACTGTATTTCGGCTTTCAGCCATTGCAGATACCGGTATCGCTCGGCATCGTTCTGAATCCCCTGCAAAGCGAAAGTTACGAACGGCACATCCGCATCATTGTTATAAAGCCACGAATCGAAGGCGAGGGTCTCGAAAATATCATCATAGCAGGTGCTGCGCCGAAAATATTCGATGTCATCATCTTCGATTTCGTAGTCAACCTTTGCACGGATTTCTTCTGTCGTATAGTTTTCGGCTTTTGCAGCGGCATTTACAAAAAACGGGATATTGCCTTCCTTCCATTCAGAAAGCGGGTAATCATGGTCGCTGGAATTCTGAAAATATACACTTAGCGGCCATTTTTCACTTACACTTTTAGGCAGAATCATGACGATACCAAGCAACTTATGCTCTTCCCAATACAGGAACCGGAAGTTAAACAACGCGTCAAGCCAATACCGGTCAGCGGTATCCGCAAGCGCATTGGCTTTGCGATTTTTGCTTTTCTCATCCGCAAAGTACCCGGTTCGAACCGAAGGGATATAATACCGATTATCCCTGATGGTTTTCTTGATATTCTTTTTGGTCATTTGAGATTGTGTATATTCCAACGCAATCTTTAAGGCTTCCTGCAAACTGTTCGCCTGCGCAAAGCCCATGTCAAAACCGTAACTCATGGTATAGAACTCCTTTTTGTTTGCCTGGTTTCAGGTTCGTGGTATAGGCGTCAGATGCCAAGGCGTTGAGCGGCAGTTTCGGTATCGCGGAAGCACAAAAGCTCCTGACCATATCGAAAACCGTCAAACCCATCGCTGTAAGAATAGTCGATACGACCTTTGCTGTCGCGTTTGACCAGCTTCTTGAAGGCATCTTCCAGAGTCGTTTTGCCACTGTTCACGGCTTCTGTAACCATGTCGTTGAACTCATCGCTCATGTCAATGCCAACAGGGTCAGGAAACATCATGCTGCGGGCGTAATCGCGAAAATCTGCTATATCCATGAAACAGCCCTCATCAACTTCGGTGCGAATAGTGTTGGTCAGTTTACTCATTTTCTTTTCTCCTTTTTTGTTGCAAGGCAAGAATCAGATTTTCTGCACCTCATCCTCGCCGTACACGACATGCAGACTGGAACCATTGTCCCAATGCATGATAAGACTGCCAATGCCGTCAACACCGACAACCGTACCCTCCGTGCCAATAGGCGGGGCTTGTACATCATCCATTTTGACAAGGCGAACGCGGGTGCCATTTGGATATTCGGTGCGAAGCATTTCGATGGTTTCTTTAGTCGGGAACATGATTATTTCTCCTTTCGCCTCAGGCGTTTGCTCTGATTTTTGCCGCTCGGCAGATGAGCGTTGCGAGTGTTTCAGGGGTGTTGAACCGGCTCACGGAAGGACCCTTCCAGGTCCCGATGCTGCCATTGATACCGTTACGCAGTTTGATGCCGCTGCCGCCTTTCTCTTTCCAGTCATGCAAGTTGACAGAGTAGTCGTCCAGAAGAACGAAAGACTTATCAATACACGGCATTTTCAGACGATTGGCAGCTGCCGCAGCCTTGCTTTCTCCGCAAGGAACGAAAATCCTATGTGCAGCATCGATTTCCGGTACATACACATCCAGCCATTCGGATTTCTCTCCTACCGCAGCAGAGTTTTCCGGCATGAATGCGGAAAGCGCATAGATATCGAGTTCAGGATGCGCGTTGCAGAGGATTCTTACGGCATCCACCACCGTCTGATACGGAGGCAGGTCCCGGAAATAGTTCTCCTGCAGTAAATCTTCAAAACACGCGGCTTGCTGCCACGCTGCGAGTGTGCCGTCCATGTCGATGAACAGCCGAGCCGTAATGATGTTATCGGTCATAATGAACCTCCATTCCTTCTTTGCAAAGTACTCCGATAAAGCTTGGTGTGCTCATTGGTTCTCTTCCTCGGTAGTCTGGACCTCAACAAGTGTTTTCATTGCAAAGCTCCTTTTTGTCGTTCGCAAACAAAAAAGGCAGGCTCACCCGAAGATGAGTCTGCCTGAATACTTGCAGATTGTGAATTGTACGAACGCAGGAATGCGCTTGAGTAGATGGTATCTATCGTACAATATCTATTCTATGCCGTTCGCACAGCATGGCAAGCAAAAAATGCCGCCTACCCGAAGGCAGACGGCTGAATGCTATTGGTTAGTTGAGGTTCGGTTTCGTCATGACATGGGCGCGATATACCGTGTTGGTGTCTTCGTCCTTCAATTCCCAGCAGCCGGTAAAGCCATCGCAGGGTTCAGTTGCGACAACTTCCTTGCCGGTATTATCGTACAGGATAGCCTCAGTCCAAGAATCGTCCTTGCCGCCGCAGCAGCGGATGTCCATTTCAAACCCGTCGGAGAATTTCGCAGTCTTGCCCAGCGAAGAACCATCGCCTTGCACTTCCTCGCCGCGAAGGTGCTTCTCAATGCGCTCAGCGTACGGCTCGCTGATATACACAGTTTCTTCCAGAATGGTTTCCTTTGGAAGTACATCGACAAGAACATGGTATTCGGCACCGTTGTATGGAAGAATCCAATGGTTGCAGAATACCTTGGTGTTCTTTGTCTTGTATACCGTCTTACCGTTCACGGCAAGCGTTACCATACCAGAAACACCATCTTTGCTGTTTCCTTCCCAAAGGACAGAAACAATGGTGTTGTCTGCGGCAAATACGACATCACTGATTCGATACTCATCGTTGATGCTGTCAGGGTCGTTGAGATGGTGGATAAGAGCATCGTATACCGATTTCTCCATCTGGATGCAGTTCACATAAATGCGTTCAAAGCACTTGCTTCTCTCGTACATGCTTGCCACATACAGAACAGTCTCAACCAAATCCTCGACAGTTCCGGCTGTCATGGAATCCAGCGTACGGCGGGCCCACAGGTCAACGCCATCCTCAATAATGCTACACTCACAAACTCTGTGAAGGTTGGGATAGGTCACACTGATAAGCTGCATACGAAGGGCGGGTTTGTTGCCTTTGGGATAAATGTCATTGATGGGAAAATTGAGGGGGTCAAAGCTGACACTTTCAGGGACCTCACCAAACCCCGACCAACGACCAGGATTCCGTTCTGCCATGAATTCACGGGCGAAACGCTCCGCAGTCTCCTTCGTCAAACCATGCCATTCTTTGACATCGCGGCTTTTCTCGATGGAAGAAACCGCATCGCTGACGGCAGTGAGAAAATCGCTCTGGTTTTCTTCCTGATTCCGTCTGGTTTCGTCCACGAGCTGCTCAAAGAGGGCTGCATCGCGCAGATACTTGGCAGCAACGGGAGCCGATACTTCGGCAGAATCCGGAATAGTCACCGCAGTGTTGAGGTATTCTCTGATATCCTTTTCGTCCTGCAATCTCTCGCAGAACTCCGAAAGCGAATCGAGCTCATCCAGAGAAAACTCGATTTTCGCGCTCGGCTGTTTTGCAGTTTTGGTGATAAGGATGCCTGTGTTGATTTTTTGGATTTTCATGAAATTCTCCTTTTTGTGTTAGTACCTTCCGAAAAGCACCCTGCCGATAATCGGTATTTCGTCGTGTGTAGTGGAAGGTTCGTTGTTTTTGTCGTAAACAATCATTCGCAGCATGGTATGTCTGAACCAGAAAATATCATCTGCACGAATATCGTTGTAGCATCGAGCGCCTCCTTAGTATGTGAACAGCAATTCAACGACGATATACTTCTCCGGATTCGCCTTTGCGTCCGCGACAACATAAGCGTTCGGGAACGTGCTGGGATAGTCGTCAAAGAGGCAAACCGGTGTTCCCTCGTTGAAGCAGCCGTTCAGGAGTTCGAATGCACTTTGGAGATAATGCGCTTTGAGAGGTGCAGGGTTCGAACCGACATAAACGCGTTTCGCAAAGTCTTCGGTAATAGTATCACCCATCGCTCCGGCATTACGAATCAATGCGTTTGCACGGTTGACGATTTTATCGTCAGCAGAGTCCACAAACTCAACAACCTTTTCCGGCTCGATATTGCCGAGCACGATGGAATCATCCTCGTCGCTCGTGTTTTCGCTGCCATCATCCGGAATGTAATATTCGTTCATGATGTTGCCGTCGTCATCAGCGCCCAAGCTTTGAATCTGCCTGGCAAGATAGCGATGAAGCTTGATTTTGATAGGCAGATATTTTTCGTCGTGGAGCAAAATGTTCAGACCTGCACCGAAACGGATTGCAGAGAGAAAATCGCCCCGGCATCCGACTTCGTCAGAGAACTCTTCAAGGAGCTTATCGAATTCCTCGGACCTGCCCCGCTCGCCGTCTGTTTTGATTGTGTATGCAAAATCGGAAAGCAGGCTAACAATTCCCGCTTTTCCGAAGACTTTGGTGTTGACAAGCATTTTGCTATAAAATCCACTCATATTTATACCTTCACTTTCTTGTTAGATTTCTTTGACGGAAAAAGAAACCTTTTCGGAAACCGCTTGCGAAACAATGATTTCAGATACCAAATTGTTATAATCGGCATCGTCCAGCATGTTCTTCAGAGTTTCGTTGACGGATTTTTTTGCATCGGTGTCGCTGTCGCACTGTACTTCGAACGGGAGCTCGATGCGGGCAACAACTTTGTAAGTGTTCTTCATAATAAATACCTCGACCTACTGATAATTATCCTTTGATTTCCTGAATAGTGATGAGACAGACGAGCATTAACTGGCCATTTGCATGGCCGCAATAATCGTAGATGCCGCATTCGTCCCCAGACTGATGGCCTCCGGGGAGGGAGTTTCCGTCTTCATCAGACGTTCCGTTGTCGTCAAGGTGACGGCATGCGAGCTCATCGGAATATTCTTTGAGCATAGCGGTTCGTGCAGCTTCTTTCGAGGTAAAAGCTGTGCGGTTCACGACGGTGTGTCCGATGTCGCCGGTATTGGAGCAGCGGTCAGATTTCAAAACGAGATACATAGGTTTCGTTTCGGTTTCAACGACCTTCTGCTCCTCTTCCAACGTTTCGGTTTCGATGACCTTCTGCTCCTCTTCCAACTCGCGCTTGATGGCGTCCTCGACCGTGATGGAGAAACACCGTTCAAACTGCTCCCGAAACTGCTCTTTAACCGCATCATATTCATCTGCGGTCATCTTGACAACACAGGCAATATCTCCATCGTCGGTGCTGTTGTTGCAGTAGTCAATGAACAGTTCCATATTGCCTTGCTCATCGTAATTGATGTACATGTTGATATAGTCGCCGTTTGTTTTCTCGCAAACATCCAGGCCAAATGCCTTGTCCGGGTCAAAGCAGATAGGGATATACACATTTACTGTGCAGCCGTATTTGCCGTCGGAATAATAATCATTCTCATCGTAACAATCGGTGATGTCGAATTTGAGCAACTCCTCCAGATTTTTGACGGTGAGCTCTTTGATTTTTGCAAGCTCATGGACTTTCTTTGCGTGCTCCATAGTCGTTGCTAGACCGGATGTTTCTTCTTTTTGTGTCATAAGCATTTTCCTTTCTCGGTTTGTAAAACAAAAAAAGCAGACTCATCCATAAAGGATAAGTCTGCTCAATGCTTACAGGTTATGAATTGTACGGCAGCGAAAGTGCTGCATAAGTTGGTATCTATCGTACAATAACTATTATATTCCAGTCGCACGTTAATGCAAGCGAAAACAACGAAAAAGCCATCCGCAACGAGTGCAGATGGCAAATGGTATTAGTGTGTGTTAGCCGCGACGGACGATTTAGCTGTTTTTTCTTTTCGCAACGGTATTTCGATTATTTCCCAAACAGCGGGTTTTCCCAAAGAGCCTTTCGCCCGCTCGACACGGAAACGATAGAGTCGAAAGGAATATCATAATGGAATTTGCTGCTATAGTTTGGGTAGTTATCGTTCAGAAAATGTTCTACTTCTTTCCGACGCCGAGCTGGGGAAATTGCGAAGGTGTCAAGTCTCTTAGTTTTTATCGTATCGTAGGACTCAATACCGACCGCAGGATATACAACCTGCATAGACTTGCCGCCAGCCTCAATATTCAAGCGAACATTTTTGTGGTCTTTAACAGCAGCCATCAGACTCTTATAAATGCTTTCCCAGCAAGAAGGGTCTGCGCTGAACGCATCCAGATATTGCCGGGTCTGAACCAGATATGCCACAAAAGGTTCGGCAAACTCCTTGGCGAACGAATCCCAGATTCCAGACTGTTCCAGAACCTTGGCAAACCGCTCTTCCCATCCGGTGGGGTTTGCAAGGTGGTCAACGACAACAGAATTGTCGAACTTTTCAAGGAGTTTCAGCATCAAATCGAGCGATGTAGTGTCGTTGTTCCGGTCATAAACATACTGCTTGACAGCGCTGTCGTATGTCAAGGATTGGAACTTTTTGTCGTTCATCACCTCGGCGGATGGAGTGTAGTTCTTCTCGATATATGCGAGGAACTTTTCTCTCATTTTAGCCGTGACCCAGTTGGAATCAGCCTGCTTGCAATCCTCAAAGAGCATCATAAGCGAGATGGACTTGCAACATGTTTCTTTGCGGTCAACGATGAACGCCATAAAGGCGAGATTGTTCTTAATGCTGAAATGGTTCGCACCCATAGCCAGAGGGAAAGAGCCGAAATCCTGCTCGTACAGCGCTTCGACATAATGTTCTCCCTTAGCCAAAGGAACGCGCACAAAGCGGCGGAAAGAGGTGCCTTCGAAAGCGTTGGTAACAACACCCTCCAGAACGGTATCCGAGTCATTTGCGATATAGGAATCGAAGATTTCCTTTGTGATAGTTTTCATACAAACCTCCTATGGTTTATGCCTTTTTCTTCAGAACGACGTAATGAAAGCCGACAAGCTGCTTTGGCACATCAACGGAGGACTCGTCGTCCGGGTCGAAATAACCCGTCTCGACCGAAAGCCCCATAGCTTCCATGCCGCTCGCAACCACCTCAAGCTCCTGTTTGTTGCGAGAAACGATAGTGTTTTCCACGAACTCCACAGTGTTTTCAGGTTTGGATGCAAGGCGCTTGCCGTAAACGATATAATCGAAATTTTGAAGAAAAATCCCGGAAGAAAGGTCACTGAGTTGTTTTTCGGTGATGGCTTTCTGACGATTCAGATAATCGTCATTCATGGATTTAACGCATGTTACATCTTCATCGACCCAAAGGATGCGTTTTGATTCATCCCCGTCAGCACGAATACCGTCAGCAATGATGGCAAGAGGCTGGTCAGTCTCCATATCATCATCACCAGCGTAAAGATGACCTATTACGATGTCGTTGGTATCGTTCGGCAGCTCGAGGCGGAACCAAGAACAGTGGCGATGGCTTTTAACATTATCGGTCGTAAGCCAAATGCCGGGATAGGACTCTTTGGTTTCTTCACCAAGAGAAAATTCCGCATTGGCACTGTCTGCGCCAAGAACTGTTGATACGGTAAGAGAAATAGGCGGTTTCTCGTCTTTCGGCCAGAACACCTCGATAACTTTCTCGATAGGGACGACGACAGATACGGGTTTTCCGCTGAAATTAGAAGAAAGTTTCAGTTCCATGTTAATGTACTCCTTGTTATAATTGGTTGTTTTCAGATATCGACGTAATAGTATCCCGTCAGAGAATCAACCTCGCCGCTGCGTTCGTCTTCCTTGGGGTCGAAATATCCGGTAACGGCATCAAAGCCCATGGAATCCAGCATATCCGCAATGCGGTTTACAGTAGCCTCATCCTTCGAGACAATCAGGGATTGAATACGCTTTACATAGCCGTGCGTGGCTTCCTCCAAGCGTGTTCCGAAATCAGCGTAGCTGAACGGCTTGTCGAACTGTTTTTCCGTGGCGGCAAACCACTTATACTTGTTTTCACCCCCGGATTCTTCACGGAAATCCTGAACGCTGATGGTTCTTCTGTTCGCGAAAACGATTCGCGGAGAATCGTCATCAGCTGCTCGATAGCCGTCCACAATACGAACCAGCCAATCATCGCTTTCCGTTTCGTTGTTGCCGGAATACAAGTATCCGGTTACGAACGGATTCAGCGTGTTCGGAGCTTCAAGAGAACACCAGAGTGCTTCGGTGTCAAACTTTTCGTTTCGACTTTCAAGGTCAACACTCAGGTAGTTCTCCTCCTTCTCATCGCAAATTGTCATGGCGGCAATGACGGTCTCATCTTTAACCGTGGTAGACATCTCGATGCGGTTGGGCTTGTCGTTTTCGTCTGCCCAGTATTTTTGAATTAGGTCTTCCATGGGGATGGTGACGCTCTTGCCGTTATTGCTTTTCAATGTGATTTTCATAGTGTTTTCTCCTTATCTTTTCTCGATGTAGTCACGGATATAGTTTAGTACACCCTTTTAGACGGTCAGTGCAGCAAAATCGAAGTCATTCAAACAATCGCAATCCAAAAACTGCCTTCCGCAAATTTATTACACCCCTTTCTTTTTGTTGACGCAAAAAGGCGGACCCCCAAAATTAGGAAGTCCGCCTCAAAGCAGAATTGTAAATTTTACGAGCGAAAAACGCCCAAAGTAAAATGGTATCTGTCATACAATTACTATTGTATGCCAGTCGCACGTTAATGCAAGCGCGAACAACAAAAAGCCATCCGCAACGAGTGCAGATGGCTAGTGGTATCGGTTTTTGTCAGTCGCTATGGGTGATTCGTTGATTTTTCGCAACGGTGCTTCTGATTTTGAAAGCGGGGCGAACGCCCATAGAGAGAGAAACGTTGTAGCAGGCCGCATTGCCGTTGTAGTAGACATAAGCAAAGGTAGCAGCGGACTCACGAACTTTGTTCTGAACCCAGTACCACTGCATGTTCCCATTCTTGCCCTTAAGTGCCATACGGTTTCTACGCAGCTTCATAGGCTTCCACTGAGTCACATACGGACTTTCGTACTCCCCGTAGTAGTTCTCTCCGTGGATTTCCTTTTCAGTAGGAATACGGAGAAAGTCACCGTTATCAAACGGAACCATGAGTGCCTTGAGGTCTGCCGGGAAGCGGTCAAGGATTTCACCATTCAACTTCTTACGCAGGTCGGACGCTTCATAGCCGCCCTCATTGGTACGGGTTTCATTCATCGGGTACTCTTTAGCTAGACAATCAACCAGGCAGAAAACCATGCCGTCCTCTTCCTGCTGCACTGCCATAGCCTGTGCCTTTTCGTCATCGGTGAGTCTGACCTTGATAATATCTCCAACCTTGAAAGTGGAAACATCAGACTTAATCATTCTTTTTACTTTCATCGTCTTTTCTCCTTATCTTTTCTCGATGTAGTCGCAGATGTAGTTCAGCATACCGTTCTTTTCAAGGTCGTTGCCGATAAAGCCACTGCAGGAATCAACGACATTGCCGTCTTCGTCCGTGATGCTGTATTGCCAGCAATTTCCTGCCAGATAGTCACGGTATGCTTCGAGTTCGTTGCGGATGCAGTCCTCGGCGCGGTGTATGGCTTCACAGCGGGATACGGGAGTATCGGAAATTCTCTGCTTCATGAAGTCGTTGATGTTAGCGACCGCAAAGCCGATGCAGGCAGAATCCCAAATGTCAGAGAACGGAACCGTGCAGAGTGCAATGCCACTATGCTCATAGATATAAATGGGCAGAATGGCATACTCACCTGTTTTCGCAAGTGTCCGCTTTGTTTCGTTCAGGTGGTAGGCATCGTCGATGATATCGCCTATCTTGCGACGAGGACTTTTGAGACAGTAAAAAGTGGCTGCATTGCAGTCATTTTCGCGTGGGTTTTCGATGTCCGTGTCACGGCTTATGTCGAGGCACAGGTCATCTTTAAGGGTGATTTCTCGGTAATCGTAAACGGTCATTTAGAATCTTCCTTTCTGATAAATGCAAAAAGGCGGGCCTCCCAAAAATCGGGAAGTCCGCCTTAAAGCAGAATTGTGAATTGTACGAACGCAAGACGCGCCTTTGTGGAATGGTATCTATCGTACAATAACTATTCTATGCCATTCGCACAGCCTGACAAGCAGAAAGTGCCGCCCATCCAAGAATGAGCGGCGAAGAGCTATATTTTAGATATGGAGAACAGTCCACTCGCGGTTGGGATAATCGTCGCAGAAGCTTGCGAAGGCGAGCGGCGCACCGTTGTCTTGACTGTCCTTGTTAGAGTGTACGAAGACATTGTAGTCTTCCATGTCCTCAACGTCATCAGCCGTGGCATCTTCGTCAAAGACATCGTTGACGCTTTCCGCAATTAACTCTTTCATTTTCCCGAATGCCTCGTCGAAGGTGTCGTAGAAGCCCGTAAGCTTGATGCTCTCGTACTCCTCGTAAGAAAGAAGAAAGAAGGGCTTGTCGGTTGTGACTTCGTAAACGACCCACTCGACACTCTCTTGGTCATCCCCATTCCAGTAGTCATATGTGCTATACGCTCTGGGTTCGCTACTATCAGCGTGGTGGTTCTCATCGAAGGTGAAAGAAAAGCCGTAGTGGTCTTCGTTTTCGTGCGTGATATCAGTTCCGGTAAGGCCTGCATGATAGTTCTTGTTGATGCGCTGTGCCATGCTGTCCTTTACTACAGCAACTGCATCTTCCAGGGTGTCCTTCTTGCAGATTAGGTTCGTGCAATCATAGTGTTCGCTCTTAATCACGATAAACATTTTGTGGTCTCCTTTTTTATAGTGGCGTGTCTGATAATGCGTGGCATTATACGACCTCGTTGATAGCGTACAAAACCGAGACAGTCAGCAAATTCGGTGCATAAACCTGACACTCATATATCGCTGCCTCAGTGGTATCGATATAATACGAGCTGGGAATCGTTTCCTCGTCGCTTCGGTCGAGGTGGCGTTTCTTGAGCTCCTCCTGATAGTCCAACTGCATAGTGGCATGAGCCGTTTCAATGGACGGGTACTGTCTCGGGAAGATTTTGAGAAACATTTCCCCATTTTTATTGGTGAAAGATTTTGCGAGAATAAACATACAAATCTCCTTTTTTTGACGCAAAAAGGCGGACCTTCCAAATTCGGGAAGTCCGCCTTAAAGCAGAATTGTGAATTGTACGAACGCAAGACGCGCCTTAGTAGAATGGTATCTATCGTACAATAACTATTCTACCCGGTTCGCACAACTTGGCAACTGTTCATTTTGCGTGGTGCAGTGTTTTTTCGCTGCGGCGCACAATTGCTTGATGTCAGCGGCGGAGTATCCAAAGTCGAAATACGCCATCGGCAGCTTCTTGTCATCGTGCTGCCACTCGCTGCGCAGAGCAATCCTGTCTTCATCAGCGTAAACGAACATGTCCGGAAATTTCGTTACAATCTCATGTAGCGCATCATCGCCGGTGTCGCTGAAGATATACCTGTCTGTGGCGTTTGCCATCAGTCTTACAATTTGCTGCAAATCATCCAGTGAAAACGAATAAGTCTTGCAAGTGTTTAGACAGTTCGCCAGCAGCGTTTCAGTATCAATTTTCAGACAACACATATGGATTCTCCTTTCGGTGCTTGGCTTCTACATTTCCAAATATACTCATTTCGCACGAATTGACAACAAAAAAGAGCCCCGCATTTCTGCAAGGCTCAAATGGAACGAATCGTGTGTCAGCACAATTCATTCTGATAGCAAGCCATCCTCGTGGAGGATGTCAAAAACCTGCTACCCGTCGCTTCAGCATGCCCCTGATTGACTACTCCTCTGCACCGGGAGTGAAGTCCAACGCCGATTCTCAGACAAGAATCACCGATATGGCGTTATACGAGCTCGGTATATCACCTAGGTTATGTATTCCCTGTTGGTGCCCTCGTACTGGCGCAATGAGTGCTCACTGTATAAGTACAGTTTCTTTCTACAGCCAGAAAATTCTGGTGCAGGATGTCCCATTGCCGACTGTCCTGACTTTTGAGATATAGCCTCATATTGCAATCCATCGTTTTGATAGAGCTGGTGTGACCCGATGGTGAATATTCAGTCACGCTCTATGTTGCCGTTAACCCAAGCAATCTCGGAACACCTTTTTGTACCTGTATCGTTCAGGAGGCAAGTGCTGCCTATGGGGTGGTGCGGTTAGACGCGACCGAGGCTCTTGCACCCCACGATGCGCCCTTCCGCGTCGCGGATAGGCTCATTGGGGATGAAGATGTCGGTACGGTCCTTGCACCGTGCGGCGACGAGGCTGCTCACGATGAGCAGCGTGTCATCGCGCTGGTCGGGAAGGTTCTGCACCTCGCCGTAAACGGTGGTCGTCAGCGGGATAGTGGTCCCGTTGAAGTCCACCGAGCCAGCATCGGCAGTCGCTGCGGAAACGCGAGCGACTATGCCGGAAGGCTCGATGGTGATGCCGGCCACGGTTACGCTATGCGGGGTCAAGTTGATGATGTCCATGTTGGACCTCCTATGCTTGTCTGCAAAACAAAAAGCAGACACGTCAAAAGGCGTGTCTGCTTGAAGTTAAGCAGGTTGAGAAACGGTTTGTGGTAGATGGTATCTATCGGGATGTATACCATTATACCCCATCCGCATACGAATACAAGGCCATTTTGGAATTATTTTTTGGTTTCCTCAAAAATAGGGTTCTTCCAAAGAACTTTGCGCCCACTTTCAATGCGAGAGACAGCCTTCATGGGAATATCAGACCAGTATTTACTGTAGTCAGCGCAGTTCTCTGCAAGAAATTCTTTCACCTCATTGCTGAGCTTGCGCGGTGCAATAGCCCATGTAGAAATGACCTTTTTCTTAATCATTTCAAAAGTAATCAGGTTGGAAACGGAATATTGCACCTGCATTTCTTTTCCATTGGCTTCAATAACGAGCCGAATGTTTTTCGCTTTTGCAGTTGCAACAAACAAACTACGGCATTCACTCTCCCAACAATGTGGCTTAGACTGGAACTCCAGCATTTTTAATTGGGTGAGACGTTGGACAGCAACGAATTTTTTCCCGATGCTTTTGCTGAAAGGTGTGCCATCGTGAGAAGTGAGATTCTTATCAAGGACATTCACTACCCTTTCCGCCCATCCGGTAGGATTCGCGAAGAACTCGATAGTTGCGGTGTCATCAATGTGCTCAAAGAATTTACGAAGGCTCTCTTCGAATGTGGTGCCTTTCTTTTGCAGGACATACTGTTTGACAGCATTTTCATAAGCCTTGTTCTGCAATTCGGGCGTGTTCAGATAGTCAGGGTCGAGAATTGTTTTCTGCTCCAGATAATCCCACAGTGTTTTCGTCATCTCACCCATTGCAGAATGGGGACCGGTGTAAGCAGAGGTGACATCAAACAGTCGCAGGAACTCATAGTTTTCAGCATAGGTCTTTTCGTGGTCCACAACATAAGCCATAAACTCAAGGTTATGTTGTTCAAGAAAATGGTCTTTGCTCATGCTGGTGGGATAGTTACTGCACATTTGCCCAAATAATGCCTCGACACTATGCTCGCCATCGGCCATCGGAACGCGAATGAAACGATAATAATATCCTTTTTCATTCTCGTTCATAACGACTCCGGAAAGTATGAAATCAGTGGGGTTTTTGAGAAAATTGTGGAAATCTTCTTTATAAATTGTGTCTAAAAACATAAGGCTTAGCCCTCCTTCTCCAGCGTAAGCTGGTTTTTGATAATTTTGACTGCATTCTTAACAAAAAAAGAGCGGACCTCCCGATGTGGAAAGTCCGCCTCAGTGATGCAGAATTGTGAATTGTACGAACACGAAAATGTGCCTCAGTAGATGATATCTATCGTACAATTACCATTTTATGCGGTTCGCACGGCGGGTCAAGAATTATTTGTCGGCGATACCCATGTACAGATGATAGGTGGCGTTTGCCGTCTGGCAGACCCAATGATTATAAAACGAGTTGCTGGGTTCAGAGGTCACGATGTCCTCATCATTGATATAAATAGCAGCCTCGCACCACGAGGGACCGTTCTTACGCGGAATGCAGCGAACATCCATGCACATACCATCGGCAAAGGTAACGGACTCGAACTCAATCTCGTCCTGCTTTTTGCCTCCGTCGGTGTACTGCTTGATTTCGTTCATGCGCTCTTTGCTGATAACAAGGCGCTCGACAAAAACCTTACGAAAATTGGTGAGATTCTCATAGGTGGCGCAGATACGCATGATTGCGCTTGCCAGAGAGTGTACGGAACCGATGTCATAGCACAGGGCCGTTTTGTCAAAGCAGCCGATACCATGGCCGGTCCAGAAACCACCCTCAAACAAATGGATAGAGGCAGCGTGGCAAGGACAAGCATCGATTTTGCAAAGCTGGATATCAAGCGTGCAGCCATTGTACATACTATCTACCGCAACCCGGCAAATGTCAAAGTTTGCTTCTGAAGGAACTTCGCCGCTGCCGTCCCAATAGGTGGGGTTGTAGCGGGAAAGATACATCTCGGCAATCTGCCTTGCATCGCTCTCGGTCATACCGATGGATTGTTTAAGCATTCTTTATACCTCTTTTCAGATTGTCAGCGCATTTTAGATGCTGCTGACATTATGTAGCCGGGTTGGTCCACAGAGTCTTCTCTCCAGCCCGGATGCTTGTGATACAATTGATTGGAAAAACGAAGACATCGAACATATTGGTCCCCTTCTCAACCCGTTTAATGAGGTTGGGGTGCTTGCAAACGAACCGCTGAGTGTCTTCTGGCTTCGCGAAGGTGCTGATACGAGTCACAGAAATTCCTTTCCTACGCATCACATCCGCATCACGAATAAGGTGTCTAGGACACTCCACCTCGAGATGCTCCCCCATCTTCTTATCGTCAATGTGGTCCATGACGAGAGTGACGACTTTGTAAGGTTCGACCGCATCCACCATGCTTTTGCACACATTGGTGATGTCCTTAGGGTCGGCGCTGTCGTGCTTATAAGACGCAAGGACTTGTTCCGACATCTCATCAATGGCAATCAGCCGGGCCATGTAATCAATTCTGGAAGCCGTTTCGTTGCTTGCCGTAATGACAGAGCTTGTCTCTTCAGCCCAATCCGATGGAGATGCCAAATAGTGAATCACATCATCATCGTTCAGAGGATACATAGTTCGAATCAGGTTGGAGAACTCATTGCATCGAGTTCCAAAAAGAAAGGCGGAGCAAGCATTGCGGACTGCTTTATCCACTGCATCCTTATCCTGAAACATCGCAGGGTCTGCCGGAATGTTCTTTCGGAACAGCGGGATACGGATACTGTCCAGTTTCTCGAAGACATCCATATCGTCGATGAAATCGCTGCTTTGAAGCAACGCTTTTACGGGTTTGGAGACCATGTAAATAGTTTTGCTATCTATAATAAAGCCGCCAAATTCCCATTTTGCAAATCGTGAAAAGGATGGCTTCTTATTGTCCGACGAATCTCGGTCCTGAACCATCACATAGAGCGATTCAACTTGGTGTTCCTTAACCAAAACCGGACGCTTGAAAAACGAGTAATAGTGGGAGAACACGATGTCATCGCTGCGTATTGCGCCCTCAAAAAAGGTCATGGTCCAGTTTGAGAGAAAACGAATCAGTTCCTCAACAGTAAAAGTCAACATAGTTTATATTACCTCTTTAGATGGTCAGCACAGCAGAATCGAAGTTTTCCAAACAGTCGCAACTCAAGAACTGACCTCCACAAATGGGGCACTTCTCGATGTCGCAGCCGTAGTGATGATAGTAGCCGATTCTGGCTCCACAATCTCCACAGCGGATATCTTTCTCTTCCGGAGTACCAACGGATTTTTCATACCAGTCGCCGGGGTCGCCGACTTTGATACGGTTAAAAGTTTTCTTGCGGTTGCCTTTGATGACCACGCGCTTATACAAGCAGCCATTGGCCGTCAGCATTTCGCGTCCGCAGTAGTTACATTTCGCCATTGTTTGCTTCTCCTTTCAGAAGCTCGCGTGCATGGTCGAGAACTTCCTTTGCGACAGGTTTACCACCTTCGTTCAGAGCGAGAAATACTTCCAGAACCTCTGCACGGGTCGTATTCTGGTCAAGTTCAGCAACACCAACGGAAGCATCCATGAACCAGTTTTTATCCAGAACGGAAAGGTCGTTGTAAAATACGCCTTTGTACGGGAATCTGTTCTCGTAAAAAGCAAGCAGGGTCAACATACGCTGCTTGCCATCAACAATTTCGTAGTAGTTGCCATCGTCGTTTGCGCGAATAAAGGGCAACTGCTTGAAGACGAAACGACCAATTTCGCGTCCTGCGAAGATGCTGTCCAGCAGCTTCTCTCTGTCCTCCTCATCCCAAACAGAACCGCGCTGATAATCGGGATTGAAGTCAACGCCGAACAGGTAGTGATAATTGAGAAGGGAGTACATGTTGCGGTTCGAGTAGTGCAAACGGGACAGCGCAGAGTCACGCTTTGCAAATTGCGTGTCTTTGTCATCATCCAGCGGGCGAACGTTCGTCCATGCCCGGCAGGAATAGTTATCGCTGTTTGGACCACTGCGGATAAGGTACATGTACCCGCCTTCCAGAATCTCATCAACAACACAGTTCAGAAGCTGACCTACCTGTACCTTATCACCGACAGAAAATCGGTAGGAGGGTTCCCCTGCCTGCTTGGCGGTATGATAGGCCCTTTCGTAGGAATAGCCTTCGAGTGCTGCTTGCTTTTGGTTGATTTTTGTGATTCCTTTGATAGCACGCTTTTTAGCCATTGTAATGTCTCACTTTCCTTTTTTGGTGGTCGTAGAAAAGCACGCCCAACCGTCAGTTGTTTTCTTTTTTGCGCTTCTCGTCGTCGCGCAAGAGGTCGTTTGCCACTGCTACGGTATCACAGGTGTAGTAGCGTCCGCAGGTGTATTTGCACTGAGTCAATGTGGCGGAGCAACCGTTGATGCAGCCCATGAAGACATCCTTATTGCCGTTCTCGTCGGTGAAAATGCCGCCGGTCGCGGTGATGCTCTCAACATAGGGCAAGCACGGCTCGTCCGTGTCCTCACTCAAGTTCCAGACAATCTCCCAAAAGCTGATGAAGGTGTCATTGTACAAGAAAGAGGGGCGGTTACCGCTGTCTTTCCGAACCAGTTCTTCAAGAGCATCCCAAGGAACTTCATCTGTAATAAAGATGCCGAATGCGCCACAGGAAAAAACGATTTTTCCAATATGGCCGCAGATGCGGACATAGTCCCCTACATGGAGTTCGTTGTCATTGGCATCGGTGAAACCTGTGTCGAAGCCTTTCTGTGCCATTTCATTTGCGTTAGTCATTTTAATACACTCCTTTTTGAAATTGACGCAAAAAAGCGGACCTCCCAACATCGGGAAGTCCGCCTTAAAGCGAAATTGTGAATTGTACGAGCGCAGTCAGCGCCTTAGTAGAATGGTATCTATCGTACAATCTTTATTATATTCGACTCGCACGAAGATGCAAATGTTTAATTGTCCTCATGGAAAAACGTATGCGTGAATTCCGGATGCCCAGCGAACACCTTCTCAACAACCTCGGGCAAGTCAGGGATATCGTCCAGAGCGAGCCGTCCTTGCCTATCGCGATACGGTGCCACTGCTGCGGTTTTCTCTGCAAAATAAGCCTCAAATGCCTCTTCGCTATCAAATTCCGGCATCAACGAAATTTCCGGATTCCGGTCCTTCATCATTTGCACCGCCTCGTTAAACGCCGAGAAGCTCGCGTTCTTCAGCAGTCAGTTTATCGAGAACCTTCTGCCTGCGTTCTTCCCGCGATTCCTGTTTGGTGCTGATGATGAAGGTATCGGCGCGGTCGCCATCCCGCACAAAGACGGGACGGTCTTTCAGCATATTCCGCATCGCGTCCAAACGCTCTTCCTTTGTCATGTCATACATGCCGGATGCGCCGTAAATGGAAATGTTGATTTCGTCCTTTTTCGGGGTCTTGTCATAGGCGGTGGGGTCTACGGCAGTGAAATAAAGGGTGTAATAGTAGCACCTGTCGGCGAGCGCCAACGCAATGGTATCGATATTTCCCTCAAAGACACCAAGGTCAGTGGTAGACCGACCCTCGCAGTCACCTTCCGTGGTGACATGCCAGAACCCGTAGGCTCTGTCGTAAGGTTTCTTGAATTCAATCATTGTATATCACCACTTTCTGCTTTCGTCCGACTCGTACATGAGTTCAAAAGTTTCAGCCGGAACGATGAAAAGACTGTTTTTCTTGCCCTCCACCAGATATTCGTTGGGCTTGATGCGTAGCACGTCAAGGGCAAAGCTGTAAATGGTGACGCAGTTGTGGATGATATTATCCCTCACTTTCCAGCCAAGACCTGGATTTTCGGCAACCAGCTTCTTGATGTCCTCGAAGCTCTGCGCGTTTTCTGGGTTCCACTGGACCGCACGGATGCTGTTTCTTTTGTGATAATTAGCCATTGCGATTCTCCTTAACCAATCCGATGGACTCCGAACAAAACAGCAGGAAGAAGCTGCTCATACGGGGTGTATTGGGCAAAATCGTAGATTTGAGCCTCATCGCTGATGATGTATCCGCCAGGGCAGGATTCGCCATCTTCATTGGAACCGCCGTTGTCCTCAAGACCTCGGCTTTTGAGCTCGTTGAGGTAATCCTCACGCATAGCATCGTATGCTTCTCCGGGAGTGGAATACTGCTTTGGATTTACCTTTGTGAAAAGATGGCCCTCGTCATCGGTAAAAGTTTTTGTGATGATAAACATAATTTACACTCCTTTTTTTGTAAGTACGCAAAAAGGCGGGCCTCCAGATATTGGAAGTCCGCCTTCAAGCGAAATGTGAATTGTACGAAAGGCAAAGCACCTTTTCAATTGCTGGTATCTATCGTACAATTCTAATTGTATGGGTCTCGCACGAATGTGCAATGGTCTTTAGCCAAGCATCGTCACGTCCCCATCGACATACCAGATGTACTGCTTCCAGTTAGAAGCGGTCGCACCATGGATGAGCTTCAGCGCAGAAGCTGGAGGCACGCGACTCGGCTCAAATGACATCTCGTAATGCTTTTCCAGGCCGTATTTCCGCAGAACGATACTCGGCATTACTCTGCCAAGCTCGTACCACTTGCGAGGCGGGATACGGCTGCAATGTTCGCGGTGAATTTCAGCGTATTCCTGCTGGAATTTGTGAATGGCCCGAAGCAGCTGACACATCGGGCAGGTATTAAGGATGCCAGGGTCCTTGTAGCGGTATACTACAAGACGATATTTATCGTGTTCCTTGGTGGTCAGAACGACACCAAAATAGTTTTTTGCCATGATATCCTCCTCGTTTTAGTAGTTAGTACCATACTCCAGGGCGTAATCCGGACGCTGATATTCGACGACCGGCTTTTCCCAAGAGCAGATGGGTTCAGTATTGGCGCTCGGAAAATGAGAGCTGATTCCGTTGGTGGCAAGCAAAGCTGCCGTGCAATCCGCAATCTGTGCAAGAAGCTCAGGATTCCATCCAAAGGTGTCATCTCCGGTCAGCTGCTTGCACAGGACTTGTGCCGCTCGAAGAATTTCAGTGTCTTTGGATTCCTGCTGAATAGGTTTCGGTGCAGCAATTGTGACATTTCGTGCAATGACGTTTTTGGGCAATGGCTCATCGACCCATTTTCCCTCGTAAATCTCACGGGCATAGAAACCGTCTTTGTCGAATTCGTCAAGGCGAACCCAATGGTCGGCTTCCCAGGTCCTTTGAGCGATTCCGTCTGGATTGATAGTAACCATCACACGTTCATCGTGTGCGTTGTTTCCCCAATGGGTTTCAGAGTCATTGCCAAACTCCTGAATGAGAAGTTTCCTTGCGAGTTCTCCATCGGTCAGTGCAGCCAATTCTTTGATTCGTTTTGTGTTCATATTTTTTCTCCTTTTTCTGTAAACAAAAAAGGCAGGCCCATCGTGGTGATGAGTCTGCCTAGTTGTATCAGTTTGTGAATTGTACGAGTGCTGAAATGCGCAGATGCTATCTATCGTACATTCACAATTTTACCGGCATCGCAAGCAGCGTCAAGCTGTAGCAGCGGCGTCAGCAGTTGCTTTTTTGGCTTCCGTGTATGCTTCGCAAGCCGCGTGATATTCACTCAGCTTAATCTGCGTAACGGTGTCTGGAACCTTGGTGCTGCGAGTTGCATATTCGCAGGAATAATATCCGTAGATATTTCCCTGCTCATCATCCCACAGCTCCGTAGTGATGCGGCCAGAACCGTTGAAGTCGGCCCACCAGAACTGGTTGGCAAGGAATTTCTTGCCGTTCACGTTCTTACAGACCTCATCTTCCCACAGGCAGTTCATGGGCGAACGCTGCTTGAAGACAACAAATCCGTAAGGGTCACGGCGTTTCATAACCTGGGACTCGTATTTGGCGAGCAGTTCCGGCTTCAAATCAACAGTCAGTCGGTCATTCAAAACATACGAAAGCTTCTCATCAGGGAAATATTTGTCGAAGAACTGCTTTGCAATTTCAATGAAATGCGCTTTTTCCTCCTTTGTCGCGAAATAATTCTTGTAGAAAGTGGTGCCGGGATTTACCTTAAATGCCATTTCAACCATTGCTATTACTCCTTTTTCATCTGTACAGTCCAGCCGTTCACGTCGGAATAAACCGCATAGAGCAGTGTTGCGAAATTATAGCCTCCGTCATACAGCGTATAACGAAGGGAAATGTTCAGCGCAAGAGTGCGTTCCTTGACGGTGCCATCACAATCAAGATAGCTGAATATCTTTGTCGGATGGGAAAACCATGCTTCACGTTCTTCATTGAATTTATCTTCATCGTATTCCACGACTTGCTTGAAACACGAATCAAACGTGGCAAGCTTGACCGACGAAAATACATCAGCCATCATCCCGCACTTTTCAATCAATTCATCAGGCCATTCGACTTTGATGATTGCTGCACCATTGTGCAGCTCTTTCAGTTCTTTGCGGGGGCTCAGCGAGACGTTGTAGCGTTCACTGAGGAAGGTGAACAGCCAGGACCAGTCAATGACTTTCAGGAAGTTGGATACTTCCTTGGAATCCATGAAAATTTTGATTTCTTTCCGTGCCATAGTTTTATCTCCTTATTGTTATGCTGCACCATATTTGGCCCACGCCTCTTTAACACTCATTTGATAAACCGCCTTAAACTGTTCTTTGAAATACGCATTGAACAATTCCCGGTGGTGAGGGCTCATGATGACTTCAAGAGTAAAGTCGGGGTCATCAGTAGAACTGTTGCAGTAAGATACATAGGCATGAATGGTATCGTCCGGATGCCAGTCAATGTACATGTTAATCCAATCTGCATTTTCTTCTGAGTTCAAATCAAGGCCAAATGCTTTGTCTGCATCAAACCAGATAGGGACGTAGACGTTAATCCATCCGTCGTAGATGACTTCTTCATTGGCATCGAGCGCGAATCGCATCAGTTCAGCAAAGTCCTGTACGATAATAGTCTCCTTCGTGCAGAGACCATGAACCATTTCGTTGTGAGTCATAAAATATGCTCCTTGTTATTTTTTGAAGGTGTCAAAGAATCGAATCATCTCACGGTTCACACCGACTGCAGATTCAGTCTCAGGATAGAGCGCTGCAAAAGCATGGACCGTTTCTCTCTTGGAAACAAAACCGTAGTCGTGGTGAACGCGCTCGTTTTCGAGGCATTTCTTAAACCCAAAAGTCTGTTTCTTGAGAAAGTCCTTTTTCCCGGTGCAGATATAGCACGGGGGGATGAGTTTGGAATAGGTTTCAGGCTTGATGAACTCAGCATAACTGTGATTCTTCCAGCCCTTAGACATATAGTAGTTCTGAAGCAAACCTACCTGGCCCTTGTAGATATAATACATACCGCTCTGCAGGCCCATCGCGTTGATGACGAGCTTCTTGGCTGCCTCGGGTACGTTCTCTTCCAGTTCGTCCTCTACCGGCTGCATCTTAACAGGATAGCGGAGAATAGAGCTTGCCATGCAGGCAAGGAATGCGCCAGCGCTGTCGGCAACTACAAAGACCTGATTCAAGTCACCGACGAAATCTTCAGCACGTTCAGCTACAGTAGCAAACGCATTGATGACATCAGTGATTTGGCCAAAGATGTTGGTTTCAGGGACCAGACGGTAATCCGGTACAAAGGTGAGATAGCCTTCCTTAGCGAGCCAGGTTGCCAGGTTTTGATTCTGCTCTTTCCGACCAGCAATCAAGCCGCCGCCATGGATATCGATGATAATCGGATGCTTTTCGGCATCGTTATCCGGGCGATAAACGTCCATGAAAAGATTCTGCTTGCCGCAAATACCAATCTCAGTGGCAGTTAAGCCTTCATGAGGCATAACAGGCTGAGACTTGATGATTTCTTCTACATGGGTGCGTTCTTTCTTGGTGGCGGCATTGACGAAATTCATGATAAAAACTTCCTTTCAAATTGATAAAAATAATAGCGGCCGCCAATCTATAAAAAATGAGATTAGTGGCCGCTTGGTTGTTACTGAAATTCAAATGTGTATTGGGTTCCTCGCTCGGTTTTGACGAAGATTCTGCTGCCTACAAAGCCAATGGCTTTTACTGTGCTGGTACGCAGAATGTCTTGCTGTTTTGGTGTCGTTGTTTTGAATACGAGAGGCTGTCCGCTTGACAACTCAAGAGTTCCGACCCGTCCAATGAGCGGAAGAACTCTTGCGTTGAGACTCGTGGTGCTGTGAAGCACACAACTGCTGTTAATCCGCATCATTGTCCTCCTGATATGAACTGGTCAGATATCCACATCCGGGTACTGATTCAACACATGATTGAACCTGTTATCCAGATGTTCATCGTTTTCGTCCCGTTCGGGATAATCAAACTTTCCTTCCTCTTCTGCTGCATCCCCCAAGCGTTCCATGAGTGCAATGACGCTTTCGAGCCAGGCGGAAGCCTTGCCAAACGTGTCATCCTCTTTTCTCTTGGCATAGAGCATGTCAGAGACTTCTTCGAGAGCCATTTTCTGCTGGTACAAAGTATTCCAGTTGATGTGCTCTACAGCGGAACGCAGGGGAGTTAAGTGTTCTGTTTCTGTTACAGTGTTCGTTACGGTCATCCTTTATTTCTCCTTGTAGTGTTTAGTTACGATAAACGTCAGCAAAGCACCGCAAAATTCCAACAAAAAAAGCAGACCTCCAAACGGATAGTCTGCTTCTCAGAATTGTGAAATTATAGCGTATGTGTGCTGTTATCTATCATACAATTTTTATTGTATGCGTTTCGCACGAATACGCAATAACTATTTTTTAGAATTAAGAATCGGAATTTTCCGAACTGTGAACCTCCCCACCTAAGCCTTTCGGCTTAAATAGGGCTCCTCCGTGGGTTGTAGCCCCACGGTAAGTCTCTGCGTTACCCGAAGGTAGAGATACGACCCAAACTTAGCTTGCACTGTCTGACGGCAGTGGTCACCACATAAGGGTTAGTCTCCCGCAAAGTTCTCGCAACACGATACATCTACATCAGGCAGCTGCTTCAGGTTGAGTCTCTTTTGAAGTACTCAAAAAGTCATGCAGCTGTCTGAGAGAGTGTAAAGTGCATTGGGTTCTGCGCTCAATGTCAGGAACTTTAGCCTTACACTGAGACCATGCCTTTTTTGACATGGGTTTTATGATTTCGCGGATAAAATAGCGTGCGCCAATATTGTAGCAAGCATTCAAGTCCGCGTTATATTGCTTGCTGCTTTTGAAAGTAGCAAGCGCATGGTTATTTTGTGCGCGACTCACTTCGCCACTGCCATCATAGGCGAGTTTACTGGTTCCCCAAGCACAGATGCGCGAAATACGGATACCGCAGCGGTGCGCTTTATGTTCCGCATACTCTTGGATACCGTTTTTACGCCACATCTGAATTTTCTGTTTTTTAGAAGATGCTTTCTTGCCTTTGAAGTCTAAATGCTCAAAGACAATCACATCGACGGAATAGAGGACCGCGAATTCTACAATCGCTGCGGCAATCTTTTTGGACAATTCATTATTAACGCGCTTTGCATAGGGCCAAAAGTTATGCGCTTCACGGGACCCATGCAGCCTTTGGGACTTCTTGATGCGGTTAAGCACATGATACAGATGGTCTTTGTCACTTGGGAAGTTGATAAACTCCCTGGCAAGGATAGTTCCATCAGCAGTCATGATGCTGCATACCGCATCGGTATTGAGACCCAAATCGACTGCGCAGACACGCTGCTTATCGATAGGGGCATCACTCAGTTTAATATTTTCATCGAACGCAAAGCGCAGGCTGTATTTGCCGAAACGCTTTTCAAACATAGGAGCTGACGCACAGGCGTGCATCCAATATTTGCGCAAATAGGCAATATCCGTTTTACGCAGCGTGACTGTCGCCCATACCCAGTCGTTTTTGTAATAAACCTTCAAGCGGACGGTGCAGTGATTACTCAAAGCTGTCAGTTCATTTTGAGAGTTTTGCAGCTCGACAGCCTTGCGTTTTGCTTTTTCGATTTTCTTTTCTTCCGCTGTGAGTTCGTCTTTTGGCTTGGGATTCTTTACGACTTTCACCCTCTCAGGTGCGCCGTCTACAAGAAACATCTCGTCACGAAAAAAGGTGGGAAGTTCATTCCTGTTCACTTGAAGAGTAGGCTGTTTGTCCTTTTTGTCGGACATTTCCCAATTTGCCAAATTGCTGCGATAGCTGCTCACTGCACCAATAGCAGCTGTAATGGTTGCACGGCGCAGATAGCAAGGATACTTATAGAACTGCTTATCGAAATCAGGATACCTGGCTTCATGATTTTTGGTGCCATGAACCAGCTTGTCAATATAGCGCCGTTGCTCAAGGCTGCCTGTATCAATGCGTTTGACAGCCTCCCAGTTTTCATTGACAACACCAATCAGGTAGGCGAGCGCCTTGCGAAAAATTCGAACGGTCTCATTGAGATTTATGCTGCAGTTGACGATTCTTACCTGATAGCTGGATGTAATATTCAAAGCACTCACCTCCCTTGCGGTTCACTATAATTTTATAGTATCCAGTTCGCACAACCTGACAACACCATTATCAGAACGGAAAATAAAAAATCCTGACTCTTGTCCTTAAACACAAGCTAACCCCGCCTAAGCCTTACGGCTATAGACGGGGCGTGCGCTCTTCTTTATTCGTCAACGGAACCGGAATCAGCGTTTTCATCCACCGTGGAATCGTCACCAGATTCAGCGTCGGTGTTTTCTTCCGCGCTTGTATCCTGTTCGACAGTCGAATCACTGTTGACTGATGCGTATGTACCAGTCAAGATAACGGGAACTTCACCATAACCCAGATAACCGCTAATCAGGCTGCCGGAATTTTCGACTAGGTACTTGGTTTCTGTCATGTTCGGGAACAAGTAGATATCCTGAATCGTAGTGCCCTTCACATTAGCGCTGTCAAAGGTATCGTTGCACGCCGCAACAACACTATACCCGTCATAGTTCCAAACCAGATAGAAGTTCTTGCCGCCAATTTCAACATCATAATCTGCATCTCGGAAATCTTCAAAGGTACGATACTGCTTGCTGGAATTGAAAGCGACAGAATCGTTGTTTGTCCAGTAGAGACCGGACGGATTGCCAAACAAACCATACAGGAAGTTGAACTGTTCCTCCGGCTCTCCGTCGGTCGGATAGCCTTCGAGTTTATCCGGGGTGACAGACGAATAATAGAGGCCGTCAAGGAACGCATCGCCGATATTGATGCCATCATCATTGGCTGCACGACCGTCCAGCATCAAGGTCAGTGAACCGCCGTTATATCCAATCGGATAATAGTCGCAGCCATCTTCTTTGCTGGCAGTGTGAATTGAGAAATCGCTGATTTCCTTTTCTACGCCTTCGCCTGTGGATTCTGCATTGATTTCACCAATGACTGTATCGCCGTTTTCGAGTTCGTTCAGTTTCAGATATCCCTTTACAGGCAAATCTCGGACATCCTGTAATGCAACGTCCGTGATATCCAGCGTTTTGCCGGTATCAACACTTCGCAGCGAATAGAACTTGCTGCCGTCATCGTAAGACAAAGGACTCTGCCCCATCGGAATACCGTCCGGCCAGGTAGTGTCAGGATTGTCCAGCGTTCCGGGCGTGAAATCCGGGAGATTCGACAACAAAGACCAGGCATTGATGGGTTCCGGGGTCGGTTCTGCTGTCGGTTCCGGTGTTGCTGTTGCGGCAGCCTGTGCTGCTTCTGCGCTTGCTGCTGTGGCTGCCTGGTCTTTCCGTTCCTGAACCACAGCTGTGGCGCAGCCGGAAAGTGTCACGGCGAGTGCCATGGCAGCTGCGGTGATATTGATAATCTTTTTACTCATGCGCGTTTTGCCTCCTTATGTTTGCGGTTTTGCCTAATGCCGAGGAGTGAGAGACCCACCACGCCGATAAGCAAAGTGAGGAGTCCAAGTCCAAAAGCAAAGGCAATATATTGAATTACGTCGATGAGTTTAAGCCATTTTGCGACTGCAGCGCCTAAAACAATCAACAGGCCAAAGCAGCCGGTCAGATAAATGAGCAAGCCAAACTGTGCAGTTCTACTGAAAATCGATTCGAGTGTTTTCATGGAAGCTCCTTTCTACAAATTTCATGGTATGCAATTCGCAAGAACCTGCAATAGGAAAACAAAAAAAGCTGCCCAGCCGAAGCTGGACAGCTTGTGTGTTGTAGTATTTTAGCGTCTGTTGTCTCTCTCTTGTCTCCTGCGTTCGCGCTCCTCATACTCTTTTTTCTGATACTTGAGTCGTTCATTCAGCAGGAAGGAGTTTTCATCGCGAGTCATTTGCAGTTTTACCTCGTACCAGCAGCCGTAAAGAAAGGCTGCCAGAATGCAGAAGCCAACGATTTTGACTAAGAGGTTGAAAAGAACGTTCACAATAACCGGGAAAATATAGCCGATGGCTTTGGCGATAAGCAGGATGAGCCCACCGAAGACAACGATTTTTGCGATTGTCTGAACAACGGGCGGGAAATCGCCCAGGACTTTGGAAATGGTATCGTTAATTTTGGTGATGATATTAGTGTTTTTGCCACCGTTGTTATTATTTTCTGCCATGTCGGTTCCTCCTTTTTTGCGTTATTATAGCATATATCGGTACAAAACGCTACACCCCACATGAGGAATCTCGATGTTTAAGAAGTAGTGGTAAGAATTCCCCCTCCTTCAGGTGGGGGTTGTTGACGCAATGGCTCAACAAAAAATGCCGCCACCCTTTCGGATGACGGCAAGTGCCTTTATTTCTTGACGGGAATATTCTGGTCGAGAACCACATCAAAGCTGTAGTGCGGCATCTTAGATGCATCACCACCAGCAGCTTCAAGGGTCATGTAGAAGTCCTCGTCGTTCATTGCCTGCACGAGAGTATTCATCTCATCGCAGGTATGCTTCAACATCGGACCACGCTTGTTGCAGTACATCACAGCCGAAATGGGCTGAATGCCCTGCGCAACCATGCCATCCCAATGAGTCCGCAGCTCGGTTACGGACTTCAAAGTAGCAACGCCGCTCATAAAGTCGTAAATCCGGCAGTGGGACTCATCGATGTGTTCCAGAACGTCGATACGAGTCCGGTTTGCGTACAGGGGAAACTGGAGTTCAACTTCATTCCCAGTGTCAGCAACCAGACGATTGGCAAATTCCTGCGCATACTTTTCGAGGGTAAACGGCTCACTATCGAAAGGCTTTACGTTCTCGGCAATGGCGTCGAAAATCGTACGCCATCCCTTGTCGCTCAAGTCGATATTGGACTTGTTGGCAAGGGTGTTCAGGAATCCGCGCGGCAGGCCAGTGATATCGATAGCCACAACGCCGGTAAAGGCGTTAAAGGACGGGTGACGAACCCTATCCCAGATGGTATCGAACTGAGCCGTAGAAATAACGCGGTCACCGAGCTGAATATCCAAGCCCTGAGTGGGCATGTTGCACTGGTAGAAACGCTTCAAATCGTAACCGCCAGTAACCATACCCCGAGTTGCTTCGCTGTCAAGCAGGCCACATTCGACCTTGACAGGGATTTCATATCCCTCGTACTCCACAACAAAACGCTTATCCTGCCGCTTCTCCTTGTACGGCTGGAAAATAGGCTTGACGAGCACATCGCGGGTTTTGCCGTCAAACATACGATAATCGGGAATCAGGATACGGGCGGGAGCAACGCCGGTAGCATCAGGTGCCAGGTAGTTGCGGTACATGACACCAAAGTGCTCAGCCAGGCAGGTACGCAGTACATTCAGGCTGGTGACCCTGCTCTCAGCGCAGCTGCCGTTCTTGGTCAGCATGGTGCTGGCGGTGGCCTTGTCCATCTCCACATAAATGATGGTGGACGGTGCGCCAAGAGCCTTGAACTGCTCACGCATAACGATATCTTCCATAGGAATCTCTTCCTGCTCAGACATCGTCATGGTCGTGGCGAATGGGCCGTCAACGCGATGATAGGTGCTCTCGCCAGGCTCCTTGGAAGCGATGAACCAGGGATACTTGTTGCGGGTAGCAACAAGGATGAAGTTGTTCAAGCCAACGCCGTGGATGCACAGCGGGCCTTCATTGGTATGGTCGTTACCGAACTGCAGGCATTCCGGCAGCTTCTCCTTGGACATTCCTTTACCCCAGTCGGCAATAACCATACCAATTAGGTTTTTGTCATGTCCTTTAACGATAGCGACCAGCATGCTGATGAGGCCGATAGCGTTGGAAAAGCCGTTGTCAATCGTTTCATCTGCAGCAGCGCACATGGGTAAGTTCTGGCGAGATACTGCATCAAAGTACTTATCAGTGAGGCCAACATTGAACTTAACGTTATTATTCTTTTTAGCCATAATATAACCCCTTAACGTGGGGCTGCCGTGCTGCTCTCGAATTTATCTCCACAGCAATGTGAGCCCCATATATCGGGGATGTTATTATTCTTTTTTGTTGTTTGTTTTGCAGGAGCCGCTGGCGATATCAGAAATCGCTTCTTTGACAGCTCCGAAAACGTCAGCTGATTTCAGAAAGTCTTCGGTCAATCCTTTGATGTGGCTGTAGTTTTTGAAGACTTTCTTGACAAGAAATGCGCCAGCGATTGATACTACTGCCAAAAGCAGCAGAAATTTCGCGGCATCGGTCAGTTTCACTTGCTCCAGCAGGAGCGCGAGTATCACACCATCTTTGCTCAGCTAGGTCTTAATTAGACCGTGAACGAATGAACCATAGCTAACTGCATATTGCTTAGCTTTGGCTTCGTGGTTGCTAATGATGGTGTCTACTCGCTAAATTATGTTTCGAATCATAGTAATGTCCTCCTTGAAGGTTTGTAATTGTTATACGGTATATATAAATACGCTCTTAACGCGGCGTTCGCGTGCAGGAACATTTATATAAACACATTGACGCTGTGTACGCGTGCTATGTTGATTAGCATAGCAATTCTATATAATCAGCCTTTCCTTCGGCTGTCAGAAGTCCACATTCCGTGGGATGAATCTATATTAAACGCAGAAAATCTGCGGGAATCCTCAAAAAAAGAAGAAGGACAGAAACCCAATATGGGCATCTGTCCTTCTTCCAGGAGGAATATGAACTATGGCAAATCAATGATATCTCTGTTACATTATCTATTCTATGGGTATCGCACACACCGTCAAGAAGCTGTATAAACTTTTTTGAAAAAAGTTTGCACGCGTGTTAGTGGCTTTTTAGAATGTTACAACATCGTGCAAAGTCGTGCAACATTGTGTTTAGTTCTCCGATACAGAGCAAACAAAAGATACTGTACCACTCCAATCACCTGGAGTCAGATTTGCTTTCACCGTATAGTTCGAGGTGATACTGGCTAAGGCGTCGTCACGGTTCCACACTGCTTTGGGAGTTTCCACGCTCGCAAGCACATCCGCCGCCTTGTTGCTTTTCATGGTGGGAGGCGTTGTGCTGACATTGACTTCCTGCGATAGGCCGATGTCGCCTTTCACCATCACGGGCAAAGTCGCTGTCTTTTCACCGCTGCCAGCATTCCCGCCTAAAGTTACGCTCTCAGGCACAATGAGCGAATACAGCGTGGGTACATATGCCTCAACCGTTGTGGAGGCGGGTGTCACACCGTTTACAACGGAATTATACGAGTCCTCGATAAAATACGGGTATAGGTCAACGGTCACATTGCTCTGCTCAAGCTGAGCATCCACGCCGAGATATTTTGCCACGGTTTTTCCAGTTGCGCTTGCTGCGAGCTCCTCGCTCCAGTTTGTGTCCACCACCATCACGGAACTGTCTTTGGACCCAACTTTCCAGCGATTGCTGGCTTTGTATCTTGCTTTTGTGAAGCGGCCGACATCCAGAATACCGTACTCTGCATGGGTATACGCTGTGTCATAGGCGGTAGATTCCGATTCAACGATGTCAAGGTTCGTACAGCTGTTGACTGCATTTGCGCAATAGGAATGCCATGTCTGAGCACCGTCGTTGTGATAGTTAATGGTGATGGTATAGGCAGTCCAATGAGCATATACAATGGTATCGCTGCTGCCCATGACCGTGGATTCAGATACTTTATTTCCGCCATCCGATGCGGTATACCACCCAAGAAACTCATAGCCTTTTCGACTTGGAACAGGAAGCGTACCATATTTATGCGATTCGGGAATATCGATGGACGATTCAGAGATGAAATAGGAGTCGTCTGTGCAGTTTGGGTTAAAGGTTAGGGTGTGTTGAGTTATAGTTTCGACAGCAGCATTCTGAGTTGTAAAGCTCTCGGCATATACTGTAGCTGGCATTGCGGCGCAAACAACAAATGCACAAAAAATTAAGAATTTGAGCTTTTTGAGCATCGACGACATGCTCCTTTCGTATGTTCGTACTTTTATTATCGGGGAATCGCAAATAAAGTCAAAAAGAAAAAGCCGCTCACCCTGTGAAGGGCAAGCGGCAAGAGGTTAAGATTTGATGTACAAGGACGTTCCCTTAAACGGATTCAAGAGACCGGGCTTATACTTAGTGTGGACATACTCTGCGATTTCAGCGTCCGGCATGGTGTTCAGAATATCAAGCCAGCATTCGGCATTGATTCCCATGAGACCACCCATGCCAAGTGCATTTTCACAGAGCTTAATGTCAGAGGCAAATGCGCTGTGAAATTCACAGGACTCCGCAGCCTTAACGATGCGGTCAAAGTCGTACATACCGTGACCTCCTCTCACAGACACATTGCTTTAAGGTCATCCTCACTCAGAACGGGCACGCCCAGAGCGTTTGCCTTATCGAGCTTGGAACCGGCAGCTTCACCTGCAACAAGATAGCTCGTCTTCTTGGAGACACTTCCGGAGACTTTGCCGCCATGCGCTTCGATATAAGTCTTGGCTTCATCGCGGCTCATGGAAGGCAGTGTACCGGTAATAACGAATGTCTTGCCAGCGAGCGGCGCAGACTCATCATTGGCACCTGCCGGAGTATGGTAGTCAAGATTGACACCGGCATCATGCAAGGTATTGACTTCCTGCTTAAACTCAGCGCTGGAAAGCATCGCATCGAGCGCAGCATAGATAGCGTCAGAGAAACCGGGAATGTTGCACTCCTTGATGGTATCTACATTGAGCGTGGACAGTGTCAGAAGGTTGCCCTTCGTAGCCTTGCACTGAGTAAACAGCGCACGAGCAACATGACCGCCGATGAGACGGTAGCCAAGGCCCTTGAGGACGCGGTCGGCATTCTGCTCCTTGGACTTTTCGATGGCAGCAAGAACCTTCTTGGCAATCTTCGCGCCATACATGTTGGTCAGTTCACCTTCCTCCTCATAGAGCCAGTACAGGTCAACGGGGTTCTCAATGAACCGGCTGTCAACCAAGTCCTGAATCATCTGAGGACCAAGTCCCTTGATGTCCATGCAGGGTTTCGAGGCAAAGTGAATGACACGATTCACGGTCTTTGCAGGGCAGGTGTCGTTCGTGCAGTACAGGTCCACAGAACCGTTGACGGGCGCGATAGGCGCACCGCAAACGGGGCAGACCTGCTTCGCCATGTCATAAGGCACAGCGTCTGCAGGACGCTTTTCCAACTCCACCATTGTGATTTTCGGGATGATGTCGCCGGACTTATGCAGGACGATAGTATCGCCGATGCGGATGTCCAGCGCCTTGATGAAGTTGGCGTTGTTGAGCGTTGCACGCTCCACACGGGTTCCGGCAAGCTGCACGGGGTCAAAGACCGCGACAGGAGTGATGCGACCAGTACGGCCTGTCTGCAACTGAATGCTGCGCAGGATAGTCCCCTTTTCTTCGGCGGGATACTTGAACGCCACAGCCCATTTCGGGGTCTTGGTGCGCTCGCCCATCTTCTGGCGAATGCTCAGTTCATCGACTTTGATGACTGCGCCGTCAATCGGGTAATCGATATCATAGCGTTTTTTCTCAATGTCGTGAATGGCTGCCAAGATGCTATCAATGTCATTGCAATGAGCGTAATAGGTGGTCTTAAAACCGCAGATGTCACGCAGATAGTTCAGCTGGTCACAATGATACGGGCTGAACTGTGCTGCATCACCATTGTTGACGCTCTGAACATTGAAAACGAACACCTGCAGATTGCGTTCCCGTGCAATAGACGGGTCAGCCTGACGCAGAGAGCCAGCAGCGCAGTTGCGGGGATTCGCAAAGAGCTTCTTCCCTGCTTCCGCCTGCTTTGCATTGGCTGCTTCAAAGTCCTTTTCCGACATATAGCACTCGCCACGGAGTTCGATTTTGCCGATACCCTTGGGCAGCTCGATGCTGCGAGGCAGGCAAGTGAGGGCTGCGACATTGGCGGTCACATCCTCACCGACATGGCCGTCACCGCGCGTCGAAGCTTGGGTCAGATAGGCAAGACCATCGTCAGAACGTTCGTAGACAAGAGACAAGCTCAGACCGTCGATTTTGCGCTCCACAGAGAAGGTCACATCGGAGTATTCAGCTTTCACCGAATCCACAAAGCTGCGGACCTCATCATCGGAAAACACATCAAGCAGAGAAAGCATCGGTACACGGTGTTCAACCGGAATACCGAGAACACGCTTGCCGCCAACAACCTGTGTAGGGCTGTCAGCGGTCACGAACTCAGGATGTGCCGCTTCGATATCACGAATCTCGTGCATCACGGAATCGTATTCCTCATCCGTTACAACCGGAGCATCCTGCTCATAGTAGGCGGCACTCCATTCTTTGGCTTTGGTGCAGAGATTATTATAATGTTCCTTGATGGAAGAAATAGACATGTTGTTAGACATAACATTTTACCACACATATGTATTGTTTTGTTTTTTGTGAACCTCCTCACCTAAGCCTTACGGCTATAGACGGGGCGTGCGCTCTTCATAGTTCATCAAAGGGTAATGGTTTGAGATTCCGTTGTGGCCTGGCTGACATCTTCAATACCATCCACGAAAACTGTTGTTCTGATAAGGATACGGAAAGGAACGCCCTTTTGCCAGGTGGTGTTTGCACGGAGTTCATCCACCAGGCCAATCAGTGCCTGCATCTTGAGCATTTCGATGGTATAGCGAGTCGGAATCATGGTTCGGGTCGTCTCGAGATAAAAATGCCGATTTTTCTCATTGTATCCGAGAGAATCGTTCGTAACATCCATTTTTGCAACAACGGTGTAATCGCTCTGCGGGACATCGTTGAACGGCGTGAGAGAATCATTGAGAATCTGCATGCGAGCGTCGAACTCTTTGATGATGCGAGCCTTCTCTTTCTCATAAATCTCGTCTGCCTGTCGAACCTGCTCCCGATAGCACTTCACGCACTCTTCTTTCGTGTAGAAGATGTTGACGGAAGTGCCGGAGCAGCAGCGATACCCGGTGTTGTCCAATGGGGCAATGACGGTTGAAGAAATCTTACCCCGATTTACCGGCCGAAAATAGACCGGAGAATAATAGATGGTTTTGCTCGTTTCTTTTGCGTCCGTTACAACAACCGGGGTAGGCTTGATGTTACGAATCGGCTTTTTGGTCGGGTCTGCATTTGCGCGATAATCGCAAATCCAAGCCATTTTGCCGATGACGTTTTCAAGACCTTCGGCGTAATCGTACATACCGAGGTCGTTTGTCTGGCGTGGAGGATAATTTTCTCCGGAGCCTTTAATCATCAGCTTGACGCCGTTTTCTGTGAGATATTCGTTTAATTTCATATTTTTTCCTTTCTGTGATTTGTGGTTGAGTTCAGCGGGCGTTTGTGAGTACGGCAACAACCAGCTCCTCGTAGTCTTCGATGGCACAGTAGATGTCAGCGAAACCATAGGCGTGGCCACGGTCGTAGGCTTTTTGCCAGAGGATGGTTGCAGCCTTTTTGGAAATGCTGCGTTTCGTTTCGGCTTTGATGTCTTCCTGAATTTGAAGTTCGATAGCTTCCGAGATGTGTTCGATTTCTGCATTCTGCGCCTTCTTCAGCCGAGAGCATTCCGCATCCCAGGCTTTCTGTCGGCGAACGACCTCTTCCCTGTTCCAGCGCACCGATTTCTCTTCGTCGATGATTTCACCGTCTTTCGGGCGTTTAGAGTTGGGCTTAGTAGGTCTCTTCCAAGCGGTTTCAAGTCGGTTGCCAAGAGCCGTCCATATACTACCCATTATAACACTCCTTTTTTTTGTACGCAAAAAGGCGAACCTCCCGGTGTGGGAAGTCCGCCTTAAAGCGAAGTGTGAATTGTACGAGCACACAGTGTGCTTAGTAGATGGTATCTATCGTACAAGCTAAATTATACGGGTCTCGCACGAAAGCGCAAGATTATTCATCCATTGCTACAGTCACCAAACAGCAAATTATATGCTTTTTCGATTTCAGAATCAGACATGGCCTTCCCTTTTTCTTCAATGCTGTGCAGAATTAGAGTCTTGTCGCTCTCCTCATCCGGCACGAAGCCAAGAATCACATCCAGCTTGTTGCGATTCTCGTCCTGTGCAAGATACTCTTTGATTTCGGACCACTGCGCATCGCGCTGGTTCAGAGCGTCAACGTTCTGGACACAGAACGGGTACTCACTTTGCGGCATAGAACCAGCAAGGTATTTGGTATCGTCGCAATACATCTTGATAAGCCGGACAATATAGTTCCGCTCTGCTTTGGTTCTTGCAGTCAGAATGTTGCTTACGCTCTGGTACTTGTAGTTATCCCCAACAGCTTCCAACGACTCTGCAATCTGTCGAAAACTCAGCATTTCGTTCGTGGCCTTGTCATGCTGCGACACGGTGGAAGCATAGTATCCTTGTTCCGTTTCGTTTGCTTCTACCACGGCAGCGAGATTCGAGTCAATATGGATGAGCCGTTCACTGTTATCCCCTTGCGCACGAATTGTGTTGTTCACTTTCGCAATCCAACTGTCAGTTTCCGTAGCATCATCGCCCGCATAGAGGTAGGTTACAATATCCGGGTTAGTAGGGTTCGGAAGCTCCGCACAAGCCAAGGTCAGATTTCGCCCGTATTCTTTTGCCTGAAGGTACATGTTCGGATAATCGTCTTGTATTGTCTGAGCGATTGCCTCAACCTCGGCCTCGTCTTTTTCAATGACAAGGCCGACAGTGGCTACCTGCTCTTCAATGTTGAGCTGCTTCAAAATATCCTCAAGGTCGAATACAATAGCTTCTTTGTTGTTTGTATAGAATCGGATTTTCATAGATTTTCCTCCTGGCAACAATAAAAAAGGCAGGCCCTCGGTTGGAAGGTCTGCCAAAAAACAGTTTGAGAATTGCAAAAAAGGTCATTGTGCGGCTTTGACAGCTGCGTTTATCATTGTGTAGGCAATATCCAGGAGCCGAAACGCAAGAACTCCAAAAGATAATGCTACCAGCAAAAAGCAAAACACAAATTTTTGTTTGTTCTCACCCTGGAAATAGTACATTCCAAAGCAGGACGCGATGAGAACGCAGAGAAACACAACGACCCAAATAATATTAGCCATTGTCCTGATTTTGATTCTGTTGAGTCGGTGGTGTCTTGACTTCAGCAGGAGCATTCGGAGTCTGATACTGAACATTCTGGCTCGGCTCTTTGGGAGTTTCGGGAGCCTGGTACTGAACAGTACTGGGGTTGTTCTGCTGTTCGGCTTTCTTTTCCTCATATTTGGTCTTGAGCTGAGAATAGGAATAGCCATCCTGCGGGATACCGTGATACTCATAATGGCCGAAAGCAAGAATCATGTTGAACACCGGATTCAGAAGGCAAAGACCAATCGTGAAACCAATACCTTCACCGAACGCAACAGCTTTCTTGTAGTTGGTGATAGCACCGATGATGAGAGCAACGACCAGGAACAGATTGCCGAGCAGCGGGATACCGGACAAAAGGCTCAGCACGACCGGAATCAGAAACAACCAGCCGTTCCCCCAGTAAATGTTGAATTCGATGTAGTTGCTGTAGAACGGGACGATGGATGCCCAGCCAGGCTGCCCGGCCTTCTCAAAAATTTTCCAATTGGCGACGATTTTGAGCACAAAATACGCTACCACCAGAAGAATCACCGTATAGAGCATACCGCCCAAAAGATTCAATGCGCTGTAAGAATTGTACATTTTATATTCTCCTCTTCCGGCATATGAAGCCGGTTTATTCCTTCGTTTCGTTTTTTAGCTGCCGCTGCCGTTCTGCAAGTTCTTTGCCGCGTCTGACCAGTTCCGCATATTGCTCTTTAGTCAACTTGCGAGGCGGCTTGATTTTGACCCATTTCTTGGGCAAATCCACTTCTACACACCAATCCTTGTTTCGCGTGATTTTAACAGCATCAGGATACTCTTTGGCAAGCTCTTTCAGCTGTGCCATACGAACTTTATTGCAGGTGTAGTAAGACGCTTTCTTCTCTGCATCGTTGAACGTGATGATGGTTTCGCGTTCCCAGGGCCCATCGGATGCTTGCGCAGCCACTTTCTTGTCAGACATTTTTTCACCACCTAATCGAATAAAATTGCCGATACAGCCGGACCTTCACAGATATATCCGCTCGCTTCGGCCCATTTCGGCGTCATAAGTTTGCCATTTGCTTTTACAAGCACCATCTTCCGAGCAGAGGCATTCAGGAATTCTGCCGGAGCCCAGTTGTTTTGTACAACGACGATAGCGTTGTCGTCTGCGTTCTCAAGCATATGCTTCAGCTCTTTTACCGTCACCGTGTCACCTTCCGTTCAACACATCATCCAGTGCCTGCAAGAAAACTCTGGATTCCTCATTGATTCCGCCGCGACACAGAACTTTCGCAATATCATCAAATCCTACCAAGTACATATTTTCTTCACCCATGTACCCTTGCGGCCAGGGAACCGCATAGTAGTTGTGCGGAACAGAACTTGTGTCATAGCCGACCACAATATATTTCTGGTCTGCAACATTTTTCACCGTCAGGATAGTCCCAAGCGGTAACGCGTCTTTCATGGAATGAGTAGTTGCAGGCATGATTCTCTGAATTTTCAAAACAGCACCTCCCTAATTTTCATTTTATGAGACTCGCACATTTGCGCAAGGAAACTGAAAACAAAAAAAGCGGCCGCTCCAAAAGGAACGACCGCAAAGATACGAGTCAGATATTATTCATGGGAATCAGCTTTCCTGAAATCAGAAAGTTGATTCTCAGTGGAACACTGCACGAAAGGAATTCCCTTGCGCGAATTCACAAAAACGTCTGTGGTCGCAAACGCATTGCCAAAACTCATGTCACAGAAGACGACGTGAGAACTTTCGTCACCAGATGCACGGGGTGCAAAGCTGGTACATGCAAACCAATCCAATTCATCCTGCCCCTGTTCATCATAAAGATAAATGACGGGAGCCGGAATGTTGGGCGTCGGCATAGCCAGTGAGCCAACCTGCATTTCATTGACGCAGAGGTCGATGGGCGGGTTCCCGTTCTGATAATCCCATTTGGGGTATGACTGAGCCCTGATGGTGGTGTCGCCATCATCTACCTCGATGCCAAGAGCAGCGATATCGAATGGAATACCGAGCTTTTCCTTGATTTCTTCCGGGGTGAAAGTTAGGAGCTTACCGTGTTCGCCTTGGATGTAGAGTTTCATGGCTTACTTTTCCTCCTTTTTTTTGTCGGCGTTCAGAATCTTTTCCAGAACGTCGTTATAAAAATCGTCAAGGAACAGACCGGTTTCTTCATCCGCTTCCGGAGCAGTGAAAACACCGTCTCCTTCAGCTGAATCCTGTACAGCGTCGAAGACACCGATTGTGCCCCAAAGTTCATCGGCCAGAAGGTCATAGCCGAGGTCCTTCACTTTTGCCGACAAGTCAATCAGCAGCATTTTCTGCCGAAAGAACTCGTTCATATCCAAGCCAATGTAGGGTTTCGCTGCAACATTGTTTTTCTGAGACTTTACTTTGAAAATGCCCCAGTCAAAGTTGCTGTCTGCGCCGTACATATACCCGGACGCAAGGCAGAAACCGTCTGCTGCACTGTCCTCAACGTTGATACCGACTTCATAATCGCTGCCGGAATCCTCGTCAAGGTCAATCGCATAACCTGTTGCCTTTTCGTACTCTGCCTCAATGTCAGTTTTCATGGCTGCCAGTAGAGCGTTGAAATCGGTATTCTGGGAAAGCAAGTTCATGCTTTCGCCTTCCTGGTTTTTAATGAGAACGTACATAGTATTTACCTCCTAACAATCAAATCATGCTATCAGACAATTTGTCGATAGCTGCCGTGATGGCATCGTTTTCCATCTGAGCAATACGCTCAAACAAATGAGACCAGTCGATGGCATCATAGACACGCTTGACAAACGCATCATAGGTGCCACCGGCCTTCATCATTTCAATTTCAGACTCATAGCAGCCGGACTCCTCAAGTATGAACTTGATATCGTCGGTTGGGTTGATTTGTATTGTTGCTTCGTACTCATTCATTTTGATTATTTCCTTTCTTTTATACGCAAAAAGGCGAACCACCCAAATGGGAAGTTCGCCTAAAGCGCATTGTTAAGTGTGCGAAGGGCAGGGTGCCTTTTCAATAACTGTTATCTATCGTACATTTTTGATTATAGGCCGTTCGCATAAATCCGCAACAAAAAACCGCCACCCAAATGGGCAGCGGTAATGAAAAATTAAATTTCAGCGCAGAACATCGCGAGTTTCTGCCACAGCAAATAGGTGCTGTATCTCATGCGTACCTTTTCAGGAACACCAGTAACCAAACACCATTTGTGAGCAGTGGCTTTGATGCGGGGAATCTGCCTCTGTTCGGCTTCGGTAAACGTCTTGCTGTATAGTCTGCGACGGCGTCCGGAATTCCAAAAGGCTCCTTCCATCGTTTCGCAAATCAGAGCGTACGCCAAATAGCTTTGGGCTTCTTCGTGAGTCAATGTAACCATCGTTTTCATGGCTGTTACCCTGCCTTTCTCTCATTGCGAGCCATGTGCAATGCATAATCAAGAGCATCGGGGTCATCGGCCAAGAATTTGGCTTCCCGAATCGTACCAAACTTCGGGTGCTTCACGATTGGATATTTATCAAAGACTTCCCGTTCCTGAATGAGCGTGCCATTCTTGTATATTACCTCAACGTTATGGGACGGAACCGCGTAATGACGGATGCGGTCACATTCGCCCTTATAGTTGATAGGAGTGATACAGCCGATAGGCTTTCTCTCTTCCATCCCTGTAACGGTGACTAGAAAAGCCTTAATGGTTCGAGCTTCATCTTCCGTATTTTCATCGTAGTACTTGAATGTATTGAACATCGAAGTACCTACTTTGTAAGCATCTTCTTCGAGACAAAGATACGTTCCGTTGTAACGGCAGAACCAGAGCATTGGCACCGCTTTTCCAGTTTCCTGTGCTTCTTTTGCATAGCGCTTGAAAATCTTTATGTCCAGCTTGAAATCCTCGGTGTAATGCTTCACCGTGCTTTTCACGATGAGTTTCAGGAAATCACAGATGGAAATAGCGGTCATAGTCATATTGGAAGTCATAATAAAATCTCCTTTTTAGTCAACCATAACTTTAGAAATATTCATGTCATAGCGGTTGAATTTAGAAATATAGTCAAAAATGGTATTTACTTGAGCTTTTGTTGCGGTTTTGGTCTCATCCATATCGAGGAATGTATTGCCCATCGAAGGATTACGAATGGCAATCCAACCGCGTTTATATAGGAAATCGAGACCCTTGCCGCTCCAGTCATACGCCATATTGAGAACTTCATGGTCAGAAAGACCAAACGCTTCTCGATTGCGCATGATGATGCGGCCAGCCAGGGCAGCGTGCTCGCCAAACTCGCAGGCATACCAGGTGCCATCGGGAGCAATCAGACCATATTCGGTCAGCTGATGCTGAATGGGTCTATCACTGATATAGCTGTTGTACAGTCGCTGACGGCGTTCAACGGATGTGCCTTTCATGTTTGCTTCAATCCAAGAGGCAAGCTTGGTCCAAAAATCGGTTTTGTAGAATTCCGGGTTGGATTCCTGCTCAGGAAGCGGTTCGCCGTTGAATTCTGCCACAAGGTCAGGACGGTTGAGCAGCCACGCACCATTGTTAAAGGCATCGGGGTAACCCGCATCGCCAATAACATAGTCCTTGATGCTGTCATAGCTATAATCGATATAATGACGCTCTACATCCTTACAAAGCGTATCATAATCGAATGACATAGCGAAACGGTCGATGTACTTGAGTGGATGCACAATCATATCCTCACGAATCTGACTGACCAGCATTTTGTGTTGAAGCTCCTCAACCTTCTGCCCGAGGGAACGAACACGAACATTGTCATCGACAAGTTCAAACTCATTGATACCAACAAGTTTTTTCCGGCCTTCGATAATGTCCTGGCAAACATGCCTTTTTTCTTCCTCGTTGCCACCCATCATGCAGGAGAGCAGCAGCTCCTCACACTTTTTATACGGCTTGTCCATATTCCAGAACCAGTCACGTGCAATGGCGGTGAGGAACTCACCATCCATACTGAAATGTAGTTGTTCACCCATGTTGGGTAACCTCCTCAATTGTTATGTGTTGTTCTCGACAAAGTCTTCGCATTCCTCGCTGGTCAAAACCACGCCAAAATAGGCAACACGCTTGACGGTGGTTTCCCACACGCGAACGGTGCGTGCCATTGGCTGAACGACCCAGGAATGACAGCGCCAGAGCCCGTCTTCGGAAAGAGCATACCCCGTTGCAATAAAGCACCGGTCTTTGTTTTTATACCAAAGCCGTGCAGAATTGTAATGGCACTGGCAATCCTGGCCTTTCCTCATATAGCTGCTGCCATAAAAGAACCGGCCGCGTTCAAGGATTTTTGGTGCATCTTCATCGAACATCGTCATGCAGACTTCATCCCCGCCAAATGTGAGGATTTTGTCATGCAGCTTCTTCATAGCATCGAGCGTTTGAGTATCGAAACCAGAAGAGGTGTTGTAAATCTGGCTTTTGGTAAGTCGCATTTTCCAATCCTCGTTCATTGGGTTCCAATGAATCGGCGCGGACATCTGGTCAGGGGTCGTAATAGGTTTCAGACTGTTCCAGCCTTTCGTGCTCATTCCAACCCCTCCTCACGAGAACGCAAGCAACTCAGAATCTTTGAGTGCAGTTGATAGCGATTATCGCCGCTTGGCACGGAGTTACCGAGGTTTTTGGATACGAGAAGTTCGTCGAACGCCTTCAAAATTTTAGAAGTAATGACCGGCTTTCCCTGCGCACTCATGTGACTCAGCCAGAACTCGACATCCTCAACGAGATGCCAATATTCCATGCCGTACAGCATCGCGCCGCTTTCATTGTCTTTCCGTTCCCGCTCCTCATCTGCATCATCGCAAACGATGCAAATACCGTTTTCGTCGAGATAGTTCTCGAAGATATCGCAGATATCGGAGGCAACAGAACGGATATCGGAATTTGCCTTCACCTCAGGTTCATGCTGGACGGCTTCAACTTTGTACTCGATACTGTCGTGACGAAGTGACTCTTCGATGCCATCAAAAACGATGTCCGCGCAGTCGTTATCATCCCGACACGCTTCGAAAATGTTTTTGACGGATTCGATTGCCTCTTTGGAATCGGAGTTTCCCTCAACAGAGAACTCCAAAGGAACCAAGGCAACAACTTTGTATTTATTCTTCATGATTTTTTCTCCTTAGTTTAACAGGATGCCGCAGCATTTGTTCAAGGCAAGTACGCTTGCAGCGAGAACAGCAACCTTCTCAAAGGTAATGCTCTCCGCAATTGCACAGACGCTCATAACAATGAGCAGAACAGCTGCCACAGCAGATACTATTACTATCTGACTTTTGATGCCGGTTTTCATAAGCTTTTTCTCTTTCTGTTTATGCCCTTATCGGAGCATATCAATGATTTTTCCAACCAACTCATCATTGGTCACGAACTGATTACGTCCTTTTGCACCGAGCGATACAGAGGAGTAATCTTTCATACTGGCGGCATAGCGAACCAGGTTCTTGTCAGACAAGGGCTGATAGCAACTCTTTTCAGTGCTGACGTAAACGCACTTATTGTTGAGAACGTTCTGAATGTGGCCAGAGCAGCCAACACGCTTACCGTTGATGATGATGTTGTGTAGGTTATGGGTTAGCATAAGGTCTTTGCTTTCGGTTTCTTTTACCTTTAACTGGTTCAAGAGTTTTCGGGACAGATAAACGGTTGTTTTCATTGTGATTTCCTCCTAATTCAAATGAAGTATTTGTAAGCGGCAGTTAAGCGTTTGCGGTACAGGTCTAACGTGGTCAGCCCTCCTGCATAGACTTTGCGGGATGAGATTATCACGTTGGTTCCTGCTTCCATATGTGAGAAGAACATCGAAAGGCAATCTTCCAGGCTGTCGCTTGTAGTAAGAGTTTCGTACACCGGATACGAGTATTTGGCGGCCTTGCTGTATGTGCTATTGAGCTCATACACGAAGAACATCACCTGTCCCGTAACGGTGTTGGGGTCATAGCCATTGCCATAACACCAGTTGAAAAGGTCTGTCTTTCGGCTATAAGTCCATTGCAGGAGTCCATAGCCGCCATCCGAAGGGTTTTCGGCCGAGGCTTTAAGACCGCTTTCCATCGACATGCAGCCCATCACTGCGGCAGTACCGGCCTTGGAAAGACCCACATCCCGCAATGCTGTGTAGATGGCGTACTCATTGTCAGAAAGGTTCTGAGGAATCGTGTTCGTCACAGGTTCTTCTGCAGGTTCCACCGCAGTCTCTGCCGTCTCTACAGAGGGCTCAGATTCAGGCTCCGTCTCAGTCGTTTCCGGTTCAGGTACAGGCAGTACCGGCGCGAAAGGCGGCTGAGCGTTGAGCTCCCGAAGATGGACCTCCAACGGCGTGACATACTCGATATCGGAATCGTTAGCTGTCTTTACCGGCGTAGCATACGCAGGCGTCGAGAAAAAGCAGGCTATGCAGCCGATAATGGTGATAACGCTGAGCATGAAAGCGATGGTTCCGGCATAGAATTTCAATTTGTCGTTCATTGTGATTACTCCTTCAAATAAAGTTCCCGCCGACAATAACTGTCTGGCGGGATGTGATAGATGTTCGGTTGTTGGAAAAACTTCATGCTTCACGAACTACGATGGCGGTATATCCGCTGTTGGCAAGATACCGATACGCTGCATCATAGGCGTCGCTGAGCGTTTGGGCTTTAACATACCCGATAAAATCGAAGCAGATAACCATGCCGGAAAAACCTGGGTTACCGGCATAGATGGCGAAGCGGGTATTTTTCGGAGTAAAATGTTTGGAAATAGACATAGCGGACCTCCTTATCAGTCGCTGTTAAAATGGGTGGATGACGGCTTCCTGAAAACAAAAAAGGCAGGCCCATCGTGAAGATGAGTCTGCCTTGAATGAGAACAGAATTATGAATTGTACGAGCACGCAGTGTGCCAAGTGGATGTTATCTGTCGTACAACTTTTATATTATGGAATTCGCAAGGATACGCAAGAGCTTTTGATGTGCTTCTTTTTCAGGCTTCGTTAAGCCATTTCTGAGTGATATCCATGATTTGATTCTGAAATTCCGGGTCCGGCAAGGTTTTGCTGTCTGCCCAAATTGAGTTACGGACGATTGGGTAATTGTATACAACGCCGTCAACGATATAGGGCCAAAGCACCACTTCGCCGCCCACAAGCCAAAGTTTCTGGATTTTGACGGGTTTCTCGTATCTTGTGAGCCAGCATTCACTGGTCACGACAGAATCCGCCACATATCTCTGTGTTTCTTCCTCGGTCAAGAGATTCGGGTCTTCGTCCTTGATGTTGTACATTCGGACAATGAACGGTAACGGCATGTCCTTAGAATATTTCTTGTTCTGACGCAGCTCAGCGAGCAGGAATTTTGAGACAAAATGCGCAATCCCAATACTGGTCAGGCAGTCATCGAGGGTGTGCCCAAGACAAATTCTTGGGATTTCCTGGTCCTCCCCTTTCATCCGATTCGTAGGTATCTGTGGAATGACATCGTCCGGCAGGTATCCGGTATCTGCCATGATATGATAAAGAATCATTGATGTTTCCTCCTGAAACAAAAAAATAGCAGGCCCTCAAGAATCGAGAGTCTGCTTTGTTTGCACGATGAATCATTCATTCGAGTGTGCTTTTATCGTGCAGTTGATATTTTGTTTGGCTTGTACACGCAGCCAGCCCAAACAGACATCGTTCAGAACGTCTTGCTATCGGGAATCCGTAGATACATCCAGGACTGTGGTGCTCGCTTAACGCCGAGTTCTCGCAGCGACATATCTATAGATTGGACATCAGAAACCTTCCAGCAATAAAGAGTGCCGGACTTATTGCCGTATGCAATCAGCTCATTTGCGGTAAGGCAGCTGTCCTTCACGAATTGAGCGGTCTTTTCGGTCACTTCCGTGCCAATAGCATACGCCGGAAGCTCACGCAGGCAATCGAGTGTATTGATGTCACGGCAAACAAATGCGGCAGTCACTTTTCCAGCACCACCGTCAGCTTTGGTTTCGTAGCAAAATACTATAAAAGGATAGCTAATTTCCCACGGCATAGTTTTTCGGACCTCAATAGTCTTTTCTCCACTCAGAATTTTTTCAAGCCATTGCTTCTTAATGCTGAGAAGAACGGCTTTATTCGAGTTGATTTCAAGGGCTTTATTGATATTTGAATTAAGCATTGTTATGCTCCTTTCACACTTCGGGTATTTTTTATTTTTGGTGGGATTCCTTACTGACGCAAGCCCACGACTTTAGTCGTTGGTTATTGACTTGTTTTTGGAGCGTCACCATTTATGGAACGGGTTCAAAAGTCCAGGACGATATTCGTTATCGACATACATCTTGATGTCGTTATCGTCCAGGGCATCCAAAATGTTCATCCAGCATTCCGCTTCGACGTGCATCTCGCCGTCCATTTTCAAGGCCCTGTCGCACTGAACTAAGTCTGCGCGAAAAGAATTCACATAGAAGCAATCTTTTGCGGCAGCCGCGAACCTGGTAAAGCTGTTCTTGGTATTTGTGGTCATAGTATTCATCCTTTCTGAAATATTTTTGTTTCTAATCAATACATACAAAAAAAGAAGCAGGCCCTCAAAAGAGAGTCTGCTTACTTGTGCGTGACAGATTGTTAATTTAATGTTCAATTAGGAGGTGAGTGATGGTATCTGTTATGCAATTATTATTTTAGGCGGTTCGCACATTTGTGCAAGTGGCTTTTTTAGCTTCGTTTGTTTTTGGCATCGCGTTGGTCCAGCCCTTAGATTTGTGTTTTTCAGGGGCATCATTTTTTGCTTGTTTGCGAATACTTTGTAGTTTGCTTTCACACGAATCTCCTTTAAGCACCTATGACGCGTCTTACTGTTGCAATTTTTACCTCACGTTTTTCTTCCGGCAGCACAAAAGTCGGCTCAATCCAGCGAACTTCTAAGCGAGTTCGGCCTTCTCCGACCCAATAATGATGTCAATGGGCGCGGCGTACATGAGGTCTAACCGTACGGCCCGTGCCAGTTGCTGCGGATTTCTGATATTCCTCACCGGAAGCCAGCTGCCTTTCAAAACTTTTCCCAATGACAAAGCCAACATTATAGGTCTTAACGTTGACTCTTTTAGGAGCTGCACCAGGTTTAGAAACAAGGATAGGCCGCTTCTCTTTCGGGACTCGCACTTCTTTAATTTCCGCATTCTTGGAGGCAAGATAATAGGCTGCGGAAACCGCGACACGAAGATACGGTTCGATACCAGCATTAAATTCCCGCTGCTTTTCCAGCTCTTCTTCACTGAGAACGGCACCGGGTACATGTCAACAACCCCCACCTGAAGGAGGGGGCTTGAAATCCCGCAGAATTCCAATAATTCTCACTCAATGGATTTTTACAGCACGGTTCCGTCCGTACGACCAAGTATCAATGAGCTTTCACCGCTGTTGCGGGCGGCATAGCAGGAGTGAGGAAATTGGATTTATGCGGGATATAATCCCAACAATCCAACATTACGTATGTTTATGGCAGCGTTGTGGTCGCGGTTATGTGTTGTACCGCAGCCGCTGCATGTCCAGCTTCTGTCTGCTAGTGTAAGGTCATCTTTTATAAGACCACAAACACTGCAGGTTTTGCTGGACGGATACCACTTATCGATTTTGGCAAAAGTTTTTGCTTGCGATGTGAGCTTATACTCAAGCATCGTGCGAAACATACCAAAACCATTGTCGTTAGTGGATTTGCCAAGCTTCAGAGAGCCAGCCATACCACGAAGGTTTATATCTTCCACAAACACGGCATCATACTGCTTGGCTATCGCAGTACTCAGCGTATGGCAGAAGTTCTTTCTCTGGTTGGCTGTATGCTCTTGCAGAAGGCGAACCTTATGCAGTTGCTGGTTATAGTTGTTGGAGCCATACTTCATATGAGACAGCTTACGCTGTTCTTTAGCAAGTTTGGCCTCGGCTTTACGGTAGAAACGTGGATAATTAGCCACATCACCGTTGCTGTCTACATAAAAATTATGGGAGGAGTAATCCAAACCAAGAGATTTTTCTTTCGTGGCAGCAACAGGCTGGATGTCTTCCCTAAACTCGTACAGCAAGGAAATAAAGTACTTACCGGTACGGGTGCAGCTGACAGTAGCAGCTTTTAGCGTCCAGCCAGCCTTTGGCAAACAGTGTTTGCTGATTCTTACTTTCCCTATTTTAGGAAGCAAGATAGTGTCATGCCCAAGCGCAATGGTTTTAGCTGTACGCCCATCCTTTGTCTTATACGAATGGACGTTTGTAGTATAGGACATTTTACTCTTGCGCTTGGATTTTAGTTGCGGCGCACCAGTCTTTTTCTCACGATGCCGTTTATTGGCATCTTTCAAGTCAAGCTGGGTATTGCATAATGCACCACTGTCTATTTCCTTTAGAAAAGGAAATGCTTTCTTGTATTTAGCAGGAGTAGGAATAAAAAATATCCCTGCCTCGTTCAAGAATGTTTGCGCATCAGTAAGCATGTGATTCCACACAAAGCGTACACAGCCAAAAGTTTTGGCAAGCAACACTTTCTGCTCTTCAGTAGGATACGCTCTATATTTTATTGCACGGTTTAACTTTACAGTCGGCATTGCTTGTCACCACCTTTATTATTAGTATACTAACTTCGCAACACTTAGCAAGGTGTGGCAATTCCTCCCCCACATGAATGAGGGGGAATCCTTGCCACTACAGCTTGAAGTAATCCTTCCCCGCCTTGTCTTTTTGCCCGGCATGAGCCTTAACAGCCCAAGCTCTGGCTTTGGCAACCATCTCAATGTCAGACTGTTTTGTCATGGCGTTTCCTCTTAATCTGCTTTTTTTCTAGTATACATAACACTATTCGATATAGCAATCTGTTGCCTTGTGTTGCTCACAAAAACAAAAAAGCTGGGAAGTTCCGGCAAACATGGCGGCCAGAGTGGGATTCGAACCCACGGACGTTTGCGGCGTCGCTGGCTTTCAAGACCAGTTCCTTAAACCACTCGGACATCTGACCATAAAAGGATGGGGCGGGACCGAAATCCCGCCCCACAGCAAGGAGAAAAAACTATCGATTACCGTTAGTTAGAGGATGGCAAATTAGTGGATGCCCAGGGAAGCGGCATAAGCAGCTTCACGAGCGGCAACCTGTGCCTGCAGAGCAGCGATGGAAGCGGCATAAGCGGCTTCACGCTTTTCAGCAGCAGCCTGAGCTTCAGAGGTAGAAGCGTACTGGGGCTCGTTGCCAGCCAGAGTGCCAGCATAGCCCTTGACGCCATCAGCGCCCTTAACAGTCAGGACTTCATGACCACAATGGTCACAGACGTAAACGTTGCCCTTGCGGGTCCAGTTGTGATAGCCACAGCTGGTACAGACGGTGTACTCATTGCCCCAGGTGCCATTGGCAATAGCGGTGGCAATTTCACCATGTTCAGAAACCTCAACGTTTTTGCGAGGAGCGGTCGGAGTAGTGGTGGTAGTACCGTTACCCTTATTGGAGCCGGTAGAAGTGTTGTCTTTGCCGGTGTTGCCCTTATCAGGAGCCACAACGTCGCCCTTGTCATCAGGAGTGGTGGTGCCGTTGTCACCGGTATTGTCACCAGTGTTGTCGTCCTTATCGTCGGGTTTGGTAACATCACCCTTGTCATCGCCCTTGTTGTCATCCTTGCCGTCGTCGGGAGTGGATGCAGAAGTGGCTTTCAGGGTCAGGACGTTGTCGTGGATGTCGTCGCCCAGGTAGTAGAACAGGCGGTCATGGTTCAGGCTCTTGCTGGATGCGGTGTAAGTATCACCGGAATCCGTGGTCCAGGCTTCAACACTCTGACCATCAACACTGCCCGGGAAAGTGGCGGTGTCAGTCTCGGTCAGCACCGTGTTGCCGTCAATCTGGTAGTTGATGGTGATGGAACGCGGATTGCCCTCAGCCGCATAGCAGGAAGTGATGCCGTCAGCGGTGAACCACTGGTCAACTGCATCGTACGGCAGAGTGTCGCCGGGATAGTAGTTGTAGGTATACCCGCCATGGCCTTGCAGGGTAATCCAGTAGCCGTAGTCATACTGACTTGCCGGGAACGTCATAGAACCGCCCGGAGCCAGGTCCTGGGAAGAACCATTGCTGAAAGAGAAATGGTAGGTGTCACCGGTGGCTGCGAACGCTGCGACAGGCAGACAAGTTGCCATCATACCGGCTGCTGCAATCCCTGCGATTGCTTTCATGATTTTCTGATTGCTCATGCTGTGTACTCCTTTGTTCTTTTAATTTTTTTGTGATTATCTATCTGCATTTATTCAGATACCGATTTAAGGAGAAATCAGCCGCAGCTTTGCTGCGTTGCCCACCATCCGCCGCGTGGAGGCTTTCTCATGGATGGTTGACGAAGCAGATATGTGCTTCGCCAGTGCCGCAACCGTCTTCGCCACTCGACACAATTTCGGTTTGAATTTATCCCCGTAAAATCGCATGTCCATGCTGCGCGGAGAGGATAAAATTCTTCGTGGTATGGTTTCGGAGTTCCGCGCCTGATTGGCCGTACTACACGCAATGCAGTACAATACCCCAGATACCTTTGGCGGAAGGAAGCGAAAGGGTGTCTGGATGGAGAAGGGAGATGGCCTCGAACCATCGATACCCTGCTTTGCGGCAGGTGCTTTATCCAGCTAAGCTATCCCTCCATGATGGCGGGTCAAGCCCGCCAAATAGCGTTACGCAAACTGGAAGTCGCCGTACTGGGTCACGGCGCGTTCCAGGCGCAGAGGAATGGTTTTTGTGCTCTTCTGAGTGATGTCCTCGCGTGCTACCTGAGCTTCACTCACGCCAGCCGCCTGCAGGACTTCATACAGATTGGAAGGACCAGTACCAGCATAACCACAGGTCAAGCCATTAACCTGAAGTGTAAAGCCGTGCAGATGCGGTGCCAAGCCGGGCACGAAATCAAGTTCGACAATGACCTCATCGCTCTTATCGTTCACACGATTGACCGAGATGGCGCGGACGTTCTGATTGCCAAGCATCCCAATCAGCTTTTTGGCTGCTGCAGCGGTTTCTATGGTAGTCGTACCTTCAACATTGATAATTGCCTGTTCCATAGAATTCATCTCCTTCCTATTATCGCTTAATTTGGTGATGGGGCTTGATGGCAGGTTCGAACTGCCGACCTGCGCGTTACGAATGCGCTGCTCTACCAACTGAGCTAATCGAGCACGATAGGGTGTTTTATGCTGGTCACCCCTTGAGCGAGAAGCCAACTCGCATCCAGCACCATTCGGCAGCCACGCCGATAGATTCTGTATTGTACCCTCTTCACCGTTTTCCGGTCTTATTCGCGACTAACACCGGGACTTTCGAATACTTTCAGGCACAGCACCTGTTTGTCTATTATTTTTGAGGCTGTCTCATCGACATTCGGACAGCGGACCACAAGTGGACCATGCTCACCAAGTTTAACGTCGTGGCGTACGGTGACTGCGACGTGTGGAGCAAGTAGCGGGGGTCGAACCCGCATCTCCGCCTTGGAGGGGCGGAGTATTAGCCGTTATACGATACCTGCATAAGATTGCGGGTGAACCCTCACTTAGCCCCGCCATGACATCCGTTTAGTAGGTCGTCATCCCCGGATGTCATCTTCACACCACCTGACAATCTTGCGAACCTCATCGTTGACGATACGCGAGAATCCAAGAAAGCGCTTGGGTGTTGGTCAACTTCAAATTTTGAGCCCTGTCGTTGATTCCCTGTCAAATCGGGTTAACGGTTGTCGTTGGGCTGTGTGTGAGACCGCGGCGAAACTTACCAGTTGCCGTGCAGCAATCTCGCCTTTACGGCTGTGTCGCGTCTGGATGCGCCCCGACTTGACGGGGATGCTCGTACGTTTGCATGCTTCTAAGACATTCGTCAGCAGCCGCAAGAGCCGCTGTCCGCCACCCGCCACGAGGAGGCCGCCTTAATGGGTGGCATGCTGTCCGCCAGATGTTGTGTATAGCATCGTATCATGTGATTTCGATACATCCAACGGATAGCGTCTGGAGCTGGAAATCGGACTTGAACCGATGACCGACTGATTACAGGTCAGTTGCTCTACCAGCTGAGCTAAACCAGCAAATACAAACATTAGCCAGATGCCCGGAACACGGAAACATCTGTTGCCCACCGTCCGCCGCGTGGAGGCTGTTTGCTTGGACGGCTGGCGCGGAGTCACCCGCGCCAAAGAAAGGAAGGATATTACTATGAAACGGATGATTTTCACGCTTCACCTGTGTCAGCTCAAATGAAGCCATGCGACCAAGATTGGGGAAAGGAAAACCTTGATGTCTCAGGAGCCGTTCCTCTTCCTGAGAACAATTGTATTATACCATATATGTGGTATCCGGTCAATGAAAAGACGCAATATATAGTGTCTAAATTGTAAACAAACATTAAGATACCACTATATCTAGTGGTTGGGGCAAGCGCATCACAAATGCCTTGTGGTTCCGGCAGATTGCAGGAAATTCAGCAAATCTTTGGCCGAGCTGACCTGTGAAACCACTGCGCCGCTCTTTGCGTATAGGTCAGCAATGGAATCGCCCTGTCCCCATTCGTCCCGTGGTTCGGGGTTCAGAACGAAGAAGTTGGATGCTCGCTTAGAAAGCCATTCTACATCTTCCACACCGGAATAGTTCCTGTTGTTTCGACAGTCACCCAGCATAACGATAGTAGTATCCTTGTTGATGATTCCGGTATTATCGTAGCGCAGTTCTTTGAGAGGCACACCGTAGTTTGAGTAGATACCTCGGCTGGGGACATTCTTGTTGATACTTTCCACAGCAGCTGTTACATTCTCGTTTGAGAAATAACGGTCAACAGGAACTAAGTGATTCACAAAAACGAACAGGTGGCAGCCGCCGGGAAAAACTTCCCGCATCAAACCCATATATGTCAGAGCGAGAGAAGTCATAGCGCGGCAAGACCCGGATATATCTGCCAGCATCACGACATTTGCTTTGGACTTTATCGGCTTTTTGTAGTACAGTCGTGTAATCTCGCCATCACACTGGACGGATTTCTCAATCGTCTTTTTGACGTCGATTTGCTTCTTTTGCTGGGTTATGTACAGCTTACGAAGCTTTTGGCGGAAAGTCTCGGCGTTTGTGCGGATAAAAGTGAGGACCTTCTCAATATCGGCATTAGAGAGCTTCGAGACATCCTCGTTGAGAAGTACATCCGTTTGCTTTTTGCTTCTTACCGCATTATGACCTCCGGAGAATACTTCTCGATGTCGGAGCGACTGCTCCTTCTCAATGCTTTGCATTTGCTTCTCTTGCTGGGCTTTCCGAATGTTCGTAAGAATTGCATCGTAAGAAGTCACTCTCTTTTCGCGAGTGCGAACGATTGCGGTGCTTCCTCAAAGGAAGTGATTACTTTTGGTTCACCGCTCATGCTTTCACCCAATTGACATTCTCCCCACAGCTAAACTCGATAAAGCACCTTTTTGCCAATACTCTTTAATGCAACCTAGTGGACAGTGGTGTGACCATCCACATCCACACCGACGCAATACGCATCGACATAGTCATTGTTGGTTACCTCCATTTCGTTGAGCTTTTTGAGCCATTTCGTTTTGACGATGTGTTCCAAGTAATCCGCATTATATTTGGGATTCGATGAAATCACAGAGAACGGTCTACCAAGCTCTTTCTCTCTCAATTCTTCCGTTTCCCGCATTTTTTCAAGCATATACCGGAAATTTTCGGGGTAGTATTTATAGAGATAGGCAAAGTTAAGAAACGAGGACATCGGGCAATACATACAACCGCAGCGCTTGTTGGTTTTGTAGTAGTTGTTGAAAATAGGCTGTGTCTTTGCCCATTCCAAAATCACATCTTCGTTAATGCCGTTTTCTGCGAGAGGGTATATCTCTAACTTTTTGGCACTCAACCGCTTGTTGAAACGGCGTTCTTCGCCGGCACAATAGCCTATGTAATTTACTACATAAAAACCGACTTCGTTCAGCCATTCGGATAGTTGCCGCTTTGCATCAAGTTTATAGTGACCGTTACACCATCTTACTTTTCTTGTTGGGAAACCGCATTTATCATACAATTCTTCCCACGTTTTCCTCGGCTTGATTCGCACAAATTGGATGCCAGCTCGCTTGCACTCCGTTTCCATATAGTCGATAACGTTATGTATAAACGGGTAGTCGATTTCGAGTTCAAAGTGAACCACGCCGTCAAGCGGGTATCTGTCCAGATTGTGCAGTATGTAATTGAGCATATACAGGCTATCTTTTCCGCCAGATACGCTTGCCCAGTATGATGGGCGCAATGCAATTGCTTTGTCTGAGTCAGTTATTGTCGGTTACCTCCGTTCTGTGATTCCACAACCCAATCGCGTCCTGTTCGTTTTTATGAGGGGTATTTATTATTTTTGGTGGGATTTCTTACAAAAATTGGCGGTCTACTAATTTATGTAAATACAATCCCTTCGTTTTTGGCAACAAACTTACATTTACCAGATGAATACGAGTTGCCGTTTGTGTCGTAATATCCATCTGCCTGACCGTTGTGCGAGCCACTGGTTCCTTGCATCACATGAGTATGCTTGCCAACAAGAAACACACAGCCGGGAAAGTTGCGTTTTGAATTTCGATATTCCGGATGATGCTCTTTTACCTTGAGTTTGTAAACGTCATCGGGATGGTTTTGACGAAACTCTTCCAAGCTGTCGGTGGTCTGTTTAATGGCTTTATGTCGATTTGTAGCAACTGCCTTATCATTAAGCGTATACACACGGCTCATATTTGCTTTATGCAGTGCTCTTCTATCATGACGGCGGAACTGTTTAAGTTCATACGGCACACGATTGTTGATGCCGCTATCGCAAACATCATTTGGTAAAACAGAACAAGCGATACAATAAGCATCGAGCCAATGGTCTTTGCTTACACCGTGCGCTGCACGGTAATCGTAGGTGCTCTTTCCCGTTGTTACGAAAAAGTGCTTTGGGAAAAGAGTGTTTAATCTTTCCGTTAACGCGGGAATGATTTGATTTAGCACACTTTGCGCACCGTATTTTTTATTGAGTCCGGTTTTCTTTTTGGCAAGTTTCTTTTGCCATACGGTATCCTTATGCACAAGGTCGTGATGCTTTGTGCATAAGCCAACAATGTTACCAATAGTATCGCTGCCGTTTTCGGATTGTGGCACTACATGGTGGTAATGAGCGATAGGCTTCTTGCAAAACAAGCAATGATGTTCCTGCATTTCAGAAACAGCTTCTTCTAGGCTCGCCTTTTGATAGAGTGGACCTTGCTGATATTGCCATTTCTGAATATTGGGGTCGTCCAGCTGCATAAACGCAAATTTGTTGATTTCGAGCACGACGTCGCTGATAGGAAGAAATTTCCGAATCTTCTTTACCAAGTTGATGTGTGTCTGCAGCAACTGATTTGCGGTAGGAGTAAGCCAGCCTTCTGGTCTTGTGCGATTATTGAACTTTGCTTCTTTGTTTTTAATGCCAATGCAAAGGATTTCTTTCTCGCAACCCGGAAGATGGCGTTTGATGACACCAATCTCCTTTGCACGCTTGCTGACGCTGCCATTTTGAGCGGTGGCTTGCTTTACGCATTTCTTGGAAATGGTGTCATTGGCTTTAGCTCTACGTTGACGGCGGCAGCGTCTGCCGTTGGTGCGTCTTGCGCGGCGAGAGTCTTTGCGCTTTTTCATCAACTTGGGAATTTCCTTATTGCGAGTTTCCAGATGTGCAGTAAAGACTGCCGTGCCGTCCGTTTTAACAACAGCAACGCCGATATTGGTTCTGCCGGGGTCGATGCCTAAGTAAAGCGGCTGCACTACATCGTTGGTTTCATACAACAGTTGAATGGTAAATGGTTTTGATGCTACGACTCGCGCTTTCTTCTCTTTCAGAAGGTAGCGGATATGACCACAGCGAGTCGTAGGCATTAAAGGTTTACCGTCTTTATTAAGCACATACACAGTGGACATATACGCCACCTCCTTTATGATAAGTCTCCCCTGCCGAAGCAGGAGGTTGTGTTTCCCTTGGCTGGGTGTTTGCTGCAAGTGACATTACACGAGGCAATACCACTCTTGCGGAGCTATCAACTGGGAAAATCGATAGGCGCAACAAACATCCATGTGCCTGTGATACTTATGAAATCAAGTGATTTTATTCAAACCACCAAATTTCGTAAATACCCTTTGATTTTCTTAGATGTGTGGGAACACCTCATACACACTCACATACAGCATCCCCGGCTTGTAGTCAGCATACTCTACCGAACGCTTCTGTTCATAAACCTTCACACCGGAACTATCGTTCGCTGTGAGCCAGAGATATTTGACATGCTCAGCATAGCGCGGGTCTTCTATACGATAAACCTGACCTTCTTTGATTTTGAGGCGGCGCATATAGGCTTGTACGCGAGAAAACTCAACAAATGCACCGTAGTCACCAATCACGATACGGTTGTACCCGTTGACAATGACTGTTCCGTTTCTGGTTTCGAGCTTGGTCGTATCCCCGGACATGTTGCACCATTCCGGCAATGCCTTTTGAAACTCGGCTCTCACATCGCAGAAGAAGGTACGCGGGATGGGTTTGTATTTGTATTCGCGGGCAAGCTGCTCTTGATATTTAAGCATCCGAGCGCCGGTTTCCGAGATTTTGTGCTTCATGATTAACTCATCCACTTCTTTTCCCACTGGTCGTATTCGGCAACTTCCCGTTTCACGGTTCTACCGTCTTTCTTGTATATCGTGATACGTTGTGCATAGTTTGCTGCGTGCTTTTGCAGCTGTTGCAGGGCCTCTTCCTCAGAGTCCGCTTTCGTGACGCCGCGATAGGAGCCACCGGAGCCTAAAATGTCAGGCTCATACCAACCTGTCTCGTAGTATGTAGTCTGTTCTGTTGCTTCATCCAGCACAACTTTCCCCTGCTCGCCGTAGTTACCCGTATAGCTGCTTCGAATGATTCGTGCGGCACGGTCATTCTCCTGCTCTTCGTAGGCTTTGACAATAAAATCGACATATGCTTTGAACTTCTGCTCGTCACCGTCTCGATGTGCTTCAATGAGTTTTCCAATCGTGACAACGTTGATTTGGCTCATGCTTTTTTCCTCTCTTTCTACTACAATTATACTCTTCCGCTGAACTGAAATGTGATTTTTTGACGATTGTTAGCGGAAAATTCATAATTTGAAATGGCAAAAGCTGAACGTTGGGACGTCTGAATCCGGGTTCTCAACCTGGTATTTAATGACTCTTTTTTGCGCCCCTAAAGCCTTGTATGTCTGCTCTGCATTCACGCATAAGCCGTTGGCAAAGAAGAGAGTGGAACCATTGCGTTCACTGATATTTTCGGCAGAATACATTTTTGGCTTTCTGATTCCGGGGTCGAGATGGATTCCACCGCGCATCAGCTTTTCAGCATAGAACCAGACATCAACGCGGGAGAAAATGTAAAGCAGCTGCGTGGTTCTGAAATAATAGAGAATCTGGTCCGCACCACTCCTGTATACCCAGCCCGGGGTGTGCCATAAAGGGTCGATGCCATCCCGATACCGCCGCGCTACCCGTTGTTCGTTCAGAGCGTCAGGCACCATGGAGAAGTAGTCCACCGAGGTTTCCAGGTAGAAATTTCCGGTATTGTGACTGTCCACTTTCGCTTCCAGGCCAAAGGTCTTACCATTCTTCTTCCAGACAATGAAATCGGTATCTTTGTCTTGATATGATTTATCCTGAGTCACGTCATCGTAATGGCTAATGCCATGATTCACTTTGATAATCGGGTCGTTAAGGAATTTGCGAGCCAAGTCTTCTCCGAATTTTCCCTCATCGAGTTGCTTGGACATCTTAAACTGACGAGAGCTTTCTTCCCAGGCTATCATACTTTTACACGGCATCTGCCAAATTTTCAGGCAGCTGCGATACGATATGTGCAACGATACGTTCTGTACAGGCATTGACAACGGCGCTGGCAGTCCGCTGTTCACGCAGCGAATGGCAGAGTTCGTCGAGTTCGGATTCCGTGAAGGGATAGTCTGCCGAAGCAAGGAACTTCTTGCACAGTTCTTTCATATCATCGTCGCCTAAAGGCTTGACGCGGTGTTTGAAAGTGAATCGGCGAATGAGGGCTTCGTCAAGGTTATCGACGCGGTTTGTAGTGCCAATGAGAATGACGTCATTCGGGAGCCGGTCAAGTTCCTGCATCAATGCGATGGTGACGCGGCTCATTTCAGCGACATCATCGCGGCTGCCACGGCACATTCCGATGGCATCAATTTCATCAACACAAAGAACACAAGGCGTGCGCTTTGCGTAATCGAACACTCTGCCGATGTTCTGCTGTGTCCGGCCAAGAGCAGAATTGACAAGGCCAGAAAATTTCAGGAAAACAAACGGTAAATTCGCCTTGTGTGCAATGTAGCGGGCCAATTCAGTCTTACCAACACCAGGAAGGCCCGTCAAAAGCAAAGAGCAAGTATAGTGGATGCCAAGCTCCTTGATGGCTAAAGCTGCTTTTCTGGTGGCCAAGAGCTTGTTGATGACTGTTTCTTCCTCCTCGCGGAGCAGGAACCGGCTCTCAGGGAAATTCGTGGCATCCTCCGCAATCAAGAGGTTTTCCAGGTTGGCGGGCAGCTGAATCAGTTCCGGTTTCAGAAGATTCAACTTTCTGAGTTCGTTTTCTTTGAACCTGGCGTCCTTTTCGGGTACATTCTTTTCAAGCATGATTCGGCACTGGGTCTGCGCGTTTCGAATATCGCCATCCACCACAAATCGAATTAAATTACGTACGTCGTCTGTCATTTCATTTCCTCCTAAAAAAGAAATAGGCCGCCAAATGGCAGCCTGTTAATATGAGGTTATATTCTGATTTTTGTTTCTACTGCAAATAGTGTTTACCGTCGAAACAGAGAGATTATATTCAGTGGCAAGCGCCTGCACCTTCTCGCCTTCCCTGTGGCGTTTAGCAATCAGTGCATTACGTTCCGTGTTTTTTCGCGGACGGCCGCGTTTCTGTAAAATTCCAGCTCTGACATTTTCCTGATGAAACGTTTCATAAATCGCCGTTTTAGAGATTCCGTATTCCTTGGCAATAGTGCTGACCGAGACCCCTCTTTCGATTTTGCTTCGAATATCGGAATTCCTTTGATTGGTCTTGTCTTTCAGCGCCTTGTGATAGTATTCCTGACAGGTTTTTCCAATTTGGCGCATGTCCTTGTAAAGAGTGGATTTTGAAATACCGTATTTTTCACAGATGTCTTTTGAGGACGTTCCTGCCTCATAATCCGCAAGAATCGCCTTGCGCCTTTCATCCAACTTTTTGGAATTTGTATGTAAATGCCCTGCAAGGACGGTACGGACACTGCTTCGAGACAAAAAGTATTTTTTGGCGATTTCCTTATCAGTCATTCCGGCTTTCGCATCTTCCAACATAGCCGCATTGCGAACTATCGTGGCAGCAGACTGCTTTTTCTTGTTCTTCTTAATCGTAGCTTGAGCGTATTCAGAAACAGTATAGTAGCACTGCTGATAGGTCACGCCATGCTTCTTTGCGATTTCAGCAACCGTCATCCCGGCTTTCGCATCTTGAATCATAGCTTCGTCGAGAGGTGCTCTTTTTGCTTTCTTTGCAAGATTCTTTTCTTTTGCTAGGTCTCTCACCATGGCATAGCAATAAGAGCTTGAAAAATACGTTTCCTTGGCGATTTCCTTGACAGTTTTGCCAGAAAGATACATTTCCCGAACCTTTTCGCGGTCTTCTTTGACCTGCTGCTTCGCAACATCTTTCTTTGATGCAGCCATGCAATTATTCCTCACTTTGACAACTTTTACTTTTCCCTGGGCCTGGACTATACCGCTTCATGGCGCGATATACGCTTCCCTTTTTGAGCCCGTATTCTTCCGCAAGCTCTTTGACAGAAACGCCGTTTTTGTATTTCCTGACCATCTCGGCGTTTCTTTTCTTGCCAGTCTCGATACGGTTTTGGCTGTGGATTTGTCGGCCATTCTTTCCATGCGCATGAAGAATCCGATAAAAGAGTGTTCCACTGATGCCGTATTTTTCCTGGAGCTCCGGAGATTTTGCGCCCATCTCATATTCATGAATCATCTGGGTTTGCCAGGCTTTCTTCTTTGCTTTCCTCTGCCGGGCCTGTTCTTTGTAAAAGTCCTTCAGACTATATCGGACAGTAGAAACACAAATTTGATACTTTTCGGCCAGCTGTTCCTGGGACATACCGTTCTTGGCATCCTCCAGCATCTTTTCATTTCGTGCTCTGACTTTGTCATGAGTTAGACACACGTGGGTAATCTTGTTAATCGGCATTTTCGCTATTCTCCTTAGCTCTGGCTTTTACGTTATACTGGTAAATCCCATTTTGATGAAGGATAAGGTAACCTAGTGAAGGGCTGATATTTACCTCCCTGCTCAACTCGATAATCGATTTTCGAGGATTTTTCTTGTAAGCATCAAGAAAAGTTTGGTTCCGCATCTTTTTCTCTTTTTTGAGAGTCGTTTCAATATGATTGTATTTTTGGCTTTCGTACTCTCCGCTCGAATGCAAGATTGCATAAATACGCTGCATGGAAATGCCGTACATCTTGCCCAATTCTCTGGCCGTCATACCGCCTTTATACTGTTTAACAATCTGCTCATTTCGAGTGGTAAGTCTCTTCCTCTTTTTTTCAAAATAACGGGGCGGCTCCTGCGTACCTTTTAGAATCTTGTAGCACATCGTTTCTGAAAGATTATATTCCCTCGCGATTTCTAAAATCGGCTTTCCATTTTTGTAATCTTCGATGATGCTTTTATTGCGGTTCATGCGTTCTTCTTTGTTTGACATAAAGCCTCCGATAGAAAGAAAGAGCAGGTTCAAAACTGAGCCCGCCCTAGCCTTTCGGTCGAATTTTGCCCGACCAACGATATTTTTTGATGCCTTTCGTTCTATATTTTGTATTATATGCAATTCGCACAGATACACAATGTTTTTCTTTCTGGTAATTTATGGTAAGTATTGTGCAAAAAATAAGACCATTACCCTTTTCGGGGCAGTGGTCTTGATTGCTATTGCTTTCGCACAATCACTTTGTACGATTTTGATTCCAACGCTTTCTGCTGAAAGAACTCGAATCAAAGTTTCGTTCTAGGAGTATCAGCTGTTCGATTCACCCGGCAGCCACTGCTGCGGGTAGGCACGAAGTTTGTCTCGTGGCACGCAATCGTTCAGAGCGGAGTTTTCAGCGAGCGCCATCCGCGTTTCAAAATCTTATACATAGCGATACCTCACACCTTGTAAATCCATGAGCCAACCCGCACAACATCACATTCGTAGCCCCAGAAAAGCTTTCGCATTCCTCTTACGTTGCCACTGATGTGAAAAGATGGATTGTTTTGAATATACTTGCCGGACTTACCCGTTCGCTGCTCATATTCTTTGCGCGAATGATAATAATGTCCTGTCGTTTTCATGCTGCACCTCTCAGTCTACTAAGTAGCCATTTTCAGCGTATTGTTTAAACGCATCATCCAACTGCATATTGAAACGCTCGCCGATGTCAGCGTCCTTGAATTTACGGATTTTGGCGAGAGCCTTGGCGTAATTGATGTCATGCCCCTCTCCATAGTTCCACAAAGCAGGATGACTTCCACGCCAATCCATAGAGCCGTTGTTGAAAGCTAAACACTCGTGCAAAGGAAAATCACGCGTATTATGCACGATATTAAAGCAGCTTAAATAACTGCTGCCATTGGAAAAACCGGTCGATTTGCGCATCGTAAAAGCACCATTCACCGGCACATAACACTTAACTGAGTTGTAGCCTCGTTCTCCGTCTTGATTCCAAGTTTCGATGGTAATAAGTACGCCGGAATTCAGATTCGCCCATACATCAAAGATATTGTCTTTATCAATGTCTTCTTTGTATTCATGTGCAAAACCGAGCTCCTGTAAAATACGAGTCAGTTCCTCATACGGAACAGCCTCTACGTCACCAGTTTTTTCGTTGTATTCCATGTAGAAGTCATAAGAAACATTCTTCATCGTAGCGAGAATGCAGTTTTCTCTGTTTTCAAAGGAAACCACTTTGCCATATCCTACATGAAGGCTCTTCCAATTTTTGATGATAATAACCTTCCCGTACTCATTATGGGAAATGAGCTTACCATTCTTTTTGGACCTCCGGATACGGTAGACATTATCTGCGCTGATTCCGCTCAGGTCAATAGTATCGTTCATATTCATGAATCTTACCTCACTTCACTTTTTGTCAAGTTGTAGATACAACCGTTTGATTTTTCTCGGCAATCATAGTTGCCATACGCTTTGCCTCTTTTTCCGCACATGCGTCCCAGACTTCAAAATACTGGTAACCATGATAGTAACCATGAATTTCTGAATCACTCCCGCTTTGGTGGAACTAGATAGCTGAACCTTTTTTATCTTGCATTGCCTGCCGCACAGCGACCACAAAGTTCATCGCATCAGCATCTTTTGCTAAAAAGGCGGTGGAGTGTCTTGCCCCACCGCATTGATATTGGTCAGATGTACTTTTCCCAGAATTTCTCGAAGGTTTCGTCCGGCATCACCATTTCCGTCTCATCGAGGACACGGCTGAACTCGCTGCTGCTGATGTCGGTGCCGATGAAATCCGTGACGGCATCGCGACCACGCTGCATCAGGGCATCTTTCAGGATATACCAGCGGTATTTGTGGATGAGGTCCGTCAGAGATTCGCCGTCGTTCTCCCAGTAATCGTTCTTTGCCTGAACATGATATAGAGCATCGAGAACGCCGTCGTAGTCATCGCTGTAATACTCGCTCACGATGTCGGTGAGATTGAGCAGACGGCGGTCAACGCCATCGACCTTCACGGTTGCGTTGTTGAACGAGTCATCGTCGCAGGGCTATGCAGTAACTTCCACAGCAAACACCTGGTGGGTTTTCTTGTTCACCTTGCACGGCAGATAGAACGATGCACCGGAATCAAAGTTCGAGGTGATAACGCCGGATACAATATCGGGCATCGGGTTCTCGCGAGCCTCCTCAAACTCCGGCAGATGGAACACATCCACGACATTCTCGATGTCGTAGTCAAGGGCACGGACCTTCGTGACGATATAGCCGTCCCGCTGCAATTCGAGAATTGCACGGCAGAGGTCAAGCTTAATCTCGTGCTCATTCAGAAAACTACCGTGACTGTCTTTCACGAGGGTGATTTCGATTGTTTTGTTCTTGGCGGTCGTTTCGGCCAGAAAATAGGTCTTGTCATTGCAAATTTCAAACATGTCATTACGCTCCTTTTTGTGTTTGACGCAAAAAGAGCGGGCCTCTCAGAATCGAGAAGTCCGCCCTTCAAGCGAAATTGTGAATGTACGAAAGGCATAAAACCCTTTCGATATGGAATGCTATCTATCGTACAACACCTATTCTATGCCATTCGCACGTTTTGGCAAGAAAAAAGTCGCTGCCCCAGCATAGGCAGCGACTAGATTATAATGCCGTTAGATATAATTGGGATTCCATTTTTCGCAGCCATAGGAAATAATGGATTGCAAAAATTTTATCGGAACAAGATTCTCGCTAACCGAGGTACTGTTGTCTTTTACATATTGATTGATTTTTTCACGCTCCTCTTCGTCTGCGGACTCAACATTTATGAAAACCTCTTTCGTTGTCTGTTCATAGAAGAAAAAGCTGCTGCAAGAAATTTTGACAGAGATACCCTCACCGTTGCTGTTTCCGATTACGATAGTTATATTTTTTCTTGCGTCAAGCGTTCGTGCGCAGTATACAGACACGCTTTTTGCAATGCGTTGTGACTCATTATCATCGAAAACAAACGCAGGGCTCATTTTATCAGCCATTCTTGCTGCTGCAACTCTTTTGGGAAACTCATTTGCTCGTCTGCTATACCAGACTCCCTGAAGCGTAAAGCTTCTTAGCACATAATCTTTGAGCGTTCCCATCGCACCTTCAAGATAACCATCCTCGTCAATGATGTAATTCACAATGCTCTTATCACTGATATTACGCACAATACTTTGCGCGTTTAGAAAGAGAAAGTTGTAGTGAACCGGTCTGCCTTCGAGCATGGTATAAATAGCATATTGTTCCGCCCGTTCATTCGTTTCCTTGCCATCGCTTAAAGCATGACAGAAGCTTAATTCCTCAATGATTTTTTTGCAGTATGCCTGCTCGAATTGCTGATGATAATCTATCAGTTCTTCTTTTAGCTTGGGACACACGCTGATGAGATAATTGGGTAAACTCCAAAACCGAGTAGAGTCAATGCTGTAACCGACTTCTTTGAAACCGTTCGAGTAATCACTGGGAAGCGGTGTGTTGTAACCGTTTTTCCACGCTTTCCACCGAAACTCCTGCATAAATATCTCGTTTACTCTACTGTTGACCGGCACCTTAAAAATCTTGATATACACCCCACTTTCGCAATTTTGAAGGCGGAAAATGGGGTTTTTATCTACAATAAAGCCTTCGAGAAAATTTTCCTTTGGATTGTGAAAATATTGATAAATACTTTCTTCGTTCAAGTATTTCACGTTTTTTATCGCTGCCATAATTCATCCTCCGTTTTCAATATTTGTACCAATTTTCTTGGCAATGATTTCAGCCATGCGTTTTGCATCGCTTCCATCGGTTACAGACCAAACCTCAAAAAATTGGTGACCGTAGTAGTTTCCATCCTCTTCCTGATTGCTGCCACACTGGTGGAACTAGCTAAAACCCTTGTCGCGGATTTGCATTTCATCGTACATAGCACGGACAAACGCAGTGGCATCTGCCTCCCGGAACGGGAGGTCCCTATTAAATTCAATGCCCCATCCATGGCAGCTATCCGGCCTGTGGACGGATACGGGTGAAATGGTATTCATGGGGCTCTCCCTTCTCTTAATTTTCGGTGTTCGGAGCCGTTGGCAGCCACTGCTGCGGGTAGGCACGAAGTTTCTCCCGTGGCACGCAATCGTTCAGAGCGGAGTTCTCAGCGAGCGCCATGTCGATGATGTAATAATCATCACCATTGCGCATCACATCGATGCTCCACTGCCCTGTCAGCTCAATCCGAGGAATGACCTTTTTCAGTTCAGCCAGAACAATCTGAACACTCTCGTTGTAGCGCTTGTTCAGAACGTCTTCGTGCATCATGTAGACAACATAATCATGGCGTTCCTGCGGGCTGCTGACTTCTTTGAATTTGCCCTTCATGACATCACTGCGCCAATAGGGACTTACGCCGAGGATTTCCTTCGTATCGAAATCCACAAACACGCGGTATTCGGTATGAAGTGGCAAACCGTTGTAGATAGTAGGGTTACTTTCCTTATCCTTGATATATTCTCTGACGACCCACTCATTGGTGGTGTTTGCGCCGTAGAAACTGCGGTTATTCGTGGGAGCTGCCATAGAGCAAGTCAGATGATTTAGGAGCAGGAAATACTCGCCCATCTCATCGACTTCCTTAGGCTCGTGGATATGAGCGTTTCGGAATTCGTATTTGGAGGAGTATGTGCCCGTCTTGATGAAATAGTCGCCGTGCTCATCCAAATGAAAAACCTTCTTGCAGTAGCGGTTCACGATTTCTTTCGTCACGGGATTCAGAGTCTCAAAGCCAAGACGGGTAAGCTGCAGCATTGTGATGGGAACGTGAAGAATCTTCGTATCCGGCACTTTGAAGAACTTGTTACCGTACAGCCCTTCTACCAGAGGCGGGAGCCAGAAACCCATAGAAATTGGGTTCATCTCCAACATCTGATAAGTGAAGTCATCAAGGTCAAGAATATCAAGGCCCTGTCGGAAGAGGTTGTAGTAGAGCATTTTCATGCGGTCGTTTTTGGCGTTCTTGTATTCAGCGTAATTCTGAAGCAGTGACTTGTACGACGGTTCCGAAACATCGACCTTCATCAACTTTCCGGTAAGCTGCGGACGGAGTTTCTCCGGGTAGCGATTGAGCTCTTTGTTCGTCACATCCGTCACAAAATCGCGGTTGGCAGAGTATTTCACGTAATAACCGCCGCATTTCGCATTGTAGATATACAGACGCGTTTCAGGCACCAGTTCGGTGACGATGCGGTCAATAAGCGAATTGAGTTCCGGTGGGAAGTAGACCTTCTTATCGAGAATTGCTTTGACTGTAGCCGTATCCCACTGGAGCATATTTTCATGCAGTTCTCGGCTTTCCAGGACCTGCGTCTTATAGACCTCATCAAAGGTCTTGAGAGCATCCGGGTCGGTTTTGAGCATTGCTGCAAGTTCTTCGTAGGAAAACGGTTTATCTTCCTTTTTGGTCAATATTGCACCGATTTGTGCAATCATGTCTTTGATTTCAGTCATTTGTGGTCTCCTTTTCTAAAAAAGGCCACCGTTTCTGTAGGAAAACGGTGGCAATGTATAAGTGATATGGTTTAGCTTGCAATGTACAACTCGCTGTTGGTAATGTTCTCCAGCCAGTTTTTGTTCATTACATTACCAAAACGATATTTCTTCTGCGACTTGTAGGACCAATCGCAGCCGGAAACGACATCACCGATGGCGTTCAAGTACAGCTCGCCGCTGTAAAAGTCGATACCGCCGGTTTTGCTGAATTCGTATTCGAGCTTGTCTACATGAGGTTCACGCTTCTTATAGATATCCGAATCGAGATTCTTAGCACGCCCTTCGTTCAGTAAATAAGCCCGATGAAAGTCCGTTACCTTATCGTTACGGTTATATTTCAAGCCACTAAGGATACTTTTACTTTCATATGGGATTGCTTCATGGAAATCATCGCTGCTGATACAAAGACCACACGAATAGTCATCCTTGTCATCGCAATAATTCCACCACTCCAGACTCGCCATAGCAAGGTCAGCCATCTTATCAACGGCTTTTCCGTTAGTGACCATGTAAAAGCTTCCAACGGCGATACCGCGCTCTTTGACAGCTTTCAAGGTGTATCGAATTGCAGGTATGTTCAGAGAAATTTCGCCGCCGGTAAAGGTAAGAGAGCTGATATAAGCTTCCTTCTCAAAGCTGTCGAGAAAAGCATCGATGTACTTCTCCTGAATATCGATGCTTTCGGCATCTCCGCGCAGGCAGTGCGCACAGCACATATTGCACCGGCGCGTAACTTCTATGAATACGCTGTTTGCGGCATAAATACGCATTTTTTCATGTCCTTTCTTTTATTCTTCCGCGCAATCCTCGTAGTCGTCCATGAAGTTCTCGTTGCGGTCAACGACAACATTCACATCCGGCGGCGCAATTTTAGCCAGACCATAGTTCAAGAAGAATGAGCCGGGAATGTCATCGACATCGCCCCAGTTCCAGCAACCACAGTTGATTTCCAACCGGCGTTTGCCTTCGTCCGTCTTGAGATAGTCCATGACAGCACTGCGCAGGACGCTTTCTGGGTCATGGATTTGCTCCGGATTGTAGCTGAATTGCATCAGTGTGCATTCCGTTGCGGATAAGCCAATGACCTCATTGGCGACGATAGTGAATACTTCCATCGTAAGTTCCCTCCCCTTACGCGTTGACGATACCGCCGTGCTTGGCAAGCACTGCATCCACCGTCTCAACGGGAACATACCCATAGACGGTAAACAGCGGACGGGCTTCGTTCTCGGCATACGGCAGAAACTCCTCGACCGTCTCAGACAGATTGCTGAGTTCGACCTTGGAGTAATCGCCGTCCTGCAGGTCCTTACTCGGTTTGCAGTAGTGCATGCTGCTTGCCTGAATCGACAGGTTGAAGCCGTCTGCACAGACTGCAATCGGCCGGAGCGCAGGGGTGCCGAAGATGGTTTTGGAAAAGGTCTTGCGGAGAAATTCGTTAACATTGTTGATAGCCATAGCGGTATACTTCCTTTCTGTTGTATGAGATGTTTTTGTCAGATGTACTTTTCCCAGAAGTGCTCGAACTCTTCGTCCGGCATCTGGGCTTCGGTTTCATCCATCACACGGTCGTAAGTATCGCTGGAAATGTCGGTCCCGACAAAATCAGCAACAGCCTCATGTCCGCGCTTCTGGATGGCATCCTTCAGGATAGCCCAGCGGCATTCATGGATAGCGTCCGTGAGCGATTTGCCGTCGTGCGCTTCCCAATATTCGCCGGTCTGCTGGATTCGATAGAACTCATCCAATGCGTCGTCGACATCGTTTTCGTCCATGATGTCAGAGACAAAATTGAGCGGGTAAGACTGCCCGTCAATTTCAACATCTGCATGGCTGAACGAGTCATCATCATCGGGGCTTGCGCAGCATTCGACAGCAAAAACTTCATGGGTTTTGCGGTTGGCTTTGCATGGCAAATTGAACATGGCACCGGAATCAAAGTAGGACTCGATGCAGGCATTGACCACATCGCTTACGGGAGACTCTGCAGCCTCCTGATACTCCGGCATGTGCCAGATGTCGATGCTTTCCTTGTTGGCATCCTCAATGTTGCGGGCCTTTAAGACACGGACACCCTTCTTCTCCATGTGAATGACGGCACGGCACAGGTCCACACGGATTTCGTGTGAATCCATAATGGTGCCACGGTCATCCTTAGGTAGGAAGATTTCGATAACTTTGTTGATGTCAGGGGTTTCGGCGACGAAGTAGACCTTGTCATCGTGGATTTTGAACATTGCATTACACTCCTTCTTGTTCATACAAAAAGGGCGGGCTCCCTAAAAACAGGAAGTCCGCCCTTTAAGCGAAATTGTGAATGTACGAAAGGCATAAAACCCTTTCGATATGGAATGTTATCTATCGTACAATTTTTATTGTAGTCGGTTCGCACAAGCACGCAACTATGATTTGGGATGTCAACTACCCCCACCTGAAGGAGGGGGCTTGTAGTCCCGCAGGACTCCAATCTTTTCCCACTCGACGGATTGTTAGGCACGGTTGCTGGTCGTGCGACCGAGTACAATGGGCGTTCACCGCTGTTGCATGGCGGCATAGCTGGGGTGAGAATTGGATTACGCGGGATAGAGTCCCAATAATCCTACATTGCGAATGTTTATGGCAGCGTTGTGGTCGCGGTTATGTGTCGTACCGCAGCCGCTGCATGTCCAGCTTCTGTCTGTCAGCGTAAGGTCATCTTTTATAAGGCCACAAACGCTGCAGGTTTTGCTGGACGGATACCACTTATCGATTTTGGCAAAAGTTTTTCCTTGCGATGTGAGTTTGTACTCAAGCATCGTGCGGAACATACCAAAGCCATTATCGTTTGTGGATTTACCAAGCTTCAGAGAACCCGCCAAACCGCGTAGATTGATATCTTCCACAAATACGGCATCATACTGCTTGGCTATCGCAGCACTTACCGTATGGCAGAAGTTCTTGCGCTGATTGGCTATATGTTCATGCAGAAGCTGAACTTTATGTAGTTGTTCGTCATAGTTTTTAGAGCCTACCTTCATGCGAGACAGCTTGCGCTGCTCTTTTGCAAGTTTCTCTTCACTCTGACGATAGAATTGCGGATAATTGGCAACTTTGCCATTGCTGTCAACATAAAAGTCATGGGAGGAATAATCCAAACCAAGAGATTTTTCTTTCGTGACAGTAACAGGCTGAATGTCCTTCTCGAACTCATACAACAGCGAAATGAAATATTTGCCGCTGCGAGTGCAGCTAATGGTAGCGCCCTTCAGTACCCAACCAGTACCCGGTTGGCGGTGCTTCTTGATTTTCACCCATCCGATTTTGGGCAGTTTTATCGCTTCATGACCAAGCACAAGGGTATGTACGACACTACCGTCTTTTGTTTTGTACGAATGAATATTCGTTGTATAAGACATCTTGCTCTTGTGTTTGGATTTTAGTTGTGGCGTACCAACCTTTTTGTCTTCAAGATGACGCTTGTTGGCTGCTTTTAAGTCAAGCTGCGTGTTGCACAAAGCGCCGCTATCTACTTCTTTAAGAAACGGAAATTCTTTTTTGTACTTAGCGGGCGTAGGAACAAAAAATGTTCCTGCTTCGTTAAGAAACTGTTGTGCGTCCATAAGCATATGATTCCATGTAAAACGCACACAACCAAAAGTTTTGGCAAGCAATACTGCTTGCGCTCCCGTGGGGTATGCTCTATACTGTATTGCACGATTCAGCTTTACAACAGCCATCGCTTGTCACCACCTTATACTTTAATTTTATGTGGTTCGCATGTTTGTGCAACCTGAAATGTGTGGCAATTCCTCCCCCACATGAATGAGGGGGAATCCTTGCCACGTCTTCTTGAACCGCAAAAGCAAAATGGTCAGACAGAGCTTGCGACTTTGTCTGCAATTTAATTTATTGACAATTTGGTGCTGTGTTGGTATAGTTAGAGTAAAAGGAGGGCTGTATCACAATGAATATTTATCAAGAGCAAATCAGAGACATCTTTGGCACCACCGACCTTAATCAGCTGCGCCAGTATGCTGCACAGCTCAAAAGTGTGCCATGCACTCAAAAAAATCCACGCAATGCGGGAAGGAAATCTTGTTTATCTGAAGACCAGATAGTCGATATTGTGGAGCTGCATAATTCCGGTTTTAGTGCAGCTGCTATCGCGGATAAATACGAAGTTTCCCGCCAGACGATATACAAGTATCTCGACAAAGCTCAGCATTTCAGTGACGACCCGAATTATACTCTGCGCATCAACTACATGAACAGGCAGCAGCTCTGTACTACGATTGATGTTGATTTCCGCCACGAAAAAATCAAAATCAAAAACCATACAGATAAAATTCCTCTTCGCGCATTTGGTGTGGTGGAAGAACCTTCGTGGAAAGATTTCGAGATTTTCCTGCAAGACCGTTGCCTTCCTGCGAGCCGGGCCGGTATCAAGGAAATTCTGCGTGATATGGGCGTTCCTTTTTATGACCCGCTCCTTATCATCGAGAAGACGGAAGGCCGCATAGCAGGTGACCATCAGTGGATGCAGCTTATTAAGAGACCTGCCGCGTAACAGGAGGCCAATATGCAGCTTGTTGACTTCAACAACTTAGAGCCGCAAGAAACTCTAAATCACACATCTAAAGGCAATCAGCTGAAATGGAAGTACGACGGTTACTGGTATAAGGCTGACCACATGGGATACGAAGGCTTAGCCGAAAGCATCGTGTCTGCATTGCTTGAAAAGTCCAGTATCAAGTACCCTTTCGTGAAGTACGAATATTCCAAGATTTTATATCACGGTCGGACATACAATGGATGCAGAAGTGAGAATTTTATTCTCAAGAACAGCAGAGCTACGCTAATACCTCTCGAAAAGCTCTATCGCAGCTATACCGGTGGCAGCCTTGCCATTGATACTGCAAAGCAGGGTGATGTCCAAGAAAGAATCAAGTTCTTGGTTGATTTCGTTGAGAAACATACCGGAATCAGAGACTTTGGACCATATCTGACAGCAATGCTCGAAGTTGATGCTTTCTTCTTGAACGAGGACCGCCACACGAACAATATCGCTGTTTTGTATGACGATACCGATGAGACCTATTCGCTCTGTCCGTTGTTCGACAATGGCTTGTCACTCTTATCCGACACCAGTTTGGATTTTCCTTTGGAACGACCATTAGAAGATTGTCTGCAAGCAATAGAAGCAAAGCCGTTTTCGCGGCATTTTGATGACCAGCTTGATGCTGCAGAGGGATTATATGGCATCCAATTAAGGTTTTCTTTTGGTTCGCATGATGTAAAGGACATAATCGATGTATTCCGTTCTGAGTATGGCAATGACATCTGCAATCGTTGTGAAGCGCTTATTCGTCGGCAGATGCATCATTATAGCTATCTCATACAAAAATGAAAACAGGGCAACGGCCATTGCGGTCGCTGCCCTATTGTTTTGCGCTGCTGCATGAAAAAAGCCGCCCACCAGAAGGTGAACGGCGCTATACAAAATTAAGTGATTTTATTCAAACCACCAAATTTCGTAAATACCCCTTTAAGGTTTGCAAATTCCGCAAGCCGAGTACCCTTCTTGGATGAGCTCGTCACGTGCCCCCATATAGTCGATTCGATTCTTTTGACTCATCGATTCGACTGCAGAGCAATCGGGCATGTGGAACTTCATGGTACTCGTGTTCAGAACGTATGTCTCGTCTATGACAAGTGAAGCTTTGTCCTGTTCATCCTTGGAATCTGCAGCACTACCGGCTTCAATCTGATTCTCATCATGATATTCACCGGAAGTGAAACTTACCTCTTTGCCATCCGAAGTGCAGTAAATATCACCCAGCAGGTCTGTGCGATAAACCTCGACACCTTTGTTTTGCAACTTGTCGAGTGTTTCCTGATGTGGATGACCGTAACTGTTCCCTGTGCCACAAGAAATCACAGCATATGTTGGATTTACCGCATCCAGAAAAGCCTCTGAGGTAGATGTACTTGAGCCATGATGCCCTACTTTCAGAACTGTTGACTGAATGTCTTGTCCCGATGCAAGCATCACGTTTTCCGCTTCCTGTTCCGCATCTCCGGTAAAGAGGAACGAGGTGTCTCCATAGACAATACGCAAAACAATCGATGTATTGTTCGTATCATCGGGAACAGAATTAACACCAACTATCGTGAATTCTGCTTCCCCTAGAGTGTAGGTTTCACCCACATCTGGTATCGTGATGCCTCCGCCTTTTTGCTCCGCGTAGCTTGCAAAGTCCCGAAATGCTTTGCTGTCGTATTCTGTCACAGGGCATAGAGTCATGTCCGCAGTGACGGCCTCAAAAGCACCGGACAAACCGCCGATATGGTCTTCGTGTGCGTGGGTTCCAACGACATAATCCAGGTGTCCATCGGTTTCACGCTGCATAACAGAATATAAGAGGTTAGAATCATCTACATTACCGCCATCAATAAGCATTGAGTGGCCGTCACAGGTGATAAGGGCGGAATCCGCCTGCCCTACGTCTATAAAGTGAATAGTAAAGCTGCCGTCCACCGAATCGCCAGCCGTCTGCTCGCTGCTTGCAGCGCTTTCTGAGACGGCCCCGGTGCTGGATGGACTTTCCGAGGTTATCGGACTCTGACCGCAGCCGGTGAAGCTGAGTGCAAAGAGCGCAGCGATGATTGCCGCTGTACTCCGTAAAAGCTTGTTTTTAATTTTCATGAATTCTTCTCCTTTCAACAAAAAAAGCGGGCCTACCCCGCTATGGGATAAGTCCGCTTAAAATACAGATTGTGAATCCTACTGATTGCTTAGTATCTGTTCACACTTTACATTGTACGGCGTTCGTATATTTTGGCAAGCGCTATTTTTCCCCAAACTTGATGTCGATATATACAATCTCAAAGCACAACGCAGCGCTCAAGACAAATCCAAGAACAACATATGACGGATGGGTCAAGGACCAGCCAGGATTCGCTAGATACCCATGCCAATATCTAATGTTAAGTACAAAAATAAACACCGGCAGAATTAGATACCAGATGCTTTCCAGCACAATTTTGATATTTTTTCGCATCTCACTCGCCTCGAAATTCGAGCGGAATCAGAGTTCGGCGCTTCTGACTTTCTGTATACCAAAAAATACTAAGTCCGGCCAGGATAGCGAAAATGATGATTTTCAAAAGCCTTTTCATTTAGTCCTCCTTTATGCTGCAGATGCAAAGATGTCACCGCACGGAGCATTTGTAAACATATCAGTTCGTGAAGTCACATTACTGATATTCCAGTTTTGAATAGGCGAACAAGGCCGGATTTTATCGAACCGCACTCGACAGGTACTTCCAGAGCGTCGAAGCCTTGACGGAACGAATCAACCTGGTATTCACCATAGTTGGCAGGATGCCAAACCTTTAGCGCTGATTCTATTTTTTGAGTCAGAAGAGTTTTTGCCATGGCTGCTCCAATCCTCATCGAATGATTTCGTGCGCAATAACGTCGGATTCCGTACAAAAGATATCGCTGTAATCGGCCTCATCATTGCCCGCACAGACCTCATGCTGATATGGTGCCGTGCCCTTGCGTTCAATTTCAATGCGCCAAAAGCCATCGATATAGCGCACGACAATAATGGTATCGTCGTCCAGGAATAACCGAACTCCCTTGACATCGAAGCAACCAATTTCATCGACCCCATAGTTGGAATTATCCAGGCAGACAAGGTCGTCACTGGACCCATAAATTTTGACCACGTTGCACCTCACAGCGTTTTCTGTTCGCTGGTGACAATGCGCGGGATGAATAGAAATTCAGTTTTTCTTGTTTCAGTGTTGGTTCTCCGAATGACCGTGCCATCCCGAACGATTTTCACGCCATCCTTATTGATGACAGGCTTTTCTTTGCCGACGAAGTTCATCAGTTCCAGCTCTTCAACAGTGTAGTTATCCCGGTGCAGCCATTCCGTGAGCTCACCGTCATCGTCGAAAACCGGGACAGCCTCGCTCCCCAGCGTGCTCCTTGCTTCAAACTTATTCATAGTTTTTGTCTCCTTGCAACAATTTTTTATGCGATTTGTCGGAATTTTTGGGCTATATCTTCGTTTTGCAACATCCATACAGCTGCAAAGACTCAAGTTGATGGCATTACCCAGCTTTCTTGGTTTTCTTGGTTTCGGGTTTTACGATACCGCCGTTGGCATCATAAACATTGTACGGGAAATCGCCGTCATTGACGCGCTTGGCAACGCGCTGCCCGGTAGCCGTCTTATAATACTGGTTCAGCCGGTTGGCTGTACGGTAGAAGGCAAACTTTGCATACTGTGTGCCGCGTTTGACACGATTTTCACGCAGCAGTTCGTCCCGCAGCGTGATAGCATAATGCTCGGCTTCATTGTTGGTGAACCCCGAATAGAACACATCCATAAACTTTTCGATGTAGATAGCAGGAACATCGTTCATGGCAGCCACAATGATGGCCGCTGTTGTACCTGCGGAATTGAGTCCCGGCAGTGTAGCCTTCTTGATGCACTTGGTGGCGGATTCGATTTGCGTGCGATACCTCATCAGCCACTCGCTCAGAGCTTCTTCGTGGCTGAGATTTGAGCCTGCAAACAGGCGACCAATGAGGTTTGCTGCGGAGAGAATCGTCTTGTTCGTCCAACTCATATCGTAGTCCGACATCTGTACACGGTTTGCCATTGAGCGGCTGTTGCCGGAGTCGATATGTTGAGATTTGGAGGCATTGAAGGTAACATTCATGCGCACAGTCACGCCGGACTCCACGATAGCGAGCAATCTATGCTGACCATCGACCAGTGTGCCATCGGAGGCAATGGCGATACCTTGATGTGTTGTATCCCAGTGTCCTTCCTTCATGTCTTTCGCCATCTTCTTGACTTTGGCGTAGTTGATGTTCCGGTTATTGTCGTTTTTTTCGAGCCACTTTTTAGCCTGTTCGGGCGAGATTTCGTAGCCATCCCGCGTTCTCTGATTGAAATTATAGCGTCCCATTTGTGATTCCTTTCTGCCCAAGTAGGCGTGTGTTTGATATTTGTTATTGATATTCAGAAAAATTCCCTGATTTGTGATTATATTCGTGTTGGTCGAGTTGGCGTGGCTGCATCGAAACAATGCGCAACGTTCTGAGTCTGTGCATAACGCCTCCTCTCATCAGCAGCGATATGGCATCCCTGCCGATTGAACCACGAGTTCATGAGCTATAGTTCAATTTTCTGAATCAGCCAAAGCTGAGCTGCTCCGAGTCAGTTGAAAAGAAAGCCGCCTTTTTCTTTGCCTGCTCTTTTGCACTCTTACTTATCGTTTTCTTCGTGCCGTCCAGATGATGCTTGCTCTTGTACGAATAGCCTTTCCAGGCAGCCTGATAGGAAAGGTAGCCATATCCGTTAGCATTGTCCAGGACTTTATCAGTAGCAGTCTCGACCACAACATAACGGGGCTGGTTGGGCTTTGAGAGTTCATCGCTTTTCACGACACGATAGCTCTTCTTCTCATCTGTGCCGTACTTGGAAAATGGTAATACGGATTCCTTTTTGGACTTGGATTTTGCCTTGGCGCTTTCGATGCTTCCCTCAACGGAATCCACCAGTTCAGAGTCAAAGAACGCCTCATCAAGCGGTACATTGGAGCTGTTCTGCTTCTTTGCTTCTTCAATTTTCTGATACATGGCATCTTCGACACGGCGCATCTTCCAGACCTTGATGAGGACCTTTTCCGGGAACATGATGGCCAGTCCCTTTTCAGCCAACATCTTTCGGACAGCAGGAGCAGCGAAAGACTTATACTTTGCATACGGTCCTTCCTTGTGCTGTTCGATTTCATGGCTTACCTGCGTCATGTATTCCTCAAATGCCTTGTTCTGGTCGAGCCAGAATTCAACTTCGGAATAAGGAGAATCATGGTCCACGATTTTCTGGAGTTCACAACTCTTCGCATAAGCAAGACAAGCGTCTTTCACATCGGCAAAACCAAGCCCAAAATTATCGTTCAGAGTGTTTCGGCGTGCTCCGTCCATCACAAAATAGCGGCTTCCTTGCTTGATGATGGCGATACCGTCGCCAGAAGTGATGGCGGTGGGTTCTTCCGCATATCCGTCGTCAGTCCAGCGGTCGATAATCGATGCCGTATCCTGTACAAAGCCTTTTCGGCAGGTGTAATAATCCGCGCCGTTGTAAGCTCGTTTCGTGATGCACTTGAGGATTGCGTCAATCAGAGCGTCCTTATCCTTGATTTTTACGCTGTACATCAGGTTACTTTTCACGTTCCAGACAACGCCATATGGAAGACCCAGCGCAATCATAGAACACGCACACTGCAGAAAATGCTTGTGTGCCAGACTGCTGATGAACTTGATGCAGTAGACGGTATTATTCTTTACGACATCCGCAAGGCCCGAAATATAAATCACTTTATGGTCCTTAGTATGGATGTCGATATCTCCGCGTGCCTGAACATACTCATCGGGAGTGAACACGGTGCCAAGCCGCATACTGAGCGACATTTTGGCTTTTGCGCTCACAAAAGGAGGCTTGACCTGTTTTACATACCGGCACTGATTCGTTTCAAGCGCCGTGAGCAGCAGAACCTTATCCTCGACCGTTGCGCCTTTCTTGATTTTCAAATACTGCATGTCCTTGTGTAGGTCCATGTAATAAGCGAGTGCGTCATCGATATCATAGGAATTAAAGAAGCCTGCCTGCATGTAGATACTGATACAGGGGGATAAATCAATCATTGCGTCTGCTGTCTGTACATCAATGGTTGTATTGTCATCGCGTTCAATCGGTGTAACTTCCAGCAGCTTATAGCAAGCATCCACATCTTCGATGAATTTGTGGTCGAACATCTCGGAGAACGAAAACGGATGCCGGAACACGCAATTCATTCCAGTCGGAGTCATCAGGGATTTATCGCTCAACGGATGGTCATAGTTCACGAAGATAATCCGCTGCTTTCCTCGGCTTGCTGCGACACAAAACAGATTCCGAAGAATCTCATATCGTGACATCGGCTTGCTTGTGCGGGACGACCAGTATTCTTCAGTGAAATCGAACACGACACAGATAGGTCGCTCCATACCTTTGCTGCCGTCAAATGTTGTGAAGATACCAACATCTGAGGAAGGTGCTACCGCCTTATCCCCGTCATTGTCCGCGATACTTGCATAGACGTGATGCTTGTCATAGAGGTTTCCGGGGCGATTTTCCAGGTCATTGAGCACCTTTGTCATAGCTCCGATTCGAGCGCCCAGACACAAAACATCTTTCGGGTTTTGTTTATTCAGAAACTCCGTCACCTCATCGACTGACATCTGTTCCACGATGCAGGAACCATTTACGCCGTTGATGGTCTTGCCCCAGATATTGCCGAGTCGTTCTGCCAAGTCATGAGAAATACGGAAGCATTTCGTGAAAACCACCTGTTCATGGCGGCCGAGAAAATCCTGCATGAACTCCCAGACATCCAGCGCTGTATCATCGTAGATTTTCTGCTTCATATCGCCCACTGCGACGATTTGAAGGCCCGGATTCTTAGAACGGATATATTTGAGCAGTTCTGCAATCTCGTCATTGATATCCTGATACTCGTCAATGATAAGAGTATCAATCGGCGGAATCGGAATTTTCTTTTCCAATACCATGGCAAGCTGTTCGCCCTGTCCGCAATTCCGGATTCCCTTTTTGTTCAGCAGCAGGCTTGCAAATCCATGATAGTTCTGAACCAGGACATTGCCATTCTTGATTTTGTCTTTGGCATCAAGTTTGAGTAATCGGTTGTAGGTCAAGTACAAAATACGCCGTTCCGGTGGATATGCATCGCAGAGTACGTTGATAGTCGATGTTTTTCCGCTGCCGATGCAGGCGTCACACAATACGTTTTTGCCCGACAATGCCAAATGTACGAATTCCTGCTGTTCGCTTGACAAGTCGTTCAGTGTCATAGCCAAATTCTCCTTAACAAACAAAAATGCCCCGGCAGCATCCAATTCAGATGCCGTCAGGGCACAATTTTTATCTTATTAGGGTTATTATATCTGATTCGCACAGATGTGCAAGCTTTATTTTACTATGTTTCATCTTGCTTCTGGGCAAAAAAAGAACGCCCACCCGCGACTTGCGAATGAGCGCATAATCTTGTACAGCCTTAATGGTTGTTGTCGTTGGTGTTCCGCTTCACACGATACGCCGCAAATATGACTTGTTGATTTCCACCAGAAGCTCCTCAATTTTTCCAAAGTCAGGCTTAGCAGGAAGAGAGGTTTTCCTCACGTCATCCTGAAATCTCTTTTCAAGCGCATCAACAAACTCAAAGAATTCGGGTGCGTACGACCCGTCTTCACGCAGGTACTTGCCGTTGCGAATCGCCAACAGTTCCTCGCGTTCCTTGTCTCGGTGAGTGATAATCTCGCCTTTTTCCAGAATATCGAACGCCGTGTAGTATAACCGCACAATGTGCATCGCGTGTTTGTTGATGTGGGCAGCATCTTTTTGTGCTTTCGGATGCTGCGGCTGCTCATACTGGTCGATGGTCGTAGTCAGACTCTTTAGCAGCGACTTTAGAGAGGTGACCGGATAATCGTTCAAGCTGCCAGAAATCAGGAGCGGATGTTTGCCTTCTTCATCCGCATCTTCACTGATGGAGATTTCAAAAATGTCATCCTTGCCCCATCCGGTAATCGACCGTTCCAGGCTTCTCTTCTCGAATTTGTTCTTGAATGCTTCCGGCGAGGCCCCATTACGAAGGAGTCCCATCTGCAAACGTCTGAGCTGGTCGTTTGCAAAGCCGCCATAGCTGTAGGCAATGCGCCGAGTCAAGAATAGTTCCCTATTGTCAAGCAGCATTTGGCCTTCCGGCGTCATGTTCACATATAGCTCCGGGTCATTGCCAAAAAGTTCGATAATGTTGGGATTACCCTGCGCAAGCAAGCTGACAAACTTGTTCACAGCGTAGATGACTGTATCTGTCCGGTTGTCAATGGCTTGCTCGAAGTGGTTAAACCCTAAGATTTCGGGTGAGCCTGCCACGCCACGCATATCGATATCGGAGCCTTCGACGTTGGTTCCGTAGGCGTGACTGCCGCTAAGCGTTAGGAATAAAATGTTGCTCCCCAAGTGTTTGTTAGTGCGCAGGAAATCGTATTCCTCGCGCTGGACGATTGCTTTTAGTTCTGCGTTTGTCATAGGCTTTTTCACTTACTTTACTGATGATGTTGTTGTTTCTTTACTAATATTATCCCACTATCGTGCTTTTTCTGCAACGGCAGGTGTCATTTGTTTGCAATCTGTACATATTTGCATCCCTACAAAAAAAGAAAGACCCTTACCGAATTTCGGTAAAGGTCTTATTGCTATTATTTCTAGAGTTCCCAAATCTCAACATTCAGATTCCAGGCTTTTGCTGCATCGCTGATGATGTCCAGAACCGTGTCCCAGTCGCCTCCGGCAAGTCCGCAGCCTAAACCATATGGCAGCCGGATAGTTACGTCCTGATTCTTTCGAGCGCAGTCTCTAAAAAACGAGAACAGCGCAGCCGCCAGTGCAGCGTAATTTGTTTGTCTTTCGCCCCGGCCATAGCCATTTTGGCCGAACAGGTTCACGATGTACAGCTTCGGCTCTACCAGAACTTCTTGATAAGTCCCAAGCTTGTTGCCATCACTGCCATAGCAAAGTCCCAGATAGCGCCGATATACTACCGGCCATTGGCTGCGAATTTGCATCGCGAGTCCGGCTCCCATCACGCCTTTGCAATTTACTTGCTGGCAAATGTAAGTTGGCTTACTCGCAGAAAGTCATGAAAAAATATTGCCGTCGATAAATCTAATGCCCATCTTACTTACCACCCTTTCCAAATTTCGAAGCATTCCCTGGATAGATGGTGTAGTCCGTGCCATAATCAACGTTATTGTCTCGGTATACGAGCTCTACATTCGACATGCTGGTATAGAAAACCTTGTCTCGATAACGACTATCGTTGATTTCAAATTTGATGTTTTGCCCGTTGTCCACGATTTCGTAGCTTACGAGAGCGGATACAGTCCAGATGTTGTCGTAACGAAAATGAATGTAATTGTATTCCGGTTTCATCTCAGCACTTTCCGGTGTGGCCAATATCTGGTTCGGGATATCTTCGAGTTCAGACATTGTGGTACTTGTCACAGTGCTGATTGCGTCCTCACAGCCAGCCAAAGGTAGAGCCAGGCAGCATAATGCCAAAGCAGTTCCAATAAATTTTTTCATGGTAATTTCCTCCGTTTGATTTATATTGTACGCAACTCGCACAAAAGAAAAAGCCACCCAGCAGCCATACGGCTCCCGAGCAGCTTCGTGTGAATCCTATTGTGTGAATAGTATCTCTCGTACAAATCCGATTGTATAAAATTCGCACATCAGGTCAAGTCATACTGGCAGCTACGCATCCTGGCACCTACGGTTTCTGCGGACAAAAGGATGCAGCTACGCAGACAAAAAAGTCCTACCCGCATTTTACTGCAGGCAGGGTTTGCTTTTTGCTCTGTGGCGTTTAGCCCTCAATATCAAAGGTGTAGCTGTCTTCTTTCATCGCGACAAGGCCCTTGAACGTCTGGTACTCAGCTTCGTCCAGGAATGCCTTGATGGTCAGGCTAGTATCCTCATTATCCAGCCATTCGGGACGCATTCGGACAACGAGGTCGTGTAGCTCTCCGACAACATAGGCCATCAGGTCATGGTCGCCCAGAGCCTCGCCAATTGCTTCATCATCGCATTCGACGGGAAAGCTGATGGATGCGGCAAGGTCGTCAAGTTCATCATCGTCTTTGGGGCGGATTACAGTGGCTTCGAGTTTCAAAATACTGGTGTTCATAGTGAAATTTCCTTTTTTGTGTGTTGTGCTTTATCTTTCGACATCTTTAATTGCATTCAATTTGCACGGATGCACAAGGCAAAACTGTGGCAAAATTGTGGTAAAGACAAGGCGCATAGAGCTTGTTCCGTCACCAAGCCGGAAAGCTCAAGAATCAATCGCTTTGCTCAAATATGTCATCTTGTGTGTTTTATTGTCATTTGTTGTAAATTAGCGCTTGCTTTTTAGTGCGAGATGTGCTATTATAATTACATAAGATGACAGTTTTGTACAGTAAATGACACGTTTGAAAGGAGTACACCATGATTTCTGTTAACCTCGCCACGCCCGTGATTTTCTATAAGCAGCTGCCCGGCATCGCTAAGAAACTGGATGTGGATGCTGATTTTTTGAAAGGCTTTCTCACCAACGCCAGGTGTTATGTCGAGGATGCCAGAAAAGGTGAAGTGCTTGAGCTGGACAACTCGGCCGACACGATAACGAAAGTTGTCGCAGCCCATGAGAAGCGTTTCTATGGCGCGGAAGCCATTGTGGAATTCGCCAAGAGCAAAGGCGTGGATATTCCTGCACTGAACCATTTTGAACTTGGTGCAGATATCTCTGCCCATGCAACGGAAGACCAAGTTGCCAACATCACTGCATTGGCCGCACGAGTCGAGCGCCTCAATAATCGGTACAAGAGTCTTGCCCGGCTTGAAGCCCCGGACGTCATCCTGATGAACGAAGCAAGGATGGTGCGTGAGGCAGTAGAGCAGCTGGAAGATAACAGCGGTACATACTCCCCGGCTCTTGACCAGAACGGGGTTGCCTATCAATCCTTGAAGGATATTGGGTATTCTCTTGTCACCGGTTGGGACAAGTCGGTACTTGAAAAGAACAGTAATAAGGATACGGAGGCCACCTTTCCCAAAGAGCCCGACTTTCAAAGGCTGGCATCGCTGGTCAAAAAAGCCATCGGAACCCGCACACAGGGTAAGTTTGCGTTTCAAGCGGGGCTGACTCGTGGATATATCAGTAACCTTGCGAACGGCAACGCGAAAGCTCAGCCGACCGAGAATACCATCAAGAAAATTGCAAGCGCAACGGATGCTGTCACGGAGAACGAGCTTCGTATCGCCTGTGGGTATAAGCCCTTGCCTGACGACGGGAAAGACAAGCTCTCTATGCAGCGTGCAAGCATGTCTGATGACGCATGGCAGAAAGACAACGTGGATGCATTCCTCTCTTTTCTGAATGAAACGATTCCAATGTCCACTCCTCTTTCGTCCACTGAAATTCTTCAAGCTCTTTTCAAGGAAAAATACGGTGACAAGAACGACCAGATTCTGCTGGAAAAGGTCTCTGCCCCCGGCACCTATCGTGCGGAAGGTACGGCTGCTAATGTCATTCTACCCATTCGTCTTTGTTGGTTCAGCTTCAAGCGGATGCTGATGCAGACCCTCTATGTGGGACTTATCGGGCATTACAGCAAAAACGATGAGCTGTACATTACCGGATACATTTCTTCTGTGAAAGAGCTGCATGACGCGGTTCCGGCGCTGCGAGGTGGCATTGATGCGGCCTATGACGCGAGTCTGCCGGAGGGAATCGACATCATGAAGTTCCCGGTATTTTACACGGCTTCCAATGTTCAGGAAGCATACAAGCGGGTCCAGCAGAAAATCGTTTCCAAAATTGATGATTACTTTGCCAGCGAAGTGAAGGTTCGCGTTTCCGGCATCGGCTTTTATACCGATACCCTCTCGAATGAAAAGTTTGTGGAATTCATGCGCCTTCATAAAGCAGCTCTGACCGCTCCTTCTGCTCCTATCGAACTCCGGGACATCTATGAAAACGTTGTTGAGCGTTACGGCCGCCCTGAGGATTTCCTTGTGGAAGACAGCGACTTTGACTGTAAGGCTTCCGTTATCGCCTATGCGATGAACAATGAGACGATTCTCTGTGCAGGGCAGGACATCTTTGACGGGATGCTGGGCAGCAAAGAAACCGATGCAGAAAATTGCTCTTGCGTTTCTGTCTCTGACAAAGAGTTTGCCCGTCTGCATTCCAAGTTTGGCCTCAAGAAAGAGGACGTTCTGGAAGCTATCAAGGCATACGCGCAGGAGCTCGGTCTGGAGTACGGCCCCGTCAACTACTTCATGATGTGTGACCCGAAATATGCAAACGACCTTGGCGAGATTGTGCAGTGAATCGTTCTGAACGCGGTAAGGTGATTTGCCGCCGTATTGGCTGCCACAAGCATAAAAATAAGGCTGCTACCCATTACTGGGCGGCAGCCTTTTGTCTTAAAAAAAGAAAACGAGAACGCCGTCGGCAACGGAGTCCTCGCAAAAGATAGTTCTTTTTGATTACGGTTTTAATTATATGGAACCCGCAATGCATTGCAAGCATTATTTGCCCGCTTGCTTTTTCAGCTTATCTCTCGTTTCCATGAGAATAGTTCCAAGCCGATTCTGACCCGGGATGTTCTGGCATTTCGGGCAATGACAGTTGCCCCAGTAATTGTCATGCCAGCTGGTGGTATCTTCCTCGATGGGTTGCGTACCCGTTTCGAGAAGACGCTGCTTGAGGTCTTCATTCTGCTCGAACTTGGCCATCACCACGCGGCGCATCACGTCGTCCCGAGCCTCATCCCAGTTTGCGGGGATAGCTACATTGCGGCCAAAGCGCTTGGCAGAAGCCGGTGGCATGTCCGCAAACTGTCTGCGCTCTTCCAGTGGGACCTTGTGACTCTGGAATGCTGCCTCGGCGTTCTTGTAACGAATCCCATTCATCACAAATTCGCAAGGATAATAGTTGCTCATAAACCAACTACGGTGGTTCTCTTTCTTAACTCGAATCATGCAAACTCTCCTAATTTCTAACTCAGGCGGCACTTTTATCGCTGCCGTTCTTTTTCTCTGCCGTTGCACTCAACAGGCTATCAAACAAATCAACTGCCGTAGACACAAACATCTGGCTCTGAATCGAGATTTTTCTCCGCTCCGGAGTCTGCCCTTTCATGTGTGCAGCGGCACTATAAATTGCTGCCAAAACCTTGTGCTTCATCAAAGCAGATTCTTTGATATCCGCGTTATCAGCAGCAAGGTAGTTGGCAAGGTTATAGGCCCGTCCAAGCATCAGCTCATCGTACAGCGGAGCATTGTGCTGGACCATGGTAGTGTAAACAGCAGGTTGTTCTCCGAAAGTGCTGAATCGGATGCCTCGGAATCCAGAATTCAGCTCATACAAAAGCGCGAGGCGTTCGGTCAGAAATACTGCCGTTTCGGAGAGTTTTTTTGCCATTTCGTCAGGCAATGAAGCAGTATTGTCCTGCCGTACCGCGTGCAGAATTTTTTTGGCTAAAAGCCGTTTCGCATATTCCTGCACATCGTGGTCAAGCTCGTAGCAAATGTGGCTTGCTGTTTTGTCTGTACGCATATGATTACCTCCTGGTTCTTGCCGCCTTCTGTTGTTTGACCCACGCTTCGGCTTCCTCTACTGTGGCATACACTGCCGTCTCACCGCGCCGGGCAATCTGCTTTCGGGCATTCTGAGCTGCCTGCTCACTCTTGTAAGTTTCATGATAATGGAGCAGGACACCCCATCTATAGCCGTAAGGCTTTGGTGGGGAGGAATGCGCTTCTTAGAAAAGACTAAGATACAGCATTTCCTGCTTACTCAAATGCATAACGGAGTTCGCAGCAACCGAAGTTGCCGTTCACCAAGGCTAATCAACCGGGCTTACGGGTTGCCCCGCAAGCCCCGCCTATAACCGGCGAACTGGTTTAGGCGGGGTTGTTGACTGCCCGCTGCATCACAAATATGATGCCGGTTGCCAAAACCATAACGCCAATGTCTCTGACAACGGTTCCGACCCGTTTATCATTGGTAATGTCCTGATTCCATTCAAATCCCCAACCAATCATAGCGACACCAACCACAATCAAAATAACACCAACAATCGTTAAGCTTTCTTCTGATAAACCGTACATAGTGCATTTCCTTTCCGCAAACAAAAAGTCCCGCACAAACAACTCATGCGGGACAACGATAAGATATATTTTTGGTTTATATTTTTCATTGTACGCAATTCGCACAGATTGACAATAGAAAATTACAAAAAATTCCCGCATGAGCGTCGCTGCTCACACGGGAAAAAATTTCTTAATATTCAGTGCAGAGAACCGTCAAAAGGCTGGAGAAGTAGTACATTGCGATGGTCGTGATTTTCACAGCATCGCTTCCCTGCCCGTTTGCAAGGCGCGTAAAGGTGCCGCCATTCTTGAGTCGGGTCATGGTCAGGTACATGAGCATATAGGTGTTCACATAGACGTCTGTATATCGCTGACCGTCGTCCTCGTAGCGCTGCGGGATACATTCCTGACTCAACATTTCAATGAGCTGATACCAGGATTTCAGATACAGAGGGCTCTTCGGTTCATTCAGAGCATTCTGAGCCTGCTTCTGGTATTCTTTCAGAGTTTCATCAGTCAGGGGCATAAACTCGACGTTTGCAAATTTGTCACGGTTGTAGTAGAGCCACAGCGTGGCATTGGACAGGTCCATGCAGATACCGGCAAGCTTCTCTGCCTTATCGTCTTCCAGCTGAGTTACCGGAACACTAGGGTCATTGATTTCGGCATCTTCAGAAGTCATGTCCACAATTCGGTAACTGTTTTCCTCCGTCCGAATCTCAGAGCTGACAAAGCGCTTGAAATCTTCAACGAGCTTCCGATAAGCTTCGAGCTGAGCATTTTCTTTCTGTTCACTCATAATGTGTATCTCCCTTTTGGATTTCAATTTATTATATGGATATCGCACTTTTTTGCAATGGCTTTTAACTCAAGCACCTTTTGCGCCGTTTGTCAATAACCACAAAATATCAAAGTGCTGGTAAAATTAAGGTGGGAAGACGTTCTGGAACCAACAAACCCGGGACTCCCGCCTCTTGCATTTGTTTACCGCCTTTTTCAGCCTGCGTTCTGGCTGTTCTTCTTGACATCGGCTGCAACCTTCAAGCGGCGTATGTACTCTTCCAGTTCCTCCAGTGTATAGGTCTCTTCCGTCTCAATCGGCTCTTTGGCATCTTTGGGCAGATAGCTTTTCGTACAGACAAACTCAGGGTTCGTTACAGGGCAGTCCAGGACAGTTTCATCGTACAACTCTTTCTCGATGTTGTGGTAGAAAAAGAACGGGATATGCCGCCCGCAATCGTCATCCGATTCTGTCCAATCCGGGAGTTCCTGGATTTCGCGGCCGTATGTTTCATACAATACCGTGTTTGCCCGAGCATTGCCAAGCAGGGTATTGTACAGCTTGAAGTTTTCCCTCACTTCACGGCGAAAGAACTTCGGGAGCGAGAACTCCTCGTATTCCAGCTTCGTATCAGAACGTAGATAGTAGCGGTACTGCGCCTCGACCGGCATGAATTCAGTCGTGTTGTTCAGCTCTTTCAAAGCGTTGAGTCGTTCACTCGTTTTTTTGACATTATGTCTTGCAAAGCCCAGATACGCTGAAACCAGAATCATCAGAAGAAGAGCTGCAAGGATAATGACAATGAGCCATTCCTCGCCTTCCACATGCGGCAGGTGTTTCAGAATACTATCCTGGATAGCATAAGGAAGGTCATCGAACCATTCATAGAACCCAATCGGGTCCTGATAAGTATGGGGAGCCATGATTCACCCTCACCGCCATCAGTAAATAAACTTGCATTCCCGACGTTCCCGGCCATTGCCGCACCAGTAATGCCGCCAGCGGGGAGTTTTGCCTTCCCCATTCTTTTTGTATTCTTTGGCCGCATTCTCACCAACGGTATATGTCTTGACGTTGATTCGCTGTGCCTTTCCCTGAAACACGAATACCGGGCGGTCACGCTTTTTGGAAGTTTCCAAGCGGACATCAGGGTTCTTACTGGCAAGATAGTAGGCACACAGGATTGCCAGGCGAACATAAGGTGTGCCGCCGTCAAAGACCGAAGGAACTGCTTCCATCACAGCCGGTACGCTGATACCATTTACCTGCCGCTGCCCGGCTGCCTTTTCCAGGTATTCTTTCGTGCTCCGAGTTGCTTCCGTCAAGCTCTGGTTTTCTTTGGCCCAGGCAGGCAGAGTCAGGAACGTGAAATCATCATGGCTGCCTTTGGCCGGGCCGACAAGAACGATGCCGAAAGCAGTGGTCTTCTCTTTCTCTTCGAATTCCACATGCACGAACATACCGTTGTAGTCGTAGCTGTCATACACCGGGATAAAGAAATCACGAATCGGAAGCCGCTGCAGGATATCCTGATGAATCGCCATGTCATCCGTATCCATAAGAATTTTCTGGAACTCGTAGTCAAAATCATAGACCGTCTTCGTCTGGTTCCAGCAGCCGATGGTGAAGCAGGGGAAAATCTGTGCAGCAAGGACACGCTCGAAACCCGGCGTGTTCATTTTCTGCGCTGCCGTCACACAGCAAAGCGTTGAAGATTTGTTGTACTCTTCCAGAGTCTTCCCACACGGGTCACTGAACCCAAAATGGTTACGGGTCTGTTTGGTAACGGCATTCGCCGTCAATGCAATTCTCAGCTGTTCATTGGTCATTTGCTATCCTCCAAAAGTTTATTTTTTGTCATATGCAAACAGCGCTGAACCATGCCGATGTTGAATTTTCGGGTCGTTAGCACTGTCATGAGCTTGCCTTCATTACCCTTGATAGTTCGTTCCAAAATGTTCCAGGATTCGGTTTCAGGCTTGACATTGGTATATAAGTCCAGCGGAACATACAGCCACGCAATTTCACTGTCCTGCATCACGGCATAGGATTGCAGGATTTTATCAATTGCCTCCACGCCGACCTTCCAGCTGATGATTATGGTCCGGCTGATATCGTATACAATCAGGTGCGGTGCTTCATTTGCTTCCGTATCAACTTCAATGACATGAGCAATATACGGTTTCCCGTCCACCAGCTTATACCGATAAATGATGGACGGGATTTTCTCTCGAATCAATCTGTCATGTTCAAGCGCCAAGTCCGCGTACTCGCCCGTTGCATCAATGATGATGACTCGTCCCTGACAGGTCCTCAGTGTCGCTCTAATTTGCTTGCGGCACCAGGCGAAGCAGCTCTCTTTGTATTCTGTTGAGACAAGAAAAAAGTTATTGCCAGGTGTTATGATAGGTTCGTAGCTCATTGTGTAACCTCAGCTTTTGTAATTCATCTGTTCTTAATTGTCTGCGATTCGCACAGTTTCGCAATATGATATTGTCTGTGAATACCAGTTATCGGAGTCATAGTCCCTTGACAAAATTCGGGTCGTAGTGGGACAGGACTTCCTCGTTCAAGCTGTATTCGCAGTTGATAGTCGTTGCGTCATCCACATACATGCCTCGGCTTGCGTAGTATATCCCATCGATATAAATGGCGAACATAACGGATGGCAGCAGAGCCATTTCATTGACCGCGTAAATCAGGTATTCATCCAGATTGTCCTTGACCACCGCGCTCTTATTGATTTGGGCGATTTGCTGTCCGCAAAGGAATACAGGGCAGCATACTCCTTCTTTTCCAAAGCCGATTTTGTAGCTCTGGTATTCCTCGCCATACAGCTGCATGGCGATAGAATTGTATCCTTGGAGGAATCCGGTTTTTGTATGGATGACGGAAATCTCGCCTACCGTGCGGTTGTTCTCACAGATAGCAAAAGGGTGTCTCAGAATATCTTTCGTGTTGATGCCGCGCATGTACGCCCTTGCGTCAGCAGCTGGCATGTATTGCAGCAGGAACTTGGAATCATTCAGTCGAATACCATAACCCTGCCGCAGCATTTTCGGGATATAGTGTGCCTGCCCGATAACGGCCTTGCCTTTCACGATATCGAAGGTGAACTCATATCCTTTCGATTTGGTTTGCTTGACAATCCATTTCATCAAATTATGTGCGCAGGGTACACCGTCTATAGTCGCTTGCGACTTAGGCGGTGAGGAATGCGCTAATCAAGAGTTGATTTGAGGTAAACTTAGTTAACGCAAATACCCTGCTACTCCTTTCTTTAAATGATTAAGATATTTTTTCCCATGCAGAATGCATGGAATCTGCTGCTTTTACAATTTTAAGTTTTTTAAGGCTTGCAGATTTTTGACCGCTTTTTCCGGGTGTTTTGAATTCTACATTTACAGCACCCTTTTTATTGGTATGAGTACCATGCACAACGAGAACTTCTCCGTTGAGAGAGACTAAATCACCCGGATTAAGGTTTACCTTGTTGACTGCTTTATGCTTTACCCTTTTAGGCTGGATGCTCATTGTGCGCTACACCCGTAGCGGATGGTGGGGAACCGCATAACTCGCTGCCTTGTATGCGGCATGGTGATAAGCCTTGCCACCGCCACCCGGGAATCCCACGATTGAAATCGTGGGAGGTGTCAATTCTGATTGTCTGCAATTCGCACAAATGGGCAACTATTTTTGCGAAATAAGAAGGCAGGCTCCGAAAAGAACCTGCCATGCATATTAGAGGTTAAAGATGCCCAGCCAGCGCCGAAACTTGATGCCGAACAATTCCTGTGCCTGCTCGTAGTTCATGATAAGCTGGTTGCCGCCAGAAATCTCTGCTTCGAGGGAGTTCGGCAGCTCATCTGCAATGTATTTCAGTTCGTACCACGGTCCATCCGGCGGATAGGAGTAAATGAGCCTGTTCTGCTTCTTATCAACCCGGAACTTGCTCGGGTCAGCCTGCCATGCCAGTTCGATTTTCTCAATTGCAGCACGACCAATGCTCTCATCACCCATATAGTCGTTATAGTACAGGATACGCACATAGTCCGGCAAATCGATTCCGCATGCCTCGAAGATATCTGCAATGACACTAGACGAAGCGTGGAAGATATCCGGGAAGTATTCCTTGCCATTCGCATTTTCACGCATTTCCGTCGTCATCTCATCGATGCAAACAAGCATTCGGCGGACATATTCGCCATAGAACGCGGTTGTCAGCTCCGACATACTCTCATTCACACGCTTTGAGTTCTTGGCACCGCGCTCGTTGTCGATTTTAGCACCAATTCGACAGATGATAGCGCGTTTCGAGAGGTCTTTTGTCAGCGAGGTAATTTTATTCGATGTGATAGATACAGCAGGATAGTTCACGAGCCTGTCAGAGATACCCCATTCATCGTTCTTGATTACCCGTTCTGAATGGTTCTGAAACTGGGTCTTGGCGAGGTCGTCGATGTTCAGCGGCAGTCCCTCACAAACTCGTTTGAGGCCGTCGATTCTTGTGGCTGTGAAATCCTCCGTTGTGTTCATCTTAACGGTCTCACCGCACATGAGTTTGACAAGAAATTTTATAAATGTCGTCTTGCCGCCGTTTGAGTCGCCGTATATAACGCCGTACATCGGGAACAGCTTCGTATCGTAGTTGTTCCTCGATGCGAAATACCGCAGATACGCCATGAACGGAGTAGCCAGATACCAGGTCATGTACTTGAAGTAGTCCTTCTTGGCCTGTTCGACATCGCCGTAAAAGTAGTCCATGCCTGAGAAGAACTTCTGGATGCTCTTGATGTTCTTTGCCACCTCGCTGAGATTCGGATTGAGGTCGATATTCTCGTCGTTGAAGGTCATGGTCCCGGCATCATAGTCGATATGTAATTTTGGGAGCTGCTTAACTGCCTCAGCTGCCACACGCCGAACCTCGGTATATCGTTTCCCGAAAACGCGCATCGGTTCCGCTGCCACTACAATACGATTCGCCTGTACCGGCATCTTAGGCATGATTGGCTTGACGAGTTCCTGCATTTTCTTGACATCGGCAACTATCTCGTATTCGACCTCATCCTCAGGCTGTGCCTGTTCCAGAAAGACAAGCTTCTGCTTTTCAATAGACTGAAAGACGGGCACTTCTTTGATGTTCTCTTTCAGATAATCTTCCTGGTTCATGGTGTTCACGACTGCCTTATAGGAGACATTGTCGGAGCAGGTCTCCTTGAAGGTCTCGAACAGGACCTTATAATGCGAAAATGCCGCCTCGTCATCGAAGCAAACGATATTCTCTCGCTGGATGCCGCAAAACGCCGATGCCGACATATTAGCACTGCCGGTGATGACTCGGACACGCTTATGGTCAGCGCTCTCCAAAATGAAGATTTTCTCGTGCGATTTCGTGTCCCGCGATACATACAGCTGCAAAGACCCGTCATCGAGGCGGTTCGCAAGGTTCCCTGCCGACTTAGACTTAGCGAGCCGCTGCACGCTGTCGATTTGCACCGACATGATGGCAGCGATGTCGTTGGCGATGATTTTCTCGCAGCCGAACACGACTTCCGCATACGAGAACTTGTTGATGACCTTATTCACGAACTCGATACCGGACGAAAAAGTGATAGCATAGAGTCTGTCGAATCCGTCAAACAACTCTTCCCAATTCGTTTCTACCGTATCAGCATATACCGCCTTCACAACACTCAACGCCTGCGTGGAGATGCTCGCCTTTGCCTTCGTGGTCTTGTTCGCCACGAGTTTGAAGGGCTTATCCGTCTGCCCTTCACTGTCCCCCATGTCCTCGCCGGGGTCCAAGAGTTCTTCCGGGCCTTCTTCGGTATATTCGGGGCTTTCCGATGCCATCATGTCCATCAGCGACATCTGATTTTCCAAGTCGTTTGCTTTTCTTCTTACCATTTTGTACCTATCCTTCCTAAACAGATTTGGGTCATTTGTTGGTTTGGGTATAAAAGCGAGCGGTTACTTTTTAGCAACCAATTATTCATTCATGGTTTTTGTTTTTTCGGTTAAATCTGATTTTAGGTATTCCTAGTTTCATTTTACCACTTTAGCTGTCCCATTGTCCGGACTTTAAACTACTCGGCACAAGTATTATCCACCTCAGCCGGATTTCATTCGTCTTTTCTTGTATCCTCTTCGCGTTTCGTTTAATTTCGTGTTGTTTCGTGAATACCAAAAACAGCCGCCATATTTATTGCAAATACATCCTTGCATCGCTTTTTTTGTTCTCCAATTCCCATTGTATGCAATTTGCACGGCTGTGCAACTGCCCACAGAGTATCAAACTGCTGGAAATCATGCCGCAGAATATCAAACTGCTGGTAAAATCGGCTCGCTTCGCCACTGAATCGCTGTATTCACAAAACAAAAAGCCGTCCACCCAAAAAGATGAACGGCATATATTTTTGCAGGATGGTTATGCTTGCGCTGCTTCTATTTTTCTGCCATTGTACAAGGCGGCGACCATATCGACCGCCTCATCCATCGACCGGCACTGGTAGTTGATGACCGTACCGTTTCCGACCAGCATATTCCCGCTGCGCCAAAACGCCTTGGCATCGGTTGTGTAAATGATGCTGCCCTTAACATGCAGTTCTACACCGTTGTTTGTCGTGACCGTTTGCATATTGTACCTCCTAGAACCTTCGACCGCCGTACAGTCCCACGACCGTACCCAGTGCTTCGTCTTTCGACTGACAGTTGTAGCTAATGACCTTGCCGCTGCAGGTCAACATCCTGCCGCAGAGGTTGTAGGTCTTGCCGTCCGATGCCGTCATAATATTGCCGTAGCAATTCACCGTCACACCGGATTTTGTGTATACTACCATGTTTTCACCACCTTTTTCGGTTTTGTATGTTTTATATTTTTGCCTTTTAGCCCGCCGTGCTTTGCCAAGACTATGCACAGGGCATCTCGGATAGTCTCGGCGTTCCCACAAATCCGACCGTTTTCGTCGATGATTTTAGACCCCTGCATCCGGTATGAGGTATCATCTGAGGCGAAAACTGTTTTGCCGTTGAGAACCAGCGTTACGCCGGATGCCGTTTCGATTTTTGCTATGCTCATATTCGTTCTGCCGCTTTCCTGTGCCGTTCTTCTTTTCTTGTTCGGCTCAGCCAAAATCAACACTATGCCGCCCGGCATATAAGCCGTTTCCGTAAGCCTTGTTCACGGCCTTTTTGAGTTCTTCCGGAAACTCCTGTTCTTCTATTTCGTTTTTTCGGAATGCTTCCGCAAACGCCTTGTACAAGTCGTAGGTCTCCTTGTTGGGATTAAACGGTGCTGTTCTATAATATTCTGTCACTGACCATTTCTTGCCGTCGATGCTGGTCAGATAAAATCTGGTATTCGGAATCGGAATGCTTCCCATCATGTCAATCACCATCCTCCACGACCAAGGCGAACCCACTCGGTTTTCGTGGTGTGTGAAGTATGATGAGCATAAACTTATATTGCAGCTTGCGCTCATATTCTGCTCTTGACGCTTGTACTTCTTTCAGTTCTCTAACCGTGGAAAGGAGCTCATCCTCCCTACCTTTCGCTTCGCCTTTGGCAAAAGCTGCTTTTTCGGCCTCGTCGATGCGCTGGTATCTGCTCTTTCGTTCCTTTTCGATATAAAGCAGGCCATTGGCTACTGCATCAAGGAACGCTTGCACCTCAGATTCCGGGATAGGTTCTTGGCTTTCTCTGCTTTTGGATATACAGCAAAAGCCCTCATCGTCGTAATGGATGAAATAGGGTGAGTTCGGAACCTGTTGTACTCGCATAGGGCACTTCCTCCTTCCGTCTCAAAGACAATTTGCCGGGACTGTCTCCCGTTGCCCGCTGCTCGCCGCGTGGAGGCTGTCTTTTGGAGCAGCTGCGCGGACAAAACCGCGCTTTTGAGTTACATCTCTGCGTTAAACAGGTTGCGGAGCTTGTAGGTGATATCCTCGCTGTTACCAACGATAGCTGCCGCTTCGTTGATGGAAGCGAGCTCCGAAAGACTATCCGCTGCGTAGTTGTAGCTGATGGTGTAAATGGGGATATCCATACCGGCAATGATGTTCTTCGTATCGGAGAAGCCATATCCGGTATTGTTGTCACCGTCCGTGAGCACAAAGATGATGGGCGTGCAATTCCCACCCAGTTCCTGAGATTTCTGGTAGATGCGGTCCATAGCAACGCAAAGACCGTTGTACATTGCGGTGCTGCCGTTCGCATCGAGGGAGTTCACGGCACCCTTATACAGAGTTTTCTGGGTCAGAGAGAGCTGGTCAATGGGCAGGTATTCCCTGACATCTGAATCAAAGCCAATGATGCCGATATAGTTGTCGTCATTGATATACTGGATGGTGTTTATCATCGCGGTTTTCAGGGCATTCAGGGGTTCGCCGCGCATCGAGCCGGAAGTATCGACAACGAACTCTGCCACAATAGGAATACCGGAATCCTTCTCTTCTTTCCAGACACTCTGAGCCTGTGCGATGGTGTTGCCGTCGTATGCCTTGCCTGTATAAGCATAGTCGTCAAGACCATTGAACCCGTCCTTCGTCGCTTCTGCCTGATTCTGGGCGCAGAGGGAAACGAACGCAGCAATAACTTCCTTCTTTTCGGCCGAGATGCTTCCAATAGAATACAGGGGGTTATCATGCCGCACACCGAACGGGATGAACTCGTAGTTGCGCTGTAAGGTCGGGTCATTCTGATAAGACTGATACTCCATGACAACGCCGTCCACGATGCCCTTGTCTGCCGACTGGACCATCTGCTGGGTCGTGAAGGATACGAGAGGGACGTTCGCTTGAAATTTCTGGAAATTCTCAACAGCAGCCGTATCGACAATCGTATCGCTGCCGCTGCTCGCAAGAGCCTCAAGCAGAAAATTAAGACCCGTAGCACTTGTGTAGGGGTTCGAGTATCCCATCATGAGTTTGCCATCGATGGTTGCGTTCAGAACGGAAGAAACAGACGCTTCACCGTATTCAGAGCGAAGCATATCCCCTGTCTTCTTTGATACGAGAATACCCGCCACATTGCCGACCAGACGGTCAGCCTCAACGGTCAATTCTACGCCCTCGTTCTTCACCAGCTCGCCAAAGAGCGTATTTGAGGGGGTATAGCACTCGGGCTGATACTTTCCCGTCGAGATGTACTCAGCCGCCGTACCGGACGGAACGGAGCGCAGGGAGACACTCATAGTCTTGTCTCCGGAAGTCTTGTTGTGCTGGGCATTGAACTTTTTTGCCATGCTTGTCAGGAAAGAATCGGAGCCGGATTCTGCTGCTTTCTCGCCGGAAGAGAAGACTTCAATGTTGACATCACCGTTCCCCTCCACCACGAATGGGTAGGAGGATTCAATGTCGGGCAGTTCATCCTTTGCGTCCAGAAACTCCGATACATCAAGCTGCTGCGGATTGACGGATACTTCCTGCACCCCGATACGTTTCATCTTGCTGCTCAAGTTGGCATATGCCTGCTCGGAAGTCATCGTGCTGATGCTGACATTCGAGTCCCTCATCACCGTCATCGAAAATACTCCGAGAACAACACCCACCACGGCGATGGTTGCAACTACAGGGAAAATATTTTTCTTCGTCACGTTAAGACTCTCCTTTCAAAATATCATATTGCTTCATAGCCTCGCGGCTGATTACTTCATCCTGCTCGATGTCCTGCGTCGTCTTGTTAATGACAGCATCGAGCTTTGACATTGCGAGCACAACCTCTGTATCCCACGGATTCTGGGCAGAACGTTGGTTCAGAGCGTATGCTAAAGAATCCAATCGGAGGATTAAGCGCTCATTGTCATGAACTACCTTATCCACGGTACTTACGATACCATTGTAGATTTCTTTCTTTTTCTGCGCTTCTTCTTTGTTTCCAAACGAGATAGAGCCTTGACAGAAAGCCTTGTATTCCGTTTCATCAAACATTGAAGCCGAGCGAATCGCGTCATCCAGTCGGTCATAGAAGATACGTTCTGCGGATTCCAATAACGTTAGGCACTTGGCTTGTTCCCCGGATGTCTTGCTATCCTGGGTCATGCTGTAGGCAACGGCCATTTTTTGCCCGAAGCGCCGTACCTGATACAGCATTTGGTCAGCCTGCTCTGAGAAGACGCTTTTTGTCTTTACTGCCGTTTGAATTTTGTTGGTATACAGCTCTTCTTTGCTTGTAGGCCGTTCAGATGCAGCAGAAGCCGCAGCTTTCTGCTTTTTGAGGAAATTGCGATATGCAATGTAGGCGCAGAGCAGCAGGAACAGGACTGGCGTGCCATATTTCGCAAGGAGGATAAGGAACAGCGATGTTCCGTGCATGTATTCGATAGTGTAATAGGTGCTGATATAGGTTTCGACCATGTAGACTATAGCCGCTGCTATGATAATCAAACTCACGCCGAGCATTAACTTCACCTCTTCGGTTTCAATCGATTTGATACAAAGCATCTTTTGTTTTTAATTATCTTCAATTCGCACAATTCAGCAACAAAGCCTTAACATGCAAAAAAGACAGTCACCCAAATTGGATGGCTACCATGAACTTTTCGTTTGCGTCACAACAGAAAAAAGGATGGCTCTTTCGAGTCACCCTCTTTTCATGTTGTCTTTAATCTTTGGCCTTTTTGTCTTTCATGATAGCCTTCTCTTCTTCGGTCACATCCGGTCGAAAATGAGTGACTTCCTCACCGTTGAGATTCTTCTCATGAATCAGATAGCCGCCTTCTACGCGTTCCATTGCCTTGGCACCTCCTTTCTCTTTGTTATTCTCAGGCTGTTCACATTGAGTCATAATGTTGATGTTGCGGTCTGTCTTTGCCTGGATGCTGTTGGCACGGACAATTTCGCCCATGTCAATGCCGGTCGCTTCTTTCACCGTCTGCATGGTTTGAGCCATCAGGATAGGAACGTTCCCGGAAACGCCGGATACGCCGGAGGCATCACCGCCAATGATAGAAACCTTATCAATGCTGGACAAAGGCTGAGCCACGCTCTTGGCAATGTCAGGAAGAACCTTGATGAGCATTTCAGCCACAGCCGCATCGTTATACTGCTTATATGCCTCTGCTTTCTGTTTCATGGCTTCCGCTTCAGCCAAGCCTTTCTGACGAATCGCTTCAGCTTCTGCCTTACCGACAAGCTCAATGCCTTCTGCTTCCTGCTGCTTGGAGAACTTCTGTGCCTCAGCTGCACGTTCCGCCTCATATTTCTTGGCTTCTGCCTCTTTCTGGCGGCGGTACAGGTCAGCATCTGCCTGTTTGCGGACTTCCGCATCCAGTTTGCGTTGCTGGACCTCGGCTTCCTGTGCGGCAAGGTCTACCATTTTCTTCTGCTTGGCGATTTCAGCATCCGCTTCCGCTTCTTTGATTTCTTTGGCGCGGAGATTCATCTGAATCTGACCGGCAGCATCTGCGTCAGCCGCAGCTTTATCAGCTTCAGCTTTCAGCTTTGCCTTGGCGAGCTGCAATTCATTGTTGCGTTTTGCAATCGCAGTCTGCGCTTCAACTTCCTTGGCATTTGCAGCCATCTCAGCATCGGCCTTCGCGCAGGCTACATCACGGGCAGCCTGAGCACGGGCAATTTCAGCCTGTTTTTTCACAAGCTCTTCCTGTTCAATGCCGATAGCTTCGATAACGCCGTGATTGTGGCCTTGAACATCCACTGCATCCCTGATGTCCTGGACATTAAAAGTCACGACCTCAAGTCCCATCTTAGCAAGGTCGGGGCGAGCATTCTCGATAACGCTCACAGCCATCTGCTTGCGGTTCGTCAGAATTTGGTCAACGGTCATGTCAGAGACAATCTCACGCAAATTGCCCTGCAGAACGTCATTAACTTTCTCATTGATGCCCTGCTCGTTCATGCCCAGAAAGTTCGAGATGGCTGCCTGTTGTCGGGACATGATGTACGCCTTGGCGTCTTTCAGACCGGATGCCTTCACTTCTTCATCCAGAACGGTAGAGTTTTCGCTGTAGACTTGAATCGTGACAACAGAGTCAATCCAGAGACTTACGCCGTTCTTCGTCTTAACACCTGTTTCAGGAGTCTTGACATCGATTTTCAAAAGGCGCATATTCAGTCGGTCAGCCCGTTGAAGAACGGGCAGAACAAATGTACCCTTTCCGCAAACCACTTTAGGCTTAGACAGGCCAAAGCCAGTTACAACGATAGCCTCCGTGGGCGGAGCTTTCTTGTAGCAGAGAAATCCAAAGAGAATAATCAGGGCTGCTACAATTCCAATCACATATACCATAATTTTTGTTTCTCCATTCGTAAAATAGTAATAAAACTATAAGTCAGGACTTGCGTCCTGTGGTCCACTTCGCCAATGTTATGCACTGTTTTAGCCTTTCGACATGACGCTCGCACTTCTCCTCCCCTCGGAGATGTTTAACGAAACGCCTGCAGAGCTCACCACTTGTGGAGCATGGATAAGGTGCCTATATTATTAGTACACAACGTAGTTTTCCCCACTGCCGGAGCAATGGGCTTAGGCTAATCAACTGGGCTTACAGGTTGCCCCGCAAGCCCCGTCTATAACCGGCGAACCGGTTTAGGCGGGGTTGTTGACTCTTTTAGCTGCTAAGATTCTCATCCCTACTGCATCGGTATCGCCCCATCTCACAATCGCTCTGTCTTTAATTGTCTGCAATTCGCACGATTCCGCAATAAACAAAACCCACAGGTGAGAGAATGACCTGTGGGCTTCGAAAAGAGGTAATTATGCGCAAGCAGACACGGCATCGATTCGTGGCGACCAACTACAATCACTACAAATGTCTCTTGCCGTTTCTCTTGTACAATTCTTATTGTACGAAGTTCGCACAGCGGCGCAAGGGTAAACTTGCCAAGACTAAGATATTTTTGAGTTCGACTTCTGGTGTTTGTTTTTTTGAACTCATTTTCGAAAACTACCATACAATACCCCTGGCACAAAATGAGATACACCTCCAGTTACAACTCAAGAGCCCCATCCAAGATGACGGGGTTCTAGTTTTATATATTAGGGCAACAATAAATCTCGTGCATAAAGTTTAAGTATTCATGAACAAAGTTGCGATTTTGGCCCGTCCATCTGTAAAATATGATATAATTATGTTAGAAAGAATTGTGGGAGGAGAAAAACAATGACGGTCGGGGATATTCTTGTAAGCATCAACCAAGCAAGTCTCGAGACGATGCTACCCCTCACTGCAGTGCAGACAAGTGCTGACATTGAACGGTACTACAAAGAAGGCTACAGCATCGGTATAACGGCCACTGAATTCGCTAAAAAGTATCCGAGACTCCCCGTCGACAAGATTTATGCTGCGCACAATATGCTTGCTCCTCTTTATTATTGCGAGCTCGATAGCACGACCGTTCCCATTGTTCTCTCTCTGAACATTTACGGGGACAAGCGTCTGGCTGTGAACGGCGAATCGGACGAAAAGTTTCAGCAGAGAGTTCTGGATATGGCCGAGAAAATCTCATCGGGAAACGCCCCCTTCATTCGCAGCTACCTCTTTTCCCTGGAAAACAGCCTTCGTGTGTCTGTTCTTTCCAGGTACATTGAGTTGTCTAACCCTGACGAGGACCTGTACTCACTCTTTCTGGACCTTTATCGTACCAGCGACTTTGGCTTCTCTGCTCTCAAGGAGGATGACCTCCAAAAAGTCTTTGCCGAAAAATCTCAGAAACAAAAGCAGGATACTATAAAGAGGCTATCCAGCCTGCCGGATACCGTGACTGTTTATCGTGGGGAAGGCAGCAAGTCTACTACATACAAAAAGTCCTTTTCCTGGACCACGAGCTACAAGGCAGCCTATTTCTTCGCCTGCCGCATTCCGAGTCTCGAGAACAGCAGAATCATCACTGCCCATATCAACAAAAGTGATATTATCGAGTATTTTCCGGACGATGAGGAAAAAGAGGTCCTTGTCCCCACGGCTGCCGTAAAAGATGTAAAGGTCGATGTGCTTCTCGGTATCAACGCTCTGACAGACGAAATCCAGGCGTTCTACCCTCTCTACCAGCACTACCGGAGCCGCATTTCCACTCTGTATGATGCTTATGGCCGGGCTAATGATGGGGAGCACGACGCCGAGCATACGCTGCGAGTTCTCTTTGATGCGCTGCTTTTGGTTCAGGTTCAGGGCATTGCCTTAACAAGAAAAGAATCCCACCAGCTATGTGATGCGATTCTTTACCATGATATTGGGCGGACAAACGATGATGTCGATGACAGCCACGGAGCAAAGTCTAGGGACATTTATTATGACACAGTCTCCGACTGCAATCCGGCAACTGCTTTCCTCATCGAGTATCATTGCTTGGATGACCGCAAGGCTCTTGCAGACCTCAAAACATCCAATATTCGAAACAAAGAACGGGTGTGGCTGCTATATACGATTCTCAAGGATGCAGATGCTTTAGACCGTGTGCGGTTCGGGATGCGGGCCGTGGACCCTAAGTATTTCCGCAACGAGATAACCCACAAACTACTGCCCACTGCGCAGAGCTGTGTAGGGCAGCTGAAACTATGAGGAGGATACTGTGCAGAACGAAAATGGTGTTTTGGCAGTGCAGGAAGATTTCGGTAATGCCTTAGTCGATAAATACGCACCGGTATGGGATAAGAAGTATCGGAGCAAAGGCGAGTCTATCTGGGTATTTCAGAGAAGAACCCTGTCCAGCGCTTGCCAGGTTGCGACGACATTGCATGACATGGATTTTGGGAAAGCATCTACTTTCCTCTTTCACCTGGTCCGTGAAGCTGAGGAGTGCAAACCCATCATTGAGGCCGTCAGCTCTCAGGTAGAGCTTGCCATGGCGAACTCTGATAAATTCATCAAGGGATATCATCGGTTCTTGCAGGAGCTCACAAAGCCCATCAAGAAGAATAAGGACTATGCTTTGTATTTTAAGGCTATTGCTTATGCGCAGGAATGCGTTCATTTAGGTTTGACCATTGACGGAAATGTGGAACGTAATGATTCTGTCCTGTACGCGGTAATCGATATGCTGATGCAGGGGAGCGAATACCTCAAGCCTCAGGAATTCGATATTGTGAACAACATTGTCGGTATCTCAACTGAGAACGAGCCAATCATCATCCGGGACCCCTATCCCCTCGCCGATGTTCCTGTCTATTATAGTGATGCTCTTTTCAACAATCGGCCATACGACAAATGTGAATCTCAGATTTCTGAAGACAGACGCTTGGATATGGTCTTTTCGTACTATAAGCGTTATGGTTATGAGGGCGTTGCCGACTTCGACAGCATCAACAACCTCGCTTTGCTCTCACATTTGTATACGAACACAGTCCTTTCGATGGCTACCTATGTGAACGAGTATACCGTGGACATGCTGCCGGACAAGCCGCTGATTGAGAATACTCCGAACATGTGGTCCTGGTGGCCAAAGCCCATCTCACCCAAATATACGACAGAGTTTCTGAAAGATACGCTGCACCATCGCCGCAGAACTCTTCCCGCCAACGGTGCATTGTTTCAGTTTGATGCCTGCCAGCTGATACAGGAAATTAAGCTGAAAGAGACTTGCCGCGACAACGAATTGTGTGTCTGTATAAAATCGTAACCAAGTTTGGTGACCTGGCCGGATACTATAACACAAGCACCGAGTGGTTTTATATTTTGACTGACCGGGCTCAATTTCCAGAGCTGGTTGACAGCGTCACGAATCTGATTCTCTGGCTGTACACTTCTCTCGCCTGTGATTTGCCGGATGTCCTGCCCACTGATGCGTCGTTCCGGTCTTCGTTTGTGACACACGCGGATACTCCATTCGGGATTCGTTGTCTGATGATTGGCGGAAAGCCCCGCGATTATCGCAAGAAAGGCAATGATGACGACGAGCCGCTGCGGGTGTTCGACAAGTCCAAATATGATGCTTCGTCCAAAAACATCAATGGTTTCATTCGCCATCTGCCTGCCGGACAGAAAGCAAGCGAACGTGCCATCCTGATAGCTGAAAGCTATGGCTATGAGCTGAAGAGTGATGAAACCTATGTAACGCCGTTCGTTAGAAGGCAGTGGCTGAAAAAGAAAACTGAAGAATAAAGAAAAGCGCCCACCGAAAAATGGTGAGCGCTTTTATTTTTTCATTCCAAAAAGTCGGAGAGTTTTCCCATTCCAGAAAACTTTTCCCCAAAGTACCAAAAGTTTTCTGAACTCAGAAAAGTTTTGCTGCTATTCCAGAAGTTTTTGGTTTCGGAAAATCATGCGACTATCATTGGGGGTTCACTATCGGCGTTGCAGTTCTTGCCTGCGGGTCAATGGAATAAGTGGCGTCAATGTATACCGTATTGCTCCCTGTGTCTTTTCTCACAAAAACTGGCATTACAATTTTTGTGATGGATGTTGGGTCATTGCCATTTTCTGCGTAGGTTTCGGCATATTCCTGCCAACGAATATCAATATAGGCGTTAGAATGTGGTTCCAGCAGCGTTGTCCCTTCCGGGGTACACTCAAAGCCATTGATAGAGCCTTTGTCCAGAATGACATCGATACGGTCGTTGGTTTTGTTTTCGTAGTAGGCTTTTGCCGTATAGCCCATGAAACTATCAGAATAAAATCCGCAAACGACCATGCTGCAGGCATTATTGTCGAACAGCACAATATCCGTTGGCTGAATCTCGTGTTTTGGTTCTGTCGCTTTCTCTTCACCTTTCGGATAAATCACAAAGTCATCATCGACAGGGTCATCACGATTCGACACATCCCATTCTGCTTCATCATAGACATCGATGTGAAGTTTGACGGTATCGATGTCTTGCGGTTTCACTCCATAGATTTCCAGTCCTGCTTTATCCCACGAAACGACCTCGGTGGTTTTCACTCCTGGTCCAATTTCCGGGAACCAACTGGTATCTGCCGAGATTCCATTCAAGGACGAGTTGCTTGTGATAGCGCAGAGAGTTTTGTCATCCGTTTTATTTTGGAAATCAACGGTCCAGTAGTAGCCATAGCTGTCATCATAACCCACGTTCTGCAAGATGATGGTACAGGTATCGTTGTCGGCAATCGTCTGTGGCTGGAAGCTCTCATCGAACTGGATGTCGGGTTCAGCCGTTGCATTATCGGCAGCACTACTTGCAGTACTCGTTGAAGAGTCGCTGGTGCTTTCCTCGGAGGATGCAGCATCAGATGTAGCTGCACTGCTGGCAGCAGTACTGGTAGTGTTAGAGCTGCTACAGGCGGCCAGGGAAAGTACAAGCAAAGCCGAAAGTGCTAATGATACAACCTTTTTCATGATTTTCTCCTTTTTTCTTTGTATAAGGCTATTATACATCAAAAGCGCTTCGACATTTTACAAAATGAAGGCTGGGAAAGCCCACGATTTCAATCGTGGGATGAAAGGCCGCACCTTAGAGTTACTTTGGGAGAAATTTCAAGACAACTTTGTATATATTCATGTGTTTGTAACAACATGGCATCTAAAATATGATATAATAGATACATGAAAAAAGATTATAGGCGCACAAAAGCAACCGTTTCTATGATAAATTATCACTTTGTGTTTTGCCCACGCTATCGGAGAAAATTATTTCTGGTGGATGGGTTTGAAGCTCGTTTCAAGGAACTTGTAACCCAAATTTGTGAGCAAAACAACATTGTGATACTGGCAATGGAATGTCATATCGACCATTGTCATCTTTTCGTGAATGCTCCGCCTACATTAAGTGCTGCAGAAATCATGAAAATTATTAAAGGAACCACCGGCAGGATACTCAAGCAAGAGTTTTTTCCTGACACGGTTATGCAAATGTGGACACGCAGCTATTTTGTAAGCACTGCCGGAGATGTGTCTACCGCTACGATTCAACACTATGTAGAACAGCAAAAAAAGAGAGGAGGGTAACTTTATGGCTTTTGGGAGCAAGAATAGCACGCCATCATTTGTATTGACATTGCCTCTTGATATAAGTCTCAACGAGCAAGACTATCTGTATAAGGAGTTCAAGAAGTGTGGTGTCATCTACAATCAGCTTGTGAGTGTGACTACAAAAATGTGGCATCAATTGCGCAAGACGCGCAAGTATCGTGAGTTGATGGCAGCTATTGCAAAAGCAACTCCCGACAGCGATGAGCAAAAAACACTCTTTAAGCAACGCGAAAAGATGCTTAAAGAATATCGTTTTTCTGAAGATGCTTTTCATAAGTTGGTTGTGCCGTACGCGAAGCACTTTGCCATCAATTCTCATGTAGCACAGAATGTTGCATCCGCCGTCTGGACGGCTTGGGAAGGCTTTTTCTTCAGCAAAGGGAAGGCTGTCCATTATAAAAAGCTGGAAGATGTAGCTTCGATTTCCGGTAAGAATAATGCTACCGGTATCGTGCTTCGCCCGGCAAACCTCACTACAAGCAATATAGAGTCGGCTAAGCGCAAGGCGCAAAAAGCCGTTGAGAAGCGATACGATGATATGTACGGGCGGCCTGACCCTAAAGACGATAAGAAAGTCGTTCTTCCTGATGAGGTAAAACCACAAATGGAAGCTGAAATTGCTGCCGCTATCGCAAAAATAAAACCCACTATCGGAGAAGGCAGCCTGCGCATTGTGTACGGAAAGCATGAATTTCCTGTTGTGTTGCGTAATCCTAAAACTCAGACAGGAAAATATCAGCAGGAAGCTCTCAAATGTGGAGTAAAATACTGCCGCATTACTCGTAAGTGGGTTTGCAATAAGTGGAAGTATTATGCTCAACTTGTTTTGGAAGGGTATCCTCCCGTCAAATGCGATAGCAACGGCGTGATGAAGCATCCTGTCAATCAAGGGCGCATAGGTCTTGATATCGGCACGCAAACGCTTGCCATTAGTGGTAAAGATATCTGCGATTTGAGAGTTCTTGCGCCATCAGCAAGAGCGCAAGCAAGAGGACTTACTAATGAGATTGCTCGCACAACACGAGCGATGAACCGTTCACGCCGCGCTACAAACCCGCAATATTTTAATTCTGATGGTACAATAAAACGGTTAAAGCGCAAGCATGGTCACAAACAAAGGCGTGACTGGAAGTACAGCAAGCGCTATTTCCGTTTGAAAGCAAAACTGCGTGACTTAAACCGCCGATTGGCGGATATCCGCAAGATGGAGCACAACATCCTTGCCAACGAATTGCTGCAGCATGGCAACGAGTTCGTGGTTGAAGATATGAACTACAAAGCCTTGCAAAAGCGCAGCAAGGAAACGAAAGTCAATCCAAAAACCGGTAGAGCATATACAAAAAAACGGTTTGGCAAATCGTTGAGCCGTTGCGCCCCCGCAATGTTTATTTCCATCCTGAACAAAAAAGCCAATCGTTATGGCGGCAGTGTTATCAAAGTCAGCACCTTTGAAACAAAAGCCTCGCAATTTGACCATACAGATGAAAGCTACACCAAGAAGAGGCTTTCCGAACGAATGGCTCGTCTCCGCAGCGGCAATTTAGTTCAGCGCGACTTATATTCTGCCTTCCTGCTTGAACATATAGATATCGAATCCTTGCAGTACAATATGGAAACCCTTAATTCAGCTTTTCCTGCATTTTTAGAAATGCACGAAAATACAAAGCATCGCTTGCAGGCGGTTGAAAGTTCTCTTCCTGCAAGCATTGGATTCTAAACAATAACTTTCTGGGGGCTCGACACTCCCTCATTAAAGAGCTGCCTCGCAAGAGGTGAAACTCCCTTCGGAGGATGCACTTAAAAGAACTGGGAATGCAGACAAGTATGTTGGTCAACCATTTTGGCTGGATGCTCGTCATGCGCTACACCCGTAGCGGATGATGGGAAACCGCATAACTCGCTGTTTCAGACACGATTTGGCGATGAACCTTGCCGCGCCGCCCAGGAATCCCACGATTTCAATCGTGGGAGGTGTCAATTTTCCACCGTGTTTTCCAGAACGAAACCTTTATTTACAAAGTTGCAAACGAAGCCCGGGAAAGTTAATAATTTTAATCGCAGGAGGGCGTCAAATTATTTCGATGTTGTCACGGAATTTGTCTGAGGGTTAATAGTGAAAGTCTCATCTACATAGATGTCCCGAGTATTGAAATTGTTTATAACGATTGGCATCACCATTTCGGTGATAGAGGTGGGGTCTTTACCGTTGGCCTCATAAGTATCTAAATAATCGTAATAGTAGATGTCTACATAGGCATTAGTGTGCGCATCAATTCCCATTGTATCTGTTTCAGGGAAGCACTCAAAGCCATTTATGGAACCTCCACTTCTAAAGGCAAGCATGATTTCTTTATCTGTTTTGTTTTCTATGTAAGCTTTGGTCGTATAACCGTGCAGGCCATCGGGGTCAAATCCACAAATCATCAGAGTGCAAGCGTCATTGTCGGCCAGTACGAGGTCTGTGGGTTGGGTTTCATGCTTTGGCTCGGTTGCGTTTTCTTCCCCTTTTGGATAAACCACGAAATCGTCATCAACAAAGTCATGCCGTGGGATAACATCATAATCTAATTCGTTATAGACATCGAGATAAAAACTTACCGTATTGATATCCTGCGGATTGATGTTATAAATTTTAAGCCCGGAACTTTCCCAATGATGAATCTCCGTTTCCTCTTGACCAGGTTCAACACTCGTAAGCCAAAGGCTCGCACCCACGCCATTCAATGTGCAGTCATCAAACGAGTAACCGAGTTTTTTATCTGATGTCTTATTCTTGAAATAAAGCTTCCAATAATAGCCGTAATCATCATCGTAACCAACGCTCTGCAAGATAATGGTGCATTCTTCATTATCAACAAGTGTCTGTGCCTGGAAATCATTATCGTATGTAATTTTGGGTTCGGGGGACGGCGTAGGTAAATCGCTGCCTGTGCCGTTCCACACCCTTTCATATGTTTTGCCGTCTTCTGTAGTATATGTCTCTCCTACTTTAATCCCGTCAGGGCTGTAATCTTGCGTGCTATTGGAAGTGCTATTTGACGAAGCACTTGACTTGGATTCACTTGCGGCTGTTGCAGCGGAACTATTCGCCTTGCCGCAGGCAGCCAACGAGAGGACGAGCAAAGTCGAAAGTGCTAATGATACAACCTTTTTCATAGTGTTCTCCCTTTTTCTGTTTGTCAGAGCCATTATACACCAAAAGCACTTTGACTTATTTATTTTGGGAATATTTATCGCCAATTTGAGCGGATTGCACAAATAGCAAGAAGAAAATCAGTGCATATATGCTTCGACATTTTCCTTTCCCCTCTGCATTTTCCAGAACGAAACTTTTAATGCAGGCTTTCCCAAACGAAACTTTTGGGAGTTGTGATTTGAACTTGACAGCATTTGCGGCAGCTGAGATTTTGCTATTCGCCTGTTCCGATTGTCTCACCACAGATACGAAGCAGCGCATTTCGCTTTTGTGAGATACATCTCATATTCGGAAAGGCTGCGACAAAATTCTGAGGTTTCAACGGCTCGCTTGCGACATTTTTCCAACTTTTTGGGCAGCAAAAAAGCCCTACCAGAATGGTAGAGTCTTTGCATGTTTTCTCTCGGTCATACGAGTAAGAAGCGTCACTTATCCGATATTCTTTCGCGCAAAAAAAATGAACTTGCTTCGAGGTGAAGCGTAGCAAGTGCTTAGCAAGTTTTTAGCAAGTTCGTAGCAAGTATGCAACAAGCTCATGACAAGTACAATGTCTACTTTTCCGTAGCAAAAAGAAAAGCCACCAAACGATTTCACTCGCTTGGCGGCTTAGCTATATTCCTATACTGTTTTATTATTTAGATTATATACGATTCGCACCGAATGTCGAGAATTCCGTTCTGGAGAATCATTGTGTTCGGCCGCCATGGTATCGTGCTGTCGGGCCAAGCTGAGCCACGCCAAATAATGCTGAATCGGAATTCAGTGAAATTAAATTCAACGTTTTTGAGAATACAAGAAGAGCCCCCGCCAAAGAGCGGAGGCTTGTTTTTGTGCAGCAAAGCTCAAAGTCCTATGGGTATTTCTCCAAACGCCCGGAAATCTCCCTCATGTTTTGTGCAAGGGCGCTTTTTCATCCGTTCTTCGCAAGCGGTCGGGCCTGAAGCAAGGCGCTCACATCGAAACTGGAGGCGTTGTACACCGTTATGCCGTGTTCCAGAGCGTATTTCACCGTATATGCCGTGCCGCCGGTAGTCCTTGTGCAATAGGAGATACAATAAGCAGAGTAATCGACTAGATGTCGGTCTCTTAGAAGGTATACTCCCCTGCCTGGTTCTTTCGCAGCATATACTATTTTGTCTACCTGCTTGTCTATTTTCTCGGCATGCCGCTGCTGTTCTAAGCTCCATTTAGAACGGTATCCCTCAAAAGGCAAAACCTCAATAACGCGAATTCGGGGATGTGCTGCTTTCAACGAAACCAGCATATCCGCCATAAGAGTATCAAAACCTAAAGAACCGCCGATACCAAAGTAAGTGACTCCCTGCTGGATAAGTGGAATAAGCCGGTGTTCCACCCTGGCCAATATTTTGAGCTGCTCGCCCGGTGGGATATCCTTGTGCCCAACAAAGCAGCAGGTTTGCTCTCGGTATTTGCTATTCACCTTGTTTCTTCTCCTTTCGTTGCAAAATCACTTCGTCTGCTTGACACTGTTTGTGGTATAATTTTTACAACCAAAAAATGATGGAGGCTTTAGGTATGCTTGAGCTTACGAAAGAGCAAATACAACAACTTGTAGATACTATCGAGAGCAAGCAAGACTGTCATTGCAGTGTTTCCAACAGTATGCGTACTATTTGGATTACTTCTAGCGACGGGGAAAATGAGCTGCGTGTTGCTTTCCTTGGAAATTTTGCATTGGTTCTTTCTCGCGTTGAGTTTGCTCACAAACGTTGTGGTACGATGACAGCGATACTTTTTGCCTTAAAGAAAATCTGCGAAGAAAACGGCGTACACCGCATTATTATCCAATCTGTGTTGACGCCCGAAATGGAGTCATTCTGCTGCAAATCTGGTTGCAAGCCCGACCCAAACTCGACCATGGAAGTTGGTGGAGTCTTGACGGGCGATTATTTCTTCGATTTTTAGCAGGGGTCTCCGGCTGCAGCATTTTCCTTTGCTTCCACGAACCACCTGTCCTCCTCAAAGAACAGATATGTTTTGGCTCTTCCTATCTGGCAGGTATAGCGAACTCCTACTCCGCCAGTTTTCGAGTATTTCCGGGGCAACACTTCCGAGATGCAGGTGATATCGAATCTCTGGCCCGTGTCCCAGATGACTGTCTGAGGCGTTAATATGCCTTCAGGAGAGAAATCGGCAATGACCTCGACATATTTCTTAATTCTTGGTTCTGACATAGATTAGATGCTCCCCTGTGCTTCCCTGCAAATACCCGTGTGGGTGTATGGTGTGGTCTCCCTTGGCGTCACAATGAGAGAGAAACCGGTCTTTGTACATGACGGCTCGTTGTACGGAATAGTATCCGAACCGGTTCCGTATCCCGTCAATCGCGGATTCAAGCCGCTCGGTCTCTTCCTGCTTTTCGGCGCTGTACTCAAAAGATATCTGGTTTGGTTCCGTATCTGGCCGCAGGTCAATGGCACGCACGCCAACTGAGCGTAGGTGCTCACTCCACCGGTAGTTCTTCTTATACAGCTGGTAAGCTGCCTCCGCAATATCCTTTTCCTGCATCGTTGGCTGGCCGAGCTTGCACTGTCTCTCAAAAGAGAAAAGGCTGGAATCCCGGAGACTCACCTCTACGCCTCGGCATCGGAAATGGTTCTCTCTGAGCCGCGCAGCGACACTTTCCGCGAGCAGATAAATAACAATCCAGACATCCCGGTTAGTCTTCAAGTCCCGTGGCGTTGTCCAGCTGTTTCCGATGCTCTTGATAGGTGCCTGAGCTTCCCTTCCCTCGTATTTCGCCACTGCTCCCGTGTCAAGGCCATTGGCGAATCCCCAAAGCATCGGGCCGATTTTCCCGAATTTTTCTTTCAGAAAGTTTGGATTGGCGGTCGCCAAATCACCGATTGTATGGATACAGTAGCTTGATAGCTTTTTCCCCGTTCTGGACCCAACATACAGAAGGTCCGTGGCAGGCAGCGGGAACACGATATCTTTCCAGTTTGACCTTGATATAACGGTGGTGGCATCTGGCTTCTTGTAATCAGACCCCAACTTGGCAAAGACTTTATTCCAGCTCACTCCGATGGAACAGGTAATGCCCAGTTCATTCTTCACGGTATCAGATACTTTCTTGGCTATCTCTTCCCCGCTTCCAAAGAGAGACCGGCTTGCGGTACAATCGAGCCATGCTTCATCCAAGCCAAACGGTTCGACCATGTCAGAGTATCTGAGGAATATCTCTCTGGTATACCCACTGTACCTGGTATATAGGTCATAATGAGCCGGAACAAAGATGATGTCACGGCAATGCTGCTGCGCTTCCCAGAGTGCCATCCCGGTTTTCACGCCCATCCGTTTGGCCGGATACGAGGCAGTCAACACAATGCCGTTTCGCCTTTCCGGGTCACCACATACTGCAATCGGCTTCCCCTGCAGCTTTGGGTTATAGGCCATCTCCACGCTTGCATAAAAGCAATTCATGTCACAATGAAGAATGATTCGTTCACTCGCCACGATTGGCCTCCTCCGTCCGCTGCAACACCTGTTGGTTGTTATTTATGTTCTGCTGGTTGTAATTGGTTGTTAATAGTATAGCAAATACAACCGTAAGTTGCAATATGTGCGGATAAAATAGAATTTGGAAGTCCAATCAAATACACTACAACCGGAAGTCATCGAAAAAATTTCGCGATTTTTTCAGTAGCTGCACGAATGGTTACCAATTTGTAATGCTTGTTTGCTTGCCGGGATATGCGAGCCAGATACAATAGGAGATGTACAACAAATACTACATTGAAGTATTTGTGCAAAAACTATCCAAACGAAGGAGAACGAAAGAACATGAGAAACAAAAACTTGACCGCTGCCATGGCAACCGCCACAGCCCTGATGCTTGCCGGATGTGCTACCCAGAAGCCTGCCGCTTCCTCGTCCGAAGCAGCTTCTACCGCCCCGGCTGAAAGTTCTGTGGTTGAGGAGACTACGCCGGAGGAAGTGCCTTCCGAGGTCACTGATGTAGACGAAGCTGCTGCAGAGGACCTGCTGTTGAGCACCGAAACGATGCACTACAGCGCTGATGATGAAGATGGCGTTGTTACCGTCCATAAGTACGATGAGAACGGCAATGAGGTTTTCATGCGTGAAATCGACAAAGCAAGTGATATGGACACCGTTACCATCAAAGAGCTGGACGAGAACGGCAATGTCCTGAAAATGACCTCCTACCTCAATGGCGAGCAAAACTATCTGTACACTCAGGTTTTTAACGACCACGGGGACCTGATTGAACGCGATGATGAGGATGGCAATCCTTCCATCGTGTGCCAGTATACCTATGATGACAACGGCCGGAAACTGAGCGAAGAGTCCTACACCGTAAGTGATGGTGAGCAGTATCTGAACTACTCCACCGCCTACACCTATGATGACACCCACGAGCTGCCTGTTACGGAGGTTATCACGAATGACAGTGGCGTTCAGACCACGACTCGTGACTTTGATACGATGGACGTCGATAGTCTGTATATCGAGACTGTCAGCGAAGATGGTGCAGATGACATTGTGTATCACAAGCGCGTGAGCGACAACAAGACCACTTATTATTTTGGTCAGGGCAGTGAGGTCTCGACCGAATACGATGAGCATGGTAATATGACCAAACAGCAGGGCAAAGATGCTACGATGGGCAACTTCGAACAGACCTTCGAGAACACCTATGATGACAACGGCAATCTTGTCTCCATGAAGTCCACCTACAATGGTGATGATGGCTATTTCATTGACTGCATCTACGCCGCTCTGAACGACGCAAGCTATAACGGCGAAGGCACACTGCTCTTTGACGCAGCAACGGATACCCCATCTGTCGCCTGATGCTTTTTACGGCTAAAACAGGAACCTAAACTATTGGAGTCACCTTCGGGTGGCTCCTTTCTTTTTTTGCCTGTGCCCGTCTTTTTGTGGTATACTGGAAAGAAAAAGGAGTGTAAAATATGAGTATTGAGGAACGCGCAGCGGTGGCTGCTGAACTGAAGGCGACCGGGAAATGCAACTGCACACAGTCTGTGGTCAAGGTGTTTGAGGATAAACTACCTATCGATGATGAAACGCTGATGAAGCTGACGGCGGGATACGCTGCCGGGATGGGGTGTATGGAAAGCACTTGCGGGGCCCTGATTGGTGCTGTCATGGTGGCAGGCATTCTCACAGATGGCAAAGGCACGCCCCGTATTTCCAAAGAGCTTGTACAGAATTTCGAGCGTAAATGCGGTGCTACCATCTGCAAGGACCTGAAAGGCATTGGAACCGGCAAAGTTCTGTGTCCCTGCCCTGAATGTGTCCGCAATGCGGTCCTTTCGCTCGGAGAGGCTCTGGGCGAATAAAGCAACAAGAAAAGAGGAGCTGTTCTAAGCCCCTCTTTTTTCTTTTCCCTATTCTGTTTCTTTGGCAAGGCCCAGAATCTCTTGTGCCTGCGCCATCTCTTTCGGAATCTGGTCTTTGGGACAATACCGAATTTCGACAGCCCGTCCTATAGCCAATGTGTGCTTCATCGGTGTCGGGACCACGACCGTATCTCCCTCGCAGATTTCATCTCCGCAGCGGTAATAGCGCGTTCCTACTGCGCCATCAATATCAACGCCGCAAAAAGCCACTTCATTGTTCTTCCTCAGCACCTTGTTGTACGAGCGAGAATCGAAAAGCATCCCGAGGCTTTGACCTTGGAAGAAGTCTGTCAGCCTGCCAACAAAGTCCGCCCAGTTATCGGGCAGACCGTCCTTGTCGAATGAGCCTTCCAGAACGGAACTTTCTCCGTCATCACGGGTCACAACTATCTTGTATGTCTTTCGAATCTCATTTTGTACAGTATCTGGCGAGTTCCCTTTTGGACGAGAAAACACATCTCGGTCCTCATATAGTTTGAGGAATTCCGCCACCTTGTCTTTTAGCTCATACTGCAAGGAGACTCTTCCTATCTTTGCGATACGGCGGTTATAGGTCAGCGTACCTTCTGAACTGACAAGCAGCCACTCATTTATATCATGTATACAAATTCCATACTCGCTGGCATATTTGTCTTTTACCTCATCTGTTGCAGTCTGTTCCAGACTGATTTCTATGGATTCCACCTTACTCTTTGTCTCAGCCTTAACGCTCAGACCAAATAGTTTCTGCATTCCGGTTCTTTGTCGAAGAATATCCGTAAGAGACTCGTCATGGTAGCGGTAATCCTGCCCATTTGCGCCGTGGTAGAAGTATACCTCATTATTATCCGTTAGAAGCCGAACTCGCCAATGACCGCTGATTGAAGGAATGCGTTCTTTTCGATAGCTTGCGAATGTCTCAGAGAATGCAGCAAAGACAGAATCAGCATCGGCTTGTGAAATATGGGTTTTGGTTTTTTCTGTTCCAGAGGGTGCCTTTTGCGTAAGCTTTACCTCTCCATCGCGTGTGATTTCCAAAAGCTGCTCCTCATTGAATCCCGACAAAGATGGGTCCGTTGCTCGGCAGGACCTGATTCTGATTTTCTTGAGACCCCCATGAAATGGCAGGCCCTCATGTGTGATATATGTTCCCATTAAGGTTTCTCCGCAATAATTTATTGGCTTCAGGAAGGATATTTCTGGTTCCAGAAATACACAAGGACTTTCTCGATTCTATCCTGATATTTTCCTGGGTCTACTCGCTCGCAAAACACATATTCCCCTGCCCCGGCTTTCTCAAAAGCCCTGTCATCCACTAGAATCTCAGATTCAGGTGAAAACAGTTTTGCAGAGTACGAGTCGGTCCATAGCTTGGCATTATCCGTTCTGCCAAGAATATCTTTGAGGACGGCCACATCCGAGCTGCAGCGCCGTTTGTTGAACGCCATGCCGAATTGGTCATCGACACATACAATCGGTATCACTTGGTATTTACCCTCCTTGCTATCATTGTGCATCGTCTTCAGCTTCCGAACTCAATATTTACGGAACCATCCGCTGAAATCTTGATGCGCATGGTTTTGATATATCGTTCATAAAACTGTTTTTCCTCAGCCTTCGAAAGCTCGATGCGGGTCTGTAGATGAGCCACATTTATCATTTCCTTGACGTTAAAGCTTTCAAAGTGCCTGCCGACAAAGCGCTGGCATTCACTGAGCAGTGCATCAACCTTCATTTTGTGAGATTGCCCACCTTGGCAAAACTGGTCTAGATAGCAAAAGGGAATATCACTGTCAATCATTTTCTGTACAATTTCGCTGCTGACTTTATTTTGCTCAACCATCACGAGAAATTTGGCAGTGGACACCGAGCTGATAAGCCCCCAATAATCAGAATCCGATGAAAACAGTAAGAAACTGTCCACCTTGTTGACATAGTGCTCCTTACAGCATCCTGCCACTAGCATCACATCCACAAGGCTTTTCCCTGTAAGGACCCGTTCCGACATCTGATGTTCAATAACCGCCTTTGTGTGTTTCTGAAGCAGATTCCAGGCAGAAGAAGCATTAACATCATTGTACAAAATGATTTTTGTGATTTTAGCAAGCGTTTCCGGCTGCATACTTTGAAGAGCCGCACACAGTTTCAGCGGGTCACAGTTTTCGCAGTCAACGAGAGCAACCGTCTGTTCGCTGGCATCCACAAATCCATAAATGTTTCTCTTGGTTTCTCTTCCTTCTCCTCTGACATTGGAATAACCGGTGAACACCTCGCCATTCTGCTGATAGAGTCGGCTCAGGAACTTTTCGTCATTATAGAGAAGATTCCCCTCTTCGTCTTTGCTCCACCGCCAGTTAATGAACATGCGATACGGATAGCGTTCTAGATTTTCCATATAGTACTCGAACACTTCCTTGGATTTCTTTGTGCTATTGCCGCCAGGGATGATAAATAGCTGCCGCACAAACTCCCAATTGACCCAGATTGGAAACAGAGATTTACAGGCATCGATGTGCTGCTGCAAGAGAGCATTGATTTTTGGAAGGTATTCTTCCAGCTTTGGATTCGCTTTTATGATATCGATTTCATCTTTTCGAAGCTGATTAACCATGCCTTGTGTCTGCGGAATCGTATGCAGATTCTTCAGTTCCATCAGAATAAGCATTGAAAAGCGCTTGAAGTTCCGCTCTATCTCGGTCCGCAGGCCACAGAGATTTCGGATGATGCGAGCGTCTCGGTTATCGCTGAGTTGCTCATAAATATCTGAATCCAAACCCGTATACTGGCTTTTCCAGTGAGAGTCTGGCACGCCAATAAGGAAAGCAACTTTTGAGACAACATCATACTCCTCACCGCGCCGTTCACGATACTTTTCCCGCTTTGAGAGCTCCTCCGTCTCTGCGTCAATCATTCGTTCCATATCACATTCCTCCCTCCTTGAATGATATCGGTATTTTCCCGTTCTGCCAAGATTATATTTGTGGTCTTTGTGATTTTCCTTGCTCACGCTTCCCTGCGGTTCATCCGATTCTTGCCCATCTGCTCCACCTGATATCAGTCCTGCGAAACTCAAATGTATGTCACTATTATACAATGGGAAGTCCGCTTTGTGAACTGCTTTTATCAAAGCCGAATAGCCAAGTCTCTGGTTTTGGTTACAGGAGAGTTTGCTGAGACAACCGGGCAGCCAAAAAGACAAGCTGGCAGTTGTCACAAGGCCCTGCAGACGTTCTGAACCTATCTTATTGGAACGACTGCGCTCTGCTGAGAAATCGGTATGCCTTGGCATAGATTCGTTTTGACCAGGCCATCCGTTCTGATGAACATTATGAAACCAGACTTTGGACTGATTGTTCTACCACCCCACAGCCGCCATAAAGCCGTCGCCTGCGCTCCGCTTCCGTGCGAGTCAGGAGAGAACTTACCCGCACAAAAAGAAAAAGCACCACAGAGGCTCTCTGCCCCCATGGTGCTTATGCTTTCTTAGAGATAATCACTCAGCTTAATGACGCCGACCGAATTCAGGGATGTGTCAATGTCCAGATAAGTGCATCCGGAACAAGCCCTGTCAAACCTGACGATTTCGGAATGCGGGATGTGCCCAAAGATATAGAGCGTCTTATCGTGTCCAGACCGTACCTCATCCGGGTCATAGCTATAATATCTTCCAAAAGGATTATTATGCGTAATCACTATATGCTGATACTTATATGGTTCCGTATAATCGATATTAACCTCAGTAGCCGTCTGATTCCAAAGCCATTCAAACGCTGCTCTTTGTTTCCTTGTACAGGAGAGATACTCGTATATAGTTCTTTCGGCATCATAGGGATTGCCGCACATCACTTCCAGCAAGTACAGAATAATCTTCCAAAGGCTATCGTCTTCCCATGCTAATGTATAAGCGATAAATGCTCGAACAAAAGCATGGAAGGTCTTAGACTTTCCCTGAATGATTTCGATTCGTTTATCGGCACTGCACTCATACTCTTTGAGTTCTTCTTTTGTTTTGGGATAAGTATATCCTTCCTTGTATGTTCTGAATATTCCTGCCGCAAACAACCGAATTTGGGGGACTTTGATTAACACATGATAGTATTGAAGCATCTTCCTGTGTTGAAGCTCATGGTTGCCCTGAACCAATCTCACATTACATTCATGCTCCTGCAGAAAGGACACCGTTCTGGCATTATCTTTTCCACGGTCGGTGACATCTCCCACGCAGATGATGGTATCGCCCTCCTGCCAGCCTGCTGCATTGAGAGATTCCATCAATCCTTGATAGTTTCCATGGATATCTCCCGCCACGAAGATTTCGCTCATCCTCATCTCTCCTTCTCGTTTTCTCTTAAAGCATCATGAGCAGCCGTTCCATTTCATTGTTGTCCTTATAGGAGAAAATAACCATATTTCGGCGGTCGCGTTCCTGCTCCTCTTCGGGATACCAGTCTTCGGTATAGTCATCACCGAGAAGTTTCTTGGCAATGTCTTCAATTGAGAATCCAATTCGAGGTTCCTTGTTTTCATCAAAAGCCCTCTGCGCTTCCTCAAATCTCGTATCGAGCTTTTTCTTTTCCAACTCCACACCGGATTCATCCACTCCGAAGAATGTCATTTCCCACAACACACGGGACAGGCAAAACTCAAGGCCGTAGATGTAGATACTAGATGGTGCAAGTTTCCAGCTAAGAATCTCGTCCCAAGCGCTGAGTTCAAAAGCATATTTCGTGGGAAGGTCCTGATTCATCACCGCGTCTTCGATTTCGTCCGTGCTCATAAAGGTCAGCATCTCGTCACTAATAGGCTCAGACTTTTTCGTGTGCTTTTCTTTCCAGTTACGGAGGTCTTCCACTTCGATGCAGACAGTGTCATCCCCCTCATCGCCAAATCCCTTGCAAACCACAATGATACTCTGTTCATCCGGGTTCACCGCTTTCGGCGTGACGGTCTCCATTCTTGCAAATGCTCTATCGACTTCCTTAACTGCTGCCGCCTGTTCCTCGTTATCAGAACACATGGCAGCAAATTCTTTCTTCAGCTTATTTGTATTGCAATGCATAAACGCTTCATAAATGTTCTTGAAATCAGTCTTTGTCATATCATTTTCCTTTCTTCGTTTTCTGTTCTTTAATGATGGTCACCTTGACTTTGGCCGTCAGTTTTTTCTTAACTGCCTCATATTCCTTTTCTGTGCCTTTGAATATGATTTTATTGCCGCCGCTGAGCATCGCTTCCTGCACGCTCAACGGGTCAATGCATTCTGGGTATTCTGTATGCAATCCCACGAATGTTTCTGAACCATGTGGGCGTGGACTGATTATCTCATATACCATTCTCGTCTCTCCTCTAAACCAAAAAAGACGAATGGCAGCTACGCAACCGGCAGCCTTTTACCGGGCAGCGGCTACGCTTCAGTCATCCGTCTTTCATTTCTTTACAAGCAGCTACGCTTCATTGTATGACCTGCGGTATGCGGGCCTACGGTACTTTCGGAGTAGTCTATTGCGGCTACGCTTCCCGCAAGTACATTTCGCTCAACTTTAGGCAAGTACCTACGGTTCCGACCAGGTTATTTATCGTCGTCGTTGTTTTCCCGGTCTTCCAGAATCTGCGGATAAATCCAAAACATGAAATATGCCAGGATAATATAAGAACCAACAAAATGAAAGAACAAGGCCGGTGTAGTCATAACATCCAAAAGACCAACGAACTTGAAAACAACAAGAGTTAAAGCAGAATTAACAAGGAACACAAGGTCCAGAAGCAAGATTCGACCAACAGTGATATTCGACATGATTTATGCCTCCTCAGCAAAATATTGATGCAGTGACTCCGATACGATTTCCTGCGTTTCCTGGCTCCAACGAGTATACGCATTGTCAGGGAACTCGGCATTCTCTACCATGCTCAGCTTCCAGGAGGATACAGGAACCCCGTTCTGGACTGTAATTATGGTGGGCGCTCCGATTCTCTTTTCACCGATACTGATGCTTTCGCCGTTCTCGTCTTTCACAGTATAGTCGATGAGATAATCGCTCAGCCAGTCAAGAAGCTCATAATACCCTTTTCCGGGAGCCACGGTCATGACCGGGCCATTCAGAGTCTCATCAAATTCATACTTGTCGCGGTAGTTATCAATCTGGCAATAGTAGAGGGTCTTTCCCTCCTCTTTTGCGGTCTCGATAAGTTCCGGCATCAGGTTCCGGCAATAAGGGCAGGTAGGAAATGCAAAAACGATAATGCCATCAGCTACGCTTCGTGCTTCCTCCGCCGTCACTTCTTTGATGGAGGCAAAGGCAGGAACTTTGATTTTCTGGAATGTCTCTTCCGCCGTCGAGCTACGCTTCATTCCATTATAGCCCTCATAGGTCCTTGCTAAAGCAACGGAAGGTATTCCGGCAGTGCAGATTGCGGCTGCCATTGCCAGTGTTGCTGCAGCGTATGGAATTAAAAACTTTCTTTTCATAGGACATGCTTCCGATTTGATTTAGATAACCTCAAACTTTGATTAGATTGCATCTGAATGATTTGTGGTCAGAGGTATGTACAATTTTTCTTTCCTATATTTGCATTATACCATAAATTGCACTTTTTCTCAATTTGGAAGCCGGTTTGTTAAATGAAAGTTCACGATTAGCGGTTAAAGTGTTGCCAGCCTGCCAGACGAGAGGTGGAAGTAGCTCCATCAACCCTTCTGTCAGCCTTTCAATGCTTCCTGGAAGAAAGCGTTGTCCATGCGTCTTGTCTTTTCCTTGTGCGGCGGAATCAAGTCAAATACTTGTCTACTCTGCTTCCTCTCTTGTGTCTCCGCCTTTTCTTCTTTTCCAGCTTCCGAGATATCGAAATCGTCATCGAAGTCATCGTCATCAAAGAACCAAGAACTCACGGACGATTCACTCATGGTTTTGAGTTCAAGACACTCTTCACAATAAGTTTGGGGTTCTCCCACACGAGCTTCAAACTTGCGCTTGCAGGTTGGACATACTCGAATCGCTATCATTGGTCATCCATCTCCTCTTCATTGTATCCATTATGCGTCAATGGGTTAATCCCATCGCGGCGAATTCCATCGTCGTCGTATTTATGTGCTGGCATTGGGATGTTGTCAAAATCCTTGAAATCGAGAACTTTGCTTCCTAGTGCCCGGCTGATACCGTCTTGCGTTCCTCGCTCACAAACGACATGATAAGGCACTCGTCCGTTTTTTTGATATTCGAGTTCTTCAAACTCAATGACCGGCAGCGTTATGGTTTTGCATTTCTGTTCATTGATGTACGCTTCAACATATCGCCCAGTAGTAACGGTTGTATGGCTTTCAGCCATCTCATCCAGCCACACGGAAATCATTTCATTGAGTTCGTTTCGTGTTAAAGCTGCTGTTCGAGTAAGAAGTTCCACGCCGATAGAACTTGTTGGAACAAAATAGCTGTACTTGTAGACTTGTTCGAGATTCGTGAGCGTCAAGAGCCTTGTTGCGTTATGGGTTTTGATAATATCAGTGCTGTCGATTGCTTTGCCATACTTATCGCCAGTAATGATTTTTGGAACTATAGCGCAGGTCTTGCCGATAACGATGCACTTAGGAGACATATTGCAGATTGTTGCGAAGTCCTCGTCCGTTGCCGCAAGTGAGCTGGATTTCAAGAGTTCCATCACTGCACTTACACGCCGCTGTTCGTAAGACACAACCCATCGCATCAGCTTATCGAGCGTACAGTAGAGAAAAGAAATACCTGTGCGGTTGATTACGATACCTACCAGACGGCTTTGACCGAGCGTGTACTCCTCGCCCATTGTGGTGCTCGTCTTGATAGTTGCAGAGATTTCATCGGACAGGAAAAGAAGTCCTTTGTCATAGAAGAAGTCATTCATGAAAGTTTGGGTCGCATCCTGTTCGGGGTCAAGCACATCGATTAACTTGATACCAGCCTCCTTGGCAGGCTGAATTCCCGCTGCTCGGCACATGCAGAGTGTCGCTTCCACCCTGGTGAGCCGTCCTTGTTCGCCTTTGATTCGCCGCTTCATAGCCGCCCGCTTGTCTACATCCAGAGCGTCTTTTTGAGTGCTTCGAATGTATTTCAGACCGTCCGGAGAGATACGCACATACCGCGATTCATCTCTCATAAAGACCTCAACATACCCATGCTTTTTGGCCGCTCTCAGAGCTTTGGTAACGCATTGATATGGGATGTCAGAGAGAGCAATGGCAATCTGCTTGTGCTGGATAGAATCAACGCCATAGAGATATACGAGAAGCTTTTGTTCGTTCGTCATAGTACCACCAAAGTTGTCCGTTCGATTCCGTACCTCATACGAATCGCAGGGCTGAAATTCATATCGTACCGCGTAAAATCAAAAAGAAAGAGTAACATTTCTAGGGAACGAAAATTTGGCACCTAAAAATGTTACTCTTTTATATCCCTAAAAATGTTACTACCGGACTACGTTAAAGCCAATGGAAGAGGTCGGTTTTTGAGCAAAGAATCACTTCCAAATACGGGTCAGATTCGGTCGGAATTGCAGTGTAAAGGAAGCTCATCATATCCCATCCATCACCGTGTTGGAGCACCCTGCAAATGGCGTTTGTGATGGCTCCCGTATAGACATTGTTGCTGTCAATCGGGGTCTTTTTCGTGGGTGAAACGCCGCGACAAAACACGAGAAAAAGCTGTTCGGAAGGCAGGTTGATTGGCCCATTTTGAGCGATAAATGCCTTGATAGCAGCCTCCGTGATGTAATCGAATTCGGCATCAAGATAATACTGCCCAACAGCGTCTTTCACTTTTGCCTTGCGGCTGTACCACTCATGCTGAAAAGGCGGCAAAAAGGAAGAAAACCGGAGCTTGAGAAAGCCATTTTGAGGGATAGAAACCATACAGAAATCGTTTGGAATTGACGTTTCAATGTTTTTCCGCTGATACGGGGCAGGGGCTTCATCACTCTCAAATGAGACAAGGATTGACCGCTCGGCTTTAAGAATCTCAATCGAGACATCATTGCGAATGGAACCCGGCAGCTTTTTTAAGGGAACATCATCCGGAACCGATTTCAAAGCATCCACTGCCTTTTGGAGCTTGCTTTTTACGAACTTTGTCGATGCATTGTACAAAACTGGGGCTTGATATTCGGCTTCAGGGGCATCATCACCGGCGTTGCGTTTGACATCGTTTTTATCGATGCAACGTTTATAATCATTTAATGATGGGAACGCCATTCCAAACATCCTCGTCGTCAATTTGTTCCGTCACATTCAGGTCATAGTTGTCGCTGACCATGCAGAAATAACGAATCCCGCATTCACTCAGAAGCTTTCGATTTGCGCCGGGGGCCAGGATTGCGATACGGGAAGTGACCGGCATCATATCCTCACGAATGCCAAGGCTCCGAATCGTGTCTTCCAAAATAAGTTCGTTGCCACGTTCAAATTCACAAACATAGTAGATACTGCCATCGAAGCAGAAGCTCAACAGCCAGGGAGTGCCGCTGGGAATCGTAAAATTACGACTCTCCGGCAAAAATTCACATGCAACGCGGAAAGCACGGCAGCGCTTGCGGATACTGCTCGTCATCGTGATGTAATCGGCTTTCGCCAACCCTTCTTTGGTAGGATAGCAAGCCGGACGGCGGTTGGAGCCTTTACGGCAGGCGTTGTAAATGATTTCCTGTGCCATGTTTTTGCTGACCTGATATTGACGAGTGAGATACTCGGCCATCAGTTCATTGGGAATAACGGGGATAGCATCCAGCAGTTCGCGGATATCGGAATTGTGAATCTCAGACATACAAATGTCTCCTTTCATTTCTAGCAAAATGAACCAATGTGTTCTTTTGCCGTTTGTGAACCATAAATTAAACGCATTAGCGTTGTGCTTACGTGAAATTGAATTGTGCCTTTTTATGGATAAAAGAAAAAGAATGACACATTTTGAAAGTGCAAAATGAACACATTTTAACGTGTACATTCACAGCTTTACTCAAAATGTATCATTTTTTATAATAATCAGCGCTCCTTCGCCTTATTTTGACGTTTCAAATATCACATTTCAACATCAATGACGGTATTTTCCGCCGCCTTCTCTTCTTCTTCCCGCTTTTTCTTTTCCAGAGCCTTGCGGCGTTCGTAGAAGGACTTAGCATCGGTTGTGATTTCCTTGGCTTCATAGTCATCGGCTACAAAATCGACGAACAGTTTTGCGGATGCAGAGCAAACCAGACCTTGACCACGCGGCAGGCTGGATACCGCTTCCATCTCAACGCTGGTCAGCTGAATGGCTTCCTGAAGGGCTTTTGCTTCGGACGGAATCAGGTGCATGATGATTTTGGTATCGGCGTTACCAATAATTGCCTTGCCGTATTTGCCGCCCTTGTATTCGTAGAACTGAGAAATATCCTGAGTCATAGCAAAAGCGGAACCGCCATAAGCACGAATCGTACGGAAGATTTCAACAACGTCTTCAGCTGCCTGCTCGTTGGAGTCAGTGCCAATCAATTTCCAGCATTCGTCAATAAATACGGCTTTGCGCTGTGTACGGTTCTCTTTGATTTTCGTCCAGACAAAGTCCAGAACCACGAACATAGACATGGTAAGCAAAGAGCCTTTCATACCATTGAAGTCAAATACGATGTACTTGGAGTCAAGGTCCACGTTGGTGTGGTGATTGAAGCATGCCATAGAACCGTTAATTAGCGGATTCAAGATGTTGCAGACGGTATGCAGTTCAGGCTTTTTTCTCATTTCTTCCTGCAATTCTTCCAGCAGCGGCATCACCTTATAGTTGCCATCTTTATCGTAGATAGAGTTGTTATCACGGGTGATACTGAACTTTGCGTATGTCGCATACAGGCAGCCGTCAATCAGCTGCTCTTCTTCCTGCGTCATATTGCGAACAACCAGGTGCAGGAACGAAAGAATCGTATGAATCTTTTTGGTCAAGAAGGAGCCGGAAGCCTCATAATCATCCAGCAGTTTTGCGTCCTCATCGTCAGGAGCGCGAATGTCCATGATGTTGATGTTGTTGTCCGAAGAGGGGTCCATGGAAACGAACTGACCATTGACTGCCTTACAACCGCCGCCGTAGTCCTCCAAACCTTTCAGAGGAGAGATGATAAACACTTGCGTGTCCATCTCAGACAAGCGTAGTGCGAACAGCTGTGCGGTGAAAGTCTTGCCGTAACCGGAAGAGCCCAAGATAACGGCGTTTGCGTTTGCATGAGCGCGGGTATCAAACATATCGATGGTGACCAGAGAGTTGTTGACATGGTTTGTACCGACCATAACGCCGCCCGGGTCCTGCATTTCAAACGAGATGAACGGATAGCAGGATGCAACACCCGAAGTCAGAAGATTGCGATGAGATTTCTTTGCCAGCTCCTTATTGATTTTCGCAAGAGGAAGCAGGCAAGAATCGAAGCATTCTTCCATCATGAAATCCGCACGGCGAATCTTCATGCTCTGACCTTCGATACGCTTTTTCAAAGCATCGAACTTGTAATCGAGTTCCTTCTTTGTATCTGCCACGATAGTGATGAGCATTGACAGGTAATAGAACTCTTCGCCGCTGGAAAGGCCGCGCAGCATATATTCACTGGACGAAATTTTTTCCATACGCGCCTGATAGTCAGAGTCAGTATCGTGACTGTCCATGGCGTTTGCACGGCTCAGACGAAGCTGTGTACTGATTTTATTGAAGACAACTTCACGGGACATGTGCTCAAAGAACATATCGACGTCAATGCCTTCACCAGCATTTACGAACGTAGCCACCCAGCCCGCATAGACACGCTGGCTGAACCCGTTCGAGGGAATGTAAGCGAAAGTATAAAACTTGCCATCAATGACAATGTAATCGTGATGCGTAAAGTCAATCCAGTCCGGAGCAATCAGTTCCGTTGCCTGCAAAGACGTCTTAACGCCATTCTTTTCGGCTTCAAAATAACGGTCCACAATGGGGTCCATGTGCTGCTTGAACGTGATGGTCTCGCTTTTTCTACGGTTCAAGAGCTGGTAAAAAAGCTGGTGTAGACCTGCGTCCTCGTTTCCGTCAGGGTTACCAAGTGCAGGAATAAAGATATTACCACACTGTTCCATGTGAGAGCGAACGTTTGCTGCAACGGCATTCAAGTCGGCCACAACCATTTCAAATTTAGAACCATCGTTGCTGATAGTGCGCTGGAATTCTACGACCACAAAGAAGCGACGGGTAATACCAACGGACAAAGCCGTCTTACGAAGCAATCCGATGTATGCCTGCAGCATTCGTTTACGACTCGGATTCTTTTCTGCTTTGTAATAGTCCGTCACGGTCGCGATTGAATTCTCGACATCAGCTTTACGAGAAAAGGTTTTGAACTGGATATTGCAGGGAGTTGCTTTGAACGTTTGATAGAAAAGCGAAATAATACGGTTTTGAGTTTCCGCGTCCATATAGGCAAAGTTGATAGGGCGAAATTCCATGATTTTGATATATCGATGGTCCTTTGTCACAACAATGCCGCCGTAAATATCCTCAATAGGAATGATACGCTGTGTGCTTCGAATGATTTGATAGCGCTCATTCTGAGCTTCCATCTTTTGATTCATCCGCCGCCGCTCTTCTTTGGCGATTTCATCGCGTTCCTTTTTCGTCAGCGGGATTGTACCGATACTCTGTTCCACAACACCGTGGGGGATTTCTCCGACATTTTTGAATCGAAACATAGGCTTCACTCCTCACTATCAAAGATAGAAATGTCATTCAAGGACATATAATCAATATCGCTGTTGTTCTGTGTGGTTTGCGGCTGCTTTTGCGAGCCCATCGTCTTTCCAGAGGTTTTGACGTTCTGAGGTCTTTCCTCTGTGCGGCTGACCGTGCTGTCATCGAAAAGGTCTACATCATCCAAGCTGACATCGTCATCGCTGTTCACGACTTGTCCCCTGCCCTGCTTTGCGGGCTGTGCAGACTGAGTATCCTGGATATCAACCGACAAGTCATCCAAGTCCTCATCGACGTCAAGTACTTCCGTTTCATCGTCAAAGACTACATCATCAATCTGCGGGGCTTGGATATCGGTATCAGTGCCGTCCTCAAACAGCTCTGTATCCGCATCTGCTTCCGCATTCGCTTCTACTTCATCGGTGTCGATACTTTCTTCACTGTCAAAGATATCGACATCATCCTGAACCGCATTATTGCTCGGCCCTACAGTGACGGGCTTGAGCTCTACAGCCTGAGGATTCAGTTCAGCGTTATTCTCTTCCGGCTTGTCATTTTCCTGCTCATTGTCGGGGTCCATGAACTTCTCGTAATACTGTGCGGTCTTAACACGCTCGGCTTTATCCAGACGCTTCTTGATGGCTTCGTTAATAATGCGTTCGCGCTCTGCTTCTTTTGCCTTCTTCTCAGCCTCTTCCTGTTCACGCTTACGCTTGATTTCTTCTCTGGCAGCCTTGCGTTCAGAACGGGGCAAAGAGTTAATGTATTCCTTCTCTTCTTTCGCACGCTGTTTTGCTTCAGCACGGAGTTCTGCTTTAGATTTGAGGGCATCCGGTTTTTCCAGGAACCCATAGTCATCATCGTAGAAGACCTTGAGCTCTTCATCTGTAATGTCGGAACTGATAGGACCGTTCTCTTCACCAAGGACTTTTCCCTTTACAGTGCCAAGCATTTGCTTGAGCTTGTCTTTCGGAAGCATCCGCCCGTCATGAATCAGATATTCCGGTTCAAGTTCGGTTTTGATACGAGGATTGTATTTTGAGATTCTGCGACTTTGCCGGAAACGGATAACACGTTGAATAAACTCAAACAAGCTATCGCCGCCAACACCGTGAGCTGCACCAAGGAAAGCAGCAGCACAGAGTATTGCGCAATAGGCCACGGTACTTTGTACATCCCATCCCAAATCATGCCATCCATAAATGAAAATTCCCAAGAACGGTAGTGCCAGGATGATACCTTCAACGAAGTTTCGAGTTTTGAATTGTCCGTTCAACACGTACCCGGTATCAAACGAGTTTTTGGGGATTTGATAAATATTTGGCTTCTGCTCTTCTTTACTCATGCTTCTTCCCCCTTTTGCCGAGCCAATACAAGCATTGCGGCGCAGCAATTACGATATAGCTGCATCAGCATATTCTGGTCTTCCTTTTCTTTTCTGGACAATAATCCAACAGCGCTGATGTTTGCTACTGTACCGTTTTTATAGACATCCATTGAAAGCAAAACCGGCTCGCTTTTCATTGCCTGCATCTGACTGCACATATCAGATAAATCACTTTCAAAGAACGCAGAGACCGTCAGTTTGACGCATGGCCCATTTATACTGCACGTAACAAAAATTTCTGTGTCATTTATTGTCGTATGAAACATTCCCGACCGCATATTCGCACACCTACTCACAAAAAATCACCTCGTCACCACTTAATAAATTCATTTTCAACAAGTGTCATCATTGGCCTGCATTTTTTGCAGTTGCTCACCACGCGCCGCGAGAAGGCTGATGACAATGCGCGGTATCCGGCCACTCGCCAGAAAAAGTAAGTGGCCGGGTTTCAGTTACGCCTTATGGCAAGCGCCCCAAACGTAGTTGCGCTTATCGTCGTAACCGTAGACAAGCAGCGTCACGCGGTCGCCGCGAGTCAGCAGTTCATCGGAAGCGGTACGAGCAACGCGAGCCTGAATGTTGGCGACATCCACAATCAGGCGGTAGTAGTTGTCCTGAACGGAAGTCACGGTAGCACCGTAAGCGCCGTTGCGAGCCAGGCTGTGGATGTTCATTGCGGGATTAGCGCGGCGTTCCAGGATAGCGCGGTTCATGCGCATGCTGACAGTGCCATTTTCGTTATCCACGTTCAGGTCTTCGATAACCACTGGAATGCCTTCACCGACATGGAACTTCTTGGATACATCGTCGATATACTCGTAAGCAGACAGAGCACCAGCACCGATGCTGGTCTCAACGCCCAGAGCTTCAGCGATGACGTAATCCGGGCCACTGGACAGAATAGAAGCGATAGCGCGGGAGCCGTTCTGAACATCCGCATTGCGGCCAAAGAAGTGACGGTTGCGCTGGAGCTGCATAGCGTCCTGACGAGAGCCAGCGAATACGACCTCGCCATCCTCAGACTTGGCTTCCATGTACGGGCAGAAGTTGATGATAGCGCCATTCATCAGCTTTGCCTTACGCAGATAACGGCGCTGCCGGGTAGTCGCATCGTTCTCCTCAATGCCCTTCATCAGACTGAAGTAGAAGAAGTCCTCTGCCGGAATCATGACGCGCAGCGTGCCACGGCTCACTTCAACGACAGCGCTGCCATTCTGAACCGGGCGAACGCCAAAGACCTTGCCCTGCAGGAAGCGTCGAGGACCATGCTTGTTGTCAGCAACGCAGCGGCGCATCTCAGCCAGGTCACGAGCGCGGCGGTCTTCGGGCATATCGACATGCAGCATATCGTTGCCGTCATCAATGAAAGCCCCAATCGCCAAGTCATCATCATTGAAGCGGCGAGTCGCACGAGGAACCTCATTGACTTCTTCGTCAACGCCCTCATCGGCGGGAGCTGCTTCGGTAGCCTCTTTCGCTTCCTGCGGTTCAGATACCGGCGCGGCGTTTACATTTTCTTCAGGTACAGCAGCGACAGCAGCTTCATTGGTTTCAACGGCAGTGGGATTCAGCATTTCATTTTCGTTCATGGTATTTGTCTCCTTTGTGTTAAAAAAGAAATATGAGATTATCGACATTTGTCGCTGCCCGGTAGCAGGATTCGGGCACTGTCCACCACACGCCGCGCGGAGGCTGTCGATTTGTGTGGTTCCTGACCCGCATGGAGCGAATCAGCGAAAAAGAAAAACCCCGGTCACACAATCAGTAACCAGGGGTTAAGGAACAAACTATTTATTTTTTGAATGCGTTTTTCTTTTTGGGAGCAGGTTCATCCGTAGCCAGCAAATCTTTCTTGGACAAACGCGGTTTCATGCGCTCTTCGGAACGCTTCTGCGTAATATCTGTATTGATTTCTTTCTGGCGCTGGATATCACCGAACGACGATTCACGGGATTCAATTGCGTCGTGTTTCCGGGCATTGGGATAAAGGTCTGCGGTTTTCGGAAGTTCTGCCCATTTGGTGGGGACAAAATGCGGGTCATTGAACAGAGGATGATGAATAAATCCGAAGCGCTTGGCTTCCAACATGTTCTGGCCATTCGTCATAATCAAAATCTGTTCCTTGTCCAAATGCTGAACTTCATCAGGGTTCACAAGATTGCGTTTGCCGTCGCCTTCACTGAGCGAATACCCTTGCATCACGCCGCGATTTCCGGCAGAGGAAGCACGAGTATCGCTGACGCTCTTGGCGCGAATCGTAACAATGCCGCTCTTATCGGAAATATATTCGGCTGTATACTTATCATTACAGCCCAGAACCAGCATCGTATTGCAGCAGCCGATGATAGTTTCGGCGTTTTCCTCGCCGTACAACTGAGTCAACTGCGGCAAACTCTGCAAAATGAGGGAAACTGCAATCTTACGAGAGCGTGCAGTAGCAATCGTCTTTTCAAAGTTCGGCCAGACGCCAGTGTTTGCCAACTCGTCCGCAACAACGTTGACCGGGATGCGTCCTTCACCACCAACTGCATCGAAAGCTTCTTTCAGGTCTTTGAACAGGAAGCTCAAAAGCAGAGAGGAAAGCAGCTGCATAGAAGCGTTATCATCGGAAATGATAAGGAACAATGCGGTTTTTTCCGCGCCAAGATTTGCCAGGCGAATGTCATCGTTACTGATAACGCGGCGAACCTTGTAGGTCATGAACAGCTGGAGTCGAGTATTCAAGCCGCCAACAATGTTGGGCTGTACGCGCTCACCCATACCCTTAAACACTGCCCATGCAGATGCGGCCGGATGGCTCAGCGGTACATACTTGAAGTTTGCTTCCCACTTATCAAGGTCGTTGTGAAGCAGAGCGTCATAGATATCAGAGATGTTACAGGTCGGAGCATCTTCTTCCCATTCAGAAAGCTTCCTGTCCCCTTCCTCATCACCGTAGAACGAATGAGCAAGGTATTCGACAACCCGGCGTCTATCCACCATTGCGGATTCCGGATTCTTTACAATCTCAATCAGAGATTGCTCATCTTCCCGAGTGATGTACGGCAACTGCGTCAAAAGCTCTTTTGCACGGCGCTCATAAATCTCAATCAGGCTCTTCTCACGGATATAAGCACAATAAGAAACCGCAACGCGGAACAGGTTCTCTTCCGAGCTCTCCCAGAACGGGTCGCCCTTGCTGTTTGCGCCGCCGCCGGTGTTCGCAATAACGGTTTTACAGAAGGTAATCACACGCTGGTCATCAATGTTGCCGGTAATCGGGTCATAAATTTCCTGAACACAATCCCATGCATTAGAAAGGTCCAGATTGATAAGGTTAAAGACCTTGACCTTATAACCACGGGACTCCAAAAGTTTACGCATATCGTTGTGAATTTCGCCTTTCGGGTCAGTGACTACAACCGATTCGCCACGCACAATAGATTGGAATACCGCCGTTCTGACATAGCCAAAAGACTTACCTGAACCCGGAGGTCCGATAAGGATAAGGTTCCGGTTACCAGTAGGTTCAAAAGGAAGCGCGATAACCTCCTCACCGTCTTGCGTGAACTGTCCAAGAATCGTGCCCGTCACGTTTTCAACCGGGCCGACCTCATAGACCTTTTTGGCTTCCGTTTCGTTCATCCAGCGAGCTGTGCCGTATGTGCCCGCCATAGACGTTGCAACGCCACGGTCGTCCACTTCTTTGGTTGCGTTGAGGTCTGTGTTATTGACGGAAAACCGGATAATAATGAATGTAATGGCGCACGCAAAGACAAGTGCCGTCACAATACCGTAACCGGTCGTCAGGGCAAGCACAAAGCCCCGCAAAACCCCCGCATCCCATTCCCCGACAAAGACTTTTGCAATACATCCTGCCGGGAAAAGACTGATAAGAAAGGAAAAGCAGAACAAAAGTACGAGCTTTTCACCCTTTGACAGCATCAAAATTTTCGTTTTGAATTCGTTCCATTTGGTCACTGGTTGTCCACCTCACTGTCAGTGTTTTCGGTTTCTTCTTCGCTGTCGGAAGTATCCAAATCCTCAACTTCTCCTTCTGTAACGGTCGTATCCACTTCCTGCAAGATAAAGTTGTCAGGGTTTGTATCGTCAAGAGAATCCGTAACGACCTTCAAAATATTATCGTTGTACCAGAATTCCCAGCCGAAGATTCTCGAAACGTCTTCAATCGGCATTGTGAACGTATTATCTTGGGCCAGCGTCATCGTATCGGTCCAGGCATACGATGTATTGCGCGACGTATATTTGAAGGTTTTCCTGTCACCGTGGATTTCAAAATACTCGCTTGCTTTGGTCAAAGCTCTTGCGGACGGCACATATTCCCAATGCCCATAAGTGATGGGAACATAGAGAAGACCCGCGTCCTCTGCATACTGCGTATTGCTGTCATAAGCCTCAGCCAACGCACGAACCGAAACGCACAAGCGGCCATCGCTATTGATGGAGAAGTGCATCCCGGGCATCAAAGAACCGTTCAAGATAACGCATTTCGTAGGAGCAGTCTTTTCACCTTTCAGGATAGCCTGACCATCTTCTCGATTCTTGATTGCCTGGTCGTAATCTTCCTGGGAACTGAAGATGTAAAGCCGTTCACAGGAACCTTCTTTTCGAAGCTGTGAAAAATCTGTTGGATAATCAATGGCAAGCGAATCCTTATCAAGCTCATAGACTTCCTCACCGGAAACAATGCACTTCAAATATTCATCGTCAACGCTATAGCCGTTCGAATCGTCATATCCAGTCGTGCTCACTCTATCGACAACATAGTTCCCATCAGCATCAAAGTGTCCGGATTCCGAAACGATATCCTTCTCATCAACGCCCAAAACCGTGCCATCGGATTCTTCACTTGACGCGGAGTCATCGGAGGAAGTCTCCGTCTCATCCACAGTCTCACTTTCCGAGGCTTCATCGTCAGGAACGGGAGTCTCTTCCGGCTCCATGTGTTCCGGGTTCGGACGCAGATACACGGTATGGCCGCTGAAAATCTCAAGGCCGTTTCCGTTATCATCCGTATACGGAATCAAGCCCATGCTTTCTATCACCTGAGCCTTCTCCTTATATAAAGGAGAGCCATCGCCCATTTTCACTTCCTTGTATCCGTTGCAATCGAGGTTGTTCGGGTTTTTGACATTAAGTTTGGTTAGAACGATTTCACCGTCTTTCATTTGGGTGCCGCCTGATGTATCCACTTCACCACCGATATCGGGATTTGATGACGGTTCCGATGTACTTTGAATGGACGGGGTCGGCGCGGTGGAGCTATTAGCATTCGTGTCGCTGTTTCCGCTGTTTCCTTTACAAGCAGTCAGACAGCAAAGGCAAGCACCCAAAATAGCGGCACTTTTCATAAAGTTGTCCATAATAAAAATGACCCCACTTCTATCTCAAGTGGGGCCTTACTCCTTTCTTTGGTTAGTTGCTCATTTCAATTTCAGGGTCTTTTTGGGTTTCGCCGTAATAAAGTTCAAGGTGCAAGTGTTCACCCGTTCCACCATGACTACTAAGACAATAGCCACTGTAGCCGGTAGTAGCGATTGTTGCGCCAGCAGAAATTGTATCATCAACATTGTACGAAAGGCCCGGGCTCAAATGCTGATACAGAATGAAAACGCCATTCTTTTCGCCCGGAACTACGCCACCGCGTTCCCCGTAATAAATCATCAGCATGTTACCGCGTTGACCATTCCCTTTTGTAACAAGCACACCGTTTGAATAACCATCCTGTTTACCAACAATGATACCCTTAAACGGCGCACTCATTGGATATATCGAATGAGGGGGAACAATATCAGTGCCATTGTGCTTCGTATCGCCACGAGGCGATTGCCAGCTGGATGTAACCTTGGCCTTCCAGCCGCTCCACGGTCCAGGGAGAAGGCCCGAAGCCGGGCACTCAAACAGTTCGTCGGAATGGGTGGCGTAGAACTGTTCAATCATTTGTTTGATAGAACCGCTGATGACTGTGCCAGTACCAGCGCCACCAGTGCTATCACCAGCCCCGATATCCAACGAAGAATCCCCTTCGAAATCTGCTTCAGCGGCATTATACAGCTGCCGCATTGTCGCAGCTTCTTCATCAAAAAGGTTGGCTTCGGAAGTATCACTCTCAACCGTGTCCTCATCTTGCGGAACATTGTAGTATTCCATAATTTTCTTCTTAGCTGCTTCCGAGGGGGAAACTTTGTAGGTACATGTGATGGTTGCGGTCTTTACTACTTCACTTACGCGCTCCATCACGATTGTTCCATCTTCATCAAAAACCGGATTTCCGTCTTCATCCATTTTAGGCTCCATTTTGGTGACGGTCTTTTTGCCATAAGTTGTAGTTGTTGTGGCTTCCGTTTTCCAGACTTTGTCTCCGACAAGCTCTTGGGCTGCTTTCACCATCTTAGGGACCCGGAAATGGAGCCCATCCTCCGTACGTGCCGCATAACTATCTCCGGCCATAATGTAGAATGTCCAGTTAAGATAATTTTTACCATCGTACAAGTCTTTGTGAATGGTGTAAGAAATATTATCCATCGTAACGCCATTCGCAATAGCAGCGTCTTTGGCTTTATCAACCTCTTCCTGGGCTTTTGACCTCATGTCTTCCGAATATTTGTCGTACGCATCTCTGAAGTAATTATTCAGAACCGCAACAATAACATTTGATGTTCCCATGTAGGATTGGAAAATTTCATCCGAAGCAATCGCAATATCATCCTGATACGCTTGCGATGCATCGCCTTTTTCCCCTGTTGTAATCCAGGTCAAAAAGTCATCAATGCCATTGGATAGCTGAGCCTTGAAATCCTCCCAGTCAAGTACAACTTCATCAACCGATTCTCCTAAAGCACTCATTGTCGTTTCTGCAATTGTGCCTGGAATTTGAGTAATAAACATAAATCCAAAAAGCAGCAAAAGAACCGGAATAAGCGCAATAACAATAACTACTGCGATAACTTTAATCAGTGTCTCTGGATGCGAAACCATGGTGGCAGCAACACCGGCAAAATCGCCTGCTGCTGCTTGTCCCGCCGCTTTACCAATGACCTTAGCATCCTTAACGCCTTGTTTTACAGCATGTACTGTTGAGGAAACTGCTTTAGCTCCCTGTTTTGCGTCATTGACCGCTTCATCGGTTAAATTACTCAATTTACACCACTCCTTCCCTACTCAGGCCAGTCTCGGCTGTGCAGAAGATTCTGCGCATTTCCATCTCACACCCCGTGGAGGTGCTGGCTTTATTCGTGAGACACCCGACTCTCTTTCGAAAGCCGGGAAAAGGTTATCGTCTAAGAATCATTTGGACGGCTTGTCCTTTTTGCTTTTAGAACCGTTGTGACTCTTATTCCCTTGCATCATCTGCTGGAACCTGTTGTTCCGCTCATTGCGCTCATTTCGGGTGTTGCGTTCACGGAACGATTTTCCTTCATAAGCGTTTTTCTGTTGAGGATGGACATCAGAACGGACATTGGACTGGGGTTTAACCTGTTTGGGGTTTTGGCTGCGCCGTTTATAAGACTCATCCGTATCGGGCCCAACGCTCTCGTAGTCATCCACCTTGCCAAGCTGGCGGGCAATGCTTTCAAACGTTTCGGGCTCATACCGGCGGGTCTGCTTGTTGTACTTAGCACTCCGTTCGATGTTCATCACATCCGGGGTCTCAGGAACGTTGCCATCAGCATCGAGCTTTTGCATGATACGCCACTGTGTAATGCCCGTATCGGGGTCTACACTAACGCGGGTGACCTGAATACGGCCAATGCCATCACTCTCAACAAAGCCATTCGTATCATTGAATGCTTTGATAGACAAATGACTCAAGGGCCTGATTTCAGGTCCATTAGAAGCTCCAGATGTATTGGGTTCGGCACTGGATACACCGGCATTGTCGCTGAATGTACCGGCTTCGGTAAAGGAATTACTGCGAGATGTATCAGCATAGAACTGAGTTCCATCCACAGGAGGTTTTTCGGCAGGCTGTTTACGAGCTGCGGAGCCATCGGCATCACCAGAGTCACCAGTATCTTCGCCAACACCGCCATGATTGAAGTTTTGTGCGGCAGGGGCGGGATTATCTTCCGCTCTGGATGCTTCTGCCGTCGCCTTGGAAGTTGCCTTTGCAGGAGCAGTATTTTCAGTAACAGAGGCGGCTGGCGCGGTCTGACCAGCAGAGCCATCATTGTCGGAGCCAGCACTTTCGGAGCTCACTGCACCACCACCTTGAATTTCAGGCGCAGGTGTGGAAGGTGCGCTTACGGTAGTACCGCCGTTATCGTCGGACGAACTGCCATCGCCGTGAGAATTATTGCCAACATTCTGATGTTGAACTGTGGGAGCAGTAGCATCGTCATTGGAAGTTTCCTCTCCGCTGCCCGAAGAAGCATCGGAGCCGGGATTCTCGTCGTGAGAGCTACCGTTGCTGCCGCCAAACGAGGCAGAGCCGGCATCGTTATCGTCGAAATCATCGCCATCACCGTCAGCAGAAGGTGCCGCATGACCAGCAACAGCACCAACGTTGGAAGAGCTTTCTCCCTTTGCAGGGGGTTCACCGATACCAGAATCATCTTCATCGACGGGAGCCTTTACGCCTTGGGCAGTGGGTGCAGTTTCTTCATCGGAGCTGTAATTGTCGCCACCGCCATTACCTCCAGCGAAGCCCGTATTGCCTTCACCGGAAACATCGTCGCTGTCAGTGCGTTGTGCAGAGGGTGCAGCAACATCATTGGAAGCGCCGCCAGCGTCAGCAGGAGGTTCAGCATAGTCAGGGCCAGCATTGCCTGCCGCTTCGTCATCAGTATCGACCGTTCTATCAGCGTAACTTGCAGGTGCCTGAGTTTCCACTGTGGCAGAGTCACCATCCATGGGCGAAGCATCCACATCAGCAGAGCCAACATCCTCAGTGCCGCCGACATAGCCAGAAGATGTATCCGAATCATCGGATTCTCCGACAGCCGGTTCATTGTCCGTATGTTGTACAACAGGAGCAGCACTGCCGCCAGAAGCGTTATCTGCGTTAGCAGGAGGTTCAGCGTAATCGACAGAAGCGTCATCAGACACATTGTCATTTGTAGCAGCATTGTCAGCCTGACTAGCGGGTGTATGAGTCTGAACCGCAGCAGAGCTGTCATTCGCGAACTGAGTCTCGGAATCAGTAGACCCAGAGTTCTCAGTAACAGCACCATTGCCAGCGTCAGCCGGGGGCTCAGCGTAATCAGCAGAAGCATCATCAGAACCGTAACTCGTAGTCTGCTCTGCAGGACCAGCAAATTCTTCGCCGGGAGCACTACCAGCGGGAGACTCGACGGAAACGGTAGAATCATTTGCTGCGAAATCGCTGCTGTCGGGGCTTGCCGGTGTAGTTGTAGGTGCAGGGCCTTCTTCGGTGACGGTCTTGTCGGTAGCAGACTGCATCGCAGACCCAACGGAGCTTTCACTGAAAGTACCAGTGCCATCCACAACAGTCTCGGTTTGAGCCGCGCTGCTATTGGTAACGCTGTCTTCACCAGCAGACTGAGTAACGGTAGAAGTTACGCTGCTGTCAGCAGAGGTTTCCATTTCGACATGTCCAGAAGGAGCTGCATCCTTAGTCTGAGGTACATTACCACCCTGAGCGGGAGAAGCAATAACGACTGTATTACCTTCTCCAGCCGCGCCGTTGCCACCAGCAGAGATTTCGCTCTCGCTCTGAGGCTCAGAACTCGGAGCTGGTTTAGCGGATACATTCTGTGCCTGAGTGCCGGGAGCGACAGCAGTTTCACTGCCAGAAGTGGTAGGTTCAGTGGGCAATGTACCAGCATTGCTGAGTACAGGTGCGGTTGCCTTCGTTGCTGTAGTACTGGCAGTGCCAGCAGGAGCAGTATTGTCTTCACCAACAGTATTGACATTTGCAGACGGGACATTGCCCTGACCCTTTGCTGTAGGTGCAGTTTCAGGCGTGGGTGTAGTCGCGGGAGCAGCTCCATTGCCGCCAGCAGGAACGGTGCTAATTCCCTGTTCAGGAGCAGCGCCATTCTTACCCGCAGGGCTGCCAACAATAGATGTAGTTTCAGGTGTAGGAGCAACCGTGGGTTCAGTGCCTTTTCCTTCCGTCATACCACTACTGCCGCCAGATGTGGCTTCAGGCGTGGGCGTAATAGCAGGACCAGCGCCCTTGTTTATGGCAGTACCACCACCGCTGATAGGTGTATTGCCCTCGTGTACCAGAGGCGCTGCGGAATCCTCAACGGTTGCGTTTGTAGGCGTGCCATTGCCAGACTTTGCTTGCGGCACGTTCGTACTTGTACCAGATGCGTTGCCAGATGCAGATGCTCCCGTAACGGTTACATTTGCAGCGTTAATCGGTTTGCTTGTAGCCGTACCATTTGCGACAGGTGCGCCCGCAGGTGTAGATGCAGGTTTAACAGAACCAGAGCCATTGGTAACAGCGTCAGGATTAACCACATTCACGTTGTTTGCGCCAGGAGTGCGAGATTCCGCATTGCCAGCAGCTGTATTATCAACACCATTGGCATTGATTGTCGTACCATGTGCAGTATTAGCAGCATTTGCAGAGCCAGTTGCTCCTGTAGCAGTAGTAGTTGCCGTAACCGTCTGCGGTGTCGGTACGCCACTGCCAGTAGGCACAGCGTCTGTAGTTCTACCCCGTGCTACAGTATCGGGATTCACAACGCCAGGTTCAGAACTTTCGCTGTTGCCATGGCGGCCAGAGAACACCGATGCAACACGTCCCCAGAAAGAAGTGGCTTCAGGTTCTGGTTCATCCATTGCGGCCACGGGCGTATGTGTGGCCTCGAAAGCCTCCGGTGTCATGCCAACCGTATCGCCGACCTCGACACCAGTAACTTCCTGTCCGGAATCATCGTCAGCCAAAGAGTTGTATGCAATCTGGCCATTTTCGTCGGGTGCGGTTGCATCAGTTTCCTTAGCGGTTGCATCACCATCAACCATGGTCGCGTTACCGGCATCGCCAGTAACGTTTTCAGAGGCACCAGTGCCTTCAGCAGTACCCTTCGGCAACTGTCCAGATGCAACAACCTGGGCAGCTTCTTCGTCTGTCAGGCTGCCCTTCGGGTTCGATACCATGTAAGTATCGGTAGTGTTGCCATCGCTGACCGTAACAGTCAAAGCACCATCAGGCATATCGTCACGGCCCATGGCCATGTCAATACCGGTGACTTTCGCACCTTTAGCAAACTGCTCTGCCAGCTCAGGGTCAGCATTTGCAAGCGTGTCCTGCATAGCAGCCAAAGATTCCTGAGAATTGTAATCAACAGCAGAATCCGGGTTGCGCATTTCTGCGGCACGCTGCTCGTTGGACATCTGGAACCGACCGGCGTAATTTTCTTTGGCAGTATCAAACTGCTTTTGGGCCTCGGCCTGTTTGGCGTCTCGGGTAACAGCAGCCGCCTGTTCCTGGTCGTGCTTATTAAGCGCGGAATCAGTAACACGAGTAAGGTAATCCAGGTTTTTGCTTTCCATCGCGGACCTTGCGGCAATTGCGGCCGCGCCATCTGCACCATACTTGTTCAGCTGACCAGCGGGGACGCTGAAAGATGTGGAGTTCTTTGTATCCGGAATAACGTCGCCAAGACTTCTCCCCTTCCCGTCCGTCATGCGAGTAGCGGTCCATTCCTGAGAGCCATTTGCCGCAGTGCGTCCGGTATTTTCAAGACGGAACTTGCCTTTATCCGTAGTAAGAATTGCGCTTTGCCCATCCGGACTGATAGCCAAGTCGGAAGTCTTGGTTGCAGTCATGCCAGATTCATCACTCGAATAACGGAATCCGGAAACGCCTGTAATCTTGCCATTCTCATCGCGGTAAGTGACCTTACCATTGACAGCACCTTTAATGGCGTTATCGGGAGCCAGGTCTTCAACCGTACCCTGAGACACCTTGCCGCCGTCAAATCCGAGCTCATCCAGAGCGTTCGCCATAGCCTGACGATTCGAATTGGAGTTGAAGGTCTCGCCAGGGTTTTTGTACATGTCGCTGCGTTCGGCGTTCGTACCACGTACAAAGCGGTCGGCCTTTTCCTTGTCGCCATAGCTGACCTTACCGTATTTATCCAGATTGTTTGCAGCCCCAGCCGCTGCGCCATTGGCACCTGCAGCTGCTGCCACGCCTGCAGCAATTGGCTTGCTATTACTGCCCGCGCCGCCTACAACATTTCCAATGGCATCAGCAGCTGCACGGCCATGGCCAGCAACGCTGCCTGCCAAATCAAGAACATCATGCGCAGCACCCGCAATAATTCGGAAAGCGCCAGCCGCTTCACTCATCGGGTCAAGACCTGTTGTGCTTGTGATGCGGAATCCGGCTTTTGCAAGCATATCGTCCAGCTTTTGTGCGATTTTGAGGTATGCGTATGTGACAAGGCCCCATTTCACGACGCTTTCAACAGATGCGCCGACCAATCCGATGTTCAATGCCGTTCGTGCAATACCAACGACCCAAATGTTCAGAATCAGCAAAACACATTGTGACCAGAACATCTGCATCCAGTTGACTGCCGTATCTTTTGTTCTTTCGTTAGTTGCCGTGGCAAATGCCAGAGGCGAAAGCAAAATAGTGAAGACGCAAATGATGTATCGTTCCGCACATTCCAGTACCAACTTAATCAGGTTCCACCAAATCAAAAACAGAAACACAACGCTGACAACCAGAGAAGCACCTTCGACAATCGAGAAACCTCCCATCCATGCAACTATTGTTCCAGCCGCATCGCCAGATTCAGTCAGGCCAATAATGTTCATGCCAGAGTCTTCAAACGAAAACTCCCCCAATCCGCCACCCGTAACGCCTTCACTTAACGCCGTTGTCAGAGGCGAAATGATTTCATCGAACATCAACTGAAGGAAGTGACTGCCTGTAAGAGTAAGAACCATGCCAAAGACAGCGTTCCAAATCAGTTTTGGTACGCTTTCGGTCCTTGCGCCGTCTGCAGTTTCCATCAAATACGAGATGATACGAACGGCAATCAGTGCTCCGGCGATTGTTGTCGAAATTACCGTTATGGCTTGTGAAAAATAGCCCCCAATGCCGTCCCCACTCATTGCAAAGCCAGGAATATAATGGGCGATTTCTTCTGTCGTCATCTGCGTAATTTCGAGCAGCGGATTCATAATAAGGTCACAAAACTGCAAGATAATACGTGCGATGACCATGACAACCAGACTGAGGAAATTACTGACAAGGTCAGAAACCGCAGAAAACGCAATGCATCCAGTCACTGCAAATGCAAGAATAACAGCGGCCATGGAACGCTTAACGGCTTTCTTTCCTTTTACGGGTTTACATTTTATAAGAGAGTTAATGTTGCTCACCTTCTTTCAATAAAAAAGACCCGTCCGATTACTCGGACGAGCCTTTTAGCCGCAAAGCGAATATTAGCCGCCAATGTTATTGCCGCCGAGCTCGCTGTTAATCTGGCCACCGAGTTCATTAGCAACCTTCATCAGGCCGGGCACTGCAACAGCAGCCACGACGATGATGGCAACCACAATAAGACGTTTCTTGTAAGTCTGAACGTCTTTCGGGTCACTGGCCAGCAGCATACGCACCAGCATATACAGGAATACTGCGATGCCGATAGGAACAACGACGTTGGTCAAGCCTTTAGCAATAGAGTTGCTAACCTGGTTGCCTACGTTGAACACTTTGTCAATAGCGGTGCTAACATCTGCATAAGCCATAACCGTGCTCATCATGGCCGCAGTGCCCATCGCACAGGCAGTACCTACAGCCATCTGGAGGTTCTGCACCGGGATGCGTTTCTGCAAGCTGTTTTTCATATTCATTTCGAACTACCTCCTTCCTTCGATAATCATCGTAGTAGAGCCTTTACAGGTTGATTGCTCAGCCCTTTAACTCTACAATATCTATTATCTGCACCTCGCAAAGACGTGCAACAATCATACATTCGTTTATTTGAAGCATTATTCACACAAAACAAAAAGCGGGAGCTCCTGTCATGAGGAACTCCCGCTATAACTAATTTTATGTTTTGGCTTTTTTTAGTTTCGTGATGATGCGCGGACCGAGCAAGGATTTTCGGGTCTGTTTACGGAAATTCTGAAGCGCATATTTCAGTGCTTCCTCATCGCCAATCATTACCAATTTCTTTTTGGCTCGCGTAATACCGGTATAGTACAAAGGCTTTGTCAACATCACTCCGTATGTCATACTCACCGGAATAATGCAGCAAGGAAATTCACAGCCCTGAGAACTATGCACGGTAATGGCATACGCAAGCTCAATATCTTTCATATCTTCATTGTTATAAACTAAAGTTTCTCCTTTCGAGTCAAAGTAGATTTCAACGGCGACATCGCTTTCCAGCTGGACAATCGACTGAATCGTTCCCAAGTCACCGTTAATAACCTGTTCTGTGTTCTTTCGTTGAATAATCCGGTCACCAACCATAAACAGCTGCTTACCGATTTCGACACAGAACTTATCATCAGTTTTAGGATTCACGACCGCCTGAATTGCGGTGTTGACACGGTTCTTGCACAGATATCCGCTCGGCGTGCCTTTATCATAATGCGTAGGAGTTAGAACAATCGTACCCTCCATACCGTATTTGGACACGCCATTCAAATACTCCTCAACAATATGATTCATGATTTCATTCGCTTCTTTTTCTTTATCCTTGTTAACAACCGGAATGAAGCGAAATTCATTATCAAACACAAGATTTCGGGTATCCCCGGTATAGGCACGATTCTCACGAATCTTGATGGAAGCATCTGTAATCGTCGAGGTACTTCCCTGCCGATAGTTGACATCAAGGCGAACGGTTTTAATAACGCCGCACTTGATTAAATCACGCAAAACGTCACCACGAGCTACAGGAGCCAACTGGTCCGTATCGCCAAGCAGTACAATCCTGGTGGATGGGCTGCTCAAAACAGCATCGATTGCATAAGCGAACAGGTGTTCCCCCACCATACTCATTTCATCAATACCGATGAAACCGCAAATGGTACAATCTCCTTGTGCCGTGAATCCGCTCGAATTGTTCGCCGGAATCAAGCCACAAGCCTTATGAATCGTGGATGAGTTCATGCCGGTGCTTTCCGCCATACGCTTGGCAGCCAAGCCTGTTGGAGCCATCAATAGAATATGTTCATCCGGCCATACCATATGGTACACATCCATGATAGCCCGCAGACAAGTGGTCTTGCCTGTACCGGGGCCTCCAGTGACAATAGAGATACGGTACTTCAAATTGCGTACAGCCTCGGCCTGTCGCGGAGAAAGAATAATTGAGTTCACTTTCTGCCATTTAATAAAGGCATCCTCGATTTCGCGTTCTTTCACCGGCTTAGCGCTGGCAAGCTCGACGATTTTTGCAGACATTTTGCGCTCTGCCAAAAAATCATCTTTATCGTAATAATATTTTCCCTGCTTGATAACCGAGTATGCCTTGGCAACACTATCAAGTGCTTCTTTCTGCCGTTCTGCACTCACCTGTGGAGTGAACGCAGCCATTCGAGCTAAGATAGCACTCTCTTCCGCACACATACTTCCCGTCTTTTGACAGGCAATATGTAATGCTTCGATTGTCGCGCAGGTCATGCGGCGCTCTGAATCTACCGGCTCTCCCATTGCAAGAGCAATGTGGTCCATCACCGCAAAGCCCAAAATCGGGACTGGCTTATAAGGATTATTTTCCAGAACGTGAATCGTTTCATTTCCGTACGTCTCAACCAATGTGTTGATAGCGGACGGTGAAATATCCACGCCTTGCAGAAGTTTCAGAACATCTGCACGGACCAAAGCAGACAAACAGGCATCGTTGAGCTTTGCAATGACCTTGTCATCAATTCTTGGAATATCAAACAGCTGTTTGCAATGATGAGCACAAACATCCAATGTGTTCATTCCAAAACGTTCAACGATATGGCTTGCCATCGTCTTTCCTAAACTGCTGCAATTCCGCATCAGGAACTTGCAAACCTCGCTTTCGGTTTCAGGCAAAATCTCGGTTGCTTTTTCTGCAACGAAGATTTTCTCGTTTTCCTCTTTAGAATCCGGTGCCCAATGTCCTTCCAGGCGAAATGAAATTTTCTTCAACAGCTCAACGGGAATGTGCTGAGATGTGGCTTTGAATTCTGCCGTCATCCCGCCGTATCTGCGCACCTCAGGAGGAAACATATCCTCTTGCCCTTTTACACAAGTTGTAAAAATACAGCAGGCGTAATTTGTGCTTGTTGGTACGGCCTTCAGTACACGCTTTACGTTGCACTTGTTTAGCGTGATAGTAGTGTTATCCAATTTTACTTACCCCTTTATTTTTCTCGCAGCACCTCCAAACATTTCGGATATGCCACTTTTTCGACTTTTTCGTTTACCGTGATAAGATACGCCTTTACGTCATTACTGTACATATAGTAAGACCATGTATCGTAATCCTCGCTTCCGGGCGTTGCAACATCAACCGGCGTAGATAGCCAACACGCCTGACAATTATGCACAAGCCACAAGAAATATGGGTTGCCACTATCCTCAAGGCTTTTCTTCATTTTCCCTTCGCATTTGTGAAGCTCTCGCTCGAAAGCTTCCTGCTCGAATCCGCGTTTTGCCAAGATGGAAACCATCGCATCAAAATAGTCATCGCAGTCGCTGCATGTTGGCTTTACAAGTTTTTGCTCATAGAGAGCATCGACAAGCTGTCGGTTTTGCTCTTCGTAACTTGTCTGATTTTTGTTTTGGCTCTTGTTTTTACTCATTGATAAACTCCTTTCTATTTGATATGCCGATAAAAATAGGCAGCCACCCGGTAAAGGATGGCTGCCTATATCAGCAGAATGTAAATTGTGCGACGGGTCCCAAACGTATGAAACCGTTCAATGTTATCCATCGTACATTTATTATTTTATCCGTGCCGCACAATCCGTCAAGCAGAGAGTGCCTCAATCATCTCGCACATACATTTTTCAAGGCGCGTGCAGGATGTGACATTCGGCAGATAGTTCATCTGAACATCATAACGATGGCATGTCACTTTGCATTTATTGTAAAGTGCATGAGACATGGAATCCACCTTGCAGAGCACAAGGTCTGCAGCGTGAATCATCTGGTCACAGGCCGCCACCATATCTTTGCTCACATAGATGGCATCGGGATGAAGAACTTGGAATCGCTTCATCAGGTTTTGATTGCCGCCAACGACAGCAACCGAATATTTCTGAAGTAGTTCATCCAGCTTTTTCCCATAATCGACATCGGGTTCATCGTCAGGCTGCAAGGTTTCTTCCTCAAGAGCCTCCTGCTCATCTGGCAAATCATCCTCTGTCTCTTCCGGAACCAGCTGCATCAGTTCGTCAATCTCCGCATACGCCGTTTCCAGCTTGGATGTCAGAGCGTTTTCGCGCTTCTTACTCTGCTGCAGCAGCTTGTCTGCATCAGCTGCCTTGTTTTCAGCTCGCTCTACACAAGCCTCTGCGTCTACCAGCTTTTTGTTCAGAGCGTCAATCTGCTTAACGAGCATTTCATCCGAAGTACCCTCATCCTGTCCAAACAGCTCACGCGAAACAGCTCTACGAATTTCATCGGCGTAAGCATTCGCCAAGTTGTAGACTGACGCGTAAACAGGAAGCATAAAGTTATAAAGATTGATAAGATTAAGCGTCTGCTGCGATACTTTCTGAGAAATCAGCATGTTGTTCTTATCATCAATGGTGATAAGTCCATCCATGACAAGGGCTTCCAGCATGCCAAAGCAAAAGCTGTCATCGTCCTCTTTGCAGACAAACTGAACATCCTCCGCGAGATTCGCCTGCATATTACGGAACTCTTGTTTTGTTAGAGGTCTGTTTGCTACTGGTTTGAAGCCAACGCCTGCCTGACACATAGCATCTTCACAGATAGCATAGCCATCACACATGATGGAGTAATTCGAATCACTGAATTCTGTCTTTTGGATTGTTAAGCTATCGTTTACTTTCACATCAATAGTTGCTTTGTTCATATCGGCAATCACTTTGTTCTGAAGGTCACTAATTGTTTTCTGTACGCCTGTGCCAAGTTTCGCAAAGAATTCTCTTTGGATGGCGCTGTCTTCGCCTTCTGAATTTGCCAAATTTCGGGTCCAAATATCATAGACATCTTTGTTTTGGGGAAGCTGGCTTTCCGGGCTGGCATATCCGTACAAGAAAAACAGATATCTCTTTGCCACGTTCTCCGGTTTGTTGATTTCATCTGTGAAATCGTATGCTGCCTTCGTACCTGCGTACATTGCACTTACCATTCGAGGCATATAGGAAAAATCGCGTCCCAGCAGCTGTACAAGTTTTGTCCATTTTGGCTTGTTTTCATTGAATAGTAAATAACTCATAACGGCAGCCACCTTCACCGTATCGGCACGACGAGAAGGTACGACTTCCGTTAAGCCCATTATTTTATCATTGAGTAGGTTTTTGGCTTCCTTACGGTAGCAAACATTGCTTTCATATTCATCAACAAAACGCTTCTTTGCAGCCTGATTTCGTTCCACTTCGCTGGCAGCATATAAGCACCATTCTGGTTTATAATAAAATGACATAATCAAAAAATCCTCCTTTGTATATCAAAAAAGCGCCCGGTGTAGCAACCGAACGCATGAGTGTTAATGATAAGTTAAATGAGATGGTATCCATGCTACATTTATAATTGTACCTAACCCGCACAGATGTGCAAGCAGCAAAAAGCATATGAATCACCGCTGTTCTCCATTTGGGTCTTTCTGCACATGGGGTTCCTGTTCCGATGTCACCTGTTTCAATCCCGTACTTTTGTACACATTCATTTTTTTTGCCATCCTCATATTTTGCAACAAAAAACGGCCCACCCGCTTTAAGCAGATGAGCCGTGCCGGACAAAGGCTGTGCTGTTATTTGTTTTTGTTCTCCTTCTCCTCGTGCTTTCCACGAACTGCGTTATAAGCCTTCTGGAAAGTCTTGGTGCGGCTGATGAGGAACAGCGGGATAATCCAGCTAGTTGCCTCGAAGAGTATCTGAATCGCACCGCCCAGCAAAGGGAACAGGATTTTGGTCAGGAGAAATGCTGCGAGTTTGAACGCAACAACCACCAGAACGATGATGCCTACTGCAACGACAATTCGTGCAGCGATGTTGGTTATGTTTTCGGAGTTGATTTTGAGTTTTTTCATTTTCATGATTGTCCTTTCTTGTTTGGGTTGTGATTTGGATACGGGAATCGGTTAGCGAACGGTTTTCTCGGGCCACGGAGTACCAGAGACTACCATCCACTGACAGCCGATTTTCTCGGCCGGAATCTGATGGCGAGCGACCTTAGTGCGGACAGCTCCCTCAGAAATCGGGTTGAGACCAGTCTTGCTGCGTTCAGCATTCACTGCTTCGCAGTATTCCGACAGGGTGAGATACTTAACATTGTTGATAATCATAATAGATTACCTTCCTTTCTCCATTAGTATGGATTGTGATTTGTTGTGCAGACTAACTGAAGTTAGCTGTTCGGACATCTATTAAAAACAGTGCAATGCACTGGAAATTCAAAACAAAAAAGCGGGCTCCCTGAAAACAGGAAGTCCGCTTCTAAGCGAATTATGAAAAATGAACCACGACCGGATTTGGTTCCGGAGGACAACTTTTCAAGCTGCCGCTGTGGAAGTAAGATGATATCTATTAACTAATTAACATTTTACTCCGGCCGCATACACTGTCAAGCAAAAAGCGAATTAAAAGCAAAATAAATTTGCATTCAACTTGCCTTCTACATCTGGATTGCATCCATTGATTGCATCTTTCACATAATCGAGAATATAATCAATGCTATCCACAAGATATGCTCCGTCAACGTCACGCTGCAAAGCTCCGGCATTCAGCCAATCCTCCGCAAAGTCAATGTTGGTATTGCGTTCAAGCAGTCTGAACTCAACCGTACGTCCAGTATGTTCTCGTAATGTCATTTCTTTACCACCTTTATCGTTAATGTCCGGCTCGTTTCACGTCTGGGAACGTCACAGGCTTTGAAAGCATCGGGGTACAATGCTTCGAGTTTCTGCCGGTCAATGGATGCGTTGCTCATCTTGGGGGTGAGCTTAACAAGCCATTTGAGTCCATCTGGACCAATGACAGTCCCTTGGGTACTAACGCCCATAGCCATCGCAAAAGGCACTGCCAGCTTTTTGTACTGGGCTTCGTACCCTTTAGCTACATCGCTGGCAGCCTTATACTTAGCATAAGCGTCCGTATACTCTTTACAGAGTTCTGCGTATTCAGAGCCCAACAAAATGCCGGGCGCAGACTTGTTGGCATCGCCGGTATAACGATGCAGGGTATCCATGAGGGCTTTGGTATCACCAAGAGGTTCGGGCGGGATACGCGGGACAACATGGTTTTGCCAGAAGTCGTCACATCCCTGGATAATGCGCATCTCTTCATCAAGGTCGCGCTTGATGGTATTTGCGATAAGCGTATCGCGGTCAAACATGCAGACCACAACGCATTCCCAAACGCCAAGAATCGCCATATAAGTTCGGACCTGGTAGATGTACGGGATAGGAATGTTACCATTCTCCCACTCGGCTTTATTGAACGAGCTCGTGGTCTTGATTTCCACCAGGCAATACGAGCCGTCCGGCTTGCGCATCATACGGTCGATGTTGGCCGTGATATAAGGCTTGCCCGGCATAGAATAGATGTTGGTATCGGTGATGATATCGTTGTAAGGATACCGTTCCGATAACCATGCAGCCACGTACTCTTCCGCGATATGACCCCACAGCTTATTCAGCCGAGACTGAGAAGTCTCTTCTTCCGGAATAATCGGCTGTTTTCCGGTCTTGGCATAGAACAAATCAAGATTCGTCTTGAGCTTGTTTGCACCAAAGATAGCGGAAATATCAGAGCCGCCCAGATGGTTTGCACGCCGTGCCTGCCACTGGTCCTCCGTCAAGGTGCTTGCATCGACCTCGATTTCAGGGCAATTATAGCCGTCCGGGTTACAGAATTTAACTGCTTCCGGGCTTGCCTCGGCCATTGCCTCATTGTAGAGTTCCCTGGTGTAGGGAGTATTGATTTCCCAGTACGGAAGATGCTGAGCACACCCCGCACTGGATTTGTTAGTACCATCATAGCTTGCCATTGGTTGTTACTCCTTTCAAAATCAGCGGCACAAGCCGTATACAAGTACGGCAATAACCAGCAGGATAAATACATTTTTGGGCTTTACCATTACAAGTCCTCCTTGCCAGGCATATCCACATCGCTCCAGCGAGTACGAGCGCAGCGTGCAACGCAGTCAGCGGCAGCGAAAATCTTCTTAGCATCCTGAGTGTGATTGCGAACCACACCAGCGTATGCATCGCATACTGCCAAGTAGATATCCAAAGCAGTTACAGGCATATCGCCATACACAGCGTCAAAGCCTTCGAGAGCTTCCAGTGCTTCCTGCTTCGGCATACCACCGCTTTTCAAAACGCGAACAAGCGCTGCTTTACTGTTGCGAATTGGAACATTACGCAGCTTATCCAGGTCGGTAGCTGCATCGTCAAAATACGCAAGCAAAGCCACAAAAGCATTCGTAACTCGTGCTGCGATGTCTTCACCGATATGCGGAATCGCCACATCTTTAGCCATGGGTGCCACAATGCCGCTGCCCATATTCAAGCACGGAATCAGGCGTACAGCAGATGCAGCAACATCCGAGCTAATCATCATGACTGCCGGAGTATACCCCGCAGAAAATCCAGAAGGAAGTTTGCGGAAGAACTGCTGCTTGTAGGCTCCAAGGTCGATAACCACTTTCATAAGTTCGTGAGACAAATAGCCGCCTTCGAATTCACGGTCAGGCCAGTTCTGGTCCATATAATCGTCCATGATTTTCAGGAGCTTATCGTTTCCGATAGCTGCATAGCGGGCAGAATGCACAGCACGAACCTTGTCGTAACTGTACTTAACCTGTACCGCACCTTTCCGTTCTGCCAGGATAAGGTTCAAGACCTCTTTCAAGCTCTCGCGGCGTTCTTTGCGAAGCAGTTCGTAGCAGTTCATGCCAATCATGCCTCTGTCGCAAATGCTGCGGACTGCACTGTCCCCTACCGGCTTCTTGCCGATACAGGTGGTCAGATTCAGCCCTGCGTTCTGCTGCGTGTCAAGGACCGCTTCCTCGCTCACTTTCATCTGCTTGGCGTATTCATCCGCACAAAGAGGTTCATCATGACTCGCTTCAAAACGAATGTCACGAATCCCCTCCTCAAGCCATTTAGTATTTGCTGCGTCCTGCTTGCACTGTGCAAGCAGCTTGTCGTACTCGCCAGCCTTGTACTGCGCTTCTGCCCCATCCAGTGTGAAATCCACAAGGTCGGGGTCCTTTAAGTTGGGTGTCACGGCAGCTGTGTTGATGGTTGTGTTGACGACCGCGCTAGTTGCTGAGGCAGGTGCGTTCATGGTTACATTGTTGTTGGTAGTGGTGGTGGTGTTGATAGTAGTGGTCATAATTCTTACGCTCCTTTTTTATAATGCAAAAAGAGGCGGGCCTCCCAATGTGGGAAGTCCGCCTCTTTAAGCGAAATTGTGAATTGTACGAAAGGCATTATGCCCGTATCGATGTTTGTTATCTATCGTACAATTTTTATTGTATTCGGTTCGCATAAATGGGCAAGCGAAAATAGCATAAAACTAAGTTTTCCCTGTTGCCGCGCAAAAACAGGAGCAAAAAAAGGCCGCCCACCAAACGGTGGACGGCCATACGTTACAAATTAGTTACCGCGTGCTTTAGCGATATACGTTCTGACTTCTTCCTCAGGGATATTGTATTGTACCGCCATTTTTGCTGTAATGGTTTTATCATCCAGTCCACAGCTGAGCAAAGTTTTTACAGCATTGATACGCTCTTCCGAAGCCACTTTCACCGTAACTTCATTTTCGAATCTTTCAATCTCTTTGCACATAGTCACAAACTCCTTTCCTTGCTTCAGTTGCTTCATACGGTCAGCCAGAACCTTGTTGGAGATTTTGGCTGAATCCGATTGCTGCATGTCCACCATTAGTTGGCCAAGTGCAGTTTTTACTTTTTGTAATATCGATTTCCGTTGCCTCTGAAAGAATTTCATTTCCTTCCATGTTGTACTGGCAATGTAATAGTTGATTTGCAACTTCTATCATTCGTGCCACATTTATCTGCCTGTATTTGTTTGATTTGTGCCAAAATTTCTTTCGTTTGCATTGATTTTATCTCTGCCGGAATGATACATACATCATCTTGGTAGTGCTCAATCACAGACTTGTTTTTCATTTAACATACCTTTAACTTACTCATTTGAACTATGTATGCATCACAATGCTGCTTTTTCCAGTACAGGTCATCGATGATATCCGAAAGGTACTGGTTTTGCTTTAAGACGAAAAACGATACCGGATTATGCTTTACGATGAAACCAAGTCCCGTTCGTTCATCGTAAATATCTTTCATGTGGCTCAGCCACTTTGAAAAATCCTTGATATGTGAATTATTCCGAAGTACAAACCTACCAAACCATTGTTGCTTAATGATTTGTCTTTCCTTTGCTCGCTCTTCGGTTTCTTGCTTATTCCATACGATATTGTCAGGTTCGACAATTACATAGGGAATCTTCTGCCTATCCATTTCGTCTATGACGGATTCCGTTTGGCAAACGAAGATAAAATCATATTTTCCTGATTTTGCCTCTTCCATGAAGCTATTTATGTATTCTTTTTCCCATCCAGCAGTTTTTTCATAAGTAGAACTATCACTGTCCCGCATTGAATAACCATATTTATTTTGGTGATTCACGAGCCATGTTTTTCCACAGCCCGCAAATACGCTTACGACCATTGTTCGTCTCATTAAGTCACTTCCTTTACAAAAAACAGCACCCGTAAAATTTAGTTGGTACTGTTTTTGCACTGCTAGTATCCGTGTTTTCTCCGTTGACATAAATAATGTGCTCACCATCGTCGAAGCATTTTCCGTTTTCTTCGATGTGGCGCTCAATGTGGTAAATGGGCAGCCCACCCTTGAGCACATCTTTTTCAGTAATGAAGATGACATACGTTTCCGGATAATCTGCGTACGCCATACCTTTCGTGATAAGAAGCTCGTCTAGCTTTTCACAATTGTAGCGGGCTCTTCGTGGAATTGCACCCTCATTGGAATTCTGCACTTCGATATTATAAATCTTGCCGGAGGTGTCTTCGGCAAGAACATCAAAACGGCAGCTTCTGCTAAAGAAATTATCCATCACAGGTTGTTTTTCTACTCGCTTGATGATGAGGTCGGTGCCCATGATAACAGACAAAACGTGTTTGGCCACTGGTTTGTTAAACGCTACGGTCATGAAACGGTCAGTCATAAAAGTATATGATTTTACCGTTCGGATAGTTACTTCACTAAAATTCAGTTTCAATATTTGTTACCTCCTTAATTATACCAGTCATCGCATAAATGTGCAATACAGTTTGCTATATCGGCATACAAATGCTCCTTTCTTCGTCAACAAAAAAAGCAGGCCCACCGAGATGGTGAGTCTGCTAATTCATCAGATTGTTAATTGTACGAGTGGCATGAAGCCTTGTTATCTATCGTACAGCTCTAATTATTCGAGTTTCGCACGCTTTAGCAAGTCACTTTATTGATTTGCCGTTTCTGCTGTTGCTGCGGCTGATTCCAGTGTCTGTCCGGCTTCTGCCGAAACAACGGTCACAGTGCAGGAATCAGAGAATTTACCATCTTCGGTAGCCAAAGTTAAGATGGTAGAACCCTCAGACACGCCTCGCAATACGCCTTCACTGTCATCGTAAACCGCAACAGATTCATTTTCCACGGTCCAGACCAGTTTCAGCCGATTTACAGCGGCAACTACCTTGTCGTTGTCCTCGGTTTTTGCGGTGGCAACGTTGAAGCCAACTGCTTCCTCTTCACCAACCTGAAGCTCAATATCACCGTTCAAAACAAGCTCGGTAATATCAATCTTGTTGGCTTTCGCAACAGCAAAGCTCGCAATCAGCGCGATTGCAACCAGTGCCAAGAAAATGGCAATGACAATAATCGGATTTTCAGCAGCGCTCTTTGCCCGCTTTTTGTTGTTACCCATCAGTTTTCTCCTTTCTGAACAGCCATATCATTTTGTGAGTCTTTGTCTGAAAGTCCCAGATGAAAATGCAGATACACCTTAGACATAACCTTGTTGGCCGGAACGAAATGCTCATCCCAATACCGAGAATCATACGAATTGTTTCGATTATCGCCCATCATAAAATAATGGTCTTCCGGAACTTGAAACGGTCCAAAATCAAGGTCTTCTGGTGTTTCGTTCAAATAAGACTCTTCATATTCAACACCGTTAATATATGTCTGCCCGTGCTTGATTTCCAGCACGTCTCCAGGCATACCAACGATTCGTTTGGCATAAAAGCGTTCGTTGCCATCACTGCGTTGAAACAGAACAATGTCACCGCGCTCGTAGGGCTTACTCAGAACGTTCGTTCTCACCCCAACTGTGAAACACGGTGCCGAAAGAGTCGGATACATTGACTGTGTTGGGATAATGGAAGTCATAAGGACAAATTTGAAAATCAGCCAGAACACCACAAAGCAAATGACCGGCAGTGCCCAACTTTTCACAAAATCTTTCATTCGTTGTGTGCGGGAAAGCACAATGTTATTCTCTTCCAAAAATGTCACCTCGGTAAATTGTTATTGATGAAGGTTAGAAATTGATTCAGATAGAATCCAATCTGGCTCAACAGTCCTTGATAGTCAACCGTAACGCCAATATAATTAAGAAACATGTTTACGCCATAAATCGTGATGGCTCCAAGAACTAGAGTCTCAAACAAACGACTTACGCCGCGCATGATAAACCAAATCAGCATCACAATCAATGCAATATCAACAACAAGCTTGATATCACCAGATTGATAAAGAGATTGAAAATAGTTCACAACATCACTGATAGCCGACATAATAATCGCCTCCTTTGCGTTCGTCTGGCCACCTATTTTAATTTTCTACAATTCGCACGTTTCAGCAACAAACAAAAAAACAGTGGCATCTGTTAAAAGATACCACTGCTGCTGTGATTAGAGGACGTACGGGCAAACCGTCACGTACAGCTGGACAGCCTTATCGCCGTTGTACAGAGAAACTGTATTGAATCCCTTCTTTGCTCCAGAGAGAATCATCTCCTTCGCTGCTTCATACTCTTTATTATCACGACGAACATAACCATCCTTGGTCTTCATCGTGGTAATAGCATTCTGCAGCATTTCAAGAGCCCGTTCAGGGGTTCCTGCGACCCGCATCCAATTACCGATAGAATCGTAGATGGTGTAGGCCGTATCGGGGATGTTGACGTTCTGAACCGGTGCAGGAGGTGCCTGGGTTGCAGCGGGTGCCGGTGCCTGAGCAGGCGCGTCACTTGCCGCAGCCGGGGCTTCTCGACGATTCGTCATGTGCTGAGTATACCGTTCTGCGTTGGACAGGTATGCGGTCCAGTGCATCTTGAATGCCCCTGCAAGGCCAATCAGGTCTTCCTTGGAGCAGCTAACAAGAATGCGCTTGACTTCTGCATCCGGCTTTTTCTGGTATCCGCCCATCTGGTTCTGAATACCTTCCGCTTCCACTGCCTGGAATACATAAGCCGATTTCGTGCCAGGAATGAGCGAAATCTGCCTCCACATCACAGGACGGTCATTACGTGCCGGGCTTCCGCCGTTGTACACAAAGAGCTCGGCGGGATATTTAGCCTGCGTTTCTTTGGCTTTTTTGATTGCCTGAATACGCTTTTGGCCCATCATGCCGTTCAAGACAGCTTCCGCAAAATAGATTGCACCGCTGCCGCCCTCAACATCGAGAGCCGCTTCGATAAAATCTGTCTGCTTGCAGCCATTCTGCCGCCCGGTATGGGCAACAAACGACAAATGCAGCTTGCCAATATTTGCCCAGTCCATCTTGAATTTCAGAAAACTTTTCTGTCCCTGAAGTTGGTAGATGACGAAATCATCTTCTTTGTTTGTGTTCTGATTTTTTTGATTGTAAGCCATAACAATTTTCCTTTTCTTATGCTGTTTTCACCGGGACAAACGGCACGAACTTTATGCTGTTTGTCTCGTTTGTGGTATTCGGAATAAAAGGCCGGAATACTTTCCCCTGCTTAAATGCAAGGTAATAGTCATCCACGCCTTTATATGTTGTGCCCCAGTTAAAACGAGTCATCGTGATATCGTATCGGGACGCGATTTCATAGAGTTTTGCAAGAGCATTTTTAACATGCTCATTACTCTCTCGGTCAGAGTCGAACGCATCCACCACGCGGGTAATTCCTTGAGATTTCAGATACTCACAGGTCATTTCCCATTGGTTAAAGCAGTTGACTCCCGCAAGGGCTATGTACGGTTCATGGCTCTCGCTCAGCTCACAAGCAATGTGAGCTTTGAGTGCCCCTTCCGTAACATACACGATTTGGCCTTTTTTGCATTCCGGCATAACATCAGGAATACCGTAACTCGCAATATTTCTGGCACTGCATCCACCTTGAAATCCGGCAGACGAAAACCAGAGATATCGTTTGTCACCCTTGTCAAATCGAATCTGCATCCCTACAATTTGACCTTTTGAGTTAAAATACGGAATGAAGAATCCTGATTTTGAGCAGGCGGAAAAAGTCTTTCCATTCTTCTCATAGAATCCCGGAACTCCCTCAAAAGAAATACCTCGCTTTTTGAGTTTGGCAAAGACACTTACCCAGCGTTCCGGTACGGAACGATATAAGCATTTGTCAATCACCTCATTGGTAAGGCCCCGTTTGAGAAGATTGTTCCGGTGTTCAGGTTTCAGCGTCAGTTCATTCAATACTGCTCTGTATACCTTATCCAATTCTTCATCCGATTTGACATCAACCGTTGGTTCCGGTTGATACTTGAGCGTAACCCTTGACTCGACAGGTTTACCATCCAAAGCATTTGCCAACGCTTTGTTTGCTTCCTGCCGCTTCTTAGGGTCAAGTCCATTGAACAGACAAAATAGGTCAACTATTCCACCACTGTACGGACATCCGCTGCAGCAATGGAAGCAGTTATACTGACCTCTTTCTAAGTTTACAGAGAAATACACTGGTTTCTTTTTATGGCCACATACTCCCATAGGACATTGGACTTCTATTTCGCCGGTGCGTGATACTCCTCCTCGTGTCTTAGCTTCAACGACGCCAAGAACTGCTTCCATGCTTAGCATTTGTTATTCATCCTTTCTCTTTTTTACCATCCCCTTTCTGACCCATAGTTCTTTACAGGTTATATTGACCTGCAAGAATACGAGCAGCAGCCTGAACAGGTTTCCCCGTATACAAAGGCCGCAGAAAATAAGTGATGGCTGCAGTGTTGCCACTGTCCAATAACTGTTTCATGGTCTGACCGCCATAGCGCCCACAAGGAACCTTGAAACTCAAGGCTTCTTCCAGCGTTTTAGGCTCTTTCGCAATTTCCTGCTCACGGGGAACAGGCGGAACCGGAATCGGCGTATATGCTGGTTCAGGCTTCGGTTCAGGCTCAGTCTGCGGATTGGTTTCAATCGGTGCAGCTTCTTTCGGCTGTTCCTGTTTTTTGGCAGTCTTCCGAGTTCGCGTTGCAGTCTTCTTTTCAGCTTCAACAACTTCTTTCGGGATAGGCGGGACAGGAATCTTGGCTTCTACACCGTCGTCAACAGGAGCATCGGTAAGTTCGGCTGCCTCATGGCAAACCGTAACTCCTTCGATGTATTCTGCATTGGCGGGAGTTCCAAATCCACAGTTACCGAGAGCCTTGCGAATTGCAGCGGTTCCAGCGTTCTGGATGTAATCCTTTCCGAACTGGTCATCGGCGTGATAGCGGGTTGCAAAAGCGTTCGCCAACAGGTTCCCGTTTTCATCGATGACGCGGCCTTCAACCGTTGCCATCATGTCATTTGCCCGATAGACAATCTGTTCCAGGCGTCCACCGGGATGTTTCAGACGGAACCACATCATGGCGGGTTCAGCCTGCAAATACATCCGGGCGTTGCCATCTGCGTCCTTGTAGCAAGTCGTTACCAGGCGGGGGTCAAAGCCTTCCACCTGATTTGCGTTTGCCATAGTCTCTAAAACCTGTTCGCGTGTGATTTTTGTTTCCATAATTTGCACTCCTTTTAATAATGCAAAAAGAGGCGGGCCTCCCGATTCCTCAGGAAGTCCGCCTCTTTAAGCGAATTGTGAATTGTACGAAAGGCATTATGCCCGTTCGATGTTTGTTATCTATCGTACAGCTATTATTCTATTGACTTCGCACGAATGTGCAAGCACCCAAGTCAGAAAACTTTAAGCACCACACATTGCCGGAATTTTGGCTGCAAGCATTTCACTGAACACGATTTTCGCAAAGTTGAAGATGTCAGTTTCAATGCGGCAGGTCAGGCACAGCTTTTCAGGATGCTTTTTGAGGAGCACCGCCGTGCGATACACGATAACGTACAACTTTTCCTCAAAGCAGCGGCATATACCGGCATATTTCTCGTCGCTCAAGCCCTCTTTCGGAACAAGGTCTTTTGCTGCGGTTTCCGTATAGCGTTTCCAGGTCACGTCATACAGGTCGCCTTCTTCCTCGTTCAGAACGTGGTTGGCAATCGGCAACGCCTGCACATCCGTCAAAGCATCGCAATTATCGAAATTAAGACGAGCGAAGCATCTTGTACCTGCATAATATTCAAGCAGCCATTCAGACAAGCCATAAGCCAATGTCGCTAGTTTGGTAGCAAAAGCGCTGGTCATGTACACCGTCCCCTTCTGCTCTTTGTCATCGCGCTCAATGCAATAGTTGTATGGGAGCCTATCGGGAAGTGCAGCGCTACAGATTCTATCGGTGAGCCTTTTGCGGCTTCTGATATATTCTTCCGAGGTCACGGACTCATATTTCTCCAGCGTGTCCTCGTATTCGATAATTTCTTTGTTCTCCTTGTATTCAGGAGCAAGCTGAGTGCATTTCAGGGTATAAACGTTTTTCATTGGTTGATTCTCCTTTTTATTTTTATAATACAAAAATCGCACGATATTCATACCCTTTTCAGATACAAACACCGTGCGAAAATTGTTATGCGAGATTACGCTTTACGATATTGCACAAAATCTGAGGCATCGCTTCAAGATTCCCAATATCAATAAAGTTTTTGCCGAATTCATTTTCTACCTGAGCACGGGCAGAGCCAATACCAGCACCAACAACCAAAATTCCGTAACGGGAAAGTTCTTTGATGGTTTTCTGGATGCCGTCACGGCCAGAATTAGAACAACCGTCAGTGCTCACAATCAGGAGCCGTTTTTCAGCAGTTTCCTTCTTGAGCTTTTGAGCCATATACTTCATCGCTGGTCCCGTCGGAGTGCCAGAGCGAGACTGCATACCGGTAATGCGGTACTTATCCTTCCCGTCTATATCCTGGTCCACATAATTGATAATCTGCAGACCAAAACCAGACGTTGTAAATCCGCACACATAGCAAGGCAATTCCATTCGGTAACAGAGGTCCTGAATGATAATACCAGTACGAATCGAAGCTTCAATCGCATCATCGCGCATGGAACCGGATTCATCGCACAGATAACCGACAGCAAGACGCGGATTGTCACGAGGAAAGTTCTTGCGGCTGAAAATCTTGCCATCCCGATGATAAGCCAGACGAGCTTCCACCCGGCTTCCCATGGGAAGACCGGAAACAGTATCGTCATTTTCCTCATCGCGAATCATGGTTTTGAGCCGCCGTTCCAGATTCTTCGTCACAACAAGCAAGTCATTAGAAAGTTCGTTGTAAACAGCGACATTCGATTTACTCACTTCCTGCGCACGGTCAACCGTAACTTTGGCCCCGATTTCAGAACTGATGTGTCGAGCTTCCTCATTCAGTTCATTGTTCTTTTCCCGATTTGCCTTTTCCGTTGCCGCGTCTTTCTTGCGGGCATTTTCAATCGAATTGATGTCCCGTTTTGCAGCAGACAAGTCAGGTGTACCAGAAGAACCGCCTTTACCAGACGACTGAACACTAGAATTACTCTTGTCAGACGCCTGAGCAGCTTTAGCGTTCTGTTTCCCGTTATTGCGGTCCTTAGCTTCCTGGGACCGAGCTGAGCTATGCGTGATGCTCTCCGAGTTCTGGTTCTTTCCTTCCGTCAAGCCAGCTCTTTTAGCAGCATCCTTTGCAATTTGCTCAATCTTTTCCAGAGCCTTCTGAAGCCTTTCTCCCGCTACCTTATCAGAATCCGCATTGTTTTCAGTTCCACCTGCACCAGAATTGGAATCAGCACCGCCATCGGACGTTGCATTTCCCTGCTGAGATTGAGAATTGCTACTTCTCTGCTGGTTTTGGACCTGGGGCTGAGACTGGGGATTACCGTTCCCCTGCTGAGACTGGGACTGGTCATTGCTACTGCCCTGTGCTTGACCGGGCATACAAATACCAGACCCACTTTTGCTGTTTTCCTGGCTGGAGCCTTTCTTTTGCTTTGGCTTTTTTTCCAGCTCTTTGATTAAGTCGGCAACCAGAGGATACAAAATACAGCAAATCTCGTTGACACCTTCGAGACGTTTTTGGGGATTGCGCTCGTACTTGACATCGTCAATCACAAAGACGCAGTCTTCCAATGTCTGAACGTATTCATCCGGAATACCTTCATCCATCGTAATGTCGTATTTGGCGTACAGCAGAATCTGGTTGAGCATGGCTTCGAACGGAGAACATTTTTGCTTGAGCATTTTGCCAAAGCTAACGCTTTCAGAAATTTGTACTTCGTCCAAAGTTGCCAGCTCAGTGGTTGCAAGGCCCCCGTACATTTCCTGAATTTCCCGTTCAATGAAACCATCTTCCAGAGCATTTTCAATGTTGCGTGCAATAGAAACGAATGGTTTGCAGAATCTCGGCTTTTTCAGTCGTTTTGTCAATTCCGCTCCATCTTTTTCAGATGCACGGTCCGGAATTTTCGGCCACCAGATTCCCTGGTTCAAATGCCCAACCCAGTTTTTCAGGGTCGGAAAATCCGTAAACAGAATATGAGCGACTTCATGAACGCGAAATCCCTGAATTGCGTAGTGCCGAAGTTCTCTTGAATCCAGAGACGTTACAAGACTGTTGTTTGTGCCAATGCAGATATTGTAACCATCGGTATACGCGGTTATCTCCGGATTTCGGAGCATTTCAACCGCCAACGCATTGACGCGTCTGTCTTCTTCCATCTCGGAAATGCTGTATCCGCATCTTCTCAGATATCCGCAGACACCGGTAATCATGTCCTTAGCTGCGGTTTCTGTGTAGCTGCGGTACGCTTCCGATGTGAAAAATGCAGTATCCGGTACAGCTTTTTCGGAATTTGCCAGTTCTTCGATACGCTGACTCCAATAAGTTTTGCTCATACGAGAGCCTCCTTCCCGTTACGACGGCCTTTCCGGGTATACACGACTTTCGGCGTGTGAATCCGGGTATACGGCTTTATACCGTTCCAACCAGACCGTGTTTTGACATTTTCCACATTAACAGTGATGCTTTCCTTTTTGTTCTTTTTCATGATATTTTTCTCCTTTAGCTTTGAATGTAATAAGTATCACCCTCGACAAGAGTACCTTCTTTAACGTTTGCCTTTTCTGCAACCGTTGCATATCCTCTTACGATTCCATTAACGATAGCAGAATCACAGATAAGGGAATGTCCCATGCAAATTGCTTTGCTCTTAATCAAGGCTTCGCCGCGTACAACAGCGTCTTCACAAACCGAGCCTTCACAAACAGCTTTATCTGCAACGAGTGCATTGTCTTTCACGCAGGCAGAGCCGCCAAAGACAATGGCTTCGTCAGCAACCCAGCATTGACCGTCTTGGTCGAGATTTTCAGGCTTTTCAATCCATCCGCCAGCTTCTCCGGCCTGGACTTCATAGCCTTCAACGGTCTCGAACGTTTTGGTTGCAACAATCTTATAGAGCTCATGTCCAAGCCAAGTTTTGCGAGTGCCAGACATCTTGTACTTGGCACCGCCTACTTCCGTCCATGCAGCCGGGCCGTTAATTTTGCCATCGAGATAATCCTGCGTTCTGTCCACATAGCCGTGACTAAGACGTTCATGAAGTTTCTTGTTCCAATTAGAAATTGAGTACGCGCAAAAGCTACCTTCCGTACCGATACGCCCCCACCGTGCTACAAAAGTTGTCCCGGTAGGGTCTTCGGTCATCAGATAGAACTTATCATGATTGTCTTCCCTACATTCAAAATACACAATTCGGCTCATTGTTTTCACTCCTAAAAAAGTTGCTGCCCTTGTTGCCAAGAGCAGCATTGTGATGTTCTGTTAGATTTTGTCAAGTGCGGTAGCCGCCTCATCCGCCACATGCAGCAGCCAAGACAGCGGGTGCATCTCGTAGCAGGTCCAGACAGTGTTTGCATTCGCCGCATTCGAAACGCCCATATGATTATTCACCGCAGCGAATTCTTCCATGGACAACGGCATTCCGGTTGCCATAATGCGGTAACAGGAAAGACTTCCGTGACTATCACAGCCGACAGAATCTTTCGGTTCAAACTTGTAAAACGGGACTTTGGTCCACTGGCCAGTAGTATCATCCTTCACATTGCGCGTGCTCACCGTATAGGTGGAAATCTTGCACAGGTCGTGGAAGAGCGCAACGGTAAGCAGCGCATCACGGGAATACTGATTGGGTGCCCACAGGTCCGCAATCTCCAAAAGCCGCTTTGCAACGGTGATGGAATGCGCACACAGGCCGCCTTCCTCAGCCCCATGAAACCTGGTACTTGCAGGTGCAGTGTAGAAATCGGTTGTTTCCAGCCATGCCATCATTTGGTCGATACCAGGGCGGGTGATGCCTTTTGCCATTTCAATGAATTGTTCTTTCGTTGTCATAATAAAAGCTCCCTTTCTTATAATGCAAAAAGAGGCGGGCCTCCCGAGATGGGAAGTCCGCCCCTTTAAGCGAATTGTGAATCGTACGAGCACAAGTGTGCCAAGTAGATGTTATCTATCGTACATTTTTCATTGTATGGATATCGCACGCAGCGTCAAGCGTTTCTGCGCACCGCAGCATTGCTGGACTGCATTTTCTGCATTAGCGAATACCGGGCATAGTCGAAGAGTTTGGCCCAGTTGTCAACCGCGTTCGGCGAGGTAGTAACGCTCGTCAGCCGGTCATTTCCAAACGGATAATCAACGCTGTCAACAATCATATTTTCATAGAACAGCGTGGCTTTTGCCTTATACTGCTCTTTACCGAATTCATTGATTGCGCCGCTGGCTTTCACAGTCAGCAGATAGTCACCAGGGAAGTATGTTCCGTCAACATGGTATTCGGCATATCCGACACTCATTTCGAGCCCGGGCTTATCGCGCCAGATAGCGAACAGCGTATCGATGTTATGAATAGAATACGTGATGCTGCAATGGATGTTTCTCCGGTCTTCTACGAGCAGCGCATTTCCAAGACTTTGCAGAACGTCATAATAAGCGCCCATGTCACTGTTGTCGTCAAACGGTAGTGCAACGGTCCTGTCTCCGCTTTCCATCGAAGCTTCGGGGTCAAACGAAACTCCCGTTGTCATCCAGGATTTCTTTACCTGCATTGCATAGACCTCATCCGGGTTGATGCCATATACAGAAAGATAGTCCATGCATGTCACGATTTCGCGCTTTTCTTTGTCTCCCGGAATCGTATAGAGCGTTTCAGCCTTTTCCCAAGTGACGAATGTCGGCAATCCACATGCAAGCCTCGTGTTATTGATTTGCATGATTTTTGCTGAGTCACCGTGAATATCCAAAACATCGGCCACGATATCCTCAATGTGTTTGTATTCCTTGTTGTGGTAGACATAAACCACACCGTCCGGCACGGATGTAGAGTCTACCGCCATCCAGGTAGTTTTGAGCTCCTGGCGCACATAGGCAGCTTTCCGGCCTATCTCCGGCATATGAAGAGCTGCGAAACGTTTGAGATAGTATTTCTGGTTCTCTGAGAATTGCATAATTTGTCCGTCCTTTCTTTGTGTAAGCAAACAAAATAGCGGACCCTCTACATACATAGAGAATCCGCTTACGGGTTGTGAATATTATTTTCGGTAGAAAACTATTGTTATCTATCTTATAATATTCATCCTATGCAGTTCGCACACTTTGACAAGGCCGGAACTGGCGGTGGAACAAACTTCATGTTTTCTGCATCCACATCAACAATCAGAGAAGTGAGGCTGATATTAGACTTGCGGTCCGGGTTGCAAGCGAACGGTTCAGCTTCGGCTTTTTCGGGAACGTAGGTTCCGTTCAGGATGCTTTCCAGCTTTTTGGTCTGCTGCTGCATAATTGCCTTGGCAGATGCCGTTCCACGTTCTTTGGTGAAGTAATCGACATAACATGCCGTCATCCCGATAAGGCAGTCCCGCAGCACATTATTCCCTTCGCAGAAATCCGTGACAGCATCAATCCACTGCAGCATTGCTTTCTGATTCACGAAATGCTGAACAAGCCGTGCATCCTCATAACACATATGTTTTGCTAATCTCACGGTGAACGTTTTGCCATATTCACTTTGTTTATGTCCCAGAAAACAGGATTTGAAATCCGGGCCCAAATTACAGTCAATCATCTTCGTTCACCTTCAATTTGCTTTTATTGTCTTACTTCTTTTGCTTCTTATCCCTGATGTATTCCATCAGCTGTTCTGTCGTGGTAAATTTATGGGCACGCATCTTGGCGTAGCAGCGATTGCATACTTTCCGGCAAAGAACCGGTGTTCGACCGCATACGATACAAAGCCCCTGTTGATTTGCAACACGGTCTTTTTGCGTATGCCCCTCTGACCTCAGAACTGCATTGTTTGAAAGAGCTCGCCAGCATTTTCTGCAAAGTCCTGATGTTCCGCAAGTCTCTCCACAAACAACGCATTTCTTGGATTTTGGATACCGTTCTGTGTAGATTTTCTTGATTGCGCTCCGAACCAGCATTTTAGATTTTTGGATTGTCTCGTCATCCTGGGATTCAATGCCCTTGTTCAGCGTATCCCAACACGCCAACCACTCGGTTTCCGTCAGCTGGCATCCAGGCAGCGGTTTCCGAACCTTTCTATCCTGTCGAATCGCATATCTCATACAAAATCACCATTCAGGGTCAAGCACAGACAATCCTGTAAAGATATCGCGCTTCGAATCAATCGACACGATTTTCCAAGCACCATTGATGATGCGCATACCAATCGTTGCCTTCATATGTGCATCGCCGTTTGTTGTAGATACTTTCAGCTTTACGTTCATCTTCACGCCGTCGTTCCCGTCAAGCCGATAGGTATACGCATCCGGGTATCCTTCAATCGTATCATCGGGCGTTACCGTAATTGACGTAACAGATGCACCGAGGGCTTTCTTGTCAGCGTTAGCCTGAATTGCTTCCACATCATCATCGCTGTCAACTGGTTCCGGAACACAGTTCGAGATTTCATTGGAATCCAGCAGAACGTTTGAGAAGTCGCTCTCCCCTGCCCCAATGGAAAGGAGACGATAGACTTCCTTCATGACAGCAGAGAGCTTGCTCTGATAAGCGTCTCTTGTATCGGAATCGATATCCGCAAGCAGCATCTGCTTCTTATTTCCATCAGCAGCGACCTGATAGACACGGCCATTAAAGTCGCCTATATCTGTAGAAATTACATAGGCAGCGTCACTATCGAGGTCCAGAGCACGGGGAAGTGTTACGGTCCATACGTCGGTTTCAGCATTCTTTGCCGTGTAGCTTGAAAGGTCTGTTCCCTGGAAGCTCACCTTGTTGTTCGGAACTGTGAAGGAATAATCGGTGAGAATTCCGGTTGGTGGATTCAAAACCCAGGCACCGTTTGTATATTCCGCTGTCAATGTATAATCCGGAGAGGTATCCGCCGTGACTTCTTCCGGAGTTTTCATAAAGACATTGATAGCAGCTTTCGAGCCTTCCTTGGCAGAGTTCAGACAAATATTGGTCATATCCGTTTTCTGGAACGTCTCAAAGTCATTGACAACGACCCAATCCTGAAGCTTTTCCCCGAAAGTGTTCGGAACGCCGAGTGCCGTTGCCGTCTTCTCAGCATCCCCATCCTGCAAGCCTTCGATAAAATCATGAACCGGCTGCTCATACTCAGTTAAATTGTTGCTGATAAGCCGTTTCAAGCCAGTCTTGCTCTCTTCATCCTGCAGCTGCTGAGAAATGGCGGCTTCCTGAGATGCTGCCTCTTCCTTAGGGGTCATCTGTTTTCCGCACCCTGAAAACAGCAGCCCGCATGTCATTACAAGCGCGAGTGTTCCCGCAAACAAACGTTTCATTGTATTCTCCTCCTGTGGCAAATCACCCTGCTGAACTGACATTGCCATCTTTATCAATCCAGTTGTTTTCATAGTAAATTTCAAACATCGCTTTAACGGAATCGGCTTTGCACAGCTCCTGTTTTTCCGTGTTGCTGCCGGACGCATAGACGGAACAGCTTCCGTCATCCGCAACCACCAGCTCAACTTTTGCGGAATCATCCGTCTTATTGATATTTTCCTGCAGTGCTGCGGTCGCATTATTCAGAGACGTAAGCATCTCATCGTTGGACAGTGAAACCTGCTGCATCGGGTCCGAGAACGTATTATCCGTACTAGCGGACGCACACCCCGCCAACAGCATCATAGCCATAACAAACGACAGCATAGCAGCCATCAGTTTCTTCATATACCTTGTGCCCCCTTAAATTGCAAATCTCAGCATTGCGCCAAACAGCGTATCCGCCAACATCATAAAAGCAGCTGACGCAGCAACCACACAAAGAATCACACCCGTACGTTTCGTAGTTTCCCCGACACTCAGCCAGGTCACATTTGACGGATGCAGCGTATCGGCTACCTTGGCCGGAATCGACCGAATTTCATTCTTTTTCACAGCGTTTCTCCTTAAAAGTGGGCACCGATAATTGTTAGAGCCAGAATCGCAATAGTGAGCACAACGCCAACCTTCACAACAAACTTGTTTACTTTCAGGTTGTTGTCATTCCGGCGAGTCGTCATAAAGTCACTTGCACCGCCAAGAGCCGCGTTCAAGCCACCCTTTTCGTTTTTGACAATATAACATGCACAGCTCACGACAAGACTGGCTGCCAATACCACAAGGCCCAAGATAAATTCGATAATGCTCATTTGTTTTTTCCCCCTTATCCCAAGAATCCTTTATGGTGGCGCACGGTTAGATACCCTTCCATGCTGCGAGCAATCTCAAGTGCCACGCTGGACATAATCATCAAGCTTGTACCACCAAAAGAAATCCGAGTTCCGCTGATTAAGCTAAACGCCATCGGCATCAGAGCAATGATGGCCAGATAGAAGGAACCAGTCTGTGCCATTTTGTGTAATGCTTTGTTCAGCATCTCGGTTGTCTGAGGACCGGGCCGATATCCGGGCACTGCGCCGCCTTGATTGCGCAGGTTGCTGGAAATCGAAACAGCATCAAACTGAATCTCGATATAGAAGAAATTGAAAAGAGCAATAAGGATAACGTATACGGCATAGTAAATCCAGCTGCCGGAAGAGAATACAGAAAGGGCCGAATGAAGTCTTACGTGCTTCGTGGCGTCTACGAACATATCTACCGTTGCCGGGATACTCATAATAACGCCAGCAAAGATAATCGGCATCACACCACTCATCAAGAGCTTTACGGGAATATAAGAAGCCTGGCCTCTTGCATTGTATTTACGTGCTGCGTATTGAACGGGGATACGACGTTCTGCCCCATCACTGTAGGATACGAACCACACGGCGAAGAGCATTGCAACTACCATACCGATACCCACGAGAGAGTACAGCCAGTTGCCGCTCTCGACCTGAACGGCAATGTTATGGGCAATCGTGTTGATGTCGGTCCAGCGAGACACGATACCGGCAAAAATCAGAATTGAAACGCCGTTGCCAATTCCAAACTCATCAATTCGGCCGCCAATCCATACAGAAAGCTGAGACCCTGCAAGGAAAGTTGCCATAATAACAACCGCCGCGAAGAACCCACTTTTCCCTGCCGTATACTCAAGAGCTCCGTAATTGCGGAGCACGAAGTAATAGCCGATGCTCATGATTGCAGCCATTGCCAGAGCAATTCGTTTGGTGTACTCGTCTAGTTTGTCTTTTCCAGTTGTTTCTTTTTGCAGTGCTTCCCAGCTTGGGAGTGCCACGCACAAAAGCTGAGTGATGATGGACGAGTTAATGTAAGGACTCACACCCAACGCAAAGAACGCGCATCGAGAAAGAGCACCGCCAGACAGCATGTTCATGTATCCGAAGATACTGTCATTGGAAAACATCGAATCCAATGCGGTATTGGATACAAACGGAACCGGAATGCTGCATCCAAGGCGGAATACCAGAATGAGAAGGAGCGTAAAGAGAATCTTTTTTCGCAAATCCTCAATCTGCCAGATGGATTTCAGTTTATTCACTGCTATTTCCTCCAAGTGATTGTGATTTGATTTACTCAGGAGCTAATGGCTTGAGTCTGGTTCGGAATCCGGATACTTCTCTGCCGCGTCTCACTGCTGCCAGTGGATGCCGGAAGTGCATTCGGTTTCTTCATTTCAATCTTTGCTGCAATCTGAGCGCCAGGTTCGACTTTCAACATGCTGCACCGGATATAAGTCCCTGCCACGACCGCATGTTCGCCAAAAGCCGCAGTCTGTTCAGAAAGACATTCAATGTCGCCGTTGATTTCACCATTGATGTCAGCCTTCTCACGCACCGTGACATGACCTTTGATTTTACCGCCGTGCATCCGAAGCTTGTTGCAAGTCACATTCCCTTCGATGTAGCTGGTTTCCCCAACGCAAGTCACAGTCGATGCAGAGATATGACCCATTACCTTTCCGGCAACCATCAAATCACCTTTAACATCGATGCCTCCGCCGATAACTGCATCTTTGGAAATGACACATACGCTTTCCTTCACAACACCCTCCGCTTTCAGTTGCCGCTGATTCTGTTTCGGCATCAGGATTTCAGATTCTTCATCGAGCCCGGTTCCGTTCTCGCCAACGCCCAATGCTTCCATCACCTGATTCCCAATGCTCTGCTTATGTTCCTGAGCTGCGATAGTCTCAACCGGTTCCGGCTGAGTTTGTGATTTCTTTGTTCCAAACAACTGTATATTACCTCCTAACGAATCACGAATAGCAAATATGTGGTATATCCACATTTTTATTATCTGCGACTCGCAAGCAGGGTCAACCCATCGGATGGTCGATTTTATACTGGATTTCCGCCTGCTTCCTTACTGCTTGATAAAGCTGCGGATAGTTTAGAGCCATCTCCATCACCGCGTCTTTGCCACTCTGCTTAACGCCCAAAATCTGACCGGTCCCACGCAGTTCCAAGTCCTTTTCAGCAATCTTGAAACCGTCATTGGTCGCCTCCATAGTCTTTAAGCGCTCATTCTCCTTATCCTTAGACAGAAGCACGCAATAGCTCTGCAAGCTGCTGCGTCCAACACGCCCTCTGAGCTGATGCAGCTGTGCCAATCCGAAGCGTTCCGCGTTCTTGATAACAATGACCGTAGCGTTCGGGACATTCACGCCAACCTCAACAATCGTGGTAGAGATAAGGATGTTAGCCTGATTTTGAGCGAATGCTTCAATTCCTTCCTGAACTTCTTTGGCTTTCATGTCGCCGGAGATTGCCTTGATTGTCACTCCCGGGTAAGGCTTAAACCATTCTGTCAGCTTTTTGTAGGTCGTCTCAACCGAATCAACGCCTTCCAGAGTTTCCGAATCCGAATCTTCAATCAGAGGGCACACGATATAACACTGATGACCTTCCTTGATTTGATTGTATACGGATTTATAGCAGCTGTTTTCATTAGACCAGATAATGGTCTTTACAGGCTTGCGCCCGGCAGGCATCGTATGGATATTGACGATTTCGGTGCCTTCCCCATACAAAGTGTTCGCCAACGAGCGCGGGATTGGCGTAGCGCTCATGCTGACATTGTGAACGCCGTCTTTTGCTTTCTGCTTGAGTGCTTCACGCTGCTCAACGCCGAACCGATGTTCCTCGTCTACAATCGTTAAACCCAGCTTATGATACTTGACCTTCCCGGAAATCACAGAATGCGTTCCAACAATGATTTGAGCCTTGCCGCTCTCAATCTCTTCGAGAACCGATTTCTCTTCTTTTGCTTTCATGCCACTGCGCAGGAAAACCGTCTTGTACCCGAACGAGCCGAGGATTTTCGAGAACTCCTCATAGTGCTGCGTGGCAAGAACCACGGTCGGAGCCATAACGGCACACTGAAACCCATTCATTGCCATAGCTAATGCACAAATCTCAGCAACGACCGTTTTACCGCAGCCTACATCACCCTGAACCAGGGTATCCACACGTTCTCCGTGTTCCATCTCGGTGAGCATATGTTCAGCAGCGTTCTTTTGGTCCTCTGTCAGCTTGAACGGTAAGACTCCCTGCATCTTGTTCAGAACGTCCCGCGTACTCTTAATTCGACAGAACGACACCTTTGCGGCTTCTGCTTTCTTTGCTTCCAGCTCATAGCAGAACGGATACAACACATCGACCGCTCTGCGTTTTCGGGAAAGCCTGATTTCCTTTTCATCGGTCGGCTGATGTGCCATGTGAATGGCTTCAGCAATCGGCGGAACTCGCAGCGCCCGCATCTGAGCCAGGCTCAAGGTTTCGGTCGAGCATTCTCTGGTATAAGGCATCGCCAATTTAATGGCATCTTCCAGGTATTCCACCGACATTCCTTTGATTTTCCGATAAACCGGCTGGATAGAGAAAGCTGACGCGATATCCGTCGAGACAAAGTCAGGCGTTGCCATTGTCATGTTGTTGTACTGCTCGTTCCAGGAAACGACTCCGCCAAGCGCAATGACGTCGCCGACTGAAAACTGCCGTGTGCGGAACGGTTGATTGAACCAGAATACCGTACAAAAAGTGTTCCCGTCCGTAAGGCGCAGCATGTAATGCTTGCCATCAATCACTCGGCCACTCACGACCTTACCCTTGATGGCAACATGCTCTCCTTGATGATATTTTCCTTCCGCAAACGAGATAGGATTCCTGAAATCCAAGTATTTGGTCGGATAATACCCGAGCAAGTCTGTCACCGTTTCAATTCCCTTGCTAGAAAATTGACTTGCTTTTCGCGGCGTAATACCAATGTCAGTCAACGGCATGTTAGCCATATCGTTTACTCCTCTGTCATTCCGTAAAACAATCTGTTCCGGAAGTCCCAAAATTCGTCATGTGAATGTCAAGGTATTTTTCGTTGTTATAGTGCTGTAACCTATTTTTGAGCAATGAGTTGCGGTTTTCAATGTCGTTCGTATCGATTGCCACATCGACCGCGTCCATATTGCCTATAATTCTGCACTCATTCTTCGAACGAGTCACTGCGGTATACAGAAGATTTCGCTGCTGCAGCTGTTTCCAGCCGGTATCAAACGCCACCACGACTGCTTTGAACTCAGAACCCTGTGATTTATGAACCGTCATCGCATATGCCAACGCAAATTCAGATTGCATCGTCTTTCTGCTGACAATCATCTCAAAGCATTCGCCATCCACATCGCAAGAGTTATCGAACCTTACTGTATAGGCGTTGCAAATCATCGCGCCATCCTGGCCCAGGGCTTTCGGTTCAAAGCTCGTGATGAAACCCATATCACCGTTTACAAAGCCACCTCTATGGTTCTTGCACAGCATCACGCGGTCACCGATTCGGTAATCGAATCCCTGTTCCGGTACGCCTTTCAAGGATTCAATGAATCCGTTGTTTTCATATGTTGCCGGATTAAGCTTATCCCGAATCAAAAGATTCAGGTCTGTTGCAGAAATATACCCACTTCCCTTTTTACGGACCGGTGTAAGCAGGCATATATTCTGAACACCTTTACGAATTCCATCCTCCGCATGTCTGTTGTCCAGGTCATTCACTTTGCCATATTTTCGAACGAAATGAAAGTAGTTGAACAGCGCTGTTGTTCTGATTTCCATACCTTTGGTGGCCGGAATCAGCAAGAACGATTCGTCTTGTCTGAAAGTACTCGTCTGCTCACCAGCATTGATGTGTATTGCATTCTCTACAATCGCGCCCATATTTCTATGGCAGGAGGAGAGTTTACATACATTCACTTCTCCACTGTCAATCAAGTCCCGAAGAACGTTACCCGCTCCGATTGCAGGAAGTTGGTCAGGGTCTCCCACGATGACCAGTTTGCAGCCATGGGAAGCAAGTGAGAATACCATATGCGCCGTTTCAAGGTTACACATCGAGAATTCGTCAACCACAATCACACTCGCTTCATTATCAAAGTAGCCAAAATACGCTGACTGAATCGTGGATGCTGCGTGTCCTGTTGCTTCCCGCATTCTTGCCGATGCTCGACCAGTAGGAGCACAGAGCAGAATGTCTTCTTCCTTATAGTAGCTGCCTTTAGCAACCATAAACGCTTCAATGATGGTTTTGATGATAGTCGTCTTACCGCTGCCGGGGCCGCCAGTGATTACCGTCACGTTCTGGCTGTCACTGCCATACACCGTGTATGCTGCTTGCTTTTGAGTGTCGTCCAGCAGAAAGCCATCTTTCATCTGCACGTTCTGGATAGCTCTATCCACATCGGCTTTCGAGACTATGCCGCACGCTGCATTCATGCAGTGGTGCAATGTATGGCAAAGGAACGTGATGTCGCATTCAAGTGCCCAGTATCGGCGCAGATAAACGCAGAAGAGAGGTTTTCCGCTTGCGTTCCCGCTAGACTTTTCTGCCACCAGCAGTCCTTTTCGTCTCGCGCCATTCACAGCATCTCGTATTGACTGTTCAGGAATTCGTGATTCGTGCAGTTCCTTTTCCACGGTCGTTGCCACGCAGGCCATCAACTGATTCAGCCAAACGAAAGAATGGCCTTCCATCTGTGCCTGCACCTCAAGCGAATGCAGCACGATAGCTTCCACCCTGCGCTGGTCTTTCCTGTCCATTCCCAGCCCGACCAACGCAATGCGGTCAGATGCAGCAAACCCGATGCCACTGACATCTTGATATAGGCAATACGGATTCTCCTTGATGGCGGCTAATGCCTGCTTGCTGTCCCCGTACTCTTTCAGAACGGCATTGATTTTTTGCATTGAGATGAAGGGAAGTAGAAAAGAAATCAATTCCTGGTCTTTTGCGATATGAATATAGGCATCGTGGATTTTCTTTGCTGCCTTTTCTTTGATTCCGGCCAGTTCCGTCAGCTTTTCCGGGCTTTTCTCGATTATTTTGAGGGAATCGGCACCAAATGCTTTGATGATTTTCTTTGCCGTTACGGGTCCGACCCCCGGTACGTATCCGCTGGTCAGCAATTCATATATCGAATCTGTGCCGCCCGCCTCATAGTCAATCTCGGAGCTTTCGACCTTGACATACTGTGTTCCCCGCCGTGCATCTTGTTCCCAGTGTCCTTGATAGGTAATATAAGCATTCTCAACAGGGTTCGGAATAATGCCTTTGAGGACAATGCTCTTACCGTCTTCTATCCGAGATGCAATAAGAATCGCAAAGCCGCTCTCAGGGTCACAGAATGGAATATCAACGATTTTTGCCTTGAATTTTGTCGTACTTTGTACTGCATATCTGTTATATGTTATTGTCTGATAGCTGCCAACCATTTGATACTCCTTAATACAACACGAAATGATAATCCGGATACATTGATTTGAGTAGTTTCCACTTTAGGCGAAAAGCTTCGGTTTGAATGTACTTCCCGTTCTTTTGGTCATATCCCTTTACATCCTCTACCACGACCGTGCCATTTTTATCTCGATAATAGAAATCTGCTCGGTAGTCGATTTTCTGAATTCTTTTTCCTTCATACTGAAACGCTTCCTGAATTGTCAACGGGACCTGCCGTTTCAGTTCCGTGATACTTCCGCCCTTTTCAAGTATCTGCAAATCTAACCACCGACAATATTCTTTAGTAGAGTCAAACACATCCACGATATTGCCATGCTCTTTTGCATCCTTGTTCCCTGCTACAAATCCGTCCTCGTACGCATAAACCTTGTGATTCCCGTATTTGGGATGCGTCACTTTAGGCTCTTTAGGTTTGCTGACCTTGGCACAGTCTTTTCCTCCCTGTACCTGAATACTCAGCGCAGGGTTCTTTGCTAATGTATCATTCAACCATTTCTGTGTCAGCTGCATTTCGGGTGCCTCGGATGATGGTGTAAAAAGAAAACTCTTATATTTCAATTATACCATTCCTGCACTTTGGTCACAACAAATTGTTGTTTTGTTAACTATCATTTCACAATTACAATTTCTTTCAATGTGTAAATCACTTGCGTACCTGTTATTGTATTTCATTTACTTTCATGTCCCTGTTATTGCGTTCCTGTTGTTGCAATTCAAAATTGCTTTGGATAAACATAACGGAGATTATTTACATCGACTTTTCTTGCTGCTCTCAGGCGAAGTGGGCATTCAGAAAAACTTGCATAAATACATTATCCTTGGCCTTTGTGGTATTCTGAGGTTCTCACTGTTACTGTTTTCTTTCCAAACCAATCCATTCAGCTCAACCAAACAGAGATTATTTACGTTCCACTTTTTCTGTTGAGACTATAACAGAGATTGTTTTCATTCGTGTTTCGTCTTTTGCTCTATTTAGAGGCTTCTTAATATCAGAGTATTCTCTGTTCTGTCTTAACGGAGCTCATTTTCATTTTTAGCTTCATCTTTCATTCCTGAAGCCTTCCAAACAAACGTAGATTATTTACGTTTGCTTTTCGATTCACAGTATTTAGGCTCCTATTCAATCTAACCTGAGATTCTTTTCGTTCCAGTTTTTTTCATGACACAGATTGAATGCGTAGTATCAATATACTATTCCGAGATTATTTACGTTTTGCTTTTGCATTCAGAACTATCGGGCTATTCCAGGTAATGCATATCACACTTTGTGGAGTCCACATCAAACAGCGTTTATTTTCATTCGAGTTTGGTTTTGCTGCTCATTCATTGTTCGTGTCTCACCTTCTCTCCCCTACTATCATGTGAGCCTAAATTTCTTGAGTTGTGCCAACCGGAGAGTGTTTTCTTTCCGTTCTGGATATTATAGGCGAGCCTCCCTATCACGGCTGCGTTATACCCGAGGTTATTTACGTTCATTTTGGGGAAGCGGTATCTTGAGAACGACTTGACAGAGGTTATTTACGTTCATCTTCTGGCCCCTCTCTACCAGTGACTAGCTTTTTTCAAGCGGAGGTTATTTACGTCAGATTTTTGCTGCAATGTAAAACGAGGTTATTTACGTTCATTTCTCTAAAGTCACGGGAACCCAAACGCCTCATGGTGTTTCCAGAACGTAAAATCGTGCTACATTTAACACTTTGTAATTCTTATTTCGCAACTTCCGCGCTTTTCCCGTTGATTCCCCATAGAGCTCTCTTAGAATCCTTCTTATAATTACAAAATCAAAACTGCAACGTTAATTTTCTCTCATATGTGTTTGCTTTTATCATTAGAATGTTAGTATTATCATCGTATTACCGTGCTTTTGTTTTATCCTTACGAATCCAATTCTGCAACGTAAATAATCTCTGATTCCGCCGTTTTATTGCTTTCTCGTATGAATTGTGTATACTGTTCGTATAATTCCAATGTAATAGTTCATTTTGGATGTAATATATGCGTAAAGGATGATGACATTTACTGCAAAACAAACTATTATATTGTAAGTGCCCCGTGAGAGCATGGTACAGCAGCTGCGTCCGTGTGGAATCAGATAAGAGGTTATACCCTAGGTTATTTTCATTGAATTTTGGATAGCGCCAGCAACATAACGGCTAATCAAGACTGAGGTTATTTTCGTTCGATTTTTAGTCAATCAGAACTCTTAGCTGTTTCGTAGCAAACGGAGATGATTTACGTCTCATTTTTGAAGCGGGGACTTTACTCCATGGGACATGAAGGTTCATGCCAGGTGTATTGCATGACGGAGATTATTTTCGTTGCGTTTTTAGCAGCAGGACTTCTTTAACTGCTGTACCTAAAAAAGAGGTTATTTTCGTTTGGCTTTGCCAATACTTCTTTCAGCAAAGTACTACAGTTAGAATGGTGTGATTCCCATTATCTGTTGTGATTCAGAACGGCCCTCCCCTCCCCCACTTGCTTGGGAACACTGTATTGTAGAGCAGAGATTATTTACGTTTCTGTTTGTATCTGCTTATAAGTACACTGCTACTTGAGCTGCAATTTCTTATGCAATTCAAAGCAGAGGTTCTTTTCGAGTCAAACAGAGGTTCTTTTCGCAAGTTAACCGAAATAAAGCTCTGTTCCCAAAGCAAACAATCTACTCCGAAACACAAAACAAGCTCCCGAGAAGAGCAAAACAAACTCTTTTTACAAGCAAAATAACCTCCGTTTCTTCTATATATAATAAAGAATAAGTAATAAAAGAATAAAATATAAATTGCATCTAAAAAAGAAATAAGAGAATCGTAATTCTAATCAATAGAACCTTGACATTATGTGACATTTGTTGTAAACTAAATTATAATGTTCTTAGTGTAACCATTTTTAGGAAAAGCTTTCTTTGATGGTTTGCTGCATATTAAAAGAAAGGCTGAGCAGCCATCTGGCTTGTCTCAAATCGACGATGAAAAAGAAAGACAGCAACGCAAAAGCTAATGATAATGTTGAGTCAGTTGTTGGTGAAGTTCTCAGTAATGAGGAAGTTCAAGAACAGATGGCATTGGCTCAACTACCCGAGGTTAAAGCGCTCAATAAGTCTATCATCACGAAAAGCAATGACTTGATTCAAAAGACAAAATATTCATTGCCTCGAAATGAGCAAAAGATTTTGCTGATTATGCTATCCAAAATCGACCAGCGTAATGATAGAGATGCATCGAAATATTACACCATTACATTCCAGGAGTTTTCAAAGCTTACAGGCGTAGACATCATGCGCAGCGGTTATAAACCGCATCTACAGCAGATTGTAGAAAACCTGGAAAACCGTACCTTCTGGGTTCCCGACGGGCCGGACCAGTTAAAGACCATTTCTTGGATTAGCAAGGGCTCTCGCGTTAATTTCAAAGACAAAACCATTCAGATGCGCTTTAACCCAGATATCTGGAAAGACATCGCACAGCTGACAAGCAATTATACTTCTTATAGTATTGAGTATTTGCTCACGATGCAAAGCACCTATTCGATGCGCATTTATGAGATTGTGTTGTCCTATGATAACGGAACCAGAGAATACAACTACACGAACGGCGTGATATTCGAACCAGTCACGGAAGCTGTGCTTCGTAAATTCCCAGACAAGCAAAATGAGCTGAAGGGTTACAAATACAAAGTCTTTGACATGGAAGAATTCAAAGGAATGCTTTCTATGCCGTCCAAAGATGAGATACTTCGCAGCAAAAAGAGCAGAAAGACGGAAAGCAGCTCTGAGCCTAAATTCAGCAGAGAAAAAACTGTTTCCGAAAAATACAAGGTCTTTTCTGATTTTGAGAAGAACATCCTTGCACCTGTCAAAGCCGAAATTAACGAGATGACAGACCTCTGGTTTGATTATGAACCGGTTCGGCGCAAAGGTGTGAGAAAGTACGAGTTTCTTTATATTTTCATTAAGTACAAGACAAAGGAAGAAATGAAAAAGGTCCGTGCCTTCCATGAAGAGCGGCAGAATCTTGAAACCGAAGTTGGCCGAAAGCGCAAGTCCCGCCGCGTAGTTAGTCTTGAAGCTCTTGAACAATATAATCTTCCTCTATCTGAAACTGTCATGAGTATGAGCTACCACATGGCACGAAACGAAGTGAAAGCCAAAGCTCAATACCAGGACTACGAAGAAAAGCTGACGCCGGAAGAGCGCAACATCTTTACTGATGTGTTTACCATTGTTGGTAAAATCCTTACCAGCACTCGGAATCCTGAGCATAACAAAGAAGCTTTTGACGCTCTGAACCGTATTATCAAGGATAACAACGGGTTGAAGACTTGGACGTTCGGCATTGCCACGAGGTACAAATCCTTGCTGGAAGCAGACGGTGGAACAAAGACCGCCAACTATTACCGCAAAGTCATCTTCAATGATTTGATTGAAAGCTCGGCAACCACAATCGCGTTGGGTGAACGGGCAATCAATGCTCATGAGAATGGCCTGAACAAGCTGATTGATTTTACTACAGTGTTCGATGAGGACACAAACGAATGAAATAGGGCCCACCATTTGGTGGGCTTTTTTTGTTTGCCAAACATCAGAAATGAATTTACACCAACAGGGATTTAAGTTCTGGAGCAGCGAGAAACTTCCATTTGCAATGTTATGAGATGCCAACCCAGGTCGTACACTAACAGGTGCGCGAGGTCTCATATGTATCAGAGGTTCGGTAGTATAGTGAACCTGTAAAAATCGAAATTACACCAACAGGAACGTGCGTTCCAGACAGGGAATGAACAGTACTCTGTCCACTGCCAAAAGCAGCGGCAACAAGGCTCTAACAATTAAGATTGGATTTATACCAACAGGGATGTGAATTCTTGACGGCTTGTATAGAATATCAAAAAGAAGCAGTCTCCAAAGTTCGCGTTGACATTTAGCTAAAGCATGTTATAATTGAGTTATTGAATTTGTGGGTGTTGACATTTTGTGCGATTTGTATATGCAAGCAGAGCTCGTAATTGGGCCTTACAAGGCAAAAATCACGCTGTCAGGTCAAGCACCACGTTAAGACTAAAATTACAATAACAGGTACTCGAGTAACTCAACTCTTGAGTAATGAGGTGCGTAACATGCCAGCGAAAGTCATCACAGTCGCGATTGAAAAGGGCGGAACAGGGAAGACCGTTACCGCTTCAAACCTAGCATATCTGATGGGGGAAGATGGGAAGAAAGTGCTGTGCATTGACACAGACCCACAAGGCAATTTGACCAGTGCCCTCAGTGATGGGAAAGGTGAAATCACAGAGGGTCTGTATGAAGGGCACGCACTCTATGATATGTTCAGCGGCTTCCGGTATACGAAAACCCGCGATTTCATTGTCCCGACCGAGTATGGTGATAATGTGGATATGATTCCCGGAAGTGCTCAAACGCCGAAAATCAATCAGAGATTAGCTGACTTGTTTGATGATGCGAATATCCAGGCCAAAAGTGGAGCCATGAAACGCATTGATAAGATGTCGGACTTCCTGTTTTATTTCTTGGAGCAGGTGTTGGACGATTATGACTACATAATTATCGATACGCAGCCGACGCGTGACTCATTGCTGCTTACCAATGCAATTAGTGCAGCCGATTATATCCTGATTCCCATGATGTGTGATGCAAACTCCCGTGGGTCTGCTTTCAGAACGTTCGCACTGTGCAATGAGCTGTGCAATGCACCGGGGAGCCGAATCAAAGGCGTGGGTGTTCTCTTGACAGCGGTGAATAAAAAGGCGAAAGCTGCAAGGCTGATTCGCACACAGTGTCAGGATGTTTTGGGTCCTGCTCTGTTTGAGCATGAAATCCCGAACAGCATCAGTGTCGGTATGTCTGTTACTAATTATCAGCCAGTGTGTTTCTATGCAGCAAAGCAGCCTGTTTCGATTGCATATCAGCAGGTTTATAAAGAATTGATGAAGCGTTTGGCAAAGCTGGAGGTGAAGTAAAATGGCATTGACAAAGAAGAAGGGGCCTGTAACCACACCCAAGTTGCCTAATATTGAAGCTTTGAAGAAAGTAAACAACAATAACGCCGGTGCATTTTATAACGACTTACTCAATGCAAAGCACAAGATAGAATACGAGAGCCGCGACATATCACTCTTTAATATCCGAACAAACCCTGATAATGAAATATTCCGTGAAATAGATGACGATGAAGATATTCGGATTCTTGCGGATGACATCAAGCGCAACGGCCTGTTGCATAACCTGGTCATGTTCCCATCCACAGAAGAGGGGAGAGAGGTCTATGTTCTTCTTTCCGGTGAAAGAAGATATCGAGCTCTCAAGCTGCTTGTTGAAGAAGGAGATACGTCCTGGCAGATTGTTCGGAACTGCAATGTCATTACGACAGAGCTTTCCGATAACGAAAAGAAGGTATTGCTTTACAGCGCAAACCTGCAGGTTCGTGGTGGCCTAAATGATGAGGCAGTTCGCAGAAAGGCTGTATCAGATTTTATCGAATGTCTCCAGAAAGAGCCCTATAATATGAATAGGGTAGACGCTCTGAAAGCAATCAAGAGCGTGAGTTCTGTAAATCCGAAAACCATCGACAGAGATGCACGGCTCGAAGATAAACTGAAGGGGAGCCTGAAAGAGCTTCTCGACGCAAAATTCCTGAGCAGAAGCGAGTGTGAAAGCTATCTGCGATTCGATGATGAGAAGCTGGATGAGATTGGTCAAAAGTATCAAGAGCTCAATGCAGTGGATTGTCACGGCGATACCGGGGAAGAAGCAGGGAAGAACCACATCGAAGTGATGCGCGATACGCTTCACGATATGTTCCGGGAATACCTGTTCAGTGCCTTGCAGCAGCGCACCAGAGCAGAGCACGAAGAAACCTATAAGAAATCCATCGAGTATTTTGACAGTGAATTACAGGAGCTTAAAAAGAAAGCCGAAGAGTTCGGGATTATCAAAGAGTGCAACACCCCGGAAGAAGTAGCAGATTTTGAGTATGATGCCCAAAAGGATGCTACCAAGGACGTTGCCAAGAAGGAGAGGGAAGCGGCAGATATCAGTGTAAGTGCCGTATTAAAAACCACTCCGACAATCATCAAGAAGTTGCAGCGAGTCTATTCAAACAAGAGCTATGAAAAAGCATTGCGCCATGTTTCACAGGAATCGAGAGATTCCGACATTGCAGCACTCGAAGAAGTGATTGAGATGGCTACAAAGCTGAAAGAAAAAATCAAAGCCGTGGATTGATTAAGGGAAACCTAAATGAATAGTGAAAAAAGCACAATTTCAGTGCGGTTCCGTTCAGAATTTGCGGAAATACTCGAAGTTCGGGCGTGGTACGAAGGAAGTCGCTTGGGAACACTGACAAACCGATTGGTTAGAAGTGAACTTCAAAAGGTCAGCAGAGTAGGGGAGAAGTACATCATCTCTAAAGGTTCTGCTGAATACGACGAGCTTGTAGCTACCGGAGGTCTGGATGAATCGTACTATCTCTTACCAGAGATTGATGAAATCATATCCTTCATGCCGACCAACGAAGGTAGACGAGGAACAAAGCTAACAAAAAACAAACAGGTCTCGTTGTACTTGACCGAGGATGAAGTGAGCCAGCTGAATAGAGTTGTTTATGCACAGGATGTATTCGGAACCTATGACAGCGAAAAGATTCTATCGTATCGTTACGCAATCCATGGGCTGCTCCTAAATACTGAACTTCTGAAAAAGCAGATTCACAAGGATTTCTAAACATGCAGCGGATGCACTACCAAGAAAACGCTTGGAATGAGCATTCGCTGTTTGCTTTTTTTGTAAGAAATGAATTTACACTAACAGGTATGCGAGTTCTGGATGAAATGTATGGCTTGCGGCAAGAAGCTAAAAGTCCTCCCTATATTTCGCTAAACGGAGATTTAGCGAAGCTAGAAATCAAACAAAATACAGTCCCCTTTTCGTTGATTTTCAAAGCTAAACCTTAAAAGCGCGAAATAAAAAGCCCCAACCAGAAAGGTCGGGGCTTTATTGTTATTTAGGCGAAGCTGTAGTTTGCAACAACTCCCATGAGCTCTTCACGAGTCTGCGGGTCAGATGTTGCACCGCTCACAACGGTCCATTCGGCAGCTTTAGCATAATCGCCAATCAGCATACCAGCCTGAACCCAGTTCGCGAGAGAGCGCATCGAGTTTACATTGCCATCTGTAGCGCCACAAGTCTGGCACTTCTTGGCAATTTGGTGAACGCAATCTACCATCGTCTGCAGCGGGACATCATTTCCACAGCCGGTCATACCCTTGATACGTTTGATGATAACCGCATCATTCGGGCATTTCATGTCAACGATGAGATGGTGGCGGTCGATGAACGACTGGTTCAGTGGACGGCAGCCTTCCAGGTCAACATTCAACGTGGAGATGATGATGCAGTCAGGATGCCGATGCAGCATCTCACCTGTCGGCAATACGACGCAGCCAGTTTCATCCAGCAGGCCATTCAAGCCGGGCATGACGGACGGACGCGTAATCAGAGAAGGCTCCTGCAGCTCACAGACCCAACCATTGCGGATAGCGCGAACCAGAGGGCTCTCAACATAGCGGAAGCCCTGGCCGCAAGCCTCAGAGCAAAGCTTCATCTGCTTGCGGAACAGCTCGGTCATGCATTCGGTTTCAGTGGCATCAGCCTTAGAAACGCCAGTAATAGCTTCATATGCTGTCACGGGGTCCATACTGATATCAGTTGCGGTCGGCAGGTCCTTGAACAGTTCCTCATTGATGCTATCGTCAGAATCAGTAGAATCAATGGGCATCATATCGCCAATCAGGTTATACATTTCAGTACCAGCATTGCAGGTAATGAACGTATAAGGTAGACCAAGACCGGCAGCAATCGCACGAGCACCAGCAGTCTTACCGACAGACGGGTCACCACGCAGCATGATGTTGGTCATAGGGCGTTTGGTGCCGTGTGTTTTAGAAATGAGATAGCAGGAGGTCACAACTTCTTCGGGAAGGATGTATCCGTCATCAAGCTGTGGGACCAGGCTCTTCTCCTCGTCAGAGAGAATACGATTGTTATCAGCAAAATAGCCAACGAAGTCTTTAACAGACTTAAACGTAAACTTGCTGGCTCCGGAGCCTTTTTGGTCGCTCATAAACTGGAAAGTGCCCCAAACCATGTCTGGAAGGAACTTCTTGCTCTTGGCAAGGGTTTGAGTAACATTTTTCAAGTTGCCGTTGTTGGGATATTTGGCCTTGAGCTCTGTGTTTTGCTCCAGCATAGCGTCCATCGCAGTACCGGCCAAAGCGCAGGCGTATTTGACCTTCTTTGTGGTGTCGGTTTCTGCAACATAAGATTGGAAAATATCTTCAAAACCGTCAACACGATTTCGAAAATCACCCCAGAGAAGCAAAAAGAAAGGCGCAAGTCCAATCTTTGCAACATCCAAAATATTACCATTAAATCCAGTAGATGCGTACATCTGGCCGGTGCTTCTGTCATAAATCAGGCACAGCGTGTTCCCCAAATGGTCAGTTTCACATTCTTTGTAGATATTGTTATCTACCCACTCGGCCATTGTACGACCATCTTTGTTGCAAGAATACGCACCGACTTTTCGTCCATTCTCAATCATTTCAGCGCGGCACAAAGCCTTCGCGAAATCCGCTGTTATTTTGCCCGGTACGCAGTGTCCATTAGTTCGGTATACCCCGGCCTGCTTTACACTGGCAGCGGTGGGGTCATCAATGAACTTTACGCCGATGCCTAGCTGAACATCATGAAAAATGTCAGGCAGCGCAGGGTCAAGCAAGTCATTGGTCTTGCCGGTCCACCACATATTTTGCATATTCATAGTTTTTTACCTCCGATTAAATTAAAATAGTCGAGACCAGCAAGAATGCCAGTCTCGACTTAAATTAGTGTGTAATCGCCCGTATAGCCTGTTAGCACAGCTCACGGGGCTTAGAATAGATTAGAAGGGCAAATCGTCCTCTTCCTCAACGGCATCAAATTCATCAGCCCCATACTCACCGTAAGTCGGTGCAGAAGGAGCAGGAGCCGAAGCAGGAGTTGCTGCAGGAGCAGGAGTGCTGTTCTGAGCAGTGTCTTTGCCACGACTTGCAAAAGCTGCTTTGTCAGCCCATACGGTGTAGGACGTACGATTTTCACCGTCCTTATTCTTGTAAGAATAGCTGGACAAAGTACCAGCAACCATGATGGGGTCGCCCTTATGGAATTTGCTTGCGATAAACTCCGCAAGTTTTCCGGAGGCAGCGACAGCCACAAAGGAAGGAACATCAACCCACTGCCCATCCTTCTGGTAAGAGCGGTTGCTGGCAACCGTAAAGTTTGCAATGTTATTTCCGTTCTGAGTAGAACGGGTCGTAACATCTGCGGTCAGGTTACCCATCAGCATGCCATCGGCAAAGTTGCCATTGACATCATGCTGAATCGTTGCCGCACTCAGATAAGTGTAGTATTTCTTCTGCCCATCCTTGTCATAGGAACCAGATTCGAAGCGGCCAGTGACCAGAACAGGAGCGCCTTTGATAAGTTTAGCGCGCAGATTGTCACTGATAAACTTTTTAGGAGCACGAACAGGTAAAAAAGAGCTTTCCTTATTCTGCCCACGGTCTACTGCGACACGGAATCCAACGTATGTGTTGTTGCCAATAGTGAATTCTTCTGCGTCAGCAGTAAGACGGCCAATGATAGTAAAAACATTAACGTTAGTCATGATAATTGTCTCCTTTCAAAAAGACAGTTAATAAATAAAAAAGGCAGGCTTCCCAAACAAATGAGAAGTCTGCCTTACGACAAGATTGTGAATTGTACGAGCACAAATAGTGCCTAGTAGATGGTATCTATCGTACAATATTCATTGTATTGAGTTCGCATATATCGTCAAGCATTTTTGAAGCAAAATCAAGCAATCGTTGCGTGAGCAGTGAGCCAGTCACCTACTTTGTTGTACAGAACCGTCTGGTTCACATATTCTTCGCCATAGTATTTCTGAGCCTGCTGAACACTCAAGGAATCATCACCGAAATAATCGCTCACGTCGGCATCAGTGACCTTAATTTTCTCTGCTTCTGCCACAGCCTGGAAAACCAGATATGCCTTTACGCTTTCTTCAATGCGGTCATTGTAGCTATCGAGCAAGGCATCCTCAGTATCATAATCGGTGGTTTCCAGGTATTCGTCCATGGTTTTGCCCATGTTTTCAGCGCTTGTTTCGATTTCCTTGCGGTAAGTATCACGCTGGTCATCAATGAGGCTCTGCGGGATTTCAGAGACAACGGAGTTATCCATCATGTAGTTATAGATGGCAAGACCTAAAGCATCTTTGGTCAAAAGCTCATTGTAATACTGTTTGAACGTATCCACGGAATTGACCAGAGTGCCGTCCTCGGTGTAATACTTGTTATCGCCGAAGCAGTTCACGATAGAGTCATCCGTCAAGGTCAGCTCAGAGACATCCTTGAGTTCGATGCGGAACTGAACATCCTGACCAGCCAGGCTCAGAGTGTTGCCCTCGGAATCCGTGGTGTCGGGGTAACTGTCGGGGAAAGTCACAGTGATATCGAACTTCTCACCAGCAAAATGCCCTTCAATCTGGCTTTCAAAACCATCCACGTAAGACCCCTGGCCCAGCACGATTTCAGCGTCCTTTGCAGAACCATTCGGGAATTCATCACCATTGTAGGAGCCGGTATAATCCACAGTTACACAATCGCCTTCCTGCGCTGCACGGTCCACGGTGGTATGTTCACCGTAAGTCTGCTTAATCTGCAGCAAAGCGGAATCCAGAGCGCCGTCTTCCATGTGCAGGTCTTCAGTCTTAAAGGTCATATGGTCATAGTCATCCGGAAGAGTAACAATATTCTTGGCCTTGACACCAGCATAGTGACCGTCCTTTTTTAGACCCGCACTGTAATCAATGTCCAGCGCAGTCTCGACGGTTGCAGATTCTTCAGTGGCAGTAGAAGAACTGTCACTGCCGGACACAGCAGTCGATGCACAGCCAGACATGATGATGGATGCAGCCAGAGCAGTTGCAAGGATATAAGAAGTTTTACGTTTATTCATTTGGTATTCTCCTATTTTTGAAATGTTATTTTTACTGGACTTGCAGAATGCTGTTCAGCAAATCTTCATTGTTCGTGACGGCCAGGAAATTGCGGTCAGTGCCTTCCACGAGATAGGTCTTGCTGCTGTAGGAGTCAGCATAATCAGAGCGAGCAACTGTAAAACCAGAAAGTGTCTGCTTGGTATCCGTGAACTGAATATCATCAGCGTTGTAGGATGCAGGTGCAAGCACGACCTCAGAATCGCCATCTTTGACCAGAACGCGCTCATTCGTCAGACTCAAAGTGCATCCATCAAAATCGGCAGGCACATTATCAAGCAGCAAGGAAGCACCATCATTGGCAGGTGCGGCACTGCTCAGCAAAGCGGTTACTTCTTCATTTGCTGCATCGTTGATGCTTTCATCACCAGTAGCCCCATATGTAGCAACTACAACAAGCACCTTGCCGTTTCCGACACTCTCGATGCCGGTAATCATGTGAGTGGCACCGTCCTCGTGCTCGGTCATTGTGCTTCCGCCCAGATAAGAGCTATCACTCACCAAGCGGACGAGATAAGTTACTCCACTGCGCTCATACTGCAAAGCCATCCCATCATATCTGATGCTGTCTGCATTATCTACAGCAACAGACACCTTGGACTCACCATCGGCAATCAGGAAAGTCGAGGAATTCAGCGTCCAGGTGTTTCCATCCGAAGTCATAGATACTACAGGAGTCAAGGCTTCCTGATTTTCAAAATTAGTGTCGGTCGTCGCAACATCAGCCGAGATGTTCAGAGTACTTCCAGTAGACGGATAAACGATAGAATCACTCTTACGGCTTTCAGCAAGCGCCATACCCATAATGACCACGGAAGCGGCAAGGACTACACAGCTGACGCCCAGAATGACATTGCCGCTTTTGTGGGACTTAGCAGTCGCTTTAGGCTTATCTACTTTATCTTCGGTTTCTTTCGGCGCAGGCTTCTTATCTTCCGGTTTCTCTTCCGGCTCTTCATCGGCATACGGATTTTTGAATCCACCAAACGAAGGAGAGACAAAAGAGTCACCGTCGTCATCCTGATTGTTGCTTTCGGCTTTAGCGGCAGGCTTTTTCTCAGTGGCGGCAGGAGCCGCTTCCATAACGGGTTTCGTTTCAAACTCATCGGAAGGCTTGCTCTGCTGAGAAGAGTCCTTCGGACGGAATTTATGTTCCGGTGTGGGGATAGGCGTTACGTTCTGAACGTTCCCTTTATTCACGGTGTCTGCCTTGTCCTTCTTGGCTTCCGACACGGGAGCGGGAATGGTAGTGGACTTATCGTCCTGGACCTTTTCAACTTTCACGAACTGAGAAAGGTCGAGTTTGGTTTCAGCGGGAGTATCCTCTTCTTTCTTCTTGTTCAGGTCCTCCGCAAAAACCGTGGTCCAGGGCTGATTCGTCCGAGTCACATAGGGCGGTTTCTTCAATTCGCCAGACTTGTTCTGGCTGTTCTTTTCGTTGCTCATAAATTAGGGCAAGGAGACCCGCGACTTCAGTCGTGGGAGGAATTGCCCGTTCACATCCTTTCAATTAAATAATTTGTTGCGGGCTCTAAAAGTCGCAGCTTTTTGAATGTCACGCCTTTAGAGATGCTCGTACCATCCAGCTTTTTAAGCGCAAAGCTCCCCGAAGAGCGACGTCCGGAAACGAAGCATTCTTGCCCTTTGTAGAGAACCTTATCCCAAAGACGGAACCCTTCAACGAGATAAGGCATTTGGCTCCGTTTACGGATACCCTTTTTAGAGAAATTTGCTTTATGAGTTTGCCGATTATGGTGTCTGATAGCCTTTGTACGGTAGCAAACGCTGCAAGGCTCAGCCAGTGGATGCTTGCTAATGCAACGAGCATCGTTTGTATGACTCTTCTTGATGTCATTTTGCTCACGGCGCATTTTAGTGATATAGCCATAAGTTCCCTGAACAGGGATAGGCAGCTCTTCTTTCAAACGTACCATTAAGGTTTTGCGCATGATTCCCATGAAAGCAGCATCACGAAGAGGCTTGCCGCGTTCCTTGCCGTCAATGGTCACTCTTCCTTTGTGAAGGTTCTTGTGACATGTGGTACACAAAGTAACAAGGTTGCTTGGAGCGTTGCCGCCAGTCTTACGGCTTTCGAGATGATGTACATGCAGCTTGACTACTTTTTTGGCAGTATTATGAGTACCACAGCATTGACAAGTGTAATGGTCACGCTTCAAGACATACTGACGGACATTGTATTCGTCGTACATCTCGCCAAGCTGATAGTCTGTTCCTACAGGAAGAGGCTTTCCAGCAAGCATTGCCTTCAAGCGCTGCGTGTCAAACTCTGCTGTTTCTACTCTTACAAGAGAGATAGGCAAAATTTTGCAGATATGCTTGATGACGGTAATATGCTCTTGAATTTTTACCTCAACCGAAGGTGCCAGCCAGCCTTTATGCTTGCTGTGGACGCGGTTATCAAATCTTGGTACGCGATAGCGGGTCTTACGGTTGCGTCTCGAACGGCGGTTCTGCCTGCGCGTAGAAAGCAATTCTACTACATCGCTGCGAGGAGTAAACTCCTCGCTGTAAAGTTCTCGCTTTTCCGTAGATGCAGATAAACCGACATGTTTACTGCCAGCATCAACACCCAAAGTGATGGGTTGTTTGTATCCCGCACTTCCGAACAGGAGCTTGATTGTAAACGGTGTGCGTTTTACAACGCATGCTTTTTGCTGTTTTAACAGCAGACGAGCTTTTCCAGGTGAGCACGGCATCAAGGGTTCGCCGTGCTTGTTAAGTACATACACATATTGCATGATGCCATGCTCCTTTCGATAAAATTGCAGCTAAAAAGAAGCTGCTCACTCCTCCGAAGAGGGTTAAAATCCTTCCCCAAGGTTATAAACGGCTTGATGCAGCCACACCTGTCGGCTTTGCCTCAGCTTTACGTGATGTGTTGCCTTAGAGCGCACGGCTAGGATTTACACCGTACGGTAACTGTCTATTCGCTTATAACGGGGCGCAACTTAATGCGCAAAGGGTAGTCAACATATCCTTGCGGACACTTCTAAAGCGTAGACTTACCGGAGCAAGCCCGCGACTTTAGTCGTGGGTTGTTGGCTGCTTTTCCTCCTCAAGCCCGGTTGAAGCAGACAATGCGAACATTGTAGGCATCGCTCAGGCAGGTATATACGATAAGGTCCGCAGTACCCCAAACGACCGTTCCGTCATTTTTCTGCAAAGCATCAAAACCAGTCACATCGTTGTGGCCGTCACAGGCATCCACACAGATATAATTGATTTGTTCGCCAGATGGAGTGATGACATATGCGGTCGAACCGATTGTCACGGATGTCAGACCAGGCATTTCGTTATCCGCAACGATATTGCTGCCGCCATCTTGCGGTGCTTTCGGGAAAACGCATGCGCTGTCTTCACGGTTGCAGGTTTCCTGGTCCGTGTTGTTATAAAGCGCAACGTCTACCCCAGCTGCAGGAATATGCAATCGGCCGCAGAAGTTCGGGTAATCGTTATCGTCGTTATAGTTCGGACCTGCCGGTGCTGCTTCTGCCTGTTGTTCGGCCTTTGTTTCTTCTTCTTTTTCTTTTTCGGAATCCTTTTCTTCCTGGATGTTCTTCAGCTTGTTATCGATTTTCTGAATAGAAGCCTGAACATCAAGAGTCTGATTGACGGGTGTTAATTCCGTGTTCCTAACCTCAGTAGAAAGAAGTTCAAGGCGGCTGGCATCCACATCAAGTGTCGGCTCCAGCAGCGCAGATGACTGAGCCGAAAGAATTGCCTGTGTTGCGAAATCTGCTGCCTGCTTATTTCGCTCAGCATTTCGTTTGACATCCATCAGAGAAAAGATAGATGCGAGCAAAGCAGCAATACCAAGCAGCAGCGCAACGATTTGTTTGAGAGTCTTCATTATTTTGCTTGCCTCTGACTTGCAACCATTTTACGGATAATACGATTGAGCTGGAAAATGGGAGACCGGCTCAACATTTTCCATTATTCGCGATTCGCACATTTCCGCAAGTTTCGAAGCATTCAGGCGAATTTGACACTCAATGAAGTTCCTCAAAGCTGATTTGACCATTGCTCTGCTGGGCCTTTTTGGAAGAGCCTCTGCCACGCTTTCGGAAGCTCTGGTCAAACGGCTGGGCCTTTTTGGGTTCGTCAGAATTCTGCTGCTTTTCATTTGCCGGTTTCTTTTGCGATTTTGCAGGAGCCTCTTTGGATGGCTGCTTCTGTTTAGGTGCCTTTGCCGATTCCTCCTTGGGACTTAATTTTGAAGTGCTCGTCCGCTTATCCGTGATGGGTTTCTTAGGCTTCTTCACTTCTTTTGAAGGTTCGACCTTGCGAGTAATGTTAAAGCCTGCGAGAGCCGCTTCCCTGTCTGCTTTTGGGCGCTGAGCTGGTGCTACCGGTTCAGCTTTTGGTTCAGCTTTTGGTGTCTGAGGAACATCAGGCTTTTGGGGCCGGGGCTGAGTCGGATGGCTCTCAACGGGTTTTGCGGATTCGTGAGGTTCAACTTTAGGCTCGGTCGCTGCTGCTTTGAGAGTGCCGAACGCGTTCGTCTTCTTTGCGGGCATTTCAGGGGTGTTGTCCTGCATAGATGGTTCTTGTTCTAATGTGGGGGCGTCAACGATATCAGGTTCAGGAGGAGCAGGGATATCGAAGTCCATCATATCCATATCCGGTTCCTCTTCATGCTCATCCACATCATCGGGAGGATTGAATACGTCAGCATCATCGTCCGCGAACGGGTCCTTTTCATCATCCATGTCAATGCCGCTGGGGTCAAATGACAGACCAGCGTGGGAATCAGAATTTTCGGCGAATGGGTCCTGCGTATCGTCATCATCCACAGGCAAATCAAAGACCGACTCTTTTTCGGGCTTCGGTTCAGGCTCCGGCTCTGGCTCAAAGATGTCCGCAGAATCAAAAGGCTCAGCGGCATCTGCATTTTGGGGAGTCGATGCTGCTTTAGGGGTGGGAGGAACGATAGGCTCAGATTCATCTGCCAGAACGTCAAGGATTTCGGAAGGCTCCGGGTTGATTTCGGTGTGGATATTTACCTTGACATTTACAGGTTCTTTGTTGTCGATTGGAGTGGCTGTCTCGACCGTTCCAGGACTCTTGGGCGGTTCTTTTCGAGATGTTTCAGCATGTGCTTCTTGATGCTGCTCATAGTCTCTATCCGACTTGCCTTTGTCCTGATATTTTTCAGAAATTCCTTCAAGGATAATAGACGCCTGAGATGCGACAACATCAGAATCCGAGTTCTTCCCTTTTACCTGTTTTGGACGCTTAATGAATTCGCAGGAATCAAACCAAAGTTTGTCATCTAATAGAGGAATGTTCAGATAAATCAGCAAAGAGGCAGATACTATCGTGATTACCGATACCCACCAAGTCAATGGATACAGGATAAGAGAAAAGCCATAGAGCACGAAAGCAATATTGCGAGCTGTGCGGCAATTTGTTTTGAGCGTTTCTTCTTTCGCACCGTCAAATTCCGGGTATGAATCGTTCTTGCCGGGTTCATGATAAATAATGTAGCAGTGCTTGCCGTTGACTTTGTATTGAAGCAGAGTTACGACCATGGGCTCGTTTCCGCACGCTATCAAGGCTTCCTTGAATTTCTTTACCTCGTGGCGATTCAGACGCAAAGCAACATAATCCTTACAACCAGGAACTTCTAATTTAAGAGCCGTGTTGCCGGTATCCGTCACAACGATTTCAAGTGCCGTTGCTTCCAACAATTTACTGCGTCTTTTATAGGTTTTACCCATAACCACGATTTCCGTCAGAGTTCTTGTATCCTTGGTTACCCTGCATGAGAACAGGCAGCATACGAAGCATAAAAGAACAATCATAGGAAAGTTCATTCCGTATCACTGTCCTTCTTATGGTTTCTGTTATCCAACACAATCAGCCTGGGTTTATTGGCAACGTTCTGGAAGTTTACTTTCTTCACGCTTGCGCCAACCTCTTGCGTTGCGGCCTGCTCTTGAACCGGTTCCTGTGCCTTTTTCGCGGTCGAGGAAGCCGGAAAGCACTGCTCGATACTGACGAGCGTTTCGTTGTTCATTCCCTTATCGTCTTCAAGGCAAAACAGCATGTTGTAGGTTCCACCAATATGGTAGTCACGGTCCTTTTGCTTTACGGTGAGGAAGATGTCGTGGGAAGCTGTGTCGCGAAGCGGATTCCCCTCTTCATCTACCGGGACAAACCGCCAAGTCTCTTTAATGCCGGTCATGTCACGCTGCTGGTCAGCCGAGACGGCCAAAGCCTTTACCGTGACATATTTCCCGTCTTTCGCCCTCTGTACAACTCCCAGATATTCCACGACAAAATACCCGGCCACGAAAAGTCCAGCAGCAATGAGCACAATCCTTCGTGTATACAGAGCAAAGATAAGGCCAAGAGCTGCACTGCCAGCAGCACAGAGAGCGTATTTGATTTTCTGCGAGTTAATCATTCTGTTCATTTTTTATTTAAGCGAGAAAGCCCAACCGACGCAAAATCGGCTGGGCTTTTTACTGCTGCATTCTTTACTTGTTGGCAAGAAGCGGCATCAGCCCCGCTTATCCTCCTTTTTGAAGTTGATTTGTGTAAGCTGATACCGATTCACTGAGCATTCTGAGTCAGCGGATAGCCGCCGGAATCCAGAAGTGCAGTCAGAGTGCCATCGGTGAGATTTGCGGTAGACAGAGGAACATTATATTCTCTACCATCTGCGGTCTTAACGCTGGCGTAGAATTCAATGGTGACATCGCCGCTCATGTCGATATCGCCGAGAGCCTTCGTTGCAGTGTCGGTATTACCCGATGCAGGCTGATTAACAGTGGGCTGAGGCGTAACGACATCATCACTATTGGAATTTTCAGATACGGGAGGTACGCCAACCTGATGTCCAGTCACAGCGGTCAAAACCCCATTCATGCCATCATAGATGGATGGAACAAAAGCATAACCAGCCACGCCGCCAACGATGACGATTGCCAGAATCGCTGCAATGACCTTATTGTTCTTCTTCTTCTGCGTAGGCTGAGCCGGTTTCGCAGGAGCCTGAACCGGGGCCTGTGCCGCGTGATGAACGCTGCTTGCAGGCTTCTCTTTCTTACCCTTGCCAAGCCCAAATCTCTTCTTAGGAGGCTCTGCCGCCGTTTCCTGCCGCATCAGCTCCTGAGCAATCATCGTCTGGCGAGTAGCCGTCATCTGGTCCGGAAGATTATCGGGGTCAGGAATATAGGGAACAGATGTGGTTGGTTGGGAAGACTGCTGAACGGTGTCCGCTACAGGTGCTTGATACCCGGCCGACTGTGCATTCTGTACGTTCTGAGCAGGCACACCATACTGCATTGTGGTCTGCGGAGCCTGAACAGTGGGCTGAACTGCAGGCTGAATGACGGGCTGAGACTGAACGCGGGTAATATGGGGCTGAGACGCGGCAGGCTGCTGTACAGGGGCCTGAGCCGGAGCTTCTGCCGCGCGTTTCTTTGCGAGCAGTGCATCAACTACTTCCTGCTTGACCTTTCGAATCGTACCGTCCGGCATAACGCAGGTGCGGTCTGCGTAGACATTGGCCGGAACTTTCTGGCCGTTAATGGTAACATGGACAACGCCAATAGGCTCGCCCAGAATCGGATTCGCTTCCATGGAAAAAATCTCCTTTCAATAGTTGTGGGGTTATGTATTAACGCGAAACATTTGAGCAATCGTGTCAGCAAACCAGTGCAGCAAAACATTTGCAATATCTGCAACATATGGAATCAAAAAGCCACGTTTAAGAGTCCCAGACATGCAGCATAGGACAAAAGCTAAGCAAGACAAAAGAAGAATTGCCCAAATCAAAATAAAGATGTACTTGCCGAATCGGCCAAGGAATATCCAGCCGCCGCCCGAATCAGATTTCCTGTTATTGCATTCAGGGCAAGAAGCCGTTAGATTTCGGATATTGTTGATGTCATCGTTCGGAACAAGGATTCGGTACGCCCGATGCTCGTTAGCCAGATTGATGGAAATGATATGGTCAACCTGCATCGAATTGCGCGTCATAATGCGTCCACAATACGGGCACATGTAGAACTTTCCAAAAGTTCCGGGGTGATTCAAGACATACCGGTATCGGTAATCCTCAGACCGTTTATACTTTTTCCGGTGATTAGCCATGGCAGGCAGCCGAATGAACCCAAGGATGCTCCGGCGGAACACGGCGCTTCGGGAACCCTTCCGGCAGATGGTCCGGGAACTTGGTGCCGTCAGAATTCGTGCCACCGTTGAGCTTTTCCCATTCGTGTTCCCATGCAGAGAATTCCAGGCCGTGAGACATTTCCCACAAGGACAGTTCCCCGTAAGAGATACCACCCATTTCAGAGAGCTTTGCTCTCATAGCCAATTCCTGTGCGCTCGTAACAGTTTTATTAGATGCTTTCATTTTTTCCTCCTCGCGCTTTGCCTGTTCTCTTCTCATTTTGGCTTCCGCATTGCTGCGATGTGCTGCATTGCGCCGGTTCTGAGCGTAGCACGCAGAGCAAAATTGACGGTTCCCCAGGCTGAAAATCGGTGTACCGCAGATGCGGCAGTGTGTAAGATAACCATTGTTGCTTGCCATTTTCGCTAACCTCCTGCCATTAGTCGAAATTACAGTCTCGATTTTACGTGTGTTTTATCGACCCCATATCCCTGATGATGGGACACGAGGTTAATACATACTTATGGGTTATTTACCAAACCAAGCTGAAATTCGATTAGTCGAAACTCCAGTCTCGATTTTGGGTAACAGAAAACTAATCCTTGCTAAGCAAAGATAGCAAAGACTCAATATCGCATCCCCACAAAAGAGCAGAGAGTGCGGTATATGCGCGATGTTTCTTTTCGCAAAAGTAAGAGCTGTTGATTCCTACTTGTTTGGCGAGAGTTGCTTCATCGGTTCCGTTCGGGCCATACTTCTCATTGACGACGAGCATCAGCACATCGTAGAGTTTCGAGTCACCGTCCGGGAACTGTTTCAGCAGCTCGATTGCGCCGCCAATCAGCTTTGCATACTGCAAAAGAATCTGTGCCTGAGCATAGCGTGCATCTGATTTATGGTCAGATGCATCCAACTGATTGCCAGCAGTTGCAATCAAGCGCAGGGTACTGTTTCCGTCAACGCTTGACGGATGCGTGATACGGGAATATTCACGAAGCAGTACCTCTGTGTTGTGATAGAGATAAGCAGCTTCAGCGCCCTGAACCATGCCCTCGTTGGGAGCCAACTGGAGAACCAGTTCCTTGATGGCTTCGCCGCCGACTTTCGCAATATCTTCGATGATTCCATCAAAGTTATTCCGAATCATAACGGCAGATACCGGGTCGCTGTCCAAAATAGAGCCACGAAGCATTGCCATTGCCAGTGAAATGCGGGCTGGCTTGCAAGGCTGAGCGCTCCGGAATACCGCCCGATTCATTGCATCATCAACTGCATCCACCAGCTGTTGGCATCTCGCAAAGAAAAGTTTACGCATTTCCAGATGTAAACGAGGCTTTACGTAACCTGTGCTGTTTTCCAACAGTGACTGAATCTCCGAGATGTTACGGACTGAACCGTCCGTATCCATATCATGGAGCTGTTCAATCATAGCATCGATATCTCGTGCTTTGAGAATCCAGTTCAATGCCGGATAGCACATCAAGGCAATGACAACGAATTTTTCATCGGTTCCTTTTTGCGCCATCCGGTTCGCGCATCGGGCAAACACCCTATTGCGGTTCGTGCCGTTGTTGTAGGCAATAAAAGTTCGATTGATGTTCACAACAATTCCCTCCGAGGACAGGATGGAACTCAAGAAAGCTTTCAGTTCAGCATCCGAATCCACAACCAGATTATTTTCCAGTGCCATCATTCATTTTCCCCCTCTCCCCTGTTTTCCTCAAAACATTCAAAAGCTCAGCTCTCGCGTCGCTTTTGATGGTTTCACCAAGCATTGTATTTTCAGACATGTGCAAATCATAATGATTTTCTTTGCAAAGATTGAAGATTTTCTGGCATGCTCGGAAACTATGTACTGGTAAATCGGACCCAAACCGAATATTTCGTTCAAAATTCTCATAATTCTCAATGCTTCTTGCACATGAAGTATAGACAAAAACAGAAGCCCCATCTTCAAATCTCAGGTTCTCGCCGACCGCTCCATTAAGGACGTCATACAATTCTTTCAAAAAGCCGTCGCCCATGACCTTGTTATTCGCACCGTTCTGAACACGATGGTGAATCACGATGTCGCCGGTGATGGGTACTTCACTTCTTGTGATGCTTGTCGTTTCGTTTGGAATCCTTGCCTGTTCAATGTACACAACGATAGGTCTTTTGTTCGATACCATAAAAGCACTTCCTTGATACAGTGATTGTTATTGATTCTTGTATTCAGCTGATATTCTTGTTTTTGGTTGAAATTCCAGTCTCAATTTGGAGTATAGTCGTTCGCAAACAATTGTGAACCACTATCTCAAATGATATTCAATTCGCACAAACACGCAAGAATGCTTTTCAATGAATGAGACACCATATCTTGTATCATGTTTGCATTATAACACAATATATAGCGGTTTACAAGAGCAAATTGTATATATGACCACAATATATAGTGTGTGCCAAAATTTTGAGCACACTATATGTATAATTTGCTATCTAGCCAAATTCAAAACATTGCAATATGATAGACAGCGGTCGCAAAACTGTTGATACTATTGAATTAAATTGCGTTTCATACAACTTTGTGATATACTGTATATAGGGGTATGCTCCCATGAAATACTGTCAGGAGGTGCATGAGTTTGACAAATCAAGATATAGACATTTCCATGGATAACGTTGTTCAATACGCAAATCAAATTCGGATGCCGCTTGATTCGTGGAACAAAGAAACTCAGAAACAGATATTGTCTGTAATGGAAGCTCAGAGAATAGCGTCAGGGCTAAATGTTACGACATTCTACAACACGCTTCTAGGCTCTACATGCTCTTATAAAACCATCCAGCACATTCGGGAAGGCACAAAGCAGATGCCGCTCGAGTTGGTGTTGGCGTTCTGCTATGTTTTCCACTACGACATTTCAGAACTCATCAACATTCAGAGTGAAAAAAACAGAGCAGAGAGATTCGCCGATTACATGCAAATTGGTGCATCCATCGAAGCTCTCGGCCCACATATCATTTATAACGCTGCCGCAGATATCGCCAATCTTAATCAAGAAGGCCCTTCCTCTGCTATGGTAAGACGTCGCTGCTCGCAAGTTCTCACCGCTTTTGCGCAGAATCTTCAGAACGAGGAAAAAGCCAAAGAAGAGCAAAGCAAGTAATTCGACAAACAAAAAGAGCCCCGTACAATCCAGTTTATCTGGTGTACGAGGCTCTTTATTTTTAATAGAAAGCGTCTGCCATAGATAGCAGCACATCCATATTTCCATCGGAAGCCGCCGGTTCATCCGGTTCCGGCATCTGCTTGCTTATGGGACGCTCAAGAGGCTTTGGCTGTCTTGGCGGCGGAGAAGGCTCAGATTTATGTGCTCGGGAAGGTTTCTTTACCACTATATCTTGTTTAGAAACTTGCGATTCAGGAACCTTAATCGCAGAACCGGAATACAGATATTTGCGCAGTGCCGTCTCAACGGCTTCTTCTACCACAATGCGAAGTTTTGCAGCAGAAATGCCCTGCTCAGAGCCTACGCTTTCGGGAACACCCTGTAGAGAATTCAAAAGCGCATCTACTATAGTCGGCGTCCGCTTTCCATATCCTGCATTTTTAAGGATATCGTAAGCAGCTTTCTGCTTCGGGTCTGTGAGATTAAAGTAGACCGGCAACCGTACCTGATTGTTCTTATCTTGTTGCGATGATGCCAAGGTATATCACCCCGCAATCAACGATTTTCGGCAGCCAACCTGCTTTCTGCCATCATTTTATAGCCAATCGCGTTGGCGCGAGGGTCGTCGATGAAGAGATAATCATCACGACCGAGTTCGCTCTCAATGACAGGACGCATCAAGATAGAGCCGCCGCCGATGAACACGGGATAAGATAGCGTCAAGTCAACGCCTTTCTCTTTCAGGGACCGAATCAGAGTGTGGGCATAATTCTGTGCGGTCGTGTGAACCACATCATTGAGTTCTTTGCCTGGATTATACCCACAACGAAGAATGTTGTCGATGGTGTAGTCATCCACATCAAGCTGGAAGTGATTACGGACCGCACGTTGAACCTCATCGTACATCTTGATAACGCCGTTGTTGAAACTCTCACAGAAAGCCATATCAACCTGACCGCCACGGCTGAACTTCACAACATCGGTGGTATAACCGCCGATATCGATGATATAAGTATAAGCTTCAGGTCGCGCCATGATTTTGGACATGTAAGGGGCAATCGCAGCCACACCCTGCGGGAAGACCATTACTCGAACGATGCGGATTTCAAAATCCACATTATTGTAAGTGAACACCACACGGCGACCATCACGACCAAAATATTTATCGTACTCCGAAGCAAGGTCGTGAATGTGAGTCGGAGGAAGGCCCATCGCAAGGCACACATCCTGCTTGACCTGCTTCTGGCCAGGGCGTACATATCCCATCGCCATCATCTCTTTGGCAATCGCAATGAGAGTCAGAACGTAATAGGACCAGTCCGTCGTTTTATTGTACATATAAGGGATACGAGACTGAGTAAGGGTATAATAGTTGCCGTCAAAGAGAAGCGTATCGGACTTTACTGCCGGAGGAATTGCACCGTGACAGATAAGACCCGAATTGAACGGCTCAGTGTGCGGCGTCTTGATGTTCTTGTTGCCGGTATCAACAGCAATGACCAACGGATTCATAAGCGATTCACCCTCCCCTTAGACTTCTTCCCGAAATGCCAGGTAACGAGCCGTTGCAAGTGCAAGCTGTGCATACTCGCTGTGGATATCCCGGTTTGTATCAAACTCAATGCCGATACTGGTCATAGCCTTCCAGGACATCTCGATGTATTTGCGGCAAATCTCGGACTTGCCGTTAATAAGACGGCGAGCGTTCTCTTTCATCGCCTTGGAAAGTTCCGGCTCCGTATAGACGGTCACAGCATGGATATCATGCTCTTCCAGAATCCGGAACATCTCGATAGCGCCGCGCAGTGCATATTCCACTTCATCGCCTGCATCGCCGCTATAAGAGCTCTGAATCAGATTCTTGCCGGTATCAATGCACAGACCAAACGCGCCATACTGATTGTTCTTGTCGAACCGTGCATAGAGGAAAGCATTGGCTTCCTCATCGCCCACAGGCTTGATGTCACTGGAAGAGTTTTCTTCCTCACCGAAATGAGGAGCGCTCATGCCACTCGGCCACTCGTCCGCTTCATCTTCTTGAACCGATTCTTTCTGCGCCCCGTCATTATCCGACATGGTATCCGGCATAACAAACTGTTCGTTCGGAATCTCTGAAGAGAAAGAATCCGAAACAGCAGGGGCTTCAGGCTCGTTCTGAGAGAAACTCAAAGAGGTTTCAATCGGCTCATCATCCCCCTTGACAGGCTCTGCAGCGCCGTTTTCGATATCGCTCAGGTCAATTTCAATCCCATCGTTCTCGGGCTGAGAAACGCTCTGAGCGGCATTTGCGTCAGGGCTTTTTGCACCGTCCAGAATGTGCTGGAATACGAGGGTGTCATCTTCCTGCTCATTGTCCAGGGAAGGAACGTCGGCAGGCGTAGGCTGCGGTGCCGATGCAGGCTGTGCAGGTGCAGCAGGTTGCGCAGAGGGCTTGGCGGCAACTGTCGGATTCTGGTCCTGGATTTTGCTGCTGCGGCGGAACAGAGTGTTGATAAACGGATTCCCGTCCGTAATCTCATCCATCTCCTGTTCCTTAGTTCCCTTCTTTTCCTTTTTCGGTTTAGCAGGCTGCTGCACAGCGCCGGGGTTTCCTTTCGGAATCATAACCTCCGGCTCGTAGTCGTCATCGTACACGCGGTACTTCTCGACAGCGGATTCCTCCACCTTCTTTTTCTGGCGTTCCTTTTCAGCTTCCTCTGCGGCTTTCTCCCGCTCACGGTTTGCCTCATTTGCGCGGTTTGCTTTCGATTCATCCAGCCGAGCAAACAAGCTGTTCAAACTGCGGTTCTCAGACATAATTCATAATCCTCCTTCTCAAACATTCGGGGCTTGAGTATTAGCTTCAGCACTGGGCCCAACTTTGGGCTCAGCACCAGGCATTGCATTGTCGGGCATTGAATCACTGCCCACGGTGCTGGCAGATACCGGGTACGCCGGAACAGTTTTATCAAGATTGACCGTCCGTTTCAGGCAAGTCGGCCAAACGCAGTAGTCCTTCGCATCACAACGCCACGGGCAGCTCTGTTCGGCACATACAGCGCGGACCGTTTTCTTTTGAGCAGCCACCGTAAATGCACCACCAGGCGTTGCACGAATCTCAGAGCGTCGCCGGTCAATCAACTTATCGATGCCACGCTGAACAGCTTCCGGAGTAGTATTCAGTGTAGCTGCAATGTCTTCAACCGAATGTCCTGCCTTATCCAGTGAATCAATCTGGCCGAGCAAAACTTTCGTCATCTTGGGATGTGTACGAAGCGGTTTATTAGATTCCATCAATAAAAGCCTCCTGATAATTTATCGAGCCAGGCGCTTGAGGCGCTTGTAGTAGAAGTACTTCTCTTTCCAGGGCATGTTCTGTGCCTTGAGTGGGGACTGAGCGAATTTGAGGGCTTTCAGCATTGCTTTCATCTCTGCGTCCTCATTGGCGCAGAACAAGCCGATGGTTTCGGGCAAAGCAAGGCTCACAGCAAAGTCCAGCATACCGGTAGCAATCCCGCGCCGTTTATAGGCGTTCTCGACTTTGATAGAGTCGATATAAAGATGTGTCGTAATAGGCAGGACCATCGCAACGCTGTCTTTCGGGTCTTTGTCGCACAACATCTGGCGTTCAGCATTTCGGGCACAGAGATAGTTGATGGCAAGCTGCTTGTCGGGAAGCGGATTGGCAGGAGTAGGCCAGATATCCGCCATCGTTCCCTGCTTGGTCGGAACCTGAAGGATGTCTGCCATCATTACAGCAACTTGAGCCGTTCCATCATAGACCTTAAAGGTGACGGCAGTATCGGAAAGAAGATTCTGCTCACCGAGTTTCGTGCCCCGGTCCTGATACAGAGCACTACTGCAATCTGCAACAACCACAAGCTGGTTCAGGTTCTTATCCACAATCGTGATTTTCTTTTTCATGGTTTTCTATCTCCTTTCCCTATTCATTCACAGCAGAACTTGCGCTTCGAGCCGGTGAACACAACCACCATTGAGGGCCGCATACCACCGGCAGGGTCCTTCGTTCCGTTCTGACCATACTTTGCATAGGACGGCAGCAGGCGGTTGGTGAACTTAACTCGTTCCGGCAGGAAATGCACCCGAACGCCAGGCTGGAGATAGATGTGTTCCTGAAACCAGGCAGCATCAGTCGATACCGGCAGCAGCATGACAACGGTCGTGTTCTTCTTCTTGCTCTCAGCAGCACCCTTCGCAACCCACAGGCGCAGATTTCGTGTCCCGCTCGGAGGGCAGCAATACACGACATTGCCGCGCCAATCCTGTGCAAGACCATCTTCCTTCTTGGTAAAGAACTTCTGGCACTTGGCATTTTCGGGGCGGGCACAGGCATCCAAAGTGAAATGATAAACGCGGTCAAGTTCCTGGAACAGTTCATCCGGGGCTTCCCATTCACCCGCAATGGCACTGCTCACGCTGCTGTTGACGCTTTTGGTGGATTTCATAAAAACCTCCTTGTTATTTTTGAAAAGGTACATTGTAATTTGTTCTTGTGACACCGTTTTTTGGATGCTCTCGAAAAGACACATTTGCTTTCCAGAAACAAGACAAAAAAAGAAAAGGCAGTCACTTTTTTCAGCGATTAACGTGCTTTTTTGCCCTATGTTTTCATTATCTTTGATTCGCACATTTCCGCAACAATATTTATGAAAAATTAAAAATTGCCCCAGGATTTTTCGTCCCAGGGCACGGAAAAAGTCACATTTTATTTTTTGGAAGGTTCATACCAGCTCACATTCTCACCGAAACTGTAAAGACCAATACCAACGTCGAACGCTGCATCGTCTTTGCCCACAAGATATACCTTGTAGTTGCCGACAGGAAGAACCAGGTCACTGTATGCGTCATCAATATACTCAGCAATAATCTGTTTGTTGTCAGTGTGGATGAACAGAATTTTGAATTCGCCATTTGTGGTATCAACGGTCGTATAGCAATCAACGAGGGTGGACTCATTCTTGACATCAATATCAAACGCTTCAACGGCTCCTACAAGCTTATCAGCGCTTGCCGTGAAGTCAAAAGACCCATCGCCCATTACATAGCCACCTTGATACCCGGTCGCCGAATACGCCGTTTTCCCAGCCGCAATCTGTTGCGTATCATCATACAGAGAAGCCTTATCCACGCATCCAGTCAGAACCATCATGACGCAGATAGCTGCAAGGAGCAGTGCTGCGAACTTCTTGATATGTCTCATCATTCATCACCTCCCACGCTATCCTGGCTGGAATCAGCGTTGTCAGTGGCTTCTGCGGGCTGATTTTCAGTGTTTTCGTTGGTGCTTTCGGTATCCTCAGATGCGCCAAAAGTCAGCGTCATGTGTGCGGTTTTCGGTACAACATTTACCGTCATTGTTGTCTCAAGGCCGCTGCTGTTCGTAACCTTGACCTTGCTGGTGCCGACCAAAATGCCCGTCACTTCACCCTTAACGTTGACGGCACAAACCGAATTGTCGATGTTCTCAAACTCATACAGGCTGTTATCGTTATCCGTATCAGGGTCAGGAACATCAGTATAGACATGAATCGTCTTAGTCTCTCCGATTTCGACTTCCAGGTTGTCGGCATAGAGCTCTTTCGGAGCCTGCTTGACCTTGAGTTTCACAGTCTTGGACACACCATTATCTGCCGTGATAGTGACCGTGGTGGTTCCGGCTTTCAGAGGAACAATCTTATTGTTCTCCACTCGGGCAATCGATTCATCCCCCACACTTACCGTAACTTCACCCACATCAGCCGTTTCGGGAATTGTGGTGTATTCGGGATTCACTAAATTGTTATCAGTAGTAGTGATAATATCATCCATCTCAAAGCCTTCAAGCGGAGATACGACAGTCACTTCCGCGCTGCAGTTCAGCTTGTTATCCCGACTATAGATATTGATTTCCGTTCTGCCGGACGAGTTGGCCGTCAAGCGCAGCGTGTCATCCAAAGATGCAACGCTCGGCGCAAAGCTCTCAAATGTCATTCCTCGATGTTCGAGAAGCTGCGTGAGCTGGTCTCCCGTCACCTCAGTGCCATTTTTAAGAGTTCCGGTCAACTCAATCACGGTGCTTTCACCGAGCTTCAAATCTATCGTTTCCGGCATTGAAATCGATACCAGCCGATGCTCACCGCATCCAGCCATCAGCAGCGCAGCGACCACCGCAACGCAGCCGATTGTGACAATCTGTTTTAATCGTTTCACGATAATGCAGTCCTTTCGTTGTAAGGGTATTTATTATTTTTGGTGGGATTCCTTACGGAAATTGGTAGTCTACTAATTCATGTAAATACAATCCCTTCGTTTTTGACAACAAATTTACATTTACCAGATGAATACGAGTTGCCGTTTGTGTCGTAATATCCATCTGCTTTACCGTTGTGTGAACCGCTGGTTCCTTGCATCACATGAGTATGTTTGCCAACAAGAAACACACAGCCGGGAAAGTTGCGCTTTGGATTTCGATATTCCGGATGATGCTCTTTTACCTTGAGTTTGCATACATCATCTGGATGATTTTGACAAAATTCTTCCAAGCTGTCAGTAGCCTGCTCAACGGCTTTGTGGCGATTTGTTGCCACCTTTTTACCGTTGAGCGTGTACACACGGCTCATATTTTCTTTGTGCAGTGCTCTTCTATCGTGACGGCGAAATTGTTTAAGCTCATATGGTACGCGGTTGTTTATATTGTTATCGCAAGCATCATTCGGTAAAACGGAACCAGCAATACAATAAGCATCAAGCCAGTGGTCTTTACTAACGCCGTGCGCTGCACGATAGTCGTAGGTACTTTTGCCATTGGTCGCAAAGAAATGTTTCGGGAAAAGAGAACTCAACTCTTTCGTCAGTGCCGGTATGATTTGATTCAATACACTTAGCGCACCGTATCTTTTATTGAGCCCTGTTTTCTTTTTGGCGAGTTTCTCTTGCCATGAGGTATCCTTATGTACAAGGTCGTGATGCTTTGCGCATAAGCCAACGATGTTGCCAATGGTATTGCTGCCATTTTTATGTTGAGGCACCACATGGTGGTAATGGTCAATCGTGTTTTTGCAAAACAAGCAATGGTGCTCCTGCATTTCAGAGACAGCTTCTTCAAGACTTGCTTTTTGATAGAGCGGGCCTTGTTGATATTGCCATTTCTGAACATTAGGGTTATCCAGCCGCATAAACGCAAATTTGTTGATTTCAAGTACAACATCACTGATAGGAAGAAATTTCTGAATTTTCTTCACCAAGTTAATGTGTGTCTGCAGCAACTGATTTGCGGTAGGTGTAAGCCAGCCTTCTGGTCTTGTGCGATTGCTAAACTTTGCTTCTTTGTTCTTGATGCCGATGCAAAGGACTTCTTTCTCGCAACCCGGAAGATGGCGTTTGATGACACCAATCTCATTTGCACGTTTGCTAACACTGCCATTTTGAGCAGTGGCTTGCTTTACGCACTTTTTAGAAATGGTGCCATTTGCTTTGGCTCTCCGTTGACGGCGGCATCGTCTGCCGTTGGTGCGTCTTGCACGACGAGCTTTTTTGCGTCCTTGCATCAGTTTCGGAATTTCCTTGTTACGGGTTTCTAAATGCGCAGTAAAAACTGCTGTGCCGTCCGTTTTAACAACAGCAACACCGATATTGGTTCTACCTGGGTCAATGCCTAAGTAGAGAGGCTGCACCAAATTATCTGTCTCATACAGTAACTGAATGGTAAATGGGTTTGTTCTAACGACTCGCGCCTTTTGCTCTTTAAGCAGATGACGCACATGTCCACCGCGAGTCGTAGGCATCAAAGGTTTACCGTCTTTGTTAAGCACATATACAGTGGACATATACGTCACCTCCTATTACAATATATTTGGACAGGAAAGCCGGGCAGCCAGTCCGGCTTTCCCTCCAT